>Ga0315912_10000256_pt1 | contig 111122 bp, 83 predicted proteins | sample VfabasoilMG_FD_204469 | JGI IMG/M metagenome (GOLD analysis project Ga0315912, IMG submission 204469) | Garden soil microbial communities collected in Santa Monica, California, United States - V. faba soil | ecosystem: Environmental > Terrestrial > Soil > Garden | place: USA: California... | reverse complement strand
AATCATCGGCGTCCGGCCGAATTCGCTGCTGACAATCAGCACCGTGTCGTTAAAAAGCCCGCGCGCCTTCAGATCCTCCACCAGCGAGGCAATGGCTGGATCGGCCTGCGCCGCGAGTCCCTTATGCGAACGGATGTCCTCGTGGCTATCCCAAGGCTGGGAATTACCGAAGTAGACCTGCACCATCCGCACGCCGCGTTCCACCATCCGGCGCGCCAGTAAGCACCCGCGCCCGAATTCCGAATCCCCATAGCGCTCGCGCGTCTTCACGTCCTCGCGCTCCAGATCAAACGCTTCCGGCGCCTCCGCCTGCATTCGGAACGCGACCTCCATGGCCTGCACCCCGGCTGCCAGCTTCGGCTGCGCCGCTCCGTCGCCCAGGTACAGCTTATTCAGCCGGTCCAACAGCCCCAACTGCTCTTCCTGCTCCCGCACGCTCAACGATGCGTTCCGGATATTCTGAACCAGTTTTTCCGGTGTCGTCTCGTTGTTTGGGATGTAGGTTCCCTGGTGAATATTGGGCAGGAAGCCGGAACTCCAGAGCCGTGGGCCCATAACGGGATAGCCCGGACACAGGGCCATAAACCCGGGCAGGTTTTTGTTCTCCGTGCCCAGGCCGTAGGTGATCCAGGAACCCATGGACGGACGGCCCGCCAATTGATGTCCCGTATTCATCAGCATGAGCGAAGGCCCATGATTCCCGTTGTCGGCATAACAACCGCGCACCACGCAGAAGTCGTCGATCAACCCTCCGACTCGCGGGAAGATCTCGCTTACTTCAATTCCGCTCTGCCCGCCGCGATGGAATTTGTAAGGCGAGGCCATCAGGTTCCCTGTTGCCGAATCGGTCTTGACCTGCGGCCCCGGGAGCGGCTTCCCGTGCATCCGCGTCAACTCCGGTTTGGGGTCAAAGGTATCCACCTGCGACAAGCCGCCGTTCAGAAACAGGAAGATGACATGCTTCGCCTTCGCCGTATGATGCGTGGTAGCCGCGGCCGCCGTTCCCGCCAAACCCACCGCCCCAAACCCCGCACCGAACATGAAATTCCGTCTCTGCATATTCACCCTCATCTCACCGCACTGAACTCAGCCGCCGCCAGCAGTACCTGGGCATACTGTGACCACTTCGCGGCATCGCCGCCGACAAATTCCTCGCCCAGCCGGATCTCTTCGGCCGTCGCTGGACGCCCGTACAGCAGCTCATAGGAAGCCGCGATGCCCATGGACGCCATGCGCGCCCCCAGCACCTTCGCCTGAGCCGCGACGAACGGACTGTTCAGGAAGAATAACCGCTGCATCGGCCCCACCGTCACAATGCGCTGCTCCGAGGACGCGTTCGGATCCGGGAAGTCAAACAACGCCATTGTCCGGTCCGGCTTTGACCGGCTCACCGTCGCGTACAGCGCCCTTCGCTGGAACGAATCGGTCAACGGCTTCGGCGCGCCGCCCATGGTCAAGTCCAGCGTCCCGGCGACGGCGAAGATCGAATCCCGAAGCGCCTCGGCGTCCAGGCGTTCCCGGATATTCGCCCGCCACCATAGCCGGTTGTCCCGGTCCACGGTGGCCTCCGAGGATAACTGATAGGTTTTCGACAGCATCATCTCCCGGTGCAGCGCCTTCAACGACCAGCCGGATTCCACCAGCCGCGCCGCCAGGTAGTCGAGCAGTTCCGGGTGCGTCGGCCGCTCCCCCAACTGTCCGAAGTTGCTCGTCGTCCGTACCAGCCCTTCGCCAAAGTGGCCGGCCCACAGCCGGTTGACGATCACACGCGCGGTCAAAGGATTCGATTCCGAAGCAATCGCATTCGCCAGTTCCAGCCGGCCGCTGCCGTGCTGAAAGGGTTCCGGCTCGCCTTCACAGAGGGCACGCAAGAATCGGCGCGGCGCTTCTTCCCCCAGGTTCTCCGCATTCCCGCGAATGGCGATCTTCGTGTTCGCCGGCTTCTCTGTATCGCGCAGCACATGGTAGAAGGGATACGGCGGTGGAATGGCTTTCTCGAGGTCTTTCACCTCCGACCGCAACGCCTCCAAAAACGCCTTCGTTCGCGGCTCCAGGAAGCGGGCGACTTCCTTCGGACCGTAGTAAAAAACGCCGCCGCCAAAGTTCAGATCCTCCACTTTGTACGGCCGCGACGCCATGTCGCGCCAGAAGTAGAACCGCTCAATAGGCAAGGCGTCGACCAGCGTGCCGATCACCTTATCGGTGTCCTTGCTCCCTTCGATTCCACCCAGTTTTACGTAGTTCCGGTCGTCCACCGCCTTTTTCTCGGCGATCACGGCGCGAACCGCCGCCTGCATTTCCACGGCCGCGCCGCGACCCTCGTGCCCGAACCATGGTGCAAAAAACGGATGGTCCTTTTTTGCACCCATCAGATACTTCTTCATGCGGCCCAAAGTCTCGGCGTCCAGATCCTCTCCGCCCTGGCCGGACCACGCCGCCATCAAATAGTCCGCGGTACGCGAGGCCAGCACGTCCACCACAAGTTTCGTTTGCGCATCCAAGAAGAGGTTCAACTCCTCCTGCTTCATGGCCAGGGCCTTCTTGGCGTCCTTGTATTTCTTCACTGCCGCCGCGTCCACCAGGGGATGCTCGTCCACCTTACTGCTCTTGAACACGCCGAGCAGTGAGTAATAATCCTTGGTTGGGATCGGGTCGAATTTGTGATCGTGGCATTGCGCGCAGCCAACCGTGAAAGCCAGGAAGGCCCGGGTCGTTACGTCCACGCGGTCATTATCGCTTTCCCCGACGGTTTGGAATCCCAGGGCCGGGAGGTGCTTTTGCCCCGGCAGTAGATCGGCCGCGATCTGCGCGCGGACGAATTCGTTATAGGGAAGATCATCGTTCAACGCCTGAACGACCCAGTCCCGATAGCGCCACGCATTTGGAAACGGATCGTCGTCGCGCGCACCCTGGGCGCCGTCCGAGTACCGGGCGACGTCCAGCCAATGCCGGGCCCATCGCTCCCCGTACCGGGGCGAGGCCAGGAGCCGGTCGACCACTTTCGCAAACGCCGCCGGAGAATCATCCGCCAGGAAGTCCCGGATCTCGGCCGGCGATGGAGGGAGTCCAGTGAGGTCGAAAGTCGCCCGCCGGATCAAGGTCCGCCGGTCTGCCAGAGGCCCCTGCTGCAAACCTTCCTGCCGCAACCGAGCCACAATCAATTCGTCAATGCCAGCCGCGGACGGCTTCTTCACCGGTCGCAACGACCACAGGGCCTTGCCGCCGACCGCACGATCCTCCGGCCATTCCGCCCCGGAGGTCACCCAGGTTCGTAAATCCGCTAACTCGTTGTCAGCGAGCTTTCGTCCCGGCGGCATCTTCAGCGTCGCGTGCCGGTGTTCGACGGCCTGTAGAAACAGGCTCTCTTCCGCCTTCCCGGGGACCAGTGCCGGGCCAGACTTGCCTCCGCGCAACAAGCGCTCGCGCGAGTCCAGCCGGAGCCCCGCCGTCTCCATCTGGCCGTGGCAGCTATAGCAGTGTTTGGCCAACAGCGGCCGAATGCGTGTTTCGAAAAACACTGCATCCTTCCCGGCTCCTGCCAGGGCGAATACCGCGAATATTGCGAGGCGCTTTATCACTAATACACTAGCTTACGCCCGAACTGAACGGCGCACTAAAGCGGTGGTATCCGGGATTCGATCTTCGGAAACGACAGCTGGGGCTAAGGGGCGAAGAGCGCGGCCCGTGCTGCCGATGAGCTTTTTGAATCCTGGACGCTCCGGTGAAGCGGGTGGCTGCCAAAGACACGATCTGGCTCACAATCAACACGGTCATCTTAACCGCGGATATGCCCTAGACTGGGATGTAAGTTTCATGTAGATGGTGTGGCCAATCGCTGCCTCAACCAGTCGAGCTGTTCTTGGCGTTGCCCGACTTCGCCATTCCAAAGTGATAAGCTAAGAGTTTTTCCATAAATGCTCGGTATCGATCTGTTTTCGGGTGCTGGTGGTATGTCGCTGGGCGCTACTCTCGCTGGCCTAAAGGTACAGTTTGCACTGGAGTCGAACCGTCACGCGTGCCGGACATACGCTAGCAACCATCACGGCACGGAATTGCTGTATAAGCGTATTGAAGACGTCGTCAAATCGGACTTCAAGTCGTTTCGCAGTCGACGCCATGAACTCATCGTCTTCGGTGGTCCCCCGTGCCAAGGCTTCTCGACTTCAAACCAGCGAACGCGGACCTTGACAAATCCGCAGAACTGGCTGTTCTTACAATTCATCAGGGTTGTGCGGCTCGTGCAACCTGAGTGGGTGGTTTTTGAGAATGTAATCGGGATCACCCAGACGGCGAGGGGGCAACTCCTGGACCACATTCGGTCTGCATTGGCGGACGCAGGGTATCCGACGACACAGCTTATCCTCAATGCGGCAGATTTCGGCGTGCCTCAACGACGAACGCGCCTCTTCTTGATTGCAAACCGATCCGGTATAGAAACGACTCCTCCGCCTCTTTTTGCAGAGCCCGTCACTGTCGGAGAGGCGATTGGTGACCTTCCGGAGTTGCGAAACGGCGCGAGTGTCAATGAGTTGCCCTATGGACTGTTCCCACCTTCTCCCTATGCACGGCAACTCCGTGGCGCGCTTAAATTTGCCACTAATCATTTGGTGACCAACAACTGCCCGAATGTGCTGCGGCGTTATCCGCACGTGCCGCCCGGTGGCAACTGGGAGAGCATCCCACCACGCCTGATGAAGAACTATGCAAATCGTACCAGGTGTCATGAGTGGATATACCGTCGGCTTTGTGCGGACGAGCCGTCTGTCGTGATTGGGAATTATCGTAAGAACATGTTGATCCATCCCACGCAGCATCGCGGCCTGTCGGTTCGCGAAGCGGCGAGACTTCAGTCATTTCCGGACGGTTTCACTTTTCAAGGATCAATCGGGCTCCAGCAGCAGCAAGTCGGCAACGCCGTCCCGCCGCTTTTGGCCAAAGTGGTGTTCCAGTCAATTCTTCATGCAGCGGGCAGACGCGGAGAGCAATGAAGCTTAAAGGGAAAGAACTAAAGGGGAAGACCATCGACGAATGGCTGAAGAAGCGGCAGCCGAAGGACTTTGGCGACCTCAAGACCAATTATGTCACGCGCTATCAATCGCTCGAAGCGTTCCTAAAAAAGGACGTGCATCCGCTGGTCTCTTTGGGTGCAGCCGTCAAAGACGGCATATTCCTAAACGACCATGGCCCTGCGCATGTCGCCACCGTCATCAAGAGAGCATCCGAACTAGTCTCTTCGGACGACTGCACGTTAACCTCCTACGAGGCGTATATCTTACTTGCCGCAATACAATTGCACGATATCGGCAACATCCTCGGTCGATCCGGCCACGAGTCACGCCTGAGAGATCTTGAAGGTCAGTTAGAAGGTCTGCTGGGGGATGACAGCGCCGAAAAGAGGCTTATCCGCACAATTGCGCAGGTACACGGCGGCAGCAACAACGGTGACAAGGACACAATAGGCCATCTCGTCGAAGATCCGGTGCTCAATCAGATTGTGCGTGCAAAATTCTTGGCAGGCATCCTCCGTTTTGCGGATGAACTGGCCGATGACAGCCAGCGAATCTCTGCATTTGCGATACAGAATGATGCCATCCCGGAACCGAGCAGACTTTTCCACAAATATTCAGCGAGCCTGCAATCGGTTTACATCGATTCTAAGGGGAGGGCCATCGACCTCCACTATGAAATAACTGGCGCAGGTGCGCAGGAGGAATTCAGTAAACAAGGTAGCAAACTCTACCTTTTAGACGAAATACTGCATCGAACACTCAAGATGCATTACGAGCGGACTTACTGCATGCGGTTTCTGCGCCCGACCATTCAGATTGATTGCTTAAACGTAAAGATTAAAGTCTTTAAAGCAAATAACTCCACAGGCACGCTGTTTTCCATCGGATACCGGCTCGAAGACAAGGGATATCCTACAATGCCCGAGAAGGGAATATACGATGTTTGTCCGGAGCTAAGCACTTGGCGCAACGGCAAGCCGCTCAATGGGACTATGCTGATAGAAGAAATCAAAGAGAGAGATGGATGAGTCCGAAAGGAAATCCCTTCAGCGTCCACACGCCCGAGGACATCACCGCGTCGGAAGTTGTAGATCTGTTCGTTGACGTGTTCAGCGATTTCTACAACGTTCCCAATCAAGGAAATACCTTCCTGCATGGACCTCGCGGTTCCGGGAAGAGCATGATGTTCCGGTACCTCGAACCAGACTGCCAACTCCTGGCTTCAAAGCAGGAGACCCTGCGCAACCTTCCCTTCTATGCAGTATACATTCCGATAAAGAATACGGACCTTAAGCTAACCGAGCTGGAGCGCCTCGAGAATAAACACGCGAACGTAGTACTCAACGAGCACTTTCTTGCTGTGTTTATTGCAGCGCGCGTTTTCGCGTCGTTGCGGGATCGCGCGAACGTTGAGAACCTATCCACCGAGCACGCACAATCGTTCGCATTGTTTCTTGCTGGTCCGTTAGGAAAACTTCTTAATAAGGCAGGGCTTACGAAACCGCCCCGCTCACTTCCCAAAGATCGGAAGATTTCAACGAACCTACAGTGGTGCATTGACGTTTTTGACGATCTTTGCTCATCAGTAGTCAATTACTTGCGCCGCCTGTCTTTTCGCCGGACGGCCCTTACGTATACCGGACCACTTTGCGGCTACCTTGACTTCCTCCTTCCGATGCTCAAAGAGTTGCGGGCGCTACCCTTCATGCCCCGGGGACCGATCTATCTTCTTCTCGACGATGCGGATAACCTCAACGAGACCCAAACGCGCATTCTAAATTCCTGGGTCTTTTGCCGAACGAGCGCCGACGTCAGCTTGAAAATTTCCACACAGCTCAACTACAAAACGTTCCGCACTGCTACGGATCAGCGTATCGACTCCCCACACGACTATACGGAGATTGATATTTCAACTGTCTACGCATCCAGCAGAAGCCACTACTACGGTAGAGTTGAAGAAATCGTCCGAAGGAGGCTAAAGCGACATCAGCTCCCGGAGAACCCAACCGAATTCTTCCCGGTGTATGCAAAACAGGAAAGGGCGATCCGCGAGATCGAAGCGTCCTATATAGCCAAATGGAGAGAGACGGGACGCGGAAATCGGCCCAGGGACGACGCCTATCGATATGCACGGCCCGACTTTATTACGAGCCTTAGCGGACCGAAAAAAGGATCGTCAAAATATCGATACGCGGGATTTGAACAACTCGTTTATCTATCGTCAGGAGTCATTCGGTACTTCCTTGAACCGGCGTCGCGCATGTACGCGGATGCGCAAGCCACCGGCGATGGCGGTCCGATCACGCATATTGACTCGTCGATCCAGGACACCGTCATTCGAGACGAAGCCGAAAGGTTCATGGTGGCAGAGTTTCAGAAGCTATCGGACGAGGAGGCTGAGCCCCGACACGCAGGACGCTTCCTTCAACTTCGCAACTTGCTTCACGCCCTTGGCGGCGCGTTTCACGAGATTCTCATCTCGGATAAGTCAGAGCGGCGAGTCTTCTCGATTGCGTTCTCGGATGTGCCCGATCGGGACGTCCTTCATGTGTTGAAGCTCGGAGTTCAATACGGTTACCTTCACGAGGCGTCTATCGGCAACAAGGAAGGAACTGGACGCACAAGAATGTTCGTGCTGAGTCGGCGGCTCGCGCCATTCTTCATGCTAGACCCTACTGGGTTTGCCGGTTACAAGTTCGTGACCAACTCTGCGATTAAGGAAGCGATCCTTCGGCCGAAGGCATTCATCAACTCGATCAGCAACGGAGAGCTCCTCGAAGATCCACCCCAGATGTCGCTTTTCGAACAAGATGCCCCACCAAAGTCAGATAATGGTGCCGAGGAGGCTTGATGCCGCACACAAAAACAAAGCTCAGCGAGCTCTCCGATACCCTCCGACAGCGGTTCGATATCTTCATCTGTTCTGCAAGCTACGAGGAGCGTTGTAAATCGATACCAAACGCCGTCGCCGATGGCGGGAAGGTAGGCAAGCGCCTGGTGTGTTTCAATCAACGGTCCAGCGCCGTCGTCACTAGCAATGCCAGACAACTTCTCGAACGGCTAGGTTCGAGCGCACAGCGAGTACCTCTTGATAAAGGTAACCCGCTCGCCACGGCGGACAATCTCCAGCGGGCACTGAGTCAAGCGGGTGCAGACGACGGGGATCAGTCATACCTTGTGGACATCACAACATTCACCCACGAATCGCTTCTGATCCTGCTGCGACTTCTCCAGGCACGTGTGGGACGCGGATTGGTCCTGCTTTCGTATTCTCCAGCCGATGAATACTCCATCGGCTTGCCTGACGAGGAGAAGTGGCTGAGCAAAGGCATCACGGATATTCGTTCCGTGCTTGGCTATCCGGGAACAACTAGGCCGTCCCGTAAATCGCACTTGATCGTCTTAATGGGGTTTGAAACGGATCGCGCGGAGCGGCTTCTTGACGAGTATCAACCGCACGTTGTTTCGTTAGGCTTCGGGAAGGAAGGCACCGCGACCGCAGCTAAGCATCACCGCGTGAATCAATTGGCCTTTGGGCAGCTTGCGAATAAGGTCTCGAAGTACAACGAATTCGAGTTCTCCTGCGTCGATGTCGCGGCAGTAGAGTCAGTCATCACTGCGCAGGCTTCTAAATTTCCGGAGTGCAATGTCGTGATCGCCCCAATGAATACGAAATTGTCGACAGTCGGCGTTGCCGGGGCCGCCTTTCGTAATGAAGATTTTCAGCTATGCTATGCCAGCGCAGCACAATACAATGTCGAAGGATACTCGCGACCGGGCGACACCTGTGTTCTTACCGCCCTTTCCGCTGAATACTGGAAGGAAGGGGCGAACATCTAAATCGTTGAAAGTGCAGCACGTCCGATGCACCTAATCAACTAGCGGTTGACGCTCCGGCAGACGCCATGAGAGACTTATAGTTCGGGTTCACCCCGATACCCGACGGTTTGGAGATCGGAGCAAAATCCCTTTTCCTCCCATGGTACGAGGAGTTACCTCGGAGAGTAGGGGCCGTTGATACCGAGTTGGCCCCAGCTTAACGGCTGGGGCCTTTCAGGTCCTTGCTGTTTGCCCCTCCAATTGAGGGAACTGTCGCTACGGCTGTCCAACCCGCCTAGGCTCCAAAAAGGACATCGCCTCACCGGAACTTCTTCGCCGTTGTCTCTCCCGAGAACGGTGCGAATGCGAGATCGCCGAACGGCTACATCCCAAAGGCTCGTGGGTGACGTTCGGGCTCCGATTTTGCGGGATCCGCCGCTATATCCAAGCGAGCGCCGAGCCAACCTGCAAAGGCGAGGAAGGCGATAAGCATTCATTTAGATGAGCGGGTTGGCTATCATCTGGCTTCCGGGACGTCCTAGAACTTGTTCTTCGAAAAAGTCATATATTCCCCCCGGAGGAAACTGCGTTTCGGACCACGACCTCAAGCTCGAGATTCTTGACAATTTTCAAACCGTCCTGTGCCTTGATACCATTGTTTCCTTTTGTACCGTTTTGCCCGCTATCACCGGCCGGACCGGCGCCCGCATCACCACAGAATAGATGACCGATTCCCCCCGCGCCGCCAGGCCCGCCCGCGCCGCCTGCACCACCTGCGCCTCCCTTGCCTCCACTTCCGCCCACCGCGGTAAAGAAATAGGCAGCTTCGGGAGTCGGGGCGGCGCCGACGTTGTACAACTGAAAAGTCCCTCCGCTTCCGCCACTTCCGCCGTCTCCACCATGACCGCCCGGCTGCCCCGTACCACCTTTGCCTCCTGCAGTTGCTTCCCCCAGGCATCTAGGTAGTGGCGGAAACCCCCCGATGCCCCACGTCCCGTCTTGCCCACGCGAACCCACACTTCCACCGCTGCCAGCCATTCCATCCCCACCGTCACCACCCGATTGGCCTGAAAGATCGATATTCAGAAGTCCTTCAAGGGTCTGTATTACATGTATTGAAACTACACCGCCAGAGTCCCCAGGAAACCCTGGGTGGCCGTTATCACCTGCGCCGGTCCCATTTTGTCCCTTAGCCCCATTGGCATCATTTGGCTCAAACGTAATGATACTGCCATTCTGAGAAGAGAGCTTATTTACGAAGAGGACAAGGGTGTTCCCGTTCGTGACGATCTTAGCACCATTCATCAGTTCCAATACGTCTAAAGCCGCGAACACAAGAGAATTCCGCTGAAAGTCGGGGGCACCGATCCTCCAGACGGAATTGTCAAGACGCATCGTACCGCCTTGTTTGAGCCGAATCCCGAATTCTTGTTGAGTGATGTTCGCAGGAACCCGTTCCAAAATCTCCTTCGGAACCATATCCGTTGTCAGTCGTATTCCTTGAAAGTCAGCCATGTAAGATCTCCTTTTTAAATTACAGATTCTTAGACGTCCAGCAGCATCGTAGAGTTCTTGAATTCCGAAACGGAATCCTATTGAAGGGTTTTTCTCCTAAAGGGTTTTCGAAGCTTTGCCATCGTATCTCCACCAATCAGACCTTGTGGCGGGCTGGAGTGGGTCTGACCGATAATCCTCAAAGAGCCGCTGCACGCCACGAAAGCCGTATTGCTCTATGTAGCGACGGAGTTGAACAAGTCTTTGACGATGGTCACCGTCCTCCGACATCCGGACATTGTGAAGCCAGTACGCAAGATAAGGCTTAAGATCGTTTGGGCTAACCAGTTTGGCGGCACGAAAGCTGGCGAAGCGCTCTAAACCATCTAGAAAGTGGTCGAAGGCGTCACGGATAAGTTGCTCCTCCTGACTAAACGGTATATCCCGATCTTTATGATGCTTCAACGCTTGCGTGACCATAGCATCGGTAACATGGACAAGCAGTTTCCCGGGATTAGGCGCTTCTGTTGGGAATACAATGTCACGCCGACCCCAATCGATCATGACCAACGCCCTACGCACGTGCGCGTTCCCAAAGAACAATCGCATTTCCTGTGCAACCCACTCAGCGCGCTTCCACGTCTGAGCTTGCTTGTATTGATATAGGCCTACGAAAAAGGCCACAATAGCACCCGCCAATGCGGCTGTCTTCAGAAAATCATCTGTACTTTGTAAGATAGAAAGCATCAGGTAGACCTCGCAGTTACCGAATGGTCGTGCTAATCATCATTCGTGCATCATTTGAATGATTTCGCAGACATGTCAACACGACATTACTACAGCTAACATCTATACTCATCTGCATAAACCAATTTTAATAAAGCCGCCGCGCGAGGGCCAGCATATTGCGATGAGCCAAGGTGACGATTCTAAGAGTCAGGACGTTGGTTTAGCCCTTGCGGCATTGCGCGGATAGCTTATAGGCGAGGTGAAAGGACCGCTATCAGAGATTAGACTGAGGCACTTGCGAGTCCCCTCCACAGGCAAGCGCCGCTTTGAACCGCCGGCGACCATCGCACTCTACTACCAAAATCCTCAAACCCAAGACTGGACGGGGCGCGCATCAAAGGCCTGAAGGCGGATCAGATTGCTCGCTCAGCAGCCAGGAAATGGACCAGAACATTGCGCGTAATTCTCGACACCGCCTCGTCCACCAGCAGTGCCGCAACCCAGGTGATCGACCCCACGGAGAAGACGGCACCGCCGTGGTCCGGTTCATGAAGAACGATCTCCGATCCTCCGCCGTCCGGATTCGTGCCCTTGGCGAGTAGAACGGTATTGGCAGGCGAAGACGCGCTTCGCTTGTCGGTCTCATGTCCGGAGGCGCCGCCTGGAATCCGCACATGCAGCGTTTCCCGGCCGAATAGATCTCCGTCGCGCAGTCCGGTGCCCGCAAAAATCCAATGCCCGGCGTTCAGCGTCTTATAGGGCGCAGCGGTCATGATGCCCGTCTCCGAGCAGACGACGCCGAGCAGATTTGCTTCGGACTCGAGCGTTCGATGCACCCGGCTGTCGTATTCCATGGTGGCATCCGGGGATTTTCCAACCATTTCGCCGTGATCGCTGTGCAGGTGCGATAAGCAGCGCATCGAGCCGTCCGATTCAAAGACCACCTCGCAGTTTAGACCGTTGCCTCCGAGGTAAAGGAACCGGCCGCCGCCCTTGAATACCCAGTCCTTCACGGCCATACATTTCGCGGCTCCAGTCCTCTCCGCGTCTTGGACCGCGAGATTGCGGAGTTCCCCAATCGACCGGATGACGGTGGCGGCTTCGTTCATTTCGACAGAGGTCCGGAGTTGTTTGAAAGAGAGAGTGCGTTCGGCAGGCTGGGAGACCGAGGCGGTCCACGCAGTGCTCGATCGGCCGCTAACTGACCGGCGATACGCATTCAAAGGATCGCCGAACGCCCTCTTTATCCGTGGCGAATCGCCCGGCGGATTCTAATTCGACTATGATCCACGATGACCAGACTTCCTCGAAGATCCTCCTCCGAGATCTCGTCTATTACGCGCTGGATCGCGGATTCGGTCTGTTCGATGGTCGTGGGCCAGACTCGGAGCCGGATGACTCCGCAGTGAGAACCAACCGGGAACATGCGGGCGCCGGCGAAATCCTCATCGTATGTCACGACTATAGATCCGTCGGATTGTGCGCATCGGCGTATTTGATCATCTGTGGCCCCGATAGTCCGACATCAGCCACATGCCGGATCTGCCATGCCGGACGTTGGCGCCTCAGAAAATCCCGCGCGGCCTAGGGCACATTTTGATCCAAGAGAATTCGCAGCGGCATTCCGCGTTTCTCAGCGCAGGACGATCTGATGCTCGTCTACTATACGGGCAGCATATTCAAGCGCGGCCGCGATGTCCTCCCGTGTCAATTCCGGATAACTTTCGATGATCGTTTCCGTGGTGTAGCCCCCCGCGACCATTCCAAGAATGTTCCGCACCATGATCCGAGTACCTCGGACAACAGGCTTTCCGCCGCAAATCGCCGGGTTAACTTCTATGGAGTGCATTGCTCAATTTTCAGGATAGCCTGCCTTGAGCCGACCTTGGCCGAGGGTTCCTGGCAAGCTCCAAATTGCGGACAGTAGATGCATTGGTCGAGGGAATTGGCTATCGTGATCCGCTCCCTGACGCCTCGCTCGTGGAGTCGCAGGGGCAGAGCCCCCGGGCCGGTCATGCGATCCGCAACTTCTTGGCTGGCAGAAATCGAATCTCCACTCGCTTGTCGAGAGCTTCGGCGATTCGCTTCAACATGGAAAGGGAGTGCCCATCATAATCGGCGTCCTCAAGCCGGCAGATGGCCGATGCTGAGGTGCCGATTTTCCTGGCGAGTTCCCGCTGGCTCAAACCGGCCTTGGTCCGGAGGTCGTAAATTTTCCGGGCAATCTCAGCATTGACGACTTCCTCTTCGAAGCTCCCGATGCGCTTCGGGTCGTCACCGATGTAGCGGTCGTAAAGGTACTGAACGGTGCCGGATTGAAATTTTCTTTTTGTTGGCTTCTTGCTCATCTCTCCTACCTCGGTTTCACAGCGAACTTCCTAAAATCCGGTACCGGGACGAAGAGGGGGAGGTACCACTGCGCGTTTGGCGGCAGTCGGGCCATTCAGAATTCCCCTTCACACCGCAGTTGGCGAGTAATGCCATCATGTGGTCATATTCTGCGAACATGATAACAGGATGATTCGAACTCAAATTCAGCTCACCGAGGAACAAGCCGCCCGCCTGCGGAGCATGTCTTCCGAGCGCCATCAACCGGTGGCGGAACTGATACGGTTGAGTATCGACTCTTTCCTTCAGAAGGAAGCGGGCATGAGCGGTGAACGCAAACGGGCCATAGCCAAAAGCGCCGCCGGGCGATTTGCGTCTTCGTTATCGGATGTTAGCGCGGGGCATGACCGGTATCTCGATGAGGCTTTTGGAAGCCGGTGACCTTTGTTGATACCTCGGCAATCTACGCGGTGCTCGATCGGCGGAACGTGGCAAATCACCGAGCGGCAAAGGCTTGCTGGTACGCTTTGCTTGATTCCGGTGTTCCGCTCTTCACTACCAATTACGTCGTAGTTGAGAGTTGTGCTCTGGCGCAAAGCCGATTGGGGTTGCACGCGGTTCGTGAGACAACTCCTTGCAGGCAGCCCAGCGAGGGAAGCTCAGCCTGGTGGATTGCGTCAGCTTTGCCGTCATGCGGTTAAGGGGCTCAAAGGTAGCTTTCGCATTCGATCAGCACTTCACCGAAGAGCGTTTCGAATTCCCTGCCGGATGAAGTTCCGCTGGAGCGGATTGGGAGCTCGTCGCTATAGAATTCCCACGATTCTACCGATATGGAGATTAGAGAAGTCCCCCGGTGTTACGTACCATCCTTATCAGCGAGTCCGCCGAGTCAGCGGGCCAACTGCGCTATCTGGCGGATATTTGCGGTATCTTCCGGGTTCTAAAAGACTTTTCCGCACTCCCTTCCAGCTTTGAGATACAACGGGCCATCAGTCTTGAACCGGAAGTGGTCCTGATGGAGTCCTTTACCGAGAGCGCCCGTCTGGCCGAAATGATTGCCGCGCAGTGCCCGCGGACGCTGATCCTGGTGATCGGAGGGCAATCAGAGGCACCCTCGGCTGCCGACGCCGTTCTTTCCGCGGGGGCCAGTGCGGAAGAGCTCTTTGAAGCCATGCCCCGAGCAATCGGGAAGCGATTTTCCAGCCGCGGGTGTCACCTCTTCAGTTTCCTGCCGGCGAAAGCGGGGAGCGGCTGTTCGACGATTGCTCTTAATACGGCCGTCCACCTGGCGCAAGATCTGGGGCATCGGGTTCTGTTCGTTGACGCGGACCTGCGCAGCAGCGCCGTGACGGCGATGACGGGGTTGAAACCGGCAATCGGGCTGGAGAGTTTTTTCGACCAGTTTGACAATATGACGACGATCGACCTGGACAAGGCGATCGTACAGTGGGAAGGCATCGATCTCTTGCTGGGCACCCGCTCGATGGATGCGGGTATTCCATCGCCGGCGCACTACATCCGACTTTTGAGCTGCGCGCTCGGCCGGTTCGACAGCATCGTCGTGGATCTGCCGGAGCTGGTCAATCCCGCCACTTTAGGGGTGGTTCGCGCCTCCCATGAGCGGTTCGTTGTTTGTACTCCTGAAATTCCTTCTTTGCTATTGGCGGAACAGCGTCTGTCGGACCTGGACCGGTTGCGCGTCCTGGACGACCAGGTTGGAGTGATCGTCAACCGGTGGCATCGAACGGATCCGAGCCCGAAGAGCCTGTCGGAAATTCTGGACCAGCCGCGCATCCTGACGTTTCCCAACGACTACCGTACGGTGCAGAAATCGTTCGCGGATTGCACGCCTGTAGGTGACTCCCCACTCGCTGAAGCGTTCCGCGAGTTTGCCGGCTCGCTGGTTAACGGAAGCCGCGACGGCTCGGGCTTTGGCGGAACGCTTAAACGCTTCTTCGGATTCCAGCGCGCGGCGGACAGTGTGGCTTAGGCGACCGCGGGCGTTATTTTGGGGTTACGTGAATGAGGGCGCCGGGGTTGGCATCCTCGATCATCCAGAGCGATCCGTCGGGGGCCTGCTCGACGTCGCGGATGCGCTTGCCGACGTCCCAGCGCTCGGCTGTCTTCGCGCCGCCTTTGCCGTCGAAGATGATGCGGTTTATTGAATGGGTGGCCATACCGCTGATGAAGCCGCTGCCGTCCCATTGCGGGAACATGGACTTGCCCTTGTAGAACATCAGGTTGCCGGGGGCGACGACGGGCACCCAGTAGAGCACCGGCTTGGTGAACTCGGGCCGGGAATCGTGGCTGGGGATGCCCACTTCGTTATAGTTCTTGCCGAAGGAGACCACAGGCCAGCCGTAGTTCTTGCCCTTTTCGATCAGGTTCAACTCGTCGCCGCCGCGGGGGCCATGTTCGACTTCCCAGAGTTCGCCGGTGGGCGAAAAGGCCAAGCCGTAGGGGGCGCGGAAGCCGCTGGCCCAGGTTTCGGCGGGCGTCATGTTCGGTCCCGGGAAGGTGTAGCTGCTGACGACGGGTGCATTTTTGGCAACCTCGGTGTCGCGTGGCGGGTCGATGAGTTGGATGGTGGAGGCGCCGGTTTTGCCGAAGTTGGGATTTCCGGGAGCGGGCTTGCCGTCGAGGGTGAGGCGCAGGATCTTGCCTACGGGTTGGTTGGGATCCTGGGCGGGGACCATGCGCTGGCGGTCGCCGACGGTCATGTAGATAAACTCCCCATCGGGGGAGAAGGCGATTTGGCCGCCGGCCTGGCCGCCCTTGCCGCGAGGCATCTGGCGCCATAGGACTTCGAGGCCGTCAAGGCGGGGAACGCGGCCGGTAATCAGCTTGCCACGGGCGAGGACCTGGCTGCCGCCGTATTCGCCGGGTTCAATGTAGGTGATGTAGATGCTCTGGTCGGTGGCGAATCGGGGGGAGACGAATACGCCCAACATGCCGTTCTGGCCCTGCCAGTAGACGGCGGGCGTGCCGCTGAGGGGCGCGAGCTTTTCGCCTTTGGGCGAGACAAGCCAGATGGGGCCGATCTTTTCGGTGATCAGCATATTGCCGTCCGGGAGGAAGGCAATGCGCCAGGGAAGGCCGAAGGTCGCGGTCGTGGTCATGTTGAAGGGCAGGGCGGCTTCGGGTTTATGGTCTCCCACGTTGGTTTGCGCCCAGGCCGTCGAGGCTAGGGTGAGCAGGAGCGCCGCATTGGCCAGTTTCATCGTCATTTCTCCTATTTTCGTCTTTCCAGGCTTCGAGCTGGTGGTTAAGACTTCGCCGCTTTTTTGAGCGCGACGGCGTTCATACAGTAGCGTAGCCCACTTGGAGGGGGGCCGTCAGGGAAGACGTGTCCCAAATGAGCGTCGCAGGTGTTGCAGATGGTCTCGACGCGCTGCATCCAGGCGGGTCCGTCGAAGCGGTAGGCGATGGCGGCGGGCTCGACGGGTTGGGTGAAGGATGGCCATCCGGTACCCGACTCGAATTTTTCGTTGGAATCGAAGAGGAGTGTGCCGCAGCAGGCGCAGGAGTAGAGACCGGGTTCAAACAGGCTGCACATTTCGGAGCTGAAAGCGCGTTCGGTGCCGGACTGCCGGGTGACATAGTATTCCTGCTCCGTTAACAACCGGCGCCATTCGGCTTCGGTTTTTACGACTTTTTGGGCGGGAGGGGGATTGCCGTTTTGGGCTAAGTGGAGAACGCCGGGCCATTCGAGCATCCCTTGCATGGTATCGCTTTCGGGCGCTGAAAATCGAAGGAAACCCTCTGGAATGTTACAATTACTATTTTGCATGCCCTGTTTGGATTTCGACGCGACCGGCGACATTCCGCGCGCGGCCGGCTAACGACGTGACTGTAACGAAACAGAGAGGCGGGCACGTCGATTTATTGAGGCATTGGCCCGGGTGTTCGCGTTTTGCATAGCATGACCTGAGGGATGGAAGAGAACGAAGAGCTCCGCAGTCTTTTCGGCGTCGAAGCGCAGCTTCCGCCCAGGAATTGGCGGGTGCTTGGGACGGGGTCGGCGGCGATTCATGTGCTGCTGGCGATGATGCTTTGGAAGGTCCCGATTTTCGAGGCGCGGGCGTTCCGTTCGGCTCCGGAGATCACGATTGTACGGAAAGTGACGCCGATCTATGCGCCGGCGATGGAGCCGACGCAGAATACGCCGAATAAGGCGAAGATCAACCGGGACTTCGATGTGGACAGCCTGAAACCGCGGCCGGCGGTGCAACTTCCCGACGGGCCGCCGTCCACGAAACGGCAAGCGGCGCGAACACCGGTGCCGGTTCCGGAACCGCGGCTGGAGACACCGCCGAAGCCGTTGGCCGAACCGCCTCGGGTGGACGCGGCGATCCAGGCGCGAACTGTTATGCCGCCGCAGTTGGGGGTGCCGGACGCACCGCCTCCGCCGCAGATACAGCCGCAGGAGAAGCCGAAGCTGGCGTTTGAACCGATCGGGGCGGGAGGAACGGGGAATACGCCGGCGCAGGGACCGCGGCGGGTGCCGCTGCCTTCGACGACCCTTAGCGATATGACGGCGGCGGCGGCGCGGAACCGTCAATCCGGAGGGATCATGGTGGGGGATTCGGGCGACGGGCTAGGCGGCGTGGGGGAAGGGATCAACCTGCCGCCGTCGCCGGGGAAGACGGGATCGAACCTGGAGCTGTTGAGCGATCCGCAGGGGGTGGACTTCCGGCCGTACCTGGTGCAGGTGCTGGCAGCGGTTCGAAAGAACTGGTTTGCGGTGATTCCGGAGAGCGCGCGGATTGGTACGCAGCGGGGGCGGGTACTAGTGCAGTTTGCGATTGATCGAAAAGGGGCGGTGCCGAAGCTGGTGATCAGCGTGGGGTCCGGAGCGCAGCCTTTAGACCGCGCCGCGGTGGCGGGGATCAGCGCGTCGAATCCATTTCCGCCGTTGCCGGCGATGTTTAAGGGCGACCAGATCCGGCTGCAGTTGACGTTCTCCTACAATATGGCGCAACGTTAGGGGATGTCCCGGGCGCTATTGCCGTTCGTACTCTATGGTGTTGTCGCGGTGATCGCGGCGATGGTTCTGCGGCCGGATTTCCGGCTGGGGGTGTTTATTTTGTTGGGGGCACTCGCGATAAAAACCTGGGTTGGCCAGCAGAAAAATCGGGGTACTACCCTAGGGCCCGATGAGAGTACCAGGGAATCGGAAGGGTCCGAGGGGGGCGGGGAAGCTTAGGAGTCGTAAGGACTTCTTCGGCCGGTAGGGATTTGGAGGCAGTCCGGAAGTCCCGGAGGGGAATGGGCGAACTCCCCCTATTCGGAGGCTGTCCCCCCCTAAATGGGGCGATTCGAGTAAGGCGAATTGCCGAACATGGTGTGGGGGCCTTACTTACTAACATTTCCTTAGATGAATGTTAGCATCAGCCGATAAGACAAATAGCTACGGAAACTGGCGGCCGCGAAATCCTGATTTGGAACTTGGCACGTTTCAAAATGGAAATCGCAATGGTGGAGGACGTTCTGAAATGGCACACGGTTAAGGGGAAATACTTAGCGCGCCACTAAGGTTCGTTCTTCGCCGGACGAAATTTTTCGATGGCTAAGTTGTTCTGGCACAAGAGATTAACGGAGATTTCGATGCTTCCATTGGCCCGCGGTGAAAAGGTATTTCGAAATTGGACAAGCGGTTGCAGTACTAGTGGCAACCCGCCAGAAAGGGCGGTAAACGCTGATCCGACTGTAGGGATGACCGGGAGAACGAAGCCACCGGCGATCGCATTGGAAGCCTGTATCGAGCCGCGGCCAGGGGCTGAGCAGACGATACCGGCAATGCGGGAGACGAATGGGTTCAGGCGCCGGGCGCAGGTGACTGCAATTACGGCGGGTACAGCGGCGAAGACGGAAATGAAAGCCACTGAGGAACCTGCCATGTCCATGACCGCTACCGCACGAATCGTCATTCCCGCGCCGTCGCCGGAATCCACACCCGCCGAACGGATGAAACGGACGCGCTCCGCCAAGGAGAGCGAACGGGTTTCGGCATCGCGTACCGCCGCCGCGCGCCAGGCGCAGCGGGACCAGATTGTATTAGACAACCTGCCGCTGGTGAAAGCGATTGCCGTGCGGGTTCACGAGAACCTGCCGGTGCATGTGGACTTGGACGACCTGGTTCATGCCGGCATCCTTGGCCTGTTCGATGCGGCGACGAAGTACGACCCTGAGAAGATGGTGAGTTTTTCGAGCTACGCCAAGCACCGGATTAAGGGAGCGATTCTGGACAGCCTGCGGCAGTTAGACTGGGCGAGCCGGGATCTGCGGCGGCGGCACAAGCAGTTGGAAGCGGCGACGCGGGAACTGGCAAGCGAACTGCATCGGGCGCCGTCCGAGGCGGAGTTGGCCAACAAGATGGGCGTTGACGTGGAGCGGTGGCGTCACATGATGGTGGACCTTCGGAACGTCGGGCTGGTGAGCGCTTCTCAGCGTCCGGCCGATCAAGACGACCTTCCGGCACCGGACTTCCCGGCGGCGCCGGAGTTGCAGCCGGACAGCATGTGTTCGCAGCAGCAGTTGCGCAGTGCGCTGGCGGTGGCGATGAAAGCACTGCCGGAGCGGTACCAGAGAGTCGTCGCGCTGTATTACACCAATGAGCTGACGATGAAAGAGATTGGCGGGATGCTGGGAATCAACGAGAGCCGCGTTTCGCAGATCCACAAGACGGCGCTGGAAAAGATGGCGGTGGTGCTGCAGGAGTCCGGTATTCGATCGAGCGCGGCGTTCTAGCGGCGGTCCTTTTTCTCATCTGCCATTCTTAAGGGTATGAAGCTTCATACCTACTTAAACTATGGCGGCAACTGCGCGGAGGCGTTCCGCTTTTACGAAGAACATCTGGGCGGAAAGATTCTCATGATGATGAATCACGGGCAGCAACCCGATTCCGGCGAAGCCGCCGCCGATACGGCCAAAGGCATACTTTACGCGCGGATGAGTATTGGGGAAACCGATCTGATGGCGTCGGATGTTCCCGCCGAACGGTTTCAACCGATGCGCAGCGTTTATCTTTCGCTGACGGTGGATACGACTGAAGAGGCCGAGCGGGTATACAAGATCCTCGGGGATGGCGGTGAGATTTTCATGCCCATCGCGGAGACCTTTTTCGCTTTCCGGTTTGCGATGCTGCGCGACAAGTTCGGGACGTCGTGGATGATTGTCAATGAGCGGCCGCGGCCTTAGTTTTCCTTAGCGGAGGAGGCAGGTTCCGAGATACTGCTGCTTGGAGCGGGAGGCGGCCAGATCGTGATAGACGAAGGCGTTTTTCGCGAAGTAGTGGCAGACAAGCGAAGGGCGGGACAGCGCCAGGTTCGTCCGCGGAGAGCCGCCATGAATCAGATTGGCATGCCAGACGAGGACGTCCCCTTTGCGGGCGTGGAAGTAGTGAGGTTCGAGGGAGTGCTGCTCGACTAGCGTGCGGATGTACGGCTCGTATTTGGCATGGTACGGGCCGTAGCCCTCCTTTTGGAACGCCTCCTCGGTGATTCCGACATCCTTACTGAAGACGTAGGGGAGGCGGTGGCTGCCGGGGTAGTAGACTAACGGCCCGGAATCGGGGTGGATGTCTTCGAAGGCGACCCACGCGGCGATCAGATAGCCGATGGGGTAGGTGGTCATGTGGATGGAATCGGAGTGGAGGCCCTGTTGGGAGCCCTTGTGGGCGGTGATGGTTTGCAGGGGCTTGGGCTCGCGGCCGATGAGGAGGCGCAGCAGGTTCAGAAGGCCGGGGTGTTTGAGAATCCGGCATAGCGCGCCGAGCTTTTTGTGCGGGTTTAGAAACCGGCCTGGATAGGGATCGCCGCCGCCGGCGGATTCGGGAAGGAGCTTTATGCGGCCGGATTGGATGGCCTTCTCATAGGCGGCCCAGACGCCGTCGAGGATCCCGGCGTCGATCAGGTTATTGACGATGACGTAGCCATTGGCGGCCCAATAGCGGCAGAGTCCGGCCTCGGTTTCGGTGATCTCACTGGTGGACAGGCGCGCTTCGACGTTGTCTAAGGCGTTGTCCTGATCGAGCCAGGGGTAGGGCCCGGAGTAGGGGAAATGCTCGGCGCGAAAAGACGGGAGGCTTGACGCACGGAGCGGCTGATCCGCAAACAGGCGGCGGAAGAACATCGATAATGAGTGTATCCGCCGCCGCTTGCCGGAAAAGGTAAATTAATCGCGGAGGAACTGCTTTATAGCGCGGACGGCCTGGCGGGTGCGGTGGGCGTTTTCGATGAACGAGAAACGCACAAAGCCTTCGCCCATGGGGCCGAAGCCAATGCCGGGGCTGACCGCGACGAGAGCTTTCTCCATGAGTTCCGTGGCAAACTCCAGGGAGTTGAGGTGGGAGAAGCGGTCCGGAATTTTGGCCCAGAGGAACATGGTCCCTTTGGGCGTTTCGACGGGCCATCCGGCGGCGTTTAGGCCTTCAACGAGGACGTCGCGGCGCTCCTGGTAGTTGTCGCGAATTTTGATTGTGTCCGCTTCGCACTCCCGAAGGGCGATGATGGATGCGATCTGGATGGGCTGGAAGGTGCCGTAGTCGAGGTAGCTCTTGATGCGGGAGAGTGCGTAGATGATCTTGGCGTTGCCGAGGCAGAAACCGACGCGCCAGCCGGCCATGTTGTAGCTTTTCGACATGGAGAAGATCTCGACGCAGATATCCTTGGCGCCGGGGACTTCGAGGATGCTGGGCGGTTTGTAGCCGTCGAAGCCGAGGTCGGCGTAGGCGAAATCGTGGATGACCCAGGAGCCGTTGGCGCGGGCGAGGTCCACGATTTCTTTCATGTATGCGAGGTCGACGCAGGTGGTTGTGGGGTTGTGGGGGAAGGAGATCAGGATCACCTTCGGCTTCTTTGGCCCGTTTTTGTAGAGGTTCTTCAGCTCTTCGAGGAAGGTCTCCGGGTTGGGCATGGGAAGCATGATGGCTTCCCCTTCGGCCATGATGACGCCGTATTGGTGGATAGGGTAGGCGGGGTTGGGAGATACCACGGCGTCACCGGGGGCGATGATGGCGTAGAGCATGTGGGCCAGGGCATCTTTGGCGCCGATAGTAACGATGGCTTCTTTGTCGGGGTCGAGTTCGACGCCGTAGTTCCGCTGGTAGCGCTTGACGATTTCCAGGCGCAGTTGCGGGATGCCGCGGGACATCGAGTAGCGGTGGTTTTTCTGCTGGCGGGAGGCTTCGACCAATTTTTCGACGATGACGTCCGGCGTGGCGCCATCGGGGTTGCCCATGCCGAAGTCCACCACATCCTGCCCTGCTGCGCGTGCCTTTGCCTTCAGCTCGTTGATAACGGCGAAGACATAGGGCGGCAGCTTGGCGATGCGGTAAAACTGATCGTTTTCAGACATGGGTGTATCGTTTATCCTCTTTCATCCGGTGGGTTGGACCGCCGGCTATGCCGGTACTGCTTCGGCTTCCGGCAGCGGTTCTTTGAATTTACATTCCTTGTTGGGGCATTGCGCAAATGCGCCGGCCTTAAGGAACTTTTCGATCAGGTGCGAACTGCCGCACTCAGGGCATTTACGGTCGATGGGCTTGCCCCAGGCGACGAACTCGCACTTGGGATAGCGGTTGCAACCGTAGAAGGTTTTGCCCTTTTTGGAGCGGCGTTCGATGATGTCGCCTTCGTGGCAGTCCGGGCATTTTACGCCGACGGTCTTCTGCTTGACGTATTTGCAGGTGGGGTAGTCCGAGCAGGCGGTGAATTCGCCGAAGCGGCCGGATTTCATGACGAGGTTCTTGCCGCATTGGGGGCAGAGCTCGTCGAGCTTCACATCGGGCTGCTTTTCGGCTTGGCCGAGCTGGCGAGTAGTTTTGCAGTCGGGATAGCCGGTGCAGGCCATGAACTGGCCGAAGCGGCCCTTCTTGAGGACCATGGGCCGTCCGCAGTTGGGACAGTATTCGTCCTCGCCCTGTTCCCCGAGGTCTTCGGTGGAGGTCGTGGGCAGTTCGCGGGTGCTGGTGCATTCGGGGTAGCCGGTACAGGCGATGAAGCTGCCGTGCTTACCCCACTTGATGACCATGGATTTGCCGCACTTGTCACAGATGAAGTCGGTGGGCTTCTCCATCCGCTTGATGTCGGTCATCTGGACGGCGGCGCGTTCGAGGTCGGCGGAGAACTTTTCGTAGAACTCGCCCATGGCGGAGCGCCAGTCGATTTTGCCGTCTTCGATGTCGTCGAGCTGGCCTTCGAGGCGGGCGGTGTAGAGGACGTCGAAGATGTCGCCGAAGGATTCAAGCAGGAGGTCCGTTACGACGGTTCCCAGCTCGGTGGGCGTAAATTTGCCGCCCTCCTTCTTCACATATTCGCGTTCCTGGATGGTGGAAAGAATGGAGGCATAGGTGGACGGGCGTCCGACGCCTTTGGCTTCCAGTTCCTTGACGAGGGTGGCTTCGGTGAAGCGCGGGGGCGGTTCGGTGAAGTGCTGTTCCCCGTCGATGGATTTGAACTTGAGATCCTCTCCTTCGGTAACGGCGGGGAGTTTGCGCGCGGCTTCCTCGTCCTCGTCGTCCTTGGCGTCCTTGCCTTCTTCGTAGACTTTCAGGAAGCCGTCGAACTTCTCGGTGGAGCCGGTGGCGCGGAATGTGTAGGCCGCTTTGGACTTGCCGGAGGAGGCGACGTCGATGGTGGTCTGGTCGAAGAGCGCCGACGTCATTTGGGAGGCGACGAAGCGCATCCAGATGAGGCGATAGAGTTTGAGCTCATCTTCCTGGAGGTAGGGGGCGACCGTTTCGGGCGTGAGGAAGGCGCTGGTGGGGCGGATGGCTTCGTGGGCATCCTGGGCGTCCTTCTTCCCCTTATAGGCGTTGGCTTTTTCGGGGAGGTACTGATCGCCGTACTTTTCGGCGACGAATTTGCGGACTTCGGCAATAGCGTCGTCAGAGACGCGGACCGAGTCGGTACGCATGTAGGTAATGAGACCGGTTGCTCCCTCGTCGCCCATTTCGATGCCTTCGTAGAGGCGCTGGGCGAGCATCATAGAGCGCTTGACGCTGAAGCGGAGCTTGCGGGCGGATTCCTGCTGGAGGGTGGAGGTGATGAACGGCGGAACGGGGTTGCGCTTTTTCTCGCGTGTGCCGACGGAGGCGACCGTGTACTTGGCGCCGTTGAGGTCGGCCAGGATGGCATCGGATCGTTGGCCGTCGCCGATGACGGGATTTTCGCCGTTGACTTTGGCCAGGCGCGCTTTGAGGACAGGCGCTTTTTTGGCGTTGAGGGCGACGTCGATGGTCCAGTACTCTTCCTTGGTGAAGGCCTGGATCTCGCGTTCGCGGTCGACAATGAGGCGCAGCGCGACGGTTTGGACCCGGCCGGCGGAGAGGCCGCGCCGGACCTTGTCCCAAAGGAGCGGGGAGATCTTGTAGCCGACGAGGCGGTCCAGGACGCGGCGGGCCTGCTGGGCGTCGACGAGGCTGGTATTGACTTCGAGGGGATGCTCGAACGCTTTGTTGACGGCGTTACGCGTGATTTCGTTGAACATCACGCGGAAGATCTTGGGGGCTTTGTCCCCTTTGCCTTGCAGTTCTTCCTGCAGGTGATAGCAGATGGCTTCGCCTTCGCGATCCGGGTCAGCGGCCAGGAAGATGGTTTGGGCGTTCTTGGCGGCGGTACGGAGCTCGCCGATGAGCTTCTTCTTGCCTTCGATGACAACGTAGGTGGGCTCAAAGCCCCGGTCGACATCGACGGCGAGATCGCTTTTCGGCAGGTCCTTAATATGACCGAGCGAAGCTTTCACGACAAAGTCTTTGCCGAGGTATTTTCCGATTGTTTTCGCCTTCGCCGGCGATTCGACGATGACGAGGGATTTGGACATAGTGACTCGTTCCAGTGTAACTGCTTATAGAAAGAGGGATGCTCTACCAGACCTTGACGAACTTTTTTCCGGGGAGTTGACGGACGAGACCGAGGAGTTCCAACTCGAAAAGGACGGCGACAATCTCAGACGAGGAATAGTTTTCCAGACAACCTAACAGGTCGTCAATATGGGTGGGCGAGTCGACGGTCACCTTGGCGAGGAGCAAATCGCCCAAAACCGAGTTGGGACCCAAGGGCAGAGTCGACTGTTGCGGGCCGTTATCGGACCCGTTTTCCTTGGATGCACTGGAGCCGTTTTGGATTCGGCGGCGGATTTCCGGGGAGAGTTCGTTGACGACGTCCTGGGCGGTGGTGACGAGCTTGGCGCCCTGTCTTATCAGTAAGTTAGGGCCCCAGGAGGCCTGGCTGGTAATATTGCCGGGGACGGCGAAGACATCTCGGCCCTGATCCATTGCGAGGCGGGCGGTGATGGCGGAGCCGGAGTACTGGGCACCCTCGACAACTAGTACTCCGCAACTCATGCCGGAGACGATCCGATTTCGGATTGGAAAATTTTGTGGATAAGCGGGTGCGCCCATCGGAAATTCGGAGATGGCGAGGCCCTTGGTGGAGATTTCTTCGTGGAGGCGGCGATTTTCCGCCGGGTAAATCATGTCGACCCCGCAGCCGAAAACGGCGGTAGTCTTTCCGCCGGCGGCGAGGGCGGAGCGGTGAGCAGCGGTGTCGATACCGCGCGCCATTCCGGAAATGACGTTGAGTCCGGCGGCGGCGAGATCGCCGCCGAGTTTTTCGGCAACGGCAACACCGTAAGGGGTAGGTTTGCGGGTACCGACGATGGCGATGCCGGGGTAATTCAAGAGCGATAGATCGCCGCGGGCGAAGAGGATCAGCGGGGGATCGAGGATTTCTTTAAGGGACTCGGGGTAGAGGGCGTCATGGAAGGAAACGAGCACGGCGCCGCGGGCGCGTAATTTGTTTTGCTGGTCGACGGCGTCGTCAAAGGTGCAGCCGGAAGCGAGGGAGCGAGCGGGGCCAGGGGGGAGACCGGCGGCTTCGAGGTCGGATACGGAGGCTCGGAAGAGGAGCTGGGGGGATTGGAAACGCTCGATGAGTTGGACGACGCGGCGGGTGCCGAGGCCGGGAACGAGGCGCAGGGCGAGCCAGTGGAGTTCGTCTTCCGGGGTGAGCCGGGAGGCAGTGGGTTGGGCGGCAGCTTGCATGAGGGGTTCTTGGGAGGTAGTGCGCGGGCGGAAGGTTTCGTCTCAAAAAGAGGAGTTTAGAGGCGGAGAGCGGCGGCGAGTTCGCGGTTGCCTTGGACGCGCCAGATTTTGGAGTCGAGGAAGTAGTGGGTGAAGGCGAAGCCCCAAGTGGCGGCGACGGCCATGTCGCGGGCAGGTGAGAGGGCGACCGGGAGGATCGAGAGCAGGAAATTGAGGCCGATGGCGACGGCCATGTAGACCCAAGCGCGTTGGGAGATGCGGGCGGCCAGGCCATTGCGTTCCTGGGCTTCGGGAACGCCATAGCGGTTTTTGTTGTGGAAGTAGAGCAGGCGGTGGTACTGGAGGCTGTGGAAAAGTCCGAGGGCGATCGCGGCGCGGATGATGCCATCGGGACCGTTGGCGGCGGCGTGATGGAAGGCGAGCCATTGCAGGGGGACGACGGCGGCGATGAGACCGATTTTGGGGAGGTTAAGTGGTTCGCTGCGATTGAACTTTTGAGCCTGCCGTCCGATCCAGAATGCGGCGAGGGCGAGATAGAGGACGACGGCGCCCTGCCAGGCCATACCCGACCAGGGCTGGAGCCATGCGCGGGTGGTGATTACGAAACCGGCCAGGGGAACCCAGAGGGAACCGATGAGGAACCAGCGGTCGAGCTTGAGGTCGAATTTGTCGCGTTCCTTGTTTTTCGCCTTGTAGAGCATGACGAAGCCGTAATGCTGTTTGACGATGTGGAAATGTTGCCAGCAGACGGCGAATAGGAAGAAGAGGGAGAGTTGTCCGAAGAGTCCGGCAATGGGGCCGGCGAGCATAAAAGGGACGATGATCCAGAGGGCGGGACCGAGTTCGCGGCGGGCCTGGCGGTCGAAATAGGTTCGCGTGACGGTTGCCAGGACATGAGGGCCATCGACGCCGAGCATCCAGATGACTTGAATAGGGAAGACGGGGAAACCGCCCCACATGAGCGCTAGCGCGAGATAGCCGATGAGGGCCGAGCCGATGAACCAGGTGAGATCGTCGCGTCTGGAGATAATCCAGGCGGGCGCGGCAGGGAGCGGGGTTGACGACAATGCGGGCGTGGAGACGGCGGCGCTCATCCATTCGAACTATCGGCAGGATTCCCGGGGAGCATTAGAATTCGCCAGGAGGGCTACAATCTCAGAATGCGTTCGGCGGTCATATGCGGGCTGATCCTGTTGGGCGGATGCGGTACGAAACTGCCGCCCCTGCCCGCGGTGGACCTTTCCGGGGCGCAGGCGGGCGTACGGGGTGTGGTTGAGCCGGCGGTGGCGGCGGCAAAGGCGCGTCCGGACGACGCGGCGGTGGTTGCGCGGCTGGGGATGGCGCTACATGCGCACGGGCAGTATGCGAGCGCGGCGGCGGCGTATGAGCGGGCGGCGGGGCTGGACGGGAGTTCGGCAGTCTACCTTTATTACTGGGGTACGGCGCTGGCGGCGGATGGGAAGTATGCTGAGGCGGTGCGGCCTCTGCGGGCGGCGCTGCAAATTCGAGACGATGTGCCGGTGCGGCTGCGGTTGGCAGATTCGCTTTATTCGGCGGGGCAGGTGAATGAGGCGCGGCGAGAGTATTCTGCGGTGATTGCAAAGGATGAGACGTCGGCGGCGGCTCAATATGGACTGGGACGTTGCCTCCAGGGCAGCGAAGCGATTACGGCCTTTCAGCGGGCGATAACCCGATTCCCGAGATATGGGGCGGCGCGGTTTGCATTGGCGGGAATCTACCGGCAGCAGGGGAAGCGGGCCGAAGCAGAAGCGGCGTTAGAAAATTACGAGCGGGATAAGCTGGTGGCGCCGCCGATGGACGATCCGGCAATGGACGCCGTGTACGCGTTGGATGCAAGTGCGAATGGGTTGTTGCGGCAGTCGCAGGCGTTAGAACGGCAGGGGAATTTGGCAGGCGCGGCGGAGCTACAGGAGCGTGCGCTGGCGGCCGACGCGAAGCTGGTGCAGGCTTGGGTGAATCTGATTTCGGTTTACGGGCGGATGGGGGAGCGGGGGAAGGCGGAGGCGGCTTATCTAAGAGCCGTTGCGCTGGAGCCGAAGAATGCGGAGGCTCATTACAACTTCGGCGTTTTGTGCGCGGAGAGTGAGCGGTATGACGAGGCGCGGGCGGCATTTCAGAAAGCCGTCGATAATGATCCGCGTCATGCGGAGGCGTTGGATAGTTTGGGGGCGATGGTGGAGATGACGGGGGCTTGGGACCGGGCGGCGGAGCTTTATCGGCGGGCGTTGGCTGCCAGGCAAGATTTGCGGCTGGCGCATTATCATTTGGGGCGGATTCTGGCGAATCAGCGGAAGTATAGGGAGGCAATTGCGGAGTTTGAGAAGGCCATTCAGGCTCCAATTGATGAGCGGACGCCGGGGTATATGTATGCGCTGGGTGCAACGCACGCACGGGCGGGCGATCGGGAAGCGTCTGTGCTGGCGTTGCAGCGGGCGCAGCTAGAGGCGCAACGGTGGCGGCAGGGTGGGCTTGCGGACGCGATTCAAAAGGACTTGGCAAAGTTAACACGCCGGTAATGGAAATCCATTATAATGCTGCGTAGTTAAGTCGTTGGGAAAAAGATCTAAGGGGGCCGCATGTATCATCGCATTGGATCTCTATTCGCACTTTTCCTCGCTTCGTTCCTGGCCACAGGAACGGCAAACGCCCAGGTGTTGTATGGGAACCTGGTCGGAAACATAACCGATCCCACCCAAGCGTCCGTAGTTGGCGCAACGGTTTCGATAAAGAGCCCGGCCACGGGCTACTCGGCGGACACCAAGACGGACGAACGCGGGGCGTATGAACTCCGCAATATTCCTCCGGGTGTTTATGACGTGAAGATCACCGCCGCAGGCTTTACGACGTTTGAGGCGAAAGATATTCAAATTGCCGCCAACAATATCGCGCGTGTGGATGCGCCGTTAAAGGTGGGCAACGTCAACGAATCGATCGTGGTTGGGGCCGAAGTGGCGCAGTTGCAGACGGACAAGAGCGACCTGCACACCGATATCACAACCAAAGAGGCCACGGAGATTCCGATCAGCGGATATCGCAATTTCCAGAGCCTGCTGGATTTTGTGCCTGGCGCGAACCCGGCCAATTTCCAGAATGCGAGCACCGATTCGCCGGCGCGGGCGCTGACGACGAATGTGAATGGTGTGTCGCGGAACAACAATAACACTCGCATCGACGGCGCGGCGAGCGTAATGACCTGGCTGCCGCATCACTCTCTTTACGTGCCGCCGCTGGAGTCGATCGAGGCGGTTAATATTTCGACCAACAGCTTCGACGCCGAGCAGGGGATGACGGGCGGGGCCGCGATTTCAGTGAATACCAAATCCGGCACGAATCAGTTCCATGGTGTGGCGTTCTGGTATCACGCCAATCACAAGTGGGGCGCGAAGAATCTGTTCTTCAATCCGAACACGCCGGCAGGGCCGGACATTCCGCAGAGGATTGATAATCAGGGCGGCGGGACGTTTGGCGGACCGATTAAACGGGACAAACTCTTTTTCTTCACCTCGTGGGAACGCACGACGACGGCCGAGCGCGGGAATGGATTATTGAGTGTGCCCACGCAGGCGGTGCGTGACGGTAACTTCGCCGGCCTGGCCACGGTTTACGATCCGGCTACGGGAAATGATTTGGGCCAGAATCGTACGCCGTTCGCAAATAATCAGGTGCCGCAGGCGCGATGGAACGCCTCGGCGCGGACGCTGCAGAATATGATCCCGTTGCCGAATTCGGGCACCGGGCAATTGAACAATTTCTTTGCCTCCGTTCCTTACTATTTCAAGCGGGACATGGTGGACGCGAAGATGAATTGGACGCCGAGCGCAAAAATGAATGTGTTCGGCAAGTACAGTGTGATGATCGCTCCTGTAACTTCAGCCGCTCCGCTGGGTGAGGCTTTGGGCGGTTATCCGGGCGGCGCGGCCGGCGCTGCTGGCATTGGCACGGGGAATAACAAAACCGATGTTTTCGGCGGCGGCATCAGCTATGTGATTTCGCCGAGCCTGTTGTTTGACGCCAACTACGGCGGGACGCTGATGCATCACGATACAGTGGGGCCGGACTATGGGAAGAATATTGGCACCGATGTCTTAAAGATTCCCGGCACCAACGGACCTGATCCCCGGCAAAGCGGATTTCCGATTTTCAATATCAGCGGATATACGTCGCTGGGGAACACGAACAATTGGAGTCCAGTGGTGAGGAACGATCGGGTATACACCTATGTGGCGAACCTGAACTGGACCAAGGGTGCGCACAGTATTCGCTTCGGCCTGGACTATATTCACCACCAGATGAATCACTGGCAACCGGAGTTGAACGGATATAGCCCTCGTGGGGCATTCACATTCAATAATGGCGTTACCGGACTGAGCGGCGGCCCGGCGGCGAATAATTTCAATGCCTACGCTTCGTTCCTGCTGGGCTTGCCGGGGCAGCTTGGGAAGGCATATCAGTACTACGATCCGATGTCGACGCGGGAGTTCCAACAAGGATATTTCATTCGCGACAACTGGCAGGTTACGCGCAAGCTGAGCCTAAACCTGGGAATGCGGATGGAGCACTTCCCGATCATGAACCGCGGGGAGTTCGGCATCGAGCGGTATGATCCTGTGACGAACAAGGTGTTAATCGGCGGGCGCGGCAACGTACCGAGAGATGCGGGCACCGAAGCAGCGATGATCATGTGGGCGCCGCGCGCCGGATTAGCGTACCGGATCAGCGAAAAGACGGTCATACGGGCCGGCTTTGGGATAACTAACGATCCCTATCCGCTTAGCCGTCCGTTGCGCAGTCCATTCCCGGCTGTGATCGTGGACGAATATATTCAGTCCAATGGTTTCGTACCAGCCGGATCGCTAACGACTGGAATACCGGCAGTGAAATTCCCCGACCTGTCGACCGGCACCGTTGAAATTCCCAATACGATTTCCACGAACTCGTTGCAGGCCGGCAAGTTCAACCGCGGCTACATCGAGTCCTACAATTTCACTGTTCAGCGTGAACTTGGCGGAGGCTTCGTGTTGCAGACGGGTTATGTGGGAACGCGTTCCATCCGCGCGGGTGTGACGTATTTCAACGGTAATGCGGGTCTGGTTCCGGGAGCGGGCGTCAACGGCCGACCGTTGCGGCCGACCTTCGGCGTGGGTGTCGATCGCAACTTCTACATCCCGATGGGCTATCAACGATATGACGGCTGGCAAACGAACCTGATGCGGCGTTTTAAGGCCGGGCTGTTTATGACGGTTTCGCACACGTGGTCAAAGTCGATCTCGACGGTCCCGGGCGGAGCCAACAATGCCAGCGGCCTGGGCACATCCGGGGGAAACTCGGATACGGGTATGGCGTTCTATGTGCCCTCGCAGTACAGCAAAAATCGTGCGCTTGCCGCGTTCGACCGGGCGCATGTCGTGCAAACCGCGGTGACGTATGAGCTACCGTTCGGCAAAGGGAAGGCTCATTTGACGTCCGGTGCGGGAGCGATGTTGTTCGGCGGATGGCAGATCAACTCGGCCGTTTCCATGGTGTCTGGTAATCCGATCACGGTGCTCGCCGACGGCGCCTCTCTCAGTGCGCCGGGTAATGTGCAGGTCGCCGATCAGATCAGCGACGCCCGCAAACTGGGAGGCGTGGGCCTGGGCGATCCGTTCTACGATCCTTCGTCGTTCGCAGGTGTCAGCAGCGCGAGGTTTGGGAATATGGGGCTCTATAACCTGCGCGGGCCTGGATTCTTCAACATGAACAGCGGCCTTTTCCGCTCGTTCAAGGCGACCGAGCGCTTCAATTTGCAGTTCCGCGCGGAGGGTCTGAACGTGACCAATACACCGCAACTGCAGAATCCGAACGTAACGGTAACCAGCCCGTCAAACTTTATGCGGATCACCGCAGCCAATCAGACGCAGCGGACCTTCCGGTTCGGTTTGCGGCTGGCGTTTTAACCAGGTCCTGGCGGCTCCTGTATATCAGGGGCCGCCAGGCCAGTTCATGTCGAGGCGCTGCAGGGCGGCCCGGGCTGAGCGGTTGAATGGCTCCAGTTCGAGAACGCGGCGGTAGCAGTTGGCGGCGTTGCGGAAGTCCTGCGCGGATTGATACCAGAGCGCCATGGCCAGGTGGGCGGAAGCGCTGCCGGGATTGATGCGGATGGCCGATTCCAGTGCGCTGCGGGAAGCTTCGACGTTTTCCATTTCGCCGTAGAGCAGGCCCAGGAGTTCGAATACCTCGGCCGAGGGACGCACGCTGGCGGCGCGGTGGAGGAGCGTGGCCGCATGCCGCGGCTGCCCGATGCACTCGAGGATTTTAGCGTGGCCGGTAAGGAATTGGTAGTCGTTGGAAAAGCGGGAGTGGGCGGATTCGAAGACCGGGGCGACGGTTGCGCATTGATTGGCGGCTATGGCGGCTTCTGCCAGGTGAGTGTGCGGACGGCCTTTGCCTGGGGATTGATTGACCGTATCGAGCCAGAAGGCAACCGGATCGCTCCAGAGCCGATTGCGTTGGAAGGTGAACATGGCGAGTACGGTGAGGATGAGGATACCGGCGGGCATTGGCAGCCGGTATTGGCGGAGCCCCTGGGCGGCAATTAGGAGAAGCCCAAGGATGGGGAGGTACATGCGGCGCTCGGCGAAAGGATCAGCGATGGGAATGATGCTTGAGGTTGGAGCTAACAGGAGGAGAAAGGCGAAGACTCCGAAGGCGGCAAGCGCGAAGCGGCGGCGGAAGTAAATGGCGGCGCCCACGACGGCTGCCAGCAGGAGGACGAAAAACCAGGCGTGATGCTCAACGGGCGTGCGGGAGATGGGGAAGTCATGGTCAATGGATTGGCCGATGGGGAATAAGGTGAGCCGAACGTACTGAAAGATGGCGCGGGCTTGGGTGAGCGCGTATTGGTCCCAGGTGATGCCCCACGTGTTGAAACCAGCGGAAACAGCGCTGGAAAGGACTCCGGCGACCATGGCGAGGCCGGCGACGGCGAGGGCGGCGATGGGCAGATACAGCCGTCGATCGCGCCGGATGTTGTCGGGGGATTGGAAGAGGTCGGTAAGGAGGAATAGAGCTGGGAGAACGACGGCGTGCTCCTTGGTGAGAATCGCGGCGGCGTAAAGGGCGAGGATGCCCGCCGAGCGGGACCAGGAGATGGGGGCGTTGGGACGAAAGAGGAAAAGGACGTAGGCCGAAAGGAAGAACAGCGCGCAGAGAGATTCCGAACGGCCGGCAATGTAGGATACTGATTCGGTTTGGAGCGGATGGACGAGAAAAATGCCGGCAAGGAAAACGGCGGGCCAACGGGAGGGGAGAAAGAAGAAGAAAACGGCAAATGCGAGGAGCGTGTTGAGGAAGTGAAGTACGATGTTGACGGCGTGGAAGCGGGAAGGATTGGCGCCGTCGAGCAGGGTGTTGACCCAGTAGGAGAACATCAGAAGCGGGCGGTTGCCGGATATCCATGAGGTCAAGGGCACGTTTTCGAAGCGGGGACTGGCGAAGGGGAGTGTCTTATCGTCGAAAAGGAACGGCGAGTCCAGAGCGGGTCCGTAGAGCTCGAAGGCGAGCAGAAGTGTGGCTAGGATCCAGAGGTAGTGGCCGGGTCTAAAAATTCGCGGCGCTGAGACAGGAGCATGCATATATCCCAGAGTGGTGAAGCGTTCGGAGAGCGGCCAGGGTCTCCAGATACCGGAATCCGGCATCTTGGTCTTGATTCATGTACGAAGAAATTGGTTTCAAAAAAACAATTTGTTTACGTGTCTAAAATATCACAAGTTATCGAATGGTAATCGTCACAGGCGCGCCGCTTTCGCTGTTGCCGATCTTCAGTTTAATCGGGGCGGCTCCAGGGGAGCCCTGGCGAGGAAGGCGGACGTTAATTTGGGCGAGACCGATGAAGCCGGGAACCTCGCCGGCGAAGAGAACTTCGGCGGATTGGCCGTCGATTTGGACCGAGGCGGGAACTGTGAGGACCGGATGGGGGAACGGAGCGGGCTGGCCGGCTGCGGCGGATGGCGTCGCCGATCCCGTTCCGGTGGCGAAAAGAACGACGATGGAGCCGGCTGCTGCGGGATTGGATGGGCCGTTTCGCGAACCGTTTTCATTTAGGGCGAGGGCATTTTTGGTAAATGGATCGTGAAAGATTTCGGGTGCGGCCGGGACGATATCGACGGGCAGCCGATTGGAGGGAACGCCCTTATAAATCACTTGCAGTATTGATTGTTTCCCGGGAGTCAGATTTGGAGGGGCCTGGACGTTTATTTGATATTGTCCGGCGAAAAGGAGGGCCGCTTTTTGCCCATCGAAATAGACTTCGGCGCCGCCCAGTGAGAATGGAAGCCTCCCCTCGGCGGTGAGTGCGGCGGGTTGATCGGGCGCGGGGCCCATTTGCTCGATGTAGAGGGAGAGCAGCGCGCCGGGTGAAACGTTCGTAGCCGGACCTCCTGCGGCGCTGGCGATGGCGTCCTTTCGGAGATAGCCGAAACCGGTAAGGTCGCCGGTCATCCAGGAAAGTACGGTTTGTCCCATGCCGGGGTCGGCGCAGCGCCAATCGGCGGCGAATAGCGAGGGTTCAAAGTCGGTAATATTCTGGAGGAGGGAACCGGGTTCAAAGGTGGCGGCAGTCCAGTGGATGCCTCGCGTGTCGAGATCGCTGAGGGTGGTGAAAACGAGGTCGGAAACAGCCCGGGGATCGGGAGGGAGCAGGGCGCAGTCGGTGGGGCCCCATCGGGCGGCGTAGACCGGTACGCGTCCGGCTTGGGTCCCAAATGGGTCTTTGGCGCCGACGGCGAGCGGGGCTTCGTAAATGAGGTTTTCGCCGCGCACTGCGGAGCCGAAGGCGATGGAGATAATTTGGCGGGCGCCGGCATTCCGAATAGCGTCGTGAATGTCCTGCGAGTTTGCGCCGGCGCCCAGCGAGAAGACGATGTTCGGGGTATCGCGAAGGGCGGTCGCGCAGGCTGCCCAGAAGGCAGGGGTGGCTGGTTCGGCGGCGGAGAGGAAAACGATCAGTTCCGCATCGCGCGCGCGAGCAACGGCGGCGGCGGCGCGGTTCAGATACGGCTGACCTTCGCGCTGCCATTGGCTGGGCTCAACGGGGATGTGAACGGCGTTGAAGTTCCAACGGAGGCGCATCGTGCCAAGCGCGGCGACGGTGGCGGCGTCTAAATTCGGCAGGGCGGCACCGCGAAGTTGTCCGGGGACGCCGGTAGCGTCCACGATGCGGGGACCATCGACGCGCAATGGACCTTTCATTGCCGGAGTGATGGGAGCGTGAGCCCAGGCAGCCACGGTGAACAATGCGAAGAGGAACCGTGGCATGAAGGGGTTACGGCAGAGGAGCCGTGCAAGCCTCGCTCATCGTATTTGCGCGCGCTCCATTGGCGCCGATGCCTAACAGAAGTTCTTCGAATGTCTGCAGAGGCGCGGGGTGGCCGGCAGCACCGACGGGTTCCAGTCCCAACCAATTTTCGAGGGAGCTTCGAGGGAACAGCAAGTTCTGCGCGGCGATAAGGACGCCGGGGCGCGGTTCCGGATGGCCGGAGGGGACACAGAGTTCGGGGTGATCGAAGGGCGCGCGCTGGTGGCGCACCCGGGGGTCGGTGAGAGCGCGGAGGAACGCCACCAGGGCTGCTCTTTGCGTGGAGTTGATGTTGAAGGTGCGGAGAGCGTTGTTGGCGAAATCGCCGCCGCGCGCGTAGAAGTCGATGACCTGTTCGAGGGTGGATTGGCCGCCGTTGTGGAAATAGGGGCCGGTGAGTTCGATGTTGCGGAGGGTCACGCTCTTGAAGGAGCCATTGCCGTTGCCGGTATCTTCGCCGGTCGGGCGGACGCCGGTGCGTTGGAAGGCGCGATTGCCGCGCCCGTTGTTGTAGACGGCGGCGCTGAATTCGGCGCCGCCGTGGCAGTTGGTGCAGCGGCCCTGATTTTGGAAGAGACGCATGCCTTCCTGCTCTTCGGCGGTAAGGGCGCCGGCGTCGCCGTCCATGAAGCGGTCAAAGGGAGAGTCGTTGGAGATCAGTGTGGATTGGTAGGCTTGCAGGGCGAGACCCCAGAAGAGGGAGAAGTTGGATTCGGCTTGCGTGAACCCGCCGTCGATGAGTTCGGCGTGGGCCCAATAGGCGGGTTGGAAAGCGGTTTGGACCAATTCGGCGTAGGAGTAGAGCAGACCCCGGTCGTCAACACGCGCGAAGCGGCCCAGGACGGAATCGTCAGGCGCGACCCGCTGCAGCGCGAGGGCGCGCAGGCCGAGCATTTTGCGGCCGAGTTGCGGCCATGTACGGCCGGCGTAGGACATTTCCAGCGCATCGAGGATCGGCCCGGTGGCTTGCGAGGCGAGGCTGGCGTTGTCGATTTGGACGGGTTCGCTGACCAGGAGACCATCGCGCAGCACGAGCACGCCTGGAGCGGAACCGGATGGCGAGGCGCCGTTGAAGACACGCTGCGCGCGGCCGTCCCAAAAGCCGCGTGTATAGAATGCGGCGTTGATAACGGTGGCGGAGTTGCGGACGGTAACGCGGCGAACCTGGAGGCCGGAGAGCATGAACTCGGGATGATCGAGGGCCTCTTCGCCGATCTCGTTGGCCAAGCCCGGTTCCACGGCTTTGAAGGTGCGGCGAAATGTGCCGGCGGAGCCCACGCGGAGCGCGGTGTCACGAAGGACAGTGGAGTTGCGATTGGAGGGATCGGAGAGTAGCCGGAGCGGGAACTGATCCGGCGTCATTTGCAGATTTACGGGGAAGGGATTGTTCGGGTCGACGATTTGATTCTGGCGGCGGTGGTCGGCACCGGCATGAAAGTGGCAAGTTGCGCAGGCGGTGCGGCCGTCGCTGCCGGCCTGCATGTCCCAGAAGAATGCTTTGCCCAGGGCGATTAGCGCGGCTTTGTCGCGCACAAAGTTTTCGAGGCCCGGCGATTCGGGAACGGTCACAGTTTTGAGGGATCGAAGCGGCTGCGCCGAGACGCAAGCGCCGACCGCGAACAAAATCACGATTCGGCTACTCATGGCGGAATGAAACCCCAAGCTTGGCCCGATGTTGCGAACTGGGCGCATTGTTAGAGGCATTTTACGACGGATTGGCGAGAAATTTTGGTGCCCGGAAGAAAGTAACATCTTGCCTCCCGGCGCCATTGCCGGCCCCTTTCAAGCTTTCGCGTTGCTCATCTCGGCGGCGAACTGCAGGGCCATGGCGCCGCCGCGCGGATCCTTGCCGAGGAGCGCTTCGCGGTTGTAATAATCGGCCAGCGTTTTCTGTTTGCCGGTGGATTCGCACACGTCGATCAGGACGCCGTCAACGCTGGTGCGGCGCTGGATCGCAGCCCAGGCGTATTTTACGGCGCTGGAGTACTTCCTGCCGCGCAGCCAACGCTGGTTGATGCCGCGCTTGAGCGCCCAGCCGATCATGGCGGTAGCGGTGAACTCCTCCCAGGCGTCTTCCTTGTCGACGATCTGGCGCCAGCATCCGCCATATGTTTGAGCGGCCAGCAGGCGGTTGGCGTGGCGGCCATAGGCATCGCGGAACGCCGCATACGCGGGGTGCTTGACCGGGATCTCGCAGAGCGCCAACGCAAGCCCGAGGAGCGGGAAGGCATTGCCGCGGCCCCACGCGGCCTCGTCGAGCGGTGAGTGGCGGTAGAGGCCGTCGGGCCGCAGGCACAGTTTGCGCATACGCTCGAAATGGCTGAGCGCCGCGTCGAAGTAGGAATCGTCCCGGGTGTACCGTCCGGCTTTGGCCAGCAGCGGACAGACCATGAAGACGGCATCGCTCATTTCGTTGTGCATGGGGTTGGCGATGGCGAGTTTGGCGGCGGCGATAACGCGGTCCTTGGCCCGCGTGTCGGCGGTGAGTTCGAAGAGGGCGGCGAGGGTGAGATGGCCGGAATAGTGGCTGGCGGTGGGCTTGGCGAGAGAATCGATGCGGCCGTCGAGGAAGGGTTCGAGGATGGGCTTCACGGCCGCCAACTGCCCGGCGCGGAGGCGTCCCCAAACGCTGAAGCTCAGGGTGTAGACCATGTCGCGGAGTTCCTGGCCGTATTGGCCGGCGAGCTGATCCATCCACTCCTTGTTCGGCCGATTCCGGCTCATCTCCTGGTTTTCGTGAAGCGTGGAGCGGGTTACCTTGCCGGGTTTTTCGCGGAAGATTGGTACGCCCGCGGCTTTGAGACCGAAGTCCTCGCCGCCGGGGACGACGATGGCATCGGGTGCTTCGATGAGGACCCGCCGCCAAATGCGGTGGGAGGCTGCGTTTTCCCGGTATGCATGGCCAGTGGGAGGAAACGAATAGGGCCCACCCGTGCTCAAATCGAGGGTCATTACGCGCGGGCCGTTTTCAACGCCGAACGCCAAAGCCGGCGCCAACCAGAATGCTCGCCTTGTTATCATGCCGCTGGTAGTATCTTAACGTTCTTAACCGTAGCTTTACGGGAAGATTGCACTGTTACGCGGTGCGGAAGGCTACTGTGGGAATAGAACTATCCATGAACCTGGAGAACCTCAAACGCCGCGCGCTTGTCTCGTGGGGCACTGTTGGAGTGCTGGCCGCGCTATGCCTGGTGCTGGCGGTGCTGCAGTATGTCTGGCTGGGAGAACTCAGCCGCGGCGAGAGGGTTCGGCTGCAGGGCGGTTTGCAGAGTTCGGTGCAGCGGCTGTCGCAAGAATTTAATTCGGAACTTTCGACGGCGGTGGCCTCCCTTCGCCCATCGAGTGAAGCGATTGAGGAAGCGGGGGCGCCGCAGGCATACGGGATCCAGTGGGCGCGCTGGCGGGAGGGCGCGCAGCAGCCGGCACTGTTACGGCGGGCCGGGCTGGCGGTTCCGAAGGGTGAGAGTCTTGAGCTTTTTTTGTTGGACGACGGGCAGGAAGAGTACGCGGCGGCGCCCTGGCCGAAGGAGTGGGAAGGAATGCGGGAGAACCTGTTGCGGCGACTTCGCGAGCGTCGCGGCGGACCGATGGTGGACTCCAACAGTGCTTTGCTTGAGGTGCCTCGATTTGGCCGGAGCGGGGATGGGCCGGGGCCGGGAACGGAGCAGGAGTGGCTGATCGTCGAAGTGGATATGAACTTTATCCGGACGACGTACCTGCCGGGTCTGCTGGCGCGCCACATCGGAACCGGGATACCCATTCATGCCCGCATTCACGACCGGTTTGACCCGGCGGCAACGATATTTGAGACGGGGCCCGCGACGGCTCATCCGGCCGGCCAAAAGGCGGAAGCGTCGGCCGGACTGTTGGATGCCAATCGATTTGAAATGGGTCGATTCCGTGGCGGTCCGCCGCCACCGGAGGGAGGGGGACGGAAGGGCGGCAAGAAGAAATCCGACCGCGCTTTTTTTCGCGGCGGGCCCCCGCCCCCGCCGGATTTCAATCGAGGCCGCTGGCAATTGGACGTGGGCTATGCCGATGGGTCACTCGATACGATTGTTGAGCGCATTCGGTGGCGAAATCTGGGTATTTCCGCAGCGATTCTGGGGTTGATGCTGCTGACAGCGGTGACGCTGGTTCGCTTCTCGCGCCAGCAGCACCAGTTGGCCGAGTTGCAGATGAACTTTGTTGCGGGCGTCTCGCATGAACTGCGGACGCCGTTGACGGTGATCCGGACGGCGGCTTTCAATTTGCGGGGCCGCGTGGCTGCCAATCCGGCACAGGTAGAGCGGTATGGATCTTTGATTCAGGACGAAAGTGAGAAGTTGACGGCGCTGGTGGAGCAGGTGCTTCGATTCTCCAGCGCTCGAGCCGGGCACGCCGTAGGCGAGCGCTCGCCGGTGGCCGTGGAAGGAGTGATCGAAGAGTCGCTACAATCGCGGCGGCTGGGCGGCACGGGTTCGCGGATCACCGTGGAAAAGAATCTGGAAGCGGGCCTGCCGCTAGTGATGGCCGATGAGCTGGCGTTGAAACACGCCATTCAAAATCTGCTGGATAACGCGGTGAAGTATGGGACTGAGAACAGCGAGTGGATAGGAGTGACGGCGCGCAGGGTGAGCGATGCGAAAGGGGAAGCCGTGGAGGTGAAGATCTCCGACCGCGGGCCCGGCATTCCGGCTGAGGAGCAGGGCGAGATCTTCAACGCCTTTTTCCGCGGACGACGCGCCCAGCAGGACCAGATTCACGGCACCGGGCTGGGATTGAACCTGGTGAAAAAGATTGTGGAGGCGCACGATGGCGCGATCCGCGTGGAGAGTGAACCGGGCCACGGCGCCGCGTTCATATTGAGAATTCCGGCTGCGCCGGCGGAGCTACAGGATGAATTCGCGAATACTGCTGGTTGAGGATGAGCCCGGCTTGGTGCTGACGGTCGCCGACCTGCTGATGAATGAGGGGTACGACGTCGACACGGCCACCGACGGCGAGGCCGGCCTGTTGAAGGCCACCAGCGAACCGTTCGACCTGATCGTCATGGACGTGATGATGCCGAAGAAGAATGGCTTCGACGTGTGCCGCGACCTGCGGCAGCGCGGTTATGACACGGCCATTCTGATGCTGACGGCGAAGACGCAGGTGACGGATCGTGTGGTGGGCCTGAAACTGGGCGCCGACGATTATCTGAACAAGCCGTTCGATCCTTCCGAACTGCTGGCGCGCGTGGAGGCGCTGCTGCGGCGTGTGAAGAAGGAAGGGCGGGCGCAGGTTCGAACGTTCGAGTTCAACAATGTGGTGGTGGATTTTGAGAGCGGGCAGGTGTCAAAAAACGGTGAGCCGGTGAGCCTGGCTTCGAAGGAGCTACAGCTTTTGCGGTATCTGGTGGACCGGAGAGGGAAGGTGGTTACGCGGGAAGAACTGCTGCAGAATGTGTGGGAGTATCAGAGCGATGTGAGTTCGCGAACGATCGATGTCCACGTAGCCTGGCTGCGGCAGAAGTTGGAAGACAATCAGCAGAATCCGCAGCACATTCACACGATCCGGGGCAAAGGTTATCGCTTCGCCCCGTGACGGGTTGTGCGGTTAGCGGCGCCCGGGACCTCCGCCTCCGCCGCGCGCGCCCATCGCGTCGTACTTGGCCTTCTGCTCGGCCGTGAGGAGGGCGTAGAACTTCGCGGAGGCTTTGGCGCTATTGCCGGCCATACGGCCCTGTACGGCGCCGACAGCGGCCGCCAGTTGATCGAGTTCGGCTTCGGTCTTGTTGGCTTTGATGGCGGCTTTCAGCGCATCCTGGGCCGCGGTAAGGTGGCCGCGGGCCGTTTCGTTGGCCGTGGAAGCCGCGTCAAAGATCGCCTGCGCCTGCGTCTTCTGGCTATCGGTGAGCGAAAGGTAGCCGGCAAGGTAATCCAATCGATTTCCGCCGCCCGCTCCTCCGCGGAAGCCCTGAGAAACCGCCGGCAGCGCGGTCAACAGGGCCATGGCTGCAATCACTAGTCGTCGTTTCATTTGTGTGTTATGAAACCTCCTACTGGATTAAACGCTGCCGGGCCGAAGGCGTTGCTGTGCGTCCGGTAAAGCTTGGCTTACACGGAACCACAGTTAAATTGGTAACCTCCGCCGCGCACGGTGAGGACGAATTTTGGCTCGTGCGGGTGGTCTTCGAGCTTCTGGCGGAGCGTGGCGACATGGACGTCGACCGTGCGGGTGTTGGTGGATTGATAGCCCCAGACCTCGGCGAGCAGTTCCTCGCGGGTGACCACGCTGCCGCGGCGGGCAATGAGGTAGCGGAGCAGGACCAGTTCCTTGGTGGTGAGTTCAACGGGACGCCCGGCTTTGGTGGCGCGGCCGCGGTAGAAGTCGACGAAGACATCGCCGAAGCGATAGTCGACGAGGATGGCTGGGGAGCTGGATTGGGTGCGGCGCAGGAGCGCTTCTATGCGGGCGAGGAGTTCGGGCACGTGGAAGGGCTTGGTAACGTAGTCGTCGGCGCCCATCCGGAGGCCGCGAACTTTGTCGTCGGGTTCCGAACGCGCGGTGAGGAGGAGGATGGGCATTTGCTGGCCGCTGCGGCGCAGCTCGTCGCAGACGGCGAAACCGTCCTTGCCGGGCAGGCCGACGTCGAGAAGGGTTAGGTCAAATGCACCGGTGCGCGCCGACTCCAGCGCCGTGTGGCTGTCGGTGGCGTGCTCAGTAGTGTAGCCTTCGGCGTTAAGTGCGTCCTGCAGGACCAGCGCTACGTTGGGGTCGTCTTCGACGATGAGAATTCGTGAGTGCATTTGGCTTCCTAAAGAGTTTGATTCGGATTGGTGGTTTGCGTGCGTTAAGCCCTTGGAAAACCTGTGTTAAGAACGTTAAGCTATGGCCCCGGGGGCTATCCAAACGGCTGGTTGCAGCGTAATGTCGGAATATGAAGCAAACAGGCCAACGCTGGTTTTCGATTTTTCTCGGGGTGGGGGTCGCGATCGGCCTGTTGGTGCTGGTTAATTCGGCGGCGAACTACTACTGGATTTCCAAGCGTATGGTGGTGGACCAGGTAAGGAAGGACCTTTCGGCGCAAGCGGTGGCCGTGGAGAAGGTTTTGCAGGATTCGCGGCCGGGCAATCGCGCGGCGGCGGTGGAGTTGCTGGAGCGTGTGCGGACGGCGAGCGAGAATCGGATTGCCTGGATCCAACTCCGCGACAACCGGGATATCACGCTGGCGGGCGTTGGACTGGATGTGGAGCCGACATTCTCCGCGGAAGTCGTACGTTCGCGGATGCGCGGGCGGCAGCCGATCTTTGAAACGCGGGTGACGGGCGCAGGTCCGGTGCTGGTAGAGGCTTTCCCTCTACGGATGCCGGAGGCGGTGCGGCCGTCGTCGATCCGGCTGGCGTCGTTTGAGCCCGCGGCGGCGCGGAGTGCGTTTGGCGTGGTGGAAATTGGCGCGTATATGAACGGGGCGGGGAATCTATGGCCCCTGCAGCGGAATATGCTGATTAACTCTTCGGCGGCGCTGGCGCTGCTGGGTTCGCTGGTGATGATGCGGATTCGATTTAAGGCGTATGTCGCAGGCCAGTATCTGGCGCGGCAGATGGAACATGCCCGGCGCGTGCAACAGGATCTGCTGCCGTCGGCTCTTGTGTCGCGGAATGACTTCGAGATATCGGGCCTGTGTACGCCTGCGTCGGAATTGAATGGCGATTTCTACGATGTATTTCAAGTACGGGGCACGGGGACGGCGTTCGTGGTGGGCGATGTGGCGGGGAAGGGCGTTCCGGCGGCGATGCTGGCGGGCGTCATGCAAGGGGCAGTGCGTTCGAGCCGGTGGGCCGGGTCCGGACGGCGGCATGTGGAGGCGACTCGCAACTTGAATCAATTGCTTTGCGAGCGGGCTTCCGGCGAACGGTATGCCAGCATGTTTTGGGGCTATTTTGTACCGGAGTCCGATGCGTTCCGGTATGTGAACGCGGGGCACCTGCCGCCGCTGTTGTTTTCGGCGGCGCAGCGGGGCGCGATGCACCGGTTGACGTCCGGCGGCCCGGTTTTGGGGTTGCTGGGCGGGGCGCAGTTTGAGCAGGGAGAGCGGGCTCTGGAGGCGGGCGATCTGCTGGTGCTTTATTCGGACGGGATTTTGGAAGCGGCCAACGCTGAGGACGAACAGTTCGGCGAGGAGCGGCTGGCGGCCGTGGTCCGGGAGAATTTGGACCAGCCGGCGGAAGAGATCCGCAACCGGTTGCTGGCCGCGGTACGGGAGTTCAGCGGCAATGGAGAGGCGGCCGACGATCAGACGCTGCTGGTGATTCGCAAATCGGCGGCTTAGTACGATACGCTGGCGGGAGATGATTTCCCGCCGTGCTTTTTTGAGTGCCAGCGGAGCCGCGCTGGCCGCGCCGGCACGCCGTCCGAACCTGATTCTGATCCTCGCCGATGACATGGGATTTTCCGACGCGGGCGCGTTCGGCGGCGAGATTGAAACGCCGAATCTGGACGCGCTGGCGAAGAACGGGCTGCGGTTTTCGCAGATGTATTCCGCGGCTCGGTGCATGCCGTCGCGCGGCATCCTGATGACCGGCTATTACGCGCAGCAGTCGGGGTTTGAACAGACCGGAAATGTGAAGCCGCCCAAGTGGGTGCGCTATACGCCGCAATATTTGGGCGAGGCGGGCTATCGCTGTTATCACTCAGGCAAGTGGCATGTGCCGGCGCTGCCGGTGGCGGGGGCCGGGTTTCATCAGTCATACTTTCTTGGCGACCAGGACCGGTTCTTCTCGCCGACACGCCATTCGATGAACGATCAGCCGCTGCCGGCGGTGAAGCGGACGGACGGTTATTACGCCACGACGGCCATTGCCGATCACGCTGTGAGTTTTCTTCGCGGGCATCAGAAGGAGCGTAACGCGGATCCGTTCTTTCTGTATCTGGCCTTCACTTCGCCGCATTTCCCGCTGCACGCACTGCAGCCCGATATCGATCGTTTCCGGGGGAAGTACGACATGGGCTGGGATCAGCTCCGGCAGGCCCGTTGGGAGCGCGCCACGCAGCGCGGCGTGGTGAACTGCAAGCCGGCGCCGCTGGAAGCCGAAGTCTGGCCGCCATGGAATACGAAGGCCGAGGAGTTAACGAAGCAAATCGGTCCGGAAGAAGTGGCGCGCGCGGTGCCATGGGATTCTCTGACGCCGAAGCAGAAGGAGTTTCAGTCGCTGAAGATGGCGATTCATGCGGCGATGATCTATCGCATGGATGCCGAGATTGGGCGTGTGCTGGAACAAGTGAAGGCGATGGGGTCGTTGGACGATACCTGCATCGTGATCCTGTCCGACAACGGCGCCAGCGCCGAGCAGTTGATCCGGGCCGACGGCCATGTGACGGGTTCGGTGCCGGGGGCGGCCGATTCGCATTTGGGCTTGGGGCCGGGCTGGTCGAGCGCGGCGAATTCCCCGTTCCGATTGCACAAATCCTGGGTTCACGAAGGCGGCATTTCTTCGCCGTGTATTGTTCACTGGCCCAAGGGAATCAAGGACCGGGGCAAGGTGCGGCATACGCCCGCGCACTTTATCGACGTCTTGCCGACGCTGGCGGATATCGCCGGCGCCGCGAAACCGCCGACGCTGGGCAAGAGTCTGCTTCCGGCGTTTGCCAAGGATCGCGTCATCGAGCGCGAGGCGCTGTTCTTCCACCATCTGGAGAACCGCGCGCTGCGTGCCGGCGATTGGAAGATTGTGACGAACGGGAACGGGCCGTGGGAGCTTTATAATCTACGGACCGACCGCGGCGAGACGACGAACCTGGCCACACGCGATCCGGCGCGGGCGGCGGCGATGGCGGCCGTTTGGGAGCGGATGAATAAGGAGTTTGCGGCGCAGCGGACGAGCTAAAAGAAAAAGGACGGCTGGTTGCGCAGCCGCCCCTTGCGATTGCCGGAACTGTTTACTTGATCTTGTATTCGGTGTCGGAGATCTTCTCGCGATGAGCGTCGTGGCAGCCCTTGCAGCCGCCGCCGATCATTTTCATGCCGGCCGCGATGGCTTCTTTATCGTCGCCCGCTTTGGCAACGGCGGCCGCGCCGGCGATGACGCTTTTATTCGCCTTGGTGGCGGCTTCCGAGTGGCGTGCATCCCAGAATGCCGCGACGGCCTTCATGGTTTCGGACATGTCGGCGGCGTTCTTGGCAACGTCGGCGCCTTTGCGCATCGCGCCGCTTTGTGCGCCCAGGGCCTTCATGAGCTTCACATGTTCTGGCGTGGGGTCTTCCGCCGCCGGGCTAATCGCTACTGCCAGAAACAGGCAGGCGAAGGTCACTTTCAATATTTTCACCGTTCACTCCTAATAGATTGAGATCGCTTCGCCGAACAAACCGGCGTTCGTCCAGTATAAGGCGAAACGGCCCCCCAATTCGTTACGCGACCGCGGCAGCTCTTTTTCGGCTGTACAGGAAGTAGACACCAAGGCCCATTAACAGCCAGACAAAAAAGCGGATCCAGGTTTCCAGCGGCAGGCCCAGCATCAGGATCAGGCACATGACGATGCTGACGATCGGCAGGAACGGCACCCACGGGACACGATACCCGCGCACGCGGTCCGGCTGCGTGCGGCGCAGTACAATTACGCCCGCCGAGGCCAGCGCGAACGCGAACAGTGTACCGATGTTGGCGAGGTCGGCTAGCGTTCCGATGTCCAGAACGCCCGCCGGAATGCCGACAAAGAAACCGGCGACCCATGTCGAAATGTGCGGTGTGCGGAAGCGGGGGTGCACCTTCGAGAAAATGTCCGGCAGCAGTTTATCGCGCGACATGGCGAACCAGATACGCGCCTGGCCGTACTGAAAGACCATCAGCGAGCTGATCATGCCCACAGCGGCGCCGACGCTGACGACGGAGCGGAGTCCGTCGAACCCAATCGCCTTGAGCGCATTGGCGACGGGTGCGGCGTTACCGAGAGTGCGCCAATCGGCGATGCCCGTCAGCACGAGTGCGACCGAGGCGTAGAGTACGGCGCAAATGGCAAGCGTCATGAAGATGCCGAGCGGCATGTCGCGTTTCGGATTGCGGCACTCTTCGGCGGCGGTAGAGACCGAGTCAAACCCGATGTAGGTGAAGAAGACGATGGCCGCGCCGCTCAGGAGCCCTGGAAAGCCGTTCGGCAGGAAGGGATGCCAGTTCGCAGTATTAACCGCGCGGGCGGCGCCGAAAACGAAGATAAGAATCGCGGCCAGTTTGATGATGACCATGACGGTGTTGGCGCCGGCGCTTTCTTTTGCTCCTCGAACGAGAATCCACGTGAGCAGTAGGATGATGAGTAGTGCCGGCACGTTGAAATAAGCGCCGCTCATCTCGCCGTTGACGAAGATCGGTTCGGAAAATTCACGCGGAAGCTGTACGTGGAAAAGCGCCTCCAGAATGGCGTTGAAATAGGCGGAGAAGCCCACTGCGACCGCCATGTTGGAGACGGCGTATTCCAGGATGAGATCCCAACCAATGATCCAAGCGACGATCTCACCTAGAGTGGCGTAGGCATATGTGTAGGCGCTGCCCGCGACCGGGATCATCGAGGCGAGTTCCGCGTAGCAGAGCGCGGCAAAACTGCAGGCGAAGGCCACCAGAATGAAGGAAAGCGCCACGCCGGGACCCGCGCCGGGGCGGCCGATCGTGGATACGGAGCTGGCCCCGTTCCAGATCAGATCCAGTATCGGGGCGTGCAATATGGAGTGCACTTCCAAAGTCTGGCCGGCGGCGGCGGTCCCGGTGAGGGTGAAAATGCCGGAACCGATAACGGCGCCGATCCCTAAAGCGGTAAGGCTCCAGGGGCCAAGCGTTTTGGATAGGCTCCGCCCTTTCTGTTCCGACTCCTCGATCAACGCGTCGATGCTCTTGGTGCGAAACAATCCAGGCAAGCGGGCCTCCGATTGCAAAGTATTGAGGGGCGGCGGCAGCCGCCCGGAGGCGGCTTAGCGCCCCGATGTCGCTAAGGCTACAAGGAAAAGACTAGCGCTTACGCTGGCCCTTCACAATTTTTTTGACTTTTTTCTTATTGTCGCCGCGAGCTACGCCTTCGGCCCGTTTGGCCTTGGGCGGCGCTTCGGCGCGCGCCTTGCGCTTCAAATCTTTGCGTTCTGCTTTGTCGGTAACGTTCGTCGTATTCATTCTTAAATTTTCAGTCCAGCTAATTTGGCAATGAGTTTTTTTAGACCATGGCCGGGGAAGCTTACTGTGAGTTTAGCATCCTCGCCGTCCCCTTCTTGCCTCAGGACGGTTCCACGGCCGTATTTTGGGTGGTTTACCACAGAGCCTACGTGCTGCGATCCGGGGTTTTTCGCCGAGGATTGTTTGGGCGGGGCGCCATAGGCGAGGGAACCAGCCGGGCGGGTGACCGTTTTGGGCGGTCCGCCGAAGAGCTGCTGTTGTTGGACCGGGGGCGGGGTTGGCGGTCTTACGGCGGCGGGCGGTGGTACGGCGTAGGCCCGCGGTGTTGGGGCGGCGGGAGGAGGCTCCGGTCTTGGCGGCGTGGGAACGTTGATGCCGCGCTGCTCAAAAAAGCCGCGGACATTGTCTACCGAGTTGTAAGTCTTTCCCGTGTAGACGTTGCGCTTGGCTGCCTCCTGGACTTCAAAGCGCTCGCCGAAGAGTAATATGTCGGCGTCGGCGTCGTCGTCGGTCATGTAGCGCGAAGAGGTCGCCCCTTTGTGCTCAACCAGCTTCGGCGGAATCTCCTTAAGGAAGCGGGACGGCATCGACGGTTCGGCCGGCCCTCCGCCGAAGCGGCGGCGGAATCGTGCCCAGCTCACGGTGAGCTTCTTTTCGGCGCGCGTCATGGCGACGTAGCACAGCCGGCGCTCCTCTTCCATGGAGTTGTTGTCGATCAGGCTGCGTTGGTGGGGAAACAGTCCTTCCTCGACCCCGGCGATGTAGACCAGGGGGAACTCCAGGCCTTTGCTGTTGTGGATCGTCAACAGGCTGATGCGGGCTTCGCTGTCCAGTTGATCGCTGTCGGCGACGAGCGCGGCATGGTCCAGGAAGTCGGCGATGGTTTCCAAGCGCTCGGCAGCTTCGGCCGCGGCGTTGATCAGTTCCTGAATGTTCTCCAGGCGGGTTTCAGCGTCGGGGGACGGGTCGCTTTTCAACATCGCCATGTAGCCGGATTTTTCGGCGATGGCGCGCACGGTCGCGCCGACGTCGTTGCCCTCGGCCACTTCCCGCAGTTCCCGCATCAGTTCGCGGAATACCTTCAGCGACGATTCCGCGCGGGCGCCCAATTTCCTGTCCTCGATCATCCGCTCCATTGCCTGGAACACCGGTATTCTCTCGGCGTTGGCGAATTGTTCAATCTGGTCGAGCGTTGTTTTTCCGATGCCGCGCGCCGGGACGTTGATGATACGCAGGAGCGCGATGGAGTCGTCGGGCGCCTGCGTGGCCTTGAGGTAGGAGAGAAGATCCTTGACCTCGGCGCGCTGGTAAAAGCTGAAGCCGCCGACGACTACATAGGGGCGCCCGTAGCGGCGCAGTGCTTCTTCAATCTGGCGCGATTGGAAGTTTGTGCGGTAAAGGACGGCGGCCTTGTCATGGGGATTGGCGCCGAGCGCCTTGTTGATCTGGTCGGCGATATAGAGCGCCTCGTTTTCGCCGTCAAGGGCTTCGAAGATAGTGACTTTCTCGCCGCTGCCGGAGTCCGTCCAGAGTTTCTTGCCCTTGCGCTGCAGATTGTTTTCAACCACGGCGCCGGCGGCATCGAGGATGTTTTTCGTCGACCGGTAGTTCTGCTCCAGGCGTATCACCGTGGCGTTGGGGTAGTCGTTCTCGAAGTCGAGGATGTTGCGGATGTCGGCGCCGCGCCAGCTATAGATGGACTGATCCTCGTCGCCGACCACGGCCACGTTGGAGTGCTTGGCCGTCAGCAACCGCATGAGTTCGTATTGGGTGCGGTTCGTGTCCTGGTACTCGTCGATCATGAGGTATTCCAGGTAGTCGTTGTAGCGGCGGCGGAGATCGTCGTCGTAGGCGAACAGGTTGACGGTCTTGAGCAGCAGGTCGTCGAAGTCGAGGGCGTTGGCTTGCTGCAATCGCTCTTCGTAGCGTTCGTAAATAACGGCCAGGCGGCTCATGCGCGGATCGGCTGTTTGCTTGTAGAAGTCGGCCGGCGTCTCCTTGGCGGATTTCGCGGTGGAGATACGGCTGAGGGCTGCGCGGTACTGCATGAACTTCTCGTCGAGGCCGAGGGTTTTATATATCTGCTTGATGAGCGAGAGCTGATCGTCGTCGTCGTAGATGTTGAAGGTGGTGGTGAAGTTGGGGCGTATATCGGCCAGGCGGGCGCCGTCCCGGCGGAGCGTCCGGACGCAGAAAGAGTGGAAGGTGGAGACGCGGGGAAGTCGATTGGGGTCGGGTTCTTGCAGGATTTTGGCGACGCGGTCGCGCATCTCCTTGGAGGCCTTATTGGTAAAAGTGACCGCGAGGATGGAGGCGGGGTAGACGCCTTTCGTTCGGATCAGGTGGCCGATTCGGTGTGTGAGGACGCGGGTTTTGCCGGAGCCGGCTCCGGCGAGGATGAGGAGGGGGCCCTCCGTGTGCGCGACTGCTTCGCGTTGTTGCGGGTTCAGGCCTGCTAGGAAATCCATGATGGGTAAGACACTGCTATTTTAGCGTTCCCGCCTTTGCGGAATCGGTGCAAAAGTTACGAAGTGCTTAATTTATCCTCTGATATAATTTTAAGTGTGGTCTTAAGATTTGCTTGTGTTTTGGCGGCTCTGATTCCTTTGGCAGGAGCGGAACTGCGGGTTCTGGATATGAGTGTCCGGGCGGGGACAATGGCGCAGGTGCGGTTGGCGTTGTCGGAGCCGGTCCCTCTGGCGGCTGGCAGCTTCGTGATTGACTTTGATCCGGCTGTTTTCGGCGATGTTGCCGATGTGCAGGTGTTTAGCGCTGCCGGAGACGCCATTGGAGCGGCGAAAATTATTGGCCGTCGTGTGGAAGTTTCGTTTGACTCGCCCTCTGGCGGCGTAGGCCGATTGCCGGGCCTTCCAGTGGCGACGATTGCTGTGCCTATTACGGCGGGCGCCGTCAATGGTGTTGTCTCGGTCGGGCTAGGCGCGTCTCCATGGAAGGATGCACAAGGAAAGGTCTTTCCGCTTTCGGTGGCGCATGGAACGGTGCGTGTTGGCGCGGAGTTAACAGTTGGGCGCGTCACGCCGGGCGGTGGGGTGTTGCCGGCTGGGACGGTTGTGCGAATCGGCGGGACCGGGTTCCGGCCTGAGTCGGTTGTCGAAGTGCCTGGCGTGGTTGTTTCGCGCACTGCTTTTGTATCGCCGGAGGAGGTCACATTCACCCTAGGGGGCGCTGTGGAGTTGACGGGAAAGACTGTTCGCCTGCGGAACCCGAATGGCGCGACCGCGGAGTTCGTTGCAGCACAGTTCGTCGGGGCGACCGGATCGGTACCCCTCTTTCCACTCAGAACATACTCATCGCTTCAGTCTGGAGTTGCCGCTAATAACCTGGGTGGGATGCGGGGCATTGCTCTGTTAAATTCGAACTCGGAAACTGTAGATGTGGTGGTAGAAATCAGGGACGTCGGCGGCAACAGACTGGAGAATAGAGGTACGTTCCCGCTCGCTCCGGGGGCGGTGTACATCGAACCGAACCTCCGGGCGCTTGGTGTCGGATCCCGCAGCTACGCAGGAATATTGCCGACAAAGCCGATTCGTGCCGTTTCTCTGAATTTTCAGATGTCCGCGTCTCCCGACTTCTGGGCATCCGAAGCAGGTCCGCCCTATACGCCCTATAACGTGGATCCAGCGCCTGAGATCCCAGTTCGGTCACCGGTAGTCGGATCGATTGTAAACGCCGCGTCCGGTGCGATCGGACCAGTGGCGCCAGGCCAGTTCATTTCCATCCACGGGACTGGCGTGGGTGTGCCGGTTACGATCGATGGCGCGGCGGTGACGCCCGTCTACTCGTCACTTTTTCAAACGAATGTTCAAGTGCCAGGCTCGGTGAAAGGAACCGCGGTAATCGGCGTGGGACATGTCTTGACGACTCTGCCCGTGGTTGCGGCGGCGCCGGGAATATTCACGTTGAACGGTTCGGGTGTGGGTCCGGGTGCGGTGTTGAATGAAGACAACTCCGTCAATACTCCCGATAATCCGGCGGCGCGGGAATCGGTGCTTCAGATTTTCGGAACCGGCGATGGCGAGCAGGCAGTGCTAATGGAGGCGTCGATCGGAGGCATCGCTTCCGAAGTCCTGTACGGAGGGTCGCTCACTGGGTTATGGCAAGTGAACGCCCGTGTGCCAGCCGATGCAGGCCCAGGACCGCGGGTGCCCTTGTTGTTGCGAGTGGGAGGCGTGCCCACGCAGAGTGGAGTGACGGTGTCAGTCCAGTAGGTTTTACTTCTTCCGCAGTACGCCGATGAGGTGTTCGTTCATGCTGTCATGCCATTGTGCTAAGCTGCTATCGTGCCCATTGATATCAAGACGGTTGGGTTGAGCGGGCAAATTTCGCTAGGAAAAGAGCACGCCGGGCGCACGGTTACCGTGGAAGAGGTCGAGCGCGGCGTTTGGGTGATTAAGACCGCGCAAGTGATTCCGGACAGTGAGATGTGGCTGCATACTCCGGAGGCCAGGGCCAGCTTAGATAGGGCGCTGGAGTGGTCGGATAAGACCGATCGCGCGGAAACGGATCTGGCGGCGTTCGGGCGCAAGACTCGCAGAGGGAAATAGGCGGGCCGATGGCGCTTCGGCTTGACTTGAACAACCGCGAATTCCAGCGCCAGTGGTTTACTTTGGAGAAAGAAGATCGTATCGCTGTTCTGCAGAGCTGCGTCAAGTTGGCTGAGCTGGATTGGGATACCCTCTATCGAGACAAGGGTTTTCATTGGGAGGCAATCCAGAGCCGAAGGGCGGGGGATGGGTCACGCCTCTATTCCATTCGTGTCACAAAGAAAGTGCGCGGAGTGGTGCGAAGAAGCGGGGAATTTCTGGAATTTCTGACTCTACATGTGGATCACGATTCGGCGTATTGAAGCCGCCGCCGGCTTCATTTTTTACGCAGCACGCCAATCCGCTAGAATAGAGGCGGGGTAAACGCCTTTCGTCCGGATCAGATGACCGATGCGGTGGGTAATGACTCGGGTTTTGCCGGAACCGGCTCCGGCGAGGATGAGGAGGGGGCTCTCCGTTTGCGCGACTGCTTCGCGTTGTTGCGGGTTCAGGCATGCTAGGAAATCCATGTCGGATCTTCTACGGTAACAACTTCAGCGTGAATTTCGAAAAGTCAGGTAATGCCATCGGTGAGAGACTGCACATCCTCAAGATCAATTTTCCGGCCTGCCGCGAGCTTTGACCGAATCAGATCCTCGCGGCTCACGATCCAAAATGGCATGCCCTGCACGTCGCGCGCCACCTTGTTTGTCCAGGCATCCGCGAATGAGAGTCCGGGAGTCCGGGTTTGTACGTCGAGGCGAACTCGATCCTTGAAGATCGTAATCTCGTGGGACAGGATTTCATCAGCGGTCGTTAGCGCCGCGGTCGCGAATGCGCAATCATCGAGCGCGGTAAGCAGGGATTTTACGTTCTCGTAGGTAGGCTCAATCAGAACGTCGACATCGAACGTCGCGCGCGGCACGCCGTGGAGTACAGCAGCCACGCCTCCGATCACCACGTACCTAACGTCGTGGCGCCTCAAGGACTCGAATACGTCCCGGAATCGGTTTAGCATCTTTCTTGTCGACTATATCCGGTTGGTTTTCCAGGATCATCTCCATCATCGAATCGAAGTATTCGACTCGCTCGCTCTCCGAGAGAGATTGAAACCACCGGGCCTTTGCGCCGGGCGATTCCTCGCTCCAGTCGTGACTGATGAGTGGAGTGCTCATGCGCCTACAGCTTAACAGAACTGCGATGGAACATCCTCTTCAGCGGATTAGCCCCGCCTGCCAGTTGTCGGGAAATTCTGGATGGAATAGAAGTTAGACCAAGCCTACTTTTTACGCAGCACGCCAATTAAGTTCGAAAAACTATCCGTCCAGACGCGGAAGCCTGCGGGCGGCGGTTCCATGGGTTTGCCGGAAATGAGATGATCCGCGTGCGCTTTGCGCGTCGCGTCGTTCATTATCAGCACCCATGTGGAGCCGAAGCAGACTTCGTCGGTGTCGTCGCGCTCATCGGAGAACTCCAGCGCGATTTTGCCCGTTGCCTGGGCGCCCGATTGCACGACATTCTCCAGGTCCAGATAGCGGTTGGAGATGTGGACCGCCAGTATTCCCGAAGGATTCAGATGCCGCCAATAGAGCTCGTTAGCCTCCTTGGTCAGCAGGTGGACCGGCACCGAATCGCCGGAAAAGGCGTCCACGGCGAGGACGTCGAGATTCAACGGCGCCATGCGCTCCAGGCTGAGCCGCGCGTCGCCGAGATGAACCTTGGTAACGGCGCGCGACTCCCCCAGGAACGAGAACTCGCCGCGGGCCAGTTGCAGAACCAGCGGGTTGATTTCGAAGATGTGGTACTCATCGCCGATGCGGCCGTAGCTGGCCAGCGTTCCAGTGCCGAGGCCGATCACGCCCACTCGCTGCGGCAGGAATTCGTTGCGGGTCGTGATGGCTGTGCCGACGCCGCTCTCCCGGCAGTAGTAGGTGGTCGCTTCGCGGCGGCGCTCCGGATTGAGATATTGCTGGCCGTGATTGATGACGCCGTGGAGCAGTTGGCGGACGCGCGTCTTATCGTTGAAGTCGCCTTCGTCCTCCACGCGTAGCGTGCCGTAAAAGTTGCGCTGCGTGATGCGGTAGCCTGACAGGAAACGTTTCTGAATGTTGGTCCAGGCGCCGCCATAAACACCGAGCGCAGCCAATAGCAGCGTGAGAACGGCGATGCCCTTACCCTTCAGCAGGAAGGTGTCATACCGCGCCGTGATCGCCGCCAGGACAAGCGCGAAGGCCAGCCACCAGCCGACGGGATACTCGTGATAAGCGTTGAAGAAGGTAGGTGCGAAGAGGCCAACGAAGAGGCCGCCGAGCGCGCCGCCCACGCTAAGGGCAACATAAAAATTCGTCAGGTAGCGGGGATGCGGCTTCAGGCTGGCGAGTTCGCCGTGGCAGACCATGGCGCAAACAAACATGGCGCTCGCGCAGGCGATGATTCGCTGGACCATGGTGAGATCCGGGGCGTTCTCCTTTTCAATCCAAACCATGCCGATCAAAGCCGCGACGAAGAGCGGCAGCCAGATCCAGCGCCAGTAAATTTTGCTGGTTTCGAAGGTCAGAATGAAGGAGAGCAGATAGAGCACTAGCGGCACGATCCAGAGGAACGGGATTGACGCGATGTCCTGGGTGAGGTGCGTGGTCACCGAAAGCAGCAATACCGAAGGGCAGGCGGCCAGCCCGACCCAGAGCAGTTGGCGTTTGGCGGTGGGAGGCGGTTCGATTAATTCCCCTTCCTCCGTCGTTGGCATCTGCTCCGGCGGCGCATCGTTGCGTACACGCCATGCGACGCCGGCGCACACCAGTACGAAAACGGCGTAGCCGCCGGACCAGATCCAGGCCTGGCGGGTGGAGTCGAGCGTGGGCTCGAAATAGAGCGGATAGCTGATCAGCGCCAGCAGCGAAGCGAAGTTGGACAGCGCGAAGAGGCGATAGGGCACGGCGCCGGCGTTGGCGCGGGCGTACCATGCCTGCATCAGCGGTCCGGTGGTCGAAAGCAGGAAGTAGGGCAGGCCAATGGTAGCGGCTAAGAGGCCGAGGATTAGTAGGGCGGGATTCTCAGCGCCCTCCGGCTTCCAGGATGCCCTGGGCAGGATGGGCAACGTGAGCAAACTCGCAACCAACAGCCCGATGTGCGTGTGCGACTGGCGTTTCGACGGCAGCTTGTCGTATAGCAGATGAGCGTAGGTGTAGCCGCCCAGCAGCGCCGCCTGGAAGAACAGCATGCACGTGTTCCAGACCGCCGCGGACCCGCCGAACCAGGGCAGAATGATCTTGGCGATGATGGGTTGAACCTGGAACAGCAGGAAGGAAGAAAGGAAGATGGTAAGGGCGTAAAGAGCCATCGTAGAACTTCGCTATCTTCGCACGATGGCGAACAGGTTCGAAAACGCGTCAGTCCACTCGCGGAAGCCCGGTGTCGGTTCGATGAGTTTGGAGTTTACGCGGAAATCGGGGTTGGAGGCGTAGCGTTCCGGACTCATCACCAGGGCGTAGTGGGAGAGATAGCATTCCTCATTGGATTCGCCCGGGTCGTTGTCCACTTCAACGGCGACCTTGCCGAAGCGCTTGGCGGCGGTGGCGACCACGGGCCGCAGGTCCAGATAGTTGTTCGTGATGTTGACGACCAGAATCGCGTCACGCTTCAGGTGGCGCTCGTAGAGCTCGAAGGCTTCCTTGGTGACCAGATGCACCGGAATGGAATCGCCGGAGAAAGCGTCCATGAAAAGGAGATCGAAGTTCTGGGGCGGTTCGCGCTCCAGCGACAACCGCCCATCCCCCAGAATTTCGGTGATTTTGGCCGGGGTTTCGGTGAGGAATGTGAAGTGATTGCGGGCGATGTCAAAAACCTGCGGATTGATTTCGTAGAGGCGATAGTCGTCACCCTTCCGCGCGTATCCTACCAGCGCGCCGCAGCCCAGGCCGATAATGCCGACCTTCTGCGGCACCCCCTCCGTACGGGCCAGCGACGCGCGTCCGGCTCCGCTCTCCCGGCAGAAGTAGCTGGAGGGAATCATGCGGCGGGCCGGGTCCAGCAACTGCTGACCGTGGTTGATCTGGCCGTGGATGAGCTGGCGGGCAGCGCCCACTTGTCCCAGTTGCCCATACACGGTAACGTGCAAATGGCTGTAGAAATTCCGCCGGGCCAGTTCAACGCCGTCCAACTCCTCTCTCTTGATCTTGATCATCCACGCGGCATAGGCGCCCACGGCGATCAGCATCGCTAGCAGCAACACTTTCCTCGGCGTGGTCGCGTATCCATCGCGCGCCACGACGATCGTCGCCAGCGCGGCGCAAAGCCACAGTCCAATCGTCAATTCGTAGTAAGCGTTGAAGAGCAGCGGCGCCGCCATGCCGACGAAGAGCCCCCCGAGCGCTCCCCCCAGCGAGAGCGAAACAAAGTACCCGGTGAGAAACCGCGGGGCGGGTTTTAGCGACGCCAACTCGCCGTGGCACACCATGCAACATACGAACAACACCGCGGCGGAAAGGGCGATGTTTTCCGTTACGTTGAGCGACCAGTCTTCGCGATCCAGCACTTTCGCGAACGCGAAGAGCGCAATCGCCAATGCCGGCAGAAACACGATGCGGTGATAGGCCTTCGATGTTTCAAAGCAGAGGATGAAGGTCAGCAGATAAACGGCGAGCGGAATCACCCACAGGAATGGGATCGCGGCGACGTCCTGCGTCATGTGCGTAGTAATTCCCAGTAACAACACGGAGGCGCAGGCGGCCAGCGCGACCCACAATACACGGAGGCCGAAGGCGGGCGGCAGCGCGGGAGCCTCTTCTCTGCTTTCCACTGGCGCTTCGGCGGCCGCGAACTTCCACGCGACCATTCCAGCCAGGGCGAGGAACAGGATATACACGCCGGACCAGACCCAGGCCTGCTGGGGAACGTTCAGCACTGGCTCCACCAGTACCGGATAGGTGAGCAGCGCGGCGAGGCTGGCGGCGTTGGAAAGCGCGAACAATCGCCACGGAATGCCCGTTTTCGTGTGCCGCACGTACCAGGCCTGCACGAGCGGACTGGTGGTGGAGAGCAGAAAGTACGGCAGGCCAATGGTGGTAGCCAGCAGGCCAAGAATGCGCCAGATGGGCTCCTCGCCGCCCGCTGGTTTCCAGGAAACCGACGGCAGGATGGGCAGCGAAAGCACGCTGAGGCCCAGAAGTACGAGATGAACCAGCCGCTGCCGCTTGGCCGGCTGCGCCTGTAGCCAGTGGGCGTAGGTGTAGCCCCCCAGCAACGCCGCCTGGAAGAACAGCATGCAGGTATTCCAAACGCCCGCTGAGCCGCCGAACCACGGCAGAATTGCCTTGCTGATTACCGGCTGAACCTGGAACAGCAGGAAAGCCGATACGAAAATAGTGAGGGCGAAAAGAAGCATCTAGTTGCCCTTGGCCATCATGCGGAAAATAGGTTCGGCCTTTTCGGCCAACAACACGTAACAGGTGCTGGAGGCGCGCGCCAGCAGGCGATTGTCGGCGTCGCGCACGTCGCACTCGACCAAGCCGGTAGTGCGGCCGCGATTCACCACCCGCGCTTCGGCGGTGATGGTGCCGTTGACGACCGGTCGGAGGTAGTTGATTTTCAGCTCCAGCGTCGTCATTGCCTCGCCTTCGGCCAAGGAACTGAAGAAGGCGATGCCCATGGCCATGTCGGCGAGATCGCAGAAAACGCCGCCGTGGAGGGTGCCCGCCGGATTATGAAAAGCCGGTCCAGCCGTCATTGACACGCGCGCCAGGCCGGGTTCGAAGTGTTCAATGGTCATCCCGAGCGTCGCCGCAAGGCCCCACGGGCCATCGGCGGTCAGGCGCTCGCGGTAGAGATCGTAGAGTTTGGCCATGAGAAGGGGGAAAATGGCTATGGTAGCCTAAAGATTCTACGTTGTTCTCGACTGAGGCCCGTTGCCGTCCAAGGTCAGCGAAGCGTTTACCCTCCGAACCTACCCATTCCGGGAAGCCGATCTCGTAGTGAGTTTCTTCACCAGAGACCAGGGAAAGTTGCGGGGAATCGCGCGGAGCGCACGGCGGCAGAAGAATTCCTTCGGGTCCGGTTTGGAGCGGCTTTCCCTGGTTCAGATGCATTATTACCAGAAGGAAAACGTAGAACTGGTGCGGCTGAATAGTTGTGATTTAGTAGAAAGCCAGTTCAGCCTGGCCAGCGATTATCCTTCCGGCGTGGCCCTCGACTACATCGCCGAACTCAGTGAACAGTTGTTGCCATCCCACGAACCCAACGAAAAATTCTTCCGCCTGCTCGCCTCGGTGCTGGAACAGCTTCGAGCGCGGCAGGGTGTGTGGCTGCCTATCACGTACTTTTCGTTATGGGCCGTGCGGCTCTCGGGCTTCTTAGAAGAGATGCGAATTGAAGAGGAATCGCTCGCGATCGCCAAGGAAATGCTGACGAAACCGGTTAGCCAGTTCGACCCCCTGCCATGGACGAAACAGACGGCGCAGGATTTGCGCCGCGCCTTGATCCATAGCGTGGAACTGCACATCGAGCGGCGCCTGTTGACGGCGAGGGCATTGGAGACTCTGTAAGTCGTATGGACACGTTTCAAGAGACCGTATTCAAGTTGAAGAAGTATTGGGCCGACCGCGGCTGCATTATTCAGGAACCCTACGATACCGAGGTGGGGGCCGGCACCATGGCGCCGGAAACGTTTCTGCGGGTGCTAGGCGGCAAGCACTACAAAGTGGCTTATGTGCAGCCCAGCCGCCGTCCCGCCGACGGCCGCTACGGCGACAATCCCAATCGCCTGTACAAACACATGCAGTTGCAGGTGATCCTGAAGCCGACGCCGGCTGACGTGATCGACCAGTATTTGGGCTCGTTGGAAGCTATCGGCATTGACCTTTCCAAGCATGATTTGAAGCTGGAAGAGGACAACTGGGAATCGCCCACGCTGGGCGCATGGGGCATCGGCTGGCAGGTGATGCTGGACGGCATGGAGATCACGCAGTTCACGTACTTTCAACAGTGCGGCGGCGTGGATCTGGAACATGTGCCGGCCGAGATCACCTATGGCCTGGAGCGCATCGTCTCCTTCCTGCAAGGCAAGGAAAGCGTCTACGACATAGAGTGGGCGCCGGGCTTCACGTATCGCGATGTGCGCTATTTCGACGAACTGCAGCAGTCGGTCTATAACTTTGAAGCGGCCGATGTCCCGCGGCTGTGGCGGCTGCTCGACGAATATGAAGCTGAGGCGCAGCGGCTGGTGGAAGGCTATCGCGAGTTGGAAGAAGGCGACTCTTCCAAGCGCCGCTTTCCGCTGCTCTCCGCTTACGACAACGTTTTGAAGTGCTCGAATTTGTTCAATCTGCTCGACGCTCGCGGTGCTATTAGCGTGACCGAACGAGTGGGTGTAATCGCACGGGTGCGGAAACTGGCGGTAGGAGTAGCGCAAGCGTTCCTCGATCAAGAGCAGTACCGGGAGGTGGCGTGATGCTGCCCTTCCTGCTGGAGATCGGAACCGAAGAAATTCCGGATTCCATGATTCCTGGCGCGCTGGAATATTTGCGCGCCAAGTTCCCGGGTGAGAACGTACGCGTCGATGCCACCGGGCGGCGGCTCGTAGTCCGTGCCGATGTCCCCGCTAGATCGGCCGACCGTGAGGAAGTGGTCACTGGGCCGCCGGCCTCGGTTACCGGCAAGGCGCTGGATGGCTTCTGCGCCAAGCAGGGTGTGGCTGCGTCCGATCTCTCCGTCGTGGAAACGGCCAAGGGCAAATACTGGTCGTTCACACGGAAGATCGCCGGGCGCTCCGCGATGGAGACGTTGCCGGAACTCCTGCCCGATTTGATCCTTTCGATCCCGTGGCCCAAGACGATGTACTGGCCTTCGCTCGGCGGGCCGAAGTTCATCCGGCCGATCCGCTGGATCGTGGCGCTGTTGGGCGCGGACGTCGTTCCCTTTGAATGCGCGGGCATCACCGCTTCAAACTTCACCTTCGGCCACCGCCGCCTGGGTGCGCGCGGGCCGTTGACCGTTACAGTCTCGGACTTTGAGCAGGTGCTGGAATCGAATTATGTGATCGTCAGCGCGGCGAAGCGGCGTTCGAAAATCGAATCCGAAGTCGCCGCGGTCGCCGCTGCCAAAGGGTTGCGGGCGAAAACCGACGCGAAATTGCTGGAAGTGCTGACCTACATCACCGAGTACCCCACCGCAATCCTTGGCGGGTTCGATCCCTCCTACCTCACGCTGCCTTCGGAAGTGCTCGTCACCGTGATGCGGCACCATCAGAAATACTTCTCCGTCGAGACCGCCGACGGCGAACTGGCCCCGCACTTCATCGCGATCATGAACATTCCGGCCGATCCGGAAGGCCACGTCGTCAATGGCAACGAACGAGTGCTGCGCGCACGGTTCAACGACGCCCGCTTCTTCTACGATGTGGATCAAAAGAGGCCATTGTCCGAGCGCGTGCAGGACCTGGCGAACGTCACATTCCAGGCCAAGGTCGGCACCTATCTGGAAAAAACCGCGCGCGTCGCCGCGCTGGCCGGGGAAATCGGCGGGCCGGATGCCGAAGCGGCCGGGCACCTTTGCAAAGCCGATCTCACCACGGAAATGGTGAAGGAGTTCACTGATCTGCAGGGGCAGGTTGGGGGCTTATACGCGCGGGCACAAGGAGTCCGGCGCCCCGTGGCGCAGGCTATCTACGAGCACTATAAGCCGCTCTCGATGGAAGACTCCATCCCTTCGACGACGGCCGGCCAGGCCTTGAGCGTCGCCGATAAGCTCGACACGTTGAAATCCTGCTTCGCCGTCGGCCTTATCCCTTCCGGTTCCAAAGACCCATTCGCGCTGCGGCGCGCCGCCCAGGGCGTGGTGAAGATCCTCGCGGAAGGTGGCGTGCAAGTATCGCTCGACGCCTTTTGCGAAAGCGACGAACGCCTGCGCACCTTCTTCCGCGAACGGCTCGACTACTACTGCCGCGAAGTTCGCGGCTTCAAATACGATGAAGTGAACGCCGTGCTGGCCGCGGGATTCAATCACGTTCCGGACGTGTTGGAGCGGCTGACCGCTATCGGGAAAGTTCGCCCCACCGAAAACTTCGAGCCGCTGGCCGCCGCCTTCAAACGCATCCAGAACATTCTGGAAAAGGCCGGCCATATTGAAGCCGGCGCCGTAAACGCCGGTAAGCTCGGCGAAATTGAACGGGTGCTGCTGCAGTACGTCGAGCAGCTTCCCGACACCGGCGACTATGAGTCGCGCCTGTGGTCCATGGCGATGATGCGCCCGCACGTGGACATGTTTTTCGACAAGGTTCTGGTCAACGATCCGGACCCGGAAATCCGCGAGAACCGGTTGCGGCTCTTGCAAGGTTTGATTGCGAAATTTTCTTCGATCGCTGACTTCTCAGAGATCGTGACGACCTAACTTTAACCCCCCCTTGAACAGGAGCATTTGGATGAAGAAATACGTTTACAGTTTCGGCGGTGGTAAAGCCGACGGTAACGGAAAAATGAAGGACATCCTGGGCGGCAAAGGCGCAGGGCTGGCGGATATGACCACCGCCGGCGTCCCCGTCCCCCCCGGATTCACCGTTTCCACCGAAGTCTGCAACATCTACTTCGAGAACGGCAATACCGTTCCGGCTGAGATCGAAGAGCAGGTCGACAAGGCGCTCGCCAAGCTCGAAAAGACCTTTGGCAAAAAGCTCGGCGACGCCAAAAACCCGCTGCTGTTGAGCGTGCGTTCGGGCGCGAAGTTCTCCATGCCGGGCATGATGAACACCATTCTCAACCTCGGTATCAACGACGAAACCGTCGTTGGCCTCGCCGCTAAAACCGGTAACGAATGGTTCTCCTACGACTGCTATCGCCGCTTCCTGCAGATGTTCGGCGAAGTGGCCGTGGACATCCACATGGAGAAGTTCAACCATATCTTCGACGCCCAGAAAGCCAAGCGCGGCACCAAGTCCGACACCGATCTCACCGTCGCCGACTTGAAGGCCATCGTCGAAGCCTACAAAAAGCTCTACGTGAAAGAGACGGGTTCGCCGTTTCCTCAGGACACCCGCATTCAACTGAAACTGGCGCGCAACGCCGTCTTCAGAAGCTGGTGGAACGACAAGGCCGCCTACTACCGCAAAATGGAAAAGATTCCGGATTCCATTGGAACCGGCGTCACCGTGCAGGCGATGGTGTTCGGCAACATGGGCAACACCTCGGCCACCGGCGTCGGCTTCACGCGCGACCCCGGCAACGGCGACAAGATCTTCTACGGCGAGTTCCTGGTGAACGCGCAGGGCGAAGACGTCGTGGCCGGCATCCGCACCCCGGAGCCGATCACCGATCTGGAATCGATCATGCCCGAAGCCTACAAGCAACTGTTTGAAACCACGCAGATGCTTGAAAAGCACTACAAGGACATGCAGGACTTTGAGTTCACCGTTGAGGAAGGCAAGCTGTACATGCTGCAGACTCGCAACGGGAAACGCACGGGTCCGGCCGCGGTGAAGCTCGCTGTCGACATGCACGAAGAAGGCCTGATCTCGAAGAAGGAAGCCGTGATGCGCGTGGCGCCTCAGCAGCTCGATCAGATGCTGCACCCGGTGTTCGATGCGGCTTCGTTGAAGACGTTGACTTTGCTCTCCACTGGCATCGCCGCTTCGCCCGGCGCCGCTGTCGGCCGCGTGACCTTCTCGGCGGAAGACGCCGTGGAAGGCGCGAAAAAGTCGCCCGTTCTGTTGCTCCGCAAAGAGACAACCCCCAATGACATTGCCGGCATGGACGCGGCCAAGGGCATTCTGACCGCCATCGGCGGCAAGTCCTCCCACGCCGCCGTTGTCGCGCGCGGCATGGGCCGCCCCTGCATCGTGGGCGCCGGTGAATTCGCCATTGACGAAAAGACCAAGACCGCAAAGGTCACCGTTGGCGGCAAAGTCATCACCATCAAGGAAGGCGACTGGCTGTCCATGGACGGCACCACCGCCAAGGTCTACCAGGGCCAAGCAAAGACGAACGAGCCCGACACCAAGAGCGGCGCCCTGGCCAGATTCATGGACTGGGCCGACGAATTCCGCGGCAACTTCGGCGTGCGCGCCAACGCTGACATCCCGCGCGACGCCACCGCCGCCCGCCGCTTCGGCGCCGAGGGCATCGGCCTCTGCCGCACCGAGCACATGTTCTTCGCCGAGGATCGCCTGCCAATCGTGCAGGAGATGATTCTGGCCAAGGAAGAGAAGGCTCGCAAGGCCGCGTTGAAGAAGCTCCTGCCGCATCAGCGCAAGGACTTCGCCGGTCTCTTCACCGCGATGAACGGCTTCCCGGTTGTTATCCGCACGCTGGATCCGCCGCTGCATGAGTTCCTGCCCAAGCGGGAAGAACTGATGGTCGATTGCGCCATTCTCCCCTACGCCACGCCCAAGGCGAAGCAGGAGATGGCGAAGAAGTACAGCGTCGCTGTTGGAGAACTCAAGGCGAAACTGCCGGCCCTGTTGCACCGCGTCGAAGAACTCCACGAGTTCAACCCCATGCTGGGCCATCGCGGCTGCCGTCTGGGCATTACGTACCCCGAAATCACCGAAATGCAGGCGCGCGCGATCTTCGAAGCCGTTGTGCAGGTGGCCAAGAAGGGTGTCAAGGTAATCCCGGAAGTCATGATCCCGCTAATCGGTTCCGTGAAGGAGCTCGAGCATCAGAAGGCGATCGTGAAGCGCGTCGCCGACGAAGTGTTGGGCAAGGCCGGTCTGTCTGATCAGCATTATTTGATCGGCACGATGATCGAGATCCCGCGTGCGGCGCTGACGGCCGACGACGTCGCCCAGCAGGCGGAGTTCTTCAGCTTCGGAACCAACGATCTGACGCAGACGACAATGGGTCTGTCTCGCGACGACTATACGAAGTTCTCGGCTCACTACGAGAACCTGAAAATCTTCTCGGGCGATCCGTTCGGCATTCTGGATCAGACCGGCGTCGGCAAGCTGGTGGATATGGCTGTCAAGCTCGGCCGCAAGACGCGTCCGGACCTGGAAGTCGGTATCTGCGGCGAGCACGGCGGCGAGCCGAGCTCGGTGGAGTTCTGCGTCAAAGTGGGCATGAACTACGTTTCGTGCTCGCCGTACCGTGTGCCGATCGCCCGTCTGGCGGCGGCGCAGGCCCGGATCGCCATGGCCGGCGGCGAAGGCGCGGAAGCCAACCGAACGAAGTAGTTTTTCGTTCGCAGTCGTTAATCGACGAAGGGGCGGGCTGCCGGGCTCGCCCCTTCTTTTTCGATATGCTGTCCCATGGCTATGCGACTCCTTCCCTTCTTCCTAATCGCCTCGGCTGCCTTCGCGCAGCGCGCGGCCACTTTCGAATCCCGGCCGGCTACAGCTCTGGAGAACGAGAAGATCGAGCTGTTAACGCTCAATAACGGCGGGGCCTTCGTCAGCCTCACCCTCAAGGACGACGCCGAGAAGGTGAACCCGATGTGGAACCCCGTCGCGCTGGCTCGCATGACGAACGGCCCTTCGCGGTTCGGCGATTCGCTCGGCCATTTCCTTTGTGTCGACGGCTTCGGGCCGACTTCAAAAGAGGAGCGCGCCGCCGGTCTGCAGGGCCATGGGGAGGCCCACCGCCAGCCTTGGGAGCTGGCTTCCCAAAACAGGGAAGGGAAGACGCAGCAAATCACATTCAAGACTCGCCTGCCATTAGTTCAGGAAGGCCTGGTTCGCCGGCTGGAGATAGTCGACGGCGAGCACGTCGTTTACGTCGATTCGACTTTGGAAAACGAGCTGGCCTTCGACCGGCCGATTAACTGGGCCGAGCACGCCACCATCGGTTACCCGTTTCTCGCGCCCGGGAAAACCGTCGTCGACGCCTCCGTCGCCAAGTGCCAGACGCGGCCCTATGAGACACCGCCCGGCAAACACCGGCTGCCTTCAGCCCAAACCTTCGGTTACCCTGTGGCGCCGTTGCGTGCCGGCGGAACGGTCGATTTGCGGGGCATCCCCGATCCTCCGGATTCGATGGATCACACCGGCTGCACGTTTGACCCGGCGCGGCGTCTCGGCTTCGTGACCGCAATCAATCTGGAGAAGCGCCTGATGCTCGGCTATCTCCTACGCCGTGAAGAGTATCCCTGGTTGCAGGAATGGATGAACTATTCCTCGAATATGGCGCTGGCGCGCGGGCTGGAGTTCGGCACGCAGCCCTTCGACGTTTCGCGCCGCGAAACCGTGGAGCTGGGCAAATTGTTCGATACGCCCGCCTTTCGTTGGCTCCCGGCCAAGTCGAAAATCGGCACGCGTTTCCTGATGTTCTTCACACGCGTTCCGGCCGGCTTTACGCAAGTGGACGACGTGCGCCAGGAGGGCGGGCAATTGATCATTACCGACAAGAAGAGCGGCCAAACCGTGCGGTTGGCCGCGTCCCTGCCTCTTTAGTTGACGGCCGGACTCGGCTCCGTTTCCGCCTTCGGCTTTTCGGTCTTGGGCGAAGTCAACTCCTCGCGTTCATCCAGGTGGTCCTTCACCTTGATCAACGGTACGCCTTCGTTCAGCTATGCCGGGCTTACCGCCGGCCCATCGCCCTTCTCCGTCCACGTCGCGCTTCTGATGGTGAAACGTGTCCCGCGCTACCAAGAGTGGACTGAAGATGTCATTCGGGAGCGTGCGAAGCACATCTCAAATACGATCCTGGAGACATGGAACTTTGACAATCCTTAAAGCGAATAAATTGACGAAACATGAATCGTTCATCCGAAATCGATGCGTTCACCATCGACCCAGCCATTGCGCCGTGCTTTCATCGAAAACCGCAGGATGGATTGCGCCCGCATAGTGGCGGATGTAACTGGGGTCGATGTCCGGTTGCTCCTGATTCCATTCGCAAGTGTGGCAGTAGGGTCCATCCGGTTCGGCTGCGCCGGTCCGGAAAAAGGCGCGTGCGCTCTCGTGTTTCGGCGTATTGAACAAGTCTTCCGGGGCATTGCCGAGTTGTCCGAATATGACATCGAATTCCGGCTTGGGCGCGCAACAGCAGGGAAGGATGCGGCCGGTGGCATCCATCACTGTGTTCATGTAGAGCCAGTGACAGGTGTGGCCCGGGCTCGCCGGTTCCAGCGGGCCGGGATCGAGCAGTGGCCAGGCGCTCTGATAGGCGGCTTCGATTCCGTCGGCGTTCAAATCGCCGCCATTCCAGTTTCGGCAGAAATCGTTCGGAGTCAGGGGATTGAATTCGATGGTTTTGGCGGGAACATCCACGGCGATCTGAATGGCCGGGTCGTCCCAACTGACATCGAATGGCCGGGAAATCCGGATCTCATCCACGCCGATGGCGCGGGCCTTCTCAATGGCGGCGGGAATTTCGTGACGATTGTGCTCGAACGCCAGATATTGCCAGGCGATGGCGGGAAGCTTGGTCTTGTGCCTGTGGCGCGCCTCAACCAGCCGTGCGAGATTCTCGTAGACGACATCGAGGCGGCCGTTGCGCCGGTAACGCGCGTAAGTCGGCTGGGTCGCGCCATCGATGGAGACGATCAGGTGATCCAGACCGCTGGTTACATAAGCATCGGAGTCGAACCGGGTCACCGAAAGGCTGGTGGACAGCATCGTCTGGGCAAGATACCGCTTGGTCATTCGAATATATCGTGGAGTTTGCAAGTTCAGGAGCGGTTCGCCGTAGTTACAAAACATCGCGTGAAGGGCGAAGGGGCCAAATTGTCGCAGATAGTTCTCCATGTTATCGGGGGATAACATGCCTTTCGGCCAATTGAACAGGGAGGGCTGGGAATGAACGCAACCCGGGCAGGCCAGCGCACAGCCGTTACATGGATCAACTTCGATTCCAAACGGGCGCGATACTGTTTTCGCGCGCCGGGCGGTGAATTCGACACGCGCCAGGCAGGCGTTCACAATTTTGAGCGCCAGACACTGGGCGGCTGTTTCCGAATGGCCCGCCGCCTGGTAAGCCTCGCAGGCGTTGCGTTTGGCTTGGTGCAACGCGCGGTGCAGAGCTTCGCCTGTGGTGGCAATAGTAAGTTGAACATGCAGGATACGCAGATTGAAGGAAGGCAAGGGGAATCTCCAGGATTGGATGGAGGCGGGTAGTTACAGTATATGTTGATAACACTTCCCGGGGGAATCCCGAACGTGACATGGTGCCTTCGCCCTATTCAGAGGAATAACGGAGCCCGTTTCTATATTCCGAAACTGGACGCCGTTTCCGGCCATCTCGTTGGCATCGGAAACGGACGCCACCCAGTTTCCCTTCTTGTCAAGAAATCATTCGTCGAGTATATGCGATTCATTGCTCTATCCCGGACCCCTGGCCCGATGTAACCGGAGCAGTCTCCGGCTTGGCGGTCTTCGGCGACGTCAATTCCTCGCGTTCATCCAGGTGGTCCTTCACCTTGATCAACGGTACGCCTTCGTTCAGCCACGCGGGCGCCGCCTCGCCCTTCAAGTGATGGGCGAAGTACTCGCGCATGCGCACCAGATAATCCTTCTGGTTCACCGGAGTGCGCAGGTTATGATTTTCGCCCTTATACTGCAACATCACCACCGGTTTTTGCAGCCGGCGAAGCGTGTTGAAGTATTCGATCCCCTGCGTAAAATCCACAGCGCCGTCCTTGTCGTTGTGAAGGATCATCAGCGGCGTCTTCACCTTCTGCGCATGGAACACCGGCGAGTTGCGAACATATGCGTCCAGGTTGTCGGTGTACCCGCTCGTAAACCGGCCCTGGCTGCTTTCGAAAATCGGCTGGTTCGCCGAACCCGTATTCCAGTAAACCGAACTGTACATGCTGATCATGTCCGTCAGCGGCGCGCCGGCGATCGCCGACTTGAACATGTTCGTCTGGGTCACAAGGAACGCCGTTTGATAGCCGCCCCAGGAGTGCCCATGCAGTCCGACATTGGTCTCGTCTACCACGCCGGTCGCAATCGCTGCTTTCAATCCCGGTACCACGCACCAAACGGCCGACATCCCGGGATCGTTCAGTTTATACGTGATATCCGGCTGAAAAACGGCATACCCCTGGTTGTTGTAAATCGAGCGATTGAACGCCGCCAGCGTCGGCTGCGTGTAGGTGTTCAACGTCTGCGACATCTTCTCGTAGATGTAAACGACGGTGGGATACTTCTTGCCCGCTTCGTAATTCGCGGGGAGGAATAGTGCTCCCTGCAGTTTGTCGCCTTTGTCGCTGACATAGTCGATCAGCCGCACGCCCGATGTCCAGCCGAACTCCTTCTGCTGCGGGTTGGCGGTTGTTACCTTCACCGCGCCGGCCAGATCGGCATTGGCTGCGTGGTAGTCGGGGAAGTCCGTGTAGGTCTCACGCCGAAAGAGGAAACGGTCCGAATTCTTCGCTTTTAGCAGACCGCTATACTCAGCGTCGTCCCAGACCAACGGCTTCGGCTGCTTGCCGCCCGCGTCGATCCGAACTATGCCGCTCTTCTTGGTCCATTCGCCATATGAATCGACATAGATCGCCTTCGCCAGATCGATGCCTTTCTCGTCCGGATCAAGCCGGAACCTCGTTCGATAGCGAATCTTGTCCCTCTTACCGTTAATCGTAAGATTCGATGCCTTCCCGTCCACACCGATCCGCCAGATGTCCCAGTTGTCGGTTGCAAGAAGAGCGGAACTATCGGCGGTCCACCCCAGCGATCGCGCCGGCGGCTTCAGAATATTGTGGTCGTCCTCAGCATCCCAGAACACCGTAGCCTTTACATTGGCCGTCAGGTTTTTCTTCTCCCCGGTTGCCGTGTTGTAGACCCAGTGGTGGCCGTCTTCGTAGTAGGCGAGATATTTGGAATCGGGCGACGGGCCGTTGAAGAAACGCGTTTTCTGCAGCGCCAGTTTGCGTTGGCCTGTGGCAAGGTCAATGACATAAACGTCCTGATATCGCTGTCCATTCAGGTTGCCGGTCAACTGATATGGCGCTGGGTCAAGCCCAAGCCCGATCGTATTCGGCTCCGGAATGTTAACCTGCCGCAGCGTATCGTCGGCCAGCCGCAGGAATCGCTTCTCCGCCACGCGATAAATCGCGGTGTAGCTGAAGTTCTTATCGCGCGACTCCTCCACTTGCTGCTGCGGCTGCAAGCGCTTGTCCTGCCAGTGCCACAGGATCAGCGCCGCCCGTTCTTTTTCATCGGCCGGCGGCGTAGGCGAAGCCGGCTTCGACTCCGCCCCGGCTTTCTTCGCTTTGATTGCATGAATCCCGAATGAGATGGCGCTCAGGTCCTGCGTCCATGCCGGCGCACGATTCGGGCTCACCGACATTCCCGCCGGAAACGTGGTGTCCGCCTTGGGATCGAACTGAATCTTCTCCGGCCTCCCCAATCCGCCGAAATTGCGGAACCCGACCACCGAGTACAACTTTTCTTCGAAACCCTTGTCCTCCACACCCCGCAGCACCGCCAGCCCATCGCCCTTCTCCGTCCACGTCACGCTTTTATATACCGCCTTCGCGCTATCCAGCGGCATAACCGAACCCGTTTCCATGTTCCGAATCTGGACGCCGTTCCCCGCCATCTCATTGGCATCGGAAACAAACGCCATCCAGTTCCCTTTCTTGTCAAACGCGAACTCGGAGACGTTGCCGGTATTGAGATCCTCGCCCGTTGCCAACTCGCGCATGATCAGATCGGACCCTTCGAACTTCTGCCCTTCCGGTTTATAACGCAGCATCGCAAGCCAGCCGCCTCGCTCCCCGGAGAACTCATAACGCCGCACACGCTCGAACTCCGTCTTCTTCCCCGTCGCGAGTTCCACCAGCACCATTCTGTTGAATGTCGGTTTGCGCTCCTTCGTCTTCGGCCGGTTCGGGAAGACCGTGAACGCCACCCACTTGGAATCCTCGGAAAATCGAATGGCCGCCGGCGCCGGCGGCGGCGGACCAAACCCGGTGAAGATCGGCAGTTCGCCAATGGGGTGCCGCGTCTCCTTGCCGTCATTGAGGTTGCGAATCACCACCACTGAATCCCCTTCGGTCGGCGCCAGTTGATAGGCGAACCAGGCGCCGTCATTGGAAACATGCGCCGCCGGGATTCGCTTCCACGAAAGAATGTCGGCCATGCCCAGCGGCTTATTGCCCTGGGCGAAGGCGCAGATGCTGACGAATAACAATGCAAGAAGGCGCATACGCTCTCCTATTGGATTTGGATCTTGGCCAGGTAGATGGAAGTCTTTCCTTCGTGGCTGGAGTAATACAACGTCCAGAGCTTGCCCTCGTGCCAAACGAACCCAGGATAACTGGAATCGCCCCCGCTTGGCAGGCGCAACTTAGAAGTAAATCCGTTCGGCGTAAGTTCCCCGATTTCGGTATGGCGCTTGGCCGGATCGCCGCCCTCAAACAAACGCCCGCCCGCCGCCCACATGCCGTTGGGAAGGATGGCGATATTGGGCCCGCCAATGAAATGGCCCGTAGTGTGCCAGTTCCAGTCCTTGTAGGGAGGCTTACTCGTCCCCACCCACGCTTTGTTGCCGTCGTCGGCCGTGCGACGTGTCAACGCTACCATTGTGCCATCGGGCAGAAAGCGGACCGCCGTCTCATCGCCGCCGGGAACGGCCAACTGCGTAATCGTCTCCCACTTCACGCCATCCGTACTCTTAACCAGCCGAACCTGCCGTGGATCGCCATACTTGGAAACGCCGTAAGCCATGCCCTTGTGCCAGGTAACTCGCCAAAGCCAGTGGCCATCCTCCACCACCGGCTGCGGCTTGGTCCAATTCCTGCCGTCTTTCGAAAACAGCACCCGGCTCCGGCGCGTCTTGTACTCGCCATTGGGATAGTAAGACCCGCCGGCGGCGATCATCAGCCGGTTGTCCTTCGTAATGCTCAAATGCGGATCGCGCAGGTCCACGCCCTGCTCCTCCAGAAGCGCTTCGCTCTGCCACTTGGCGCCGTCTTTGCTCGATAGCACACGCAACTTTCCGTCATCGGGCTTGCCCTTGCTCGGCGCGTGGCCCTGCCCTTCGCGGAACACCGCGAACCATCGGTTGTTCCACCGGATCAAGTCGCCAAACGCCGCATGCTTCGGCTCATCCCAAATCCGCTCAACCGAAAGGAGTTTCCATTCAGCCGCGTTCAGGACGCCAGTTAGTAGAAGGAATAAGAGGAGTCGCATTAGCCCGAACCAAGATACAGGAATCGTAGAAACAGAATCACCGCGAGCACATAAACGAACGGCGAAACCGTCCGGGCCCGTCCCGAAAGTGCCTGCAGCAGCGCATAGGACAGAAAGCCAAGGGCCAGGCCATTGGCAATCGAAAACGTCATTGGAATGGCCGCGATAGTGAGGAAGGCTGGAATGGCGTTCCGAAGATCGTTCCATTCGATCTCGCTCGAATGCGCCATCATCAGCGCGCCCACCAGGATCAACGCCGGAGCCGTGGCCGCAGGCGGTATCACTCCCAGAAACGGAGCAACGAACAGCGCGGCCAGAAAGAGTAGCCCGGTAACAATCGCCGTGACCCCGCTGCGCCCGCCCGCCGCCACACCCGCGGCGCTCTCAATGTAGCTCACCACCGTCGAGGTCCCCATCAGCGACCCGGCAATGGTCGCTACGGAATCCGCCGCCAGTATTCGTTCAATGCGCGGGATCCGGCCATCGGGCCCCACCAGCCCCGCCCGCGTGATCACCGCCAGCAGCGTGCCGAGATTATCGAAAAGGTCCACGAACAGAAAGGCAAAAATGATCTCCGCCAGCCCAAGCTGAAACGCGGCTCCGACATTCAAATGAAATGCCGTTTGTGACAACGCTTCCAACGGCGGCCCGCCGCCGGAGAACTTCGTCAAGCCAAGCGCTACCGTTAAAACCGTCACCGCCCCAGCCCCTATTAAAATGGCCGCGCGAACACCGCGGATCAAAAGCGTCCCCGTCAGAATCAACCCGCCCAGAGAGAGCAGCGTCATCGGCGCGCGCAGATTCCCCAGCGTCAAGAAAGTCGCCGGATGTGCCGTGACAATCCCCGCATTCTTCATTCCGATCAGCGCAATAAAAAGCCCAATCCCCACTGCGGTCGCCGCATATAGCGGACGCGGAATCGATTCGACGATCCACCGCCGCACGCCTAGCGCGGTCAGCAGAAGAAACAACACGCCGGAAAGAAACACCGCTCCCAGCGCCGTCTCCCATGGAACGCCCATGCCCTTCACAACGGCATATGTGAAATACGCGTTCAGCCCCATTCCCGGCGCCATCGCGATCGGGTAGCGCGCCAAGGCGCCCATCAAAATACTGGCCATCCCAGCGGAGACGCACGTTGCCGCCGTCACCGCCGCCGCCGGCATTCCCGCTTCCGCCAGGATCGACGGATTGACGAAGATGATGTAAGCCATTGTCAGGAATGTCGTGAATCCCGCGATCGCCTCCTGCCGCCAGCTTGTTCCCAGCCGGGCAAATTCAAAATACTCTTCCAGCCGCTTCATCTACGAAAGGGGAACTTCCTGGTAGTCCAGCGCCCATTCGCGCATGAAACGCACCCGCTCCGGATGGACCGCGTAGAGGACGAACTCCGGATTGTTTATGTCGCCCAAATAGGCCCGTAGCAGCGGATTGGCTTCCCAGATCGACTCGCGCGTGGCGGCGTCCGTCACCTTGCGCGCGGGCCCGGTAATTCGCACTTGGTCATGGTCTTCCGAGAGGTAGCAAAGCTCCGTGCGTTCATTCGCTTCCAACTCCGCCGTTTTGCCCGACGAACGCATCGACGCAATGTAGACCGTGAATCCATCAGTTCGCACCGGCGATACCGGACGCAGCCGCGGCTGTTCGCCATCGATCGTCGCCATAACCGGAAATTTGGCTTTACGCATGGTGGCCAGCGCGGCTTCTTTCAACTCACCGGCCGGCACGGGAATCGGCAATTTCATTCATTCAAGGATATGCTGGCCGGATGCGTCTCGTGTGGTTGGTGTGCGCGGTCCTGGCGCTGATTCTCATTCCTTTCTTCCTTTGGGAAGACGCCTTCAACCGATTTGCACTTCAATTGGTCGCGGAGAATAAAGGCGCCTGGTGGATCTCGCCGGCCATCGCCGGGCTCCTGGCCGCGGACGTATTTCTCCCGATCCCGTCCAGCATTCTGTCCACCGGCGCCGGCGTGATGCTCGGATTTGCCGCCGGAGCGGTCACTAACTTCGCCGGTATGACATTCGGCTGCCTGCTTGGCTATCGCGCCGGCCGCTTGGCCCGCCGCGGTGCCGATGACAAGCTCAAGGACCTTTGGGCTCGCCACGGGGAATGGACCCTGATCCTCACCCGTGCCGTGCCTGTGCTCGCCGAAGCCTCCGTTCTCTTCGCCGGCATGACCGCGATGCCCTTTCGCCGCTTCCTGTTCCTCACAAGCCTCGCCAACGCGGGGATCGGAACTCTGTATGCCGCCGTCGGCGCGTATGCCATGGAATGGAACTCATTTCTCGCCGCGTTCCTGGGCAGCCTGGCGGTCCCGGCGCTCGCACAAGCTATCATGAGGATTCCATGGCGAAAGTGATGATGGTCGCGTCGGAAGCGGCGCCATTTGCGAAAACGGGCGGGTTGGCGGATGTGCTGGGATCGTTGCCCGCAGCGCTGGTGCGGTTGGGAATCTCGTCCTCCGTTGTCATTCCGAAGTACCGCGGCATCCATCCTGCTGGCATCGAACTGGCGATCGAAGACATGCCGGTCTTTATCAACGGCTTCCGCCACCGAACCGATATCTGGCGTTTGGAGCGTGAAGGCGTTCGTTTCTATTTCGTCGAAGCCCCGTGGTTCTTCGACCGCGACGGCGTCTACTCCTCCTACGGCAGCGACTACGTAGACAATCATCTGCGTTTCGCGGTCCTTTCGCTCGCCGCCCTCGGCATTGCCAGCCGGATCGAACACCCCGACATTCTGCACGCACACGACTGGCAAGCCGCCCTGGCTCCCATCTACGCCAAAAGCTGGTTCGCCGCCGACCCGCGGTTGGGTAGCCTCAAACACGTTTTCACCATCCACAATCTGGGCTACCAGGGCCGTTTCGCGAAGAAGATCCATTGGGAACTCGGCTTGGATGAACGCCTCTTCAACTACGCCGAACTGGAATACTTCGGCGACCTGAATCTGATGAAAGGCGCAATCGTCGCCGCCGACGCCATCACCACCGTGAGCCCCACCTATGCCCGTGAGATTCAGACCTTCGAGCACGGATTCGGTTTGGACGGTCTGCTGCGGGCGCGCTCGGGCGCGTTGACCGGAATCCTGAACGGCGTCGACTACACCGAATGGAATCCCGCCACCGACCGCCATCTGCCGGCTCATTTCACCGCGGACGATCTGGAGGGAAAGAAAGCCTGCAAAGTCGCGCTATTGGAAGCCCTGGGTTTCGACGCCGAAGCACACGACCGGCCCCTGATCGGCGTCGTCTCCCGTTTCGCCGAGCAGAAGGGATTCGATCTTCTCGAGCCCATCGGCGATGAATTGATGAAAGAGGACGTCTCTTTGATCGCCCTCGGCAGCGGCGAACCCCACTACGAATGGATCTTCCACGACTTGAGCACCCGCCATCATGACAAGGTGCGAGTGTGGCACGGGTTTAACAACAGCCTGGCCCACTTGATCGAAGCGGGCTCGGACATGTTCCTGATGCCCAGCCGTTATGAGCCCTGCGGTCTCAATCAAATCTACTCGCTCCGGTACGGCACCCCCCCGGTGGTTCGGGCCACGGGCGGGTTGGATGATACCATAGCAGAGGAAACGGGTTTTAAGTTCGGTGAGTACTCACCGGGCGCTTTGCTGGGCACGTTGCGCTATGCGTTGCAGTGCTGGCGGGACCGGGAAGCATGGGAAGAACGCATGCGGCTGGGAATGAGCAAGGACTTTTCGTGGGACCGGTCAGCGGCGGAATATGCCGAATTGTACGGCCGGTTACTGGGTGGTTGAAACTTTTCCCCGTGTTCATCATCAAAGTTTTTGGAGTGATTAGAAATGGCTGGAATTAACACAGTTACCTTTACCGATGCTGCTTGGGACGCCGAGGTCCTGCAGTCCGACAAGCCGGTGCTTGTGGACTTTTGGGCGGAATGGTGCGGCCCCTGCCGCATGATGTCGCCGACGATCGACGCACTGGCGGACGACTACTCCGGCCGCGTCACGATCGGCAAACTGAACGTCGATGAGAACGGCGGCGCGGCGATGCGCTACGGGGTCCGCGGCATTCCCACGCTGTTGCTCTTCAAGGGCGGTCAGGTGGTGGCGCAGAAGGTTGGCGCGACCTCCAAGACCGACCTGCAACAGTTGATCGATTCGAATCTGTAACTGCATCTTTTCCGGGCGTTGAGCATCCAACCTTTGGGAAGTTCAAAATGCCTGGAACTAACACAGCTACATTTACCGATGGCGGCTGGGACGCCGGCGTTCTGCAATCTGACAAACCGGTGCTTGTCGACTTTTGGGGGGAAGGGTGCGCCCCCTGCCGCATGATGTCACCGACGATCGACGCGCTCGCCGACGACTACGCCGGGCGCGTCACGATCGGCAAGTTAAATGTTGGCGAGAACGGTGACGCGGCCGTGCGCTACGGAGTTCGCAGCATCCCTATGCTGCTGCTCTTCAAGGGCGGACAGGTCGTGGCGCAGAAGGTTGGCGCGATGTCGAAGACTGAACTGCAGCGCTTTGTTGACGCGAATCTGTAGATCGCTTTCTGCCCTCGGATCAAAGATAGCGATACACTGGCGATATGCGGCGGTTTCAAAGAATCACGATGGACCCGGAAGTGATGGGTGGGAAGCCCTGCATTCGCGGGATGCGGGTCACGGTTGGGATGATCGTTGAAGCCTTAGGAGCGGGAACTACCGAGGCGCAATTACTGGCTGACTTTACCTACTTGGAAGAGGCGGATATCCGCGAAGCCCTTGGATTTGCGGCTCAACTTGTGCAAGGACACGACGTAGAACTAGCGGCTAAATGAAGCTGCTGGTGGACATGAATCTTACCCCTAGGTGGGTGAGCTTCCTCAAAAAAAGCGGTTGGGAATCTCAACATTGGTCTGCAATAAGGGACCCCTGCGCTACTGACCGGGCGATCACGGCCTGGGCGCGACAAAACAACTTCGTGATTTTGACAAACGACTCTGATTTTCCCCAAATCCTCGCCTACACTCGCGAATCGGGTCCAAGTGTTGTGTTGATGCGAGGCGCTCCGCTTACGCCTGAGATCCGCGGAGCGGCTCTCATTCTGGCGCTGGATAAATTTCGGGATGAATTAGAGGCAGGGGCCATCGCCACTATGGATTGGGGCGACAAATTGCGCGTTCGCGTGCTTCCGCTCGATTGGCGGCCCTAAATCAACCCACCCAAATCCGTAAACTCCCGCCCCTGCGACTCCGCCACCGCCCGGTAAACGCACTTCCCCCGATACGTATTAACCCCCTCTGCAATCGCCCGGCTACTCTTCGCCGCCGATTCCAACCCCTTATTGGCCAAAGTCAACAAATACGGCAGCGTCGCATTAGTCAGCGCAAACGTCGAAGTGTGCGGCACCGCCGCCGGCATATTCGAAACACAATAATGCAGCACAGAATCGACGTAATAAATCGGATCGGTATGCGTCGTCGCCCGCGACGTCTCAAAGCACCCGCCCTGGTCGATCGCCACATCCACCATCACCGCCCCCGGCTTCATCAGCTTGATCATCTCCCGCCGCACCAGTTTCGGCGCCGACGCCCCCGGAATCAGCACTGCCCCAATCACCAGGTCGGCCAGCCGTAACGACTCCCGAATGGTATGTACGTTTGACGCCAGCGTCACCACGCCGCCGTTGTAAATATCGTCCAACTCCCGCAGCCGGTTCAAATTTCGGTCGATGATCGTCACATGCGCGCCCATTCCAACGGCAATCTTCGCCGCGTTATGGCCCACTACGCCGCCGCCCAGGATCACAACGTTCGCTGGCGCCGTCCCCGGCACGCCGCCCAACAGTATCCCCCTGCCGCCATTGGGCGCCTCTAAATACTGCGCCCCCACTTGCACCGACATCCGCCCGGCCACCTCGCTCATCGGCGTCAGCAGCGGCAGCGCCCCATTCTCCTCACGAATCGTCTCGTAAGCCACCGAGTTCGTCCCGCCGTCCAGCAGCGCCTGCGTCAACTCCGGCAGCGGCGCCAAATGCAGATAGGTGAATAGCACCAGATCCCGCCTCAGAAATCCAAACTCCGAAGGCTGCGGTTCCTTCACCTTTACTACCAGGTCCGCCCCGTTCCAGACTTCGCTCGCCGTGCCAAGAATCCGCGCTCCGGCCTCGGCGTACTCCTCGTCGGTGATCGAACTGCCTCGCCCCGCCCCGGTTTCAACCAGAACCGTATGCCCGGCCTCCACCAGCGCCGTCACACCAGCGGGCACCAGCCCAACACGCGACTCGTGATCCTTAACTTCCTTCGCCGCCCCGACAACCATCACTGCACCGGCAGTGGCGCGGTATTTGCCGTGGTCAACGTATTCCGCTTCGGCCCCAGGCCCAGCGCGATCAGCGACAACGACGTTATCTTCCCGGTCGGCGGAAGATTCTGCTCCTCTTGGAAACGCTTCAGCGCTTCGACACTCGCCGCATCCCAAGTCCCGGTCGGCGACGATTGCAAATACCCGCGCGACGACAGAGCCTGTTGTATTTCATTGAAACGGTCCGGCGTCGGATTCTGCTGCCCGTAATAACGGCGCGAATAGACCGGTTGCGGGCTCCGTCCGCGTGTTCGGCCGCGAGCGTAGGTGGTGGTCTTGGAACTGGGTGTATAGCGCCGGGCGGCCGTAGACTTAGCCGGCGCCTTTTTCGCCGTACTCTTGGACGCAGTTTTGGCGGCGGGAGCTTTGGTGACTGGCTTCTTCTTCGGCGCGGCCGCCCCCCAGGTCAAGCCGAAGCCAACCAGGAGTGCAGCTAGCGGGAACATCAAAAGTTTCTGCGCCACGCTCCTATCGTAACTCAGCAGGAGCGTCTCAAAACGTCTCACGGAACTCCACCGTAGGGTTGTTCTCAATCATCCGCCGCAAATCCCAAGCGCTGTTGAATAAAAACACCGGCCGTTCCTGATGATCGGTCGCCAGCACCGTACCCGAACTCGCATTCGCGCTCAGCTTCTTAATCACTTCCGGCGATGCGATCGGCCACCGCGCCCCCACGTAGGGCATTGGCGACGAACTCACCTTCACCCCATACTCCTGCAGGAACCGAGCTTCCACTACGTCGAACTGCAGTTTGCCCACGGCGCCCAGAATCGGCTCCCGCCGCATTGCGTCCACTGCGTAGTAAACCTGCACTACGCCTTCTTCCGCCAATTGAATAATCGCTTTCCGGAACTGTTTGTTCCGCGTAACGTCGCCGTTGTAGAGGCTGCAAAAATGCTCCGGCTGGAAACTCGGCAGGCGCTCATACTCCACATCGGAATTCGTGCTGAGCGTATCCCCGATCGTAAACAACCCTGGATTCACGATGCCTACCACGTCACCTGGAAAAGCTTCTTCGATCGTTTCCCGGTCGCGCGCGAACAGCCGGTGTAGCCGCGTCATCCGGATTTTGCGGCCCAGCCGCGGATGGTTCACCAGCATGTCCCGCTCGAACTTGCCCGAACATACGCGCAGAATCGCCATGCTGTCGCGATGCTGCGGATCCATGTTGCCCTGAATCTTAAACACAAACGCCGAAAACCCGGGCGACTTCGGGTCGACGAATGTCGTTCCCCTGCTCAACCGCGGCGCCGGGGGCGGCGCGAGTTTCGCCAGCGCTTCCAGGAACACCTGCACGCCAAAGTTGTTCAGCGCACTGCCGAAAAACACCGGTGTCTGGTCACCGCGCAGAAACTGCTCACGGTCGAAACGCGCTCCGGCCGCTTCCACCAACGCCAGCGTCTCCCTCACGTCTTTGGCCTGCGTCTCGCCCACGGCCTCTTCCAGGTCCTGCGCCTCCAGCGATAATTCGGTCGCCTCGGCGATCAACTGGCCGCCGAACGACGGGCTGAACCGCAGCAACCGCTTCGTCGCCAGATCCACCACGCCGCGGAACAAATTCCCCGATCCGATAGGCCAATTAATCGGCGCCGCGGAGATCTTCAACATGCTCTCCACTTCATCGATCAACTCAAGCGGATCCCGCCCATGGTGGTCCATCTTGTTGATGAACGTCAGAATCGGAATCTTGCGCAACCGGCACGCATCGAACAGCTTTCGCGTCTGCGGCTCAATACCCTTGGCGCTATCGAGCACCATGATCGCGCTGTCCACCGCCGTCAGCGTGCGATACGTATCCTCGCTGAAGTCCTGGTGCCCCGGTGTATCCAGCAGATTAAAGAGGCAGCCCTCGTATTCGAACTGCAGCACCGTTGACGTAATGCTGATCCCGCGCGCCTGTTCGATAGCCATCCAGTCGGACGTTGCATGTCCCCGGTTCCGCTTCGGACGCACCGAGCCGGCCGAATGTACCGCGCCCGCATAGAGCAGAAGTTTCTCTGTCAGCGTCGTCTTTCCCGCGTCGGGGTGGGAAATTATGGCGAACGTGCGGCGGCGCGCGATCTCCCGTTCGAAAGCAGGATCGTGGATTCCGGACTCTACGGGCAGATTTTCAGTGATGTCGGCTTGCAAACGTGTTTTCCAGGGTAAATTCAGCGCGCGAAGCGAGCGCGGGAGGGCTTGCTAGACGATTAGATCTGCCTATTTAAGTGTGAAGAAATATGCCGGAATTGTCAATTTCATGCCGGTAACGCTTTTGGTCCTCCGCTTGCTCCGGAAGTAGCAGTCAGCGCCCGGCAAAGCGGCGCAGCCCGTCAAAGACGAAGTGTAGAAACGTTGGCGTTCTGTGAGCGCCGAATGGGAATCTGTGCTTTTTACACGAAAGACCAGCGAAACACGAGTCGCCCGATTCGTATTTGGGTTCTACCGCAGCGAGGAACACGGACAGGAAGCATTGCAGGAGGCGCGCGCCAGCGGGTTTCGACGCTCCGCGGTCATCTGCCGGAAGCATGGCGGTGGCCTGAAGTACATCCATGACGGCATGGGGCCTCGCGAACGCGCCATCCTTGGCGTCGTCCTTTCGTTTCTCTTGGCTTCCATCGCAATCCTGGTCGATTTGCCCCTCACCGTCGCGCCGCCCATGATCGTCCTCGGTTTCCTGGCCATCTGGTTCGGCACGCTTGGCATCGGCTTAGGCCTGCCGAACAGAGTCCTCCGGCGCTTCCATGCCTTCGTTCTTCCCGGCGAAAGCCTCATCATCATTCAAACCTCCGAATCCGGCATCGGCGATGTCATTTCCTTGCTGCGCCGCACCGGTCAGCCTGCCGTATTCGCCGCGCGCCCCGGTCCCGTATTCGACGAAACGCCCGCCGTCGCCCGCCGCGAACCGGTCCCAATGGCGAGCCTGCCCGATGCCGGCGTCGAACTCGCCGCCACGCACCAACTCGATCCATCCACGCGTTCGAAAACCCTCCTGCCGCTCCTGCGCGAATGCGAACTCTCCATCGAATCCACCCGCGCCGCGCTCGCCGAAGCCGCTCGTTTGGAGTACGTGGTTACCCACGAAGCCGAATGGCTCCTCGACAATGCCTATCTCATCCGTTCCAACATCGCCGACATCCGCCACAACCTTCCGGACAATCACAACAGGATACTGCCCGTCCTCACTGGAACAGGCGGCCCTGTCCGTCTGCGCGTCTACCATATCGCGGTCGAACTCATTGACGCCACCGGCCACCGCCTTACTGCCGACGCCATTTCCACATTCCTCGAAGCCTACCAGCGTAAGTCGCCCTTAACGATCGCCGAACTCTGGGTCTTCCCCCTCATGCTCCGCCTGGTCCTTATCGAGCGGCTCCGCAAACTCTCCGAATCCGCCAGCCTCCGCCAGAATGAACGCGAATTCGCCGACTTCTGGGCTAACCGCGTTCTCAACGCCGCTCGCCTCTCCCCCGGCGAGCTCAACGCAATGATCGGCGAACTCGAGCGCCGGGACAGCAAACCCTCCTTCCACTTCATCGAACGCCTCGGCGAACAGCTCCATCAGGAGGAGGCCGCCCTCGCTCCCGTTCAGAACTGGATCCAGCAGCAGACCGGTCAACGGCTGGTGGACATCATCCGGATCGAACAGGCGGACGAGGCCAACGATCTGATGTTGATTTCCGGCGCCATCGGCAGCTTGCGTCAGCTCAAGGAACTGCAGTACCCGAAGATCGTCGAAGCCGTCAGCCGCATGGAAGCTATCCTCAACGAGGACCCGGCGGGCGTCCATCCCCGAAGCGATTTCGACACACGCGACCGCTGCCGGCGAGTCGTCGAGTCCGTCGCCCGGGAGTCGAAGCGTGCCGAATGGGATGTGGCACGCCTCGCCGTCGAACTCGCCCAGGCCGGCCGCCCGGGCACCCGCGAAAACTGCGTTGCGTTCTATCTTCTCGATGACGGCTTGCCCGAAATCGAAAAGCGCGTCCGCCGCCGCTTAAAGTGGCGCGAGCGCCGCTTGCGGTTCCTCCAGCGCCATCGAACCTTCTTCTACCTCGGAAGCCTCACGCTCCTCACCAGCGCTATCACAGCGGCCTTCCTCTACGCCGCCAGCCGCGCCGGAGTCACTCAACCGGTATTGCTCGCCTTCCTCGGAATCCTCGCCGCCTTCCCAGCCAGCGAACTCGCAACTTTCCTCTTGCAAAGCTTCCTTACGTGGGTCGTACCGCCCCGCGTCCTCCCGAAGCTCTGGTTCGCCGAAGGCGGCATCCCCGGCGACTGCCGCACCCTTGTCGTCGTGCCCATGATGTTGCTTACGCCGGAGGCCATCGCCGGCGAAATCGAAAAGCTCGAAGTTCGCTTCATCTCTAATCCCGACGAGAATCTCTGGTTCTCCTTGCTCTCCGATTTCACGGACGCGGCCGAGCGCGATATGCCCGAAGACGATGAACTCCTCGGGCTGGCCACCAAACTGGTCGAACAACTCAACGCGCGCTACGCCGGAAACCGGTTCCTGCTTTTCCACCGCTCTCGCCTGTGGTGCGAAACGGAGCACCGCTGGATCGGCTGGGAACGTAAACGCGGCAAGCTCGAAGAACTCAACGCCTTCCTCAACGGCGAGCCCCATCCCGGGCTTCTGCGCGCCGGTACGCTCCCGGAAAACATTCGGTACGTCATCACGCTCGACGCCGACACCCAGCTTCCTCACGACAGCGCGCGCCGCATGATCGAGACCATTGCCTACCCGCTCAATCGCTTGGAACTCACTCCGGACGGCCGCAATCGCGCCCGCGGTTACACCATCATCCAGCCCCGTGTCAGCATCACGCTCCCGTCGGCCACCGCCACCCGCTTCACTCGCCTGTTCACGGACGCCCGCGGCACCGATCCCTATAGCCACGCCGTCTCCGACGTATACCAGGACCTCTTTGCCGAAGCCATTTATCATGGCAAAGCCATCTACGACGTCAGGGCCTTCCACGATATCCTTGGTGGCCGCTTCCCGCAGCAGCGCCTTCTCAGCCACGACCTCATTGAGGGCGCCTACGTCGGCGTCGGCCTCGCCAGCGACATCGAACTCTTCGAACAGTTCCCCCTCGACTACACCAGTTACGGCAAACGGCAGCATCGCTGGATTCGCGGCGACTGGCAGATCGGGTCCTGGTGCCTCCCCTGGGTGCCCGGTCCATCCGGGCGCGATCGAGTCGCCAACCCCCTCACCGCGATTAACCGCTGGAAGATTTTCGACAACCTTCGCCGCAGCCTGTCGCCGGCGGCAGCCCTCCTTCTGCTCATACTCAGTTGGACCTTCAATGCCGCCCCGGCCGCCGCCAGCACCCTCGTCGCTCTTGTCCTTCTCGTTCCTCTTACTCTCCAATTCCTCGACCGCCTATTCGCCCGTTGGCGCGGCGACACCCAGGCATGGCGCGAAGTCAACAGCGATCTGAATCGCGCCATTGTCATGACGGCCTTCCTCCCGCACCAGGCGTATCTGTCCGTCGACGCTATTGTCCGCGTCTTCTACCGCCTCTGCGTCACGAAGCGCCACCTGCTGGAATGGCAAACCGCGGAACTCTCCGATCGGGCGGCCCGCCTCCACATCGATCCTTACCGCGCGCACTTTTTTCTCATTTACGGCATCTCCGCCGCCTACTGCATTGCGCTCGAACTCCGCAGCGGATTCTGGCGGCCCGCCTGGTCGCCCTTCCTGATTCTCTGGGTGGCGGCGCCGGCGGTACAACACTGGATCCGCTCGCAGCGGCGTGGCGCTCGACAGGCCGAACGCATTGACCCCGAAGACCAGGTCTTCCTCCGCCGCGTCGCCCGCGAAACATGGCGTTACTTTGACGATCTCGTCGGTCCCGAGCACAACTGGCTTCCCCCCGACAACTCCCAGGAAGCGCTCAACATCGAAGTCGCCAACCGCACTTCGCCCACCAATATCGGTCTCTGGCTGATGTCGGCCGTTTCAGCGCGCGACTTCGGCTACCTTACCGCGGAAGCCATGGTCGATCGCTGCGCCTCCACCATGGAGACTCTCGAAAAGCTCGAAACCTGCGAGGGCCATCTTCTCAACTGGTATGACACCCGGACCCTGTCGCCCCTCCCGCCTCGCTACCTCTCCATGGTCGACAGCGGCAACCTCATCGCCTGTCTCTGGCTGCTCAAACAATCGCTCGTGGAACTCGACGACGCTCCCCAACTCGATGGCGCAACCCTGCGCGGCATGGCCGACACCCTCGCCGTCATCGCGGAACGTTTCCCGCCTGACCACAGCACCATCGTCCCCATGGGCGTCCTCCGTGGGCTTTTCCACGAACAGTCGGCCGGCATCGACATCCTCGGCCGCATCCGCCTCGCCGTTGAACCGGTCCGCAAACTCCACGAATCGCTCCGTTGGACTGACGCCCCCGGCGGCGAACGCACGTATTGGATTACGCGCCTGCAGGAGCAACTGGAAAGCGCGACGCGCCACGCGGACCAGTATCTCGCCTGGCTCGATCTCCTTGCCGCGCCCCCGGACGAATTTCTCCTCCCGCTCGGCGAACGTACCATCGTTGAGCGCCGCCGCCTCCTCCGCGAACTGCCGTCGTGGGGAGCCGTCGCTCGCGGTGAAATCGCTCTCCTGAACGAACTCGCCGCGGAGCCCAATGCGAAGACTCCCATCTCCGTCAACCTCTCCAATTGGATTGCCGATGTCACCGCCGAATACCGGAAAGTTCGCGAATCCGCCCAACAACTGCTCACGCGCGCCGGTACACTTGCCCAAAAATGCGAAACCCTCGCCGGGCGCATCGATATGCGCTTCGTCTACGACGCCCACCGTCGCCTCTTCTCCATCGGTTACCAGGTTGGTGGTCCGCTTAATCTCTCCTCCCACTATGACCTTCTGGCCAGCGAAGCCCGCCTCGGCAGCCTGGTCGCCATCGCCAAAGGCGACGTCCCGGCCGAGCACTGGATGGCCCTCGGCAGGCCGTACACCTCCGAAGGCGGCCAGGTCCTCCTCTCCTGGTCCGGCACGATGTTTGAATATCTCATGCCGTTGCTCTTCACCAAGAGCTTCCGCAACTCGCTCCTCGATAACGCCTGCGCCGAAGCCGTCAAGCGCCAGATCGAATACACCAGGGATCGCGACATTCCCTGGGGTATTTCCGAGTCCGCCCACAGCGCGCTCGACTCCTTCAAGATCTATCAGTATCGCGCCTTCGGCGTCCCGTCGCTCGGCCTCAAGCGCGGCCTCGAGGACGACCTCGTCATCGCGCCCTACGCCACCGCCCTCGCGCTGCTTGTGGATCCCCTCGCCGCCATCGAAAATCTGAAACGGCTCAAAAAAGCGGGCATGTACGGCCGGATGGGATTTTACGAATCGCTCGACTATTCCCGCCAGGAGGTGCGCCGTGGCGGTAAGGGCGTCATCGTCTACGCCTTCATGTCCCACCATCAGGGCATGAGTCTCATGGCCTTCAACAACGTCCTGAATCGCGGCGTCCTGCGCGAACGCTTTCACGCCGATCGCCGTGTGAAAGCGGCCGAGCCTCTACTCTTCGAACGCATCCCGCCGGTGCCCTCCATGCTGGTTCACCACCCGCCGGAGCAGGCCGCGGCCCGCCTCGCCAACGAACCGGCCGCGCCCGAATACCGCGTCTACGACGAAGATACCGCCATCCCGCGGGTCCAGTTGCTCGGCAACGGCAACTACTCATTAATGATCACCAACACCGGCGCCGGTTACAGCCGCTGGGGCGGATTCGAAATCACTCGCTGGCGCGCCGATACCACGCGCGACAACTGGGGCACCTTCGTCTTCATTAGCGAAGAGGAAAGCGACACTCTCTGGCCGGTTACCCATGCGCCGCTCAACGTAAAGGACCCTCGCTATACCGCCACCTTTAGCGGCGATCGTGCGGAGTTCCGCCGCCGCCGTCTCGCAATCGAAAGCCATGTGGAGGTCACGGTCTCGCCCGAAGACGACGTCGAAATCCGCCGTATCACGCTAACCAACGAAGGCAGCCGCCTTCGCACGCTTCTTGTCACCAGTGCCGCCGAACTGTCCCTGGCGCCGCACAACGCCGATCGGTCCCATCCCGCCTTCAACAAGCTCTTCATCCAAACCGAAGCGCGCCCTGAACTGGAAGCTCTGCTGGCTTGGCGCCGAGCCCGCTCCAATGAGGACGCTCCCATCTGGGTCGCGCAGATGCTGATCCAAAACGCCGAAACTCTCGGAGCCTTCGAATACGAAACCAACCGCGAACGCGCCCTCGGCCGCGGCCGTACGTGGCGCGATCCTCTGCTGTCCATGAACAGTTCGCAAGGCTACGTCCTCGATCCCGTTTTCGTCATGCGCCAGCGCGTTGAACTGGAGCCTCGCCAGCAAGCCCAGCTCACGCTCGTTACCGCCGCCGCCGGCACCCGCGAGGAAGTCCTTCGCCTTATCGCTAAGTACCGCGACTTCGACGTCGTTCGCCGCGCCTTCGAGCTCGCCTGGTCCCACTCCCAACTCGAATACCGCTACCTCGGCATCGAAAGCGATACGGCCATGCGTTTTGCCGAACTGGCCAGCCATCTTCTCTACCCGAATTTCCGCCTCCGGGCCCCGGCCGACCGCCTCCGCCGCAATGTCCTGACGCAGGCCCGCCTCTGGGCCCACGGCATCTCCGGCGACCTCCCCATCGCCGTTGTCTGGGTCGACGAATCCCAAGGCCTCGCTCTCGTTCGCGAACTCCTGCTCGCCCACACCTATTGGTGGCTCCGCGGCTTTAAGGCGGATCTCGTGATCCTCAATCGCGAACCCGCCAGCTACGACCAGCCCCTCCAACATCAGTTGACGCGCCTCGTCGAAGCGCACTCGCTCCACACCGGTCTACTCCAACCCGGCGGCCTCTTCCTGCTCAAGGCCGATCAGCTCACCGAAGACGATCTCAACCTCATCCTTACCGTCGCCCACGTTACTCTCGGCGCCGTTCGCGGCACATTAGCCAAGCAGCTCGCCTTTCCTCCCGAGGGCCTCCTGCCGCCGCCTCTGCGCGGGAACCGCCGGCCCGAACACGTCTCATCGCCCCTGCCGTTCCTCGAGCTTCCGTACTTCAACGGTTTCGGCGGCTTCTCCGCGGACGGCCGCGAATATGCAATCTATTTGGGTCCCAACGCCGTCACACCTTTGCCCTGGATCAACGTCTTCGCCAACCCCGTCTTTGGAGCGCTGGTCAGCGAGTCCGGCTCTGGCTGCTGCTGGTACGGCAACAGCCAATCCAATCGCCTCACGCCCTGGAATAACGATCCCATCTCCGATCCGTCCACCGAAGCCATCTACATCCGCGATGAAGATAGCGGCGTATTCTGGAGCCCCACGCCCCTGCCCATTCGCGAACTCGACGCCTACCGCGCCCGCCACGGCCAGGGCTACACCGAGTTCGAACACAACAGCCACGCGCTCGAACAGACCCTCCTCACCTTCGTTCCTGTCCAAACCGGCGCCAACGACCCCATCCGCATCCAGCGCCTCCGCGTCCGCAACCGCTCTTCGCAGCGCCGCCGCATTTCCGTCACCGTTTACTCCGAACTCGTTCTCGGCACCGATCGCGAAGCCACCCAAATGCACATCGTCTCCTCCTGGGACGACTCCGCAAAGGCCATCTTCGCCCGCAATCGCTACCACCTCGATTATGGCGGCCGCGTCGCCTTCGCCTCTCTCAGTCCGGACGCCACCTCCCACTCCGGTGACCGCACCGCGTTCCTCGGCCGCAATGGCGCTCCCGACTCGCCCGCCGCCCTTCGCCGCGAATCGCTCTCCAACAACACCGGCCCTGGCCTCGATCCCTGTGTCGCCCTGCAAACCAAGTTCGAGCTCGGCCCCGGTGAAGAACGTATCGTCGTCTTCGTCCTCGGTCAGGCCGACGACATCGATCACGCCCGCCGCCTCATCAGTCAATACCGCGACCCGCAAAGCGCCGGACGCGCCATCGAAACAACCCGCGGCTGGTGGGACAACCTCCTTTCGACCATCCAGGTCAAAACTCCGATCCTCTCCGTCGATTTCATGCTCAATCGCTGGCTGCTCTATCAGGCTCTCAGTTGCCGCATCTGGGGCCGTTCCGCGTTGTACCAGTCCAGCGGCGCCTATGGGTTCCGTGACCAGTTGCAGGACTCCCTGGCGCTCGTCTACTCCGCTCCCTCCATCGCCCGCGAACTCATCCTCCGCGCCGCCTCCCGCCAGTTCACCGATGGCGATGTCCAGCACTGGTGGCATCTTCCCTCCGGCGCCGGTGTCCGCACCCGTTGCTCCGACGATCTCCTCTGGCTTCCCTACGCCGTCTGTCAATACATCGCCGTTACCGGTGACGACGCCATCCTCGACGCCTCCGCTTCCTTCATCGAAGGCGCCGCGCTAAAAGAAGACGAACGCGAAGCCTACTTCCAGCCCACCGTCTCCATCGAACAGGCGTCGATCTTCGAACACTGCCGCCGCGCTATCGAAAAGGGGATCACCGCCGGCGCCCACGGCCTTCCCCTCATCGGCACCTGCGATTGGAACGACGGCATGAGCGCCGTCGGCGACAAGGGCGCCGGCGAAAGCGTCTGGCTCGCCTGGTTCCTCATTGATGTTCTCAAGAAGTTCAGCGCCGTCTGCAATACCCGGGCCGAAGAAACACTGGCATCCCGCTATCGCCAAACCGCCGCCAGCCTCGCGGATACCATCGAGCAAACCTCCTGGGACGGCGAGTGGTATCTGCGCGCCTTCTTCGACGAAGGTTCCCCTCTCGGTTCTCATCGCAACGACGAAGCCCGCATCGACTCCATCGCCCAATCCTGGGCCGTCATCAGCGGCGCCGGGGATCCCAACCGTGCCGCCATCGCCATGCAGTCGGTCGAGAAACTTCTCATCCGCGAGAAGGAAAAAATCGTCCTTCTTTTCACGCCGCCGTTCGACAAATCCACGCCGCACCCCGGCTATATCATGGGCTACCCGCCCGGTGTCCGTGAGAACGGCGGCCAATACACCCACGCTGCTCTCTGGGTCGCAATGGCCTACGCGCGCATGGGCGACGGCGACCGGGCGGTCAGAGTCCTGCAGATGATCAATCCCATAGAGCACTCCCGCACGTCGGAGGACTGTGCCGCTTACCGTACCGAGCCCTATGTCGTAGCCGCCGATGTCTACTCGCTCGAAGGCCAGGCCGGCCGCGGCGGCTGGACCTGGTACACCGGCTCGGCCGGCTGGATGTACCGCATGTGGCTGGAAGAAGTCCTCGGCTTCAAGCTCCGCGCCGGCACCCTCACCATGGAACCCGCCATACCCGCCAGTTGGCCCGGCTTCGATATCACCTTCCGCCACGGCCGCACGTCTTACCGCATCGAAGTGAAGAACGGCGGCGAGCGCTCCCGGGAAACCATCCCTTTGGTTGACGACGGGCAGACCCATGTAATTCGAATCTTCACCGGTCCGCCCGTCCCTCGTCCTGCCCCCATGGAACCTGACCGGGTGGGCGCGTCCTTGAAAGCCTGAAGTTACTGCCGCGGATGGGCGACCACCGCCTTCACCAATTCGGCAATCGCCGCCTCACCGGCTTTTGATTGATCGCTCTCGCCTGTCGGATTCGCCACCACCGTCGGAACCGCATTCGACTGTTGCGTAAACGAGGAGAGCATCTGCAGACCCATCAACGTCGGGTCGGCGCCCATCCTCGGCGCCCCCATGCCCATCGGGTTTATGCCACCCGCTCCGCCCGTGGGTCCCTGTCCCATCATCCCCATCGAAAACAACCCGCCCGATCCGTTCATCCCCGACAACATACCGCCCAGATTGCCGCCCATCATGTTCGCTCCCATCGGTCCCATCATCATCATCGTTCCAACGGACGCCGCGAGGTTCACCGCGCCGCGAACATTGAACGTATTGCCCCCCGTGCGTCCTGTTGCCGCCGAGGTCAGCAGTGTTGTCCCATCGTTGGGCGACAGCAGCCGGTATTCCACGCGCGCCTCCCACGCCTGTTTCTCATTCACAAGTCCCGCGGTCTTTGACACCATGGTTCCAAATCGCTTGATACCGCCCGCGGGCTTCGCCGGCGCCGCCGGCGGCTTCATTTCGGTAACCGTGGCCGTCAACAGGTAATCGGCTTCCACCGCTTTGGCTTTCGCCAAGTGATCCACTTCGGTGCCCGCATTAAGTTGCACCGTCTCCACCTTCGCCACCCCCAGATCCTTGAAGATCTTTTGCGTATAAGCAGGACCGCCCGGACCCGTCCGATCGTTCACCGGCGCCACCGCGACGCGCAGCACGCCCGCCTTCTTCGCCTTCGCGTCCGTCCATCCCGCCGGCACGTCGAACAGCGTAGCCGGCAGCTCCTTCACTTCCAGCTCATGAACCTGCATGGAGATCGTCTCCGGCGCCGCCTCGCCGTTCTTTGTCTTGATCGTATACGCCACCGGATAGCCCAGCTTCGCTTTTCCGTTCAACTCCGTCTTTACCTTGTCCTGGCAGCTCGCCGTCCCTGGAACGGCCGGCTCCAGCACGCATCCCAGTGTCGCCGCCGGAAGGTCGATGTACCATCCGTCGGTTTCCACCATGCTGACAGTCTTCTCACAAGCCTGCGCGGACGTCGGAGTGCGAAGGATCACGGACTTGATATGCCGCGCCTTGAACCCGAACATCATTTTGGTTTCGCCGGTATCCAACAGCGTCGTGTTTACAGTGATCTCTCCGCCTGCCTGCGGCGTCTGCGGAATCGCCGGAGCCGTCGTATCGATGGTCTGATACGTGCTCGCGGCAGGGTCAAGCTGCAGCAGCCGCTTCCGGTCGCACTGCTGGATCAGCGTCGCGTCGGTCCCATATTCCAGCCGTTGACGCGCACCCTTCGTATAAACGGTAGACTCTGTGGTCGACCCGGCCGCCGACAATGTCGATTTCACTCTTACATCGGCAAACAGGCAAAAACTAGCGGTCAAAGCGAGCCAAGAGAATCGCATACAATTACCTCTCTGCTTCTGGCTGCGGAATAGGTACGAAACGCGGGCCAGAAATTTTCGACAATAGAGAGTGAGCCTGGAAGGATCCACGGTGTCCGAACACGCGATTACCGAATTACTCCTGCAATGGCGGCAGGGCGACGCCAATGCCCTCGACCGGCTGATGCCGCTGGTCTACGAGGAGCTGCGTCGTGTCGCCGAACGCTGCATGAAGCGCGAAGGCCCCGGCCACACGCTGCAAACCACCGCCCTCGCCCACGAAGCCTACCTCCGTCTCGTCCAGGGCGCTTCCATCGATTGGGAGAACCGCGCCCACTTCTTCGGCATCGCCGCCCGCCTCATCCGTCAGATACTCGTCGATCACGCCCGCGCCCGCGCCGCCGGCAAACGCAACGGCGGCCTCCGCGTCACCCTCGATGACGCCCTCAATTTGGCCGCGCCCGGTGATGTCGATCTGCTCGGCCTGGACGACGCCCTCTCCGGCCTCTCGCGAATGGACGAGCAGCAGGGCCGCATCGTTGAACTCCGCTTCTTCGGCGGACTCTCCGTCGAAGAGTGCGCCGCTGTCACCGGCATGTCGCCGCGAACCATCAAGCGCGAATGGGCCACCGCCCGCGCCTGGCTCTACCGGGAACTGAGCCGCCAATGACGATGGACCGCGAAGAGTGGCTGCGCGTAAAGGCGGTCGTCGCCGAATGCCTCGATGTCGACCCGGCGGAGCGCGCCAGCCATCTCGCCCAACTCTGCAACGGGGACCACGCTCTGATCCAGGAGGCCGCTTCCATCCTCGCCTCGCATGCGGAGGCTGGCGACTTCCTCGAACAACCCGCCATCGGTCCCCCGGAAGCCGGCATGCGCCTCGGCCCCTGGCTCCTCGAAGCCGAGGTCGGCTCCGGTGGCATGGGCCGCATCTATCTCGCCTCCCGCGCCGACGGCGTCTACTCCCAGAAAGCCGCCGTCAAGGTCCTTCGTCGCGGCATGGATACCGACACCATCCTTTCTCACTTTCAGTCCGAACGTCAGATCCTCGCCTCGCTGAACCATCCCAACATCGCCCGCCTCCTCGATGGCGGCGCCACGCAGGACGGCCGCCCCTTTTTCGTCATGGAGTTTATCGACGGCCGTCCCTTGGACCGTTGGATCGCCGAGCGAAACCCGGACACCAGCCAGCGCCTCCGCCTCTTCCAACAGGTCTGCGGCGCCGTCCAGTACGCTCACCAGCGCCTGGTCGTCCATCGTGATATTAAGCCCGCCAACATCCTCGTCACCGGTGACGGTTCCCCTAAGCTCGTCGATTTCGGCATAGCCAAACTCATCGGTCAAGGCCCCGCCCTGACGGCGGTCGGCGAACGCATGCTGACGCCCGCCTACGCCAGCCCCGAACAACTGGCAGGCGAAGAGGTCACCACCGCCTCTGATGTCTATTCACTCGGCGTCGTCCTCCGCGAACTGCTCGCCGGCGTCACCGCCAAAGGCGACCTCGAAAACATCGTAGCCAAAGCCGTCGAACCGGAAGCCGCCCGCCGCTACGGATCGGCCGCCCAACTTGCCGAAGATATCCAGCGCTACCTCGACGGCATGCCCGTCGAAGCCCGCAGCCAGACGCTGATGTACCGCACGGCACGCTTCGTCCGCCGCAACCGCCTCCTCGCCGCCACCGCCGCTCTGCTCATCGTCGTCCTCGCCGTCGGGCTCGCCGCCACGCTGTGGCAGTACCGCATCGCCACTCACGAACGCCGCCAGGCGCAGGAGCGCTTCAACAAACTCCGCAAACTCGCCAACTCCGTCATCCACGAATTCCACGACTCCATCGCCGATCTCCCCGGCGCCACCGCCGCCCGCGCGCTCATGCTCACCCGCGCCCTCGAGTATCTCGACGGCCTGGCTGCCGAAGCGGGTGACGATGCCGCCCTTCGCCTCGAACTCGCCGAAGCCTACCAGCGCGTCGGCGACGTCCAGGGCGGCTGGGGCCGCGCCAGCCTCGGCAAATGGGGCGACGCGCAAAAGAGCTACGCAAAAGCCGTCACATTGCTGGAAGGACTTCCCGGCTCAGAACCCGCCCTCGCCCGCGTTCTCCTCCGCATTGGTGGCGAACCCAGTGCCCGCCGCGCCGTTGACCTCGCCTCCGCCGCCGGGAAAAAGAGCATCCTTGCCGACGCCTACTACTCGCTGGCCAACGAAATCGCCGAGCGCGGCGACTTCGCCGGAGCTCTGGCAATTCGCGAAAAGGACCTCCTCTTGCGGCGCGAAATCCTGGCCGCGGACCCGAAGAGCCGCAGTGCCCGCAGCAACCTCGCCCTCGTCGCCAAGCGCATCGGCGGGCTCCTGACTCGCCTCAATCGAATGGAGGACGCCTATGAACGCTACGCCGAAGCGCTCGCCATCGAACGCCAGTGGCTGGCCGCCGACCCGCAGAGCCTCGAGGCCCGCACCGCCGTGTCCTTCAGCACCAGCGACATCGGCTTCATTCGCTTGCAGCAAAAACGCTTGCCGGAAGCGCTTACCCACTACCGCGAAACCGTTGCCCTCCGCGAAGCTCTCTACGCCGCCGACTCCTCCAACTTCCGCACTCGCTCCTCCCTGGCCTCCGGACTCTGGCGCACCGCCGATGTGTTGGTTGCCCTGGGCCGTCCCGCCGAAAGCCTGCCGCTCCTTCAGCGCGCCGAAAGTCTCCTGCGCGGCGAAGAAGTCACCCCAACCCACCGCGAAGCCCTCGCCAATATTCGCTACGTTCACGGCCTGGCCCTTGGGCGTAGCGGCAAGCCGCTCATCGAACGCGCCCGCGCCGAATTCGCCCAACTCTCCCGCGAATCCCCCGGACGCGGCGACTTGACCGAACGTCTGGCCGAGATCGACGCCAGCCTGAAGTAGCGGCTGCTCCTCAGCGTACCTTCGCTACCACTCGCAGATCATGGAGCCGCGCGCACGACGCCCGCGCAATCAACTTGCAGGGATACGTCTCCACCGGGGCGGCATGGTTCGGATTTTCAATCCGCGCCAATAGCATCTCCGTCAGCCGTTCCCCCAACTGGTCCTCAAACACGGCCACCGAACTCAGCGCCGGTTCCAGAATCGCGAACTCCGCCCGGTTCCCGATCCCGATCACACTCATCTCCTTCGGAATCGCGACGCGTCGCCTGACCAGCTCTTTCCACACGCCCGCGGCGATCTCATCGTTCCCGGTCACGATCGCCGTCGGCGGCTGCGGCTCGCGCAAGAGTTGCGCCGTCGCCATCTGTCCGTAGTCGAAGTTGTTGACTGGCCAGTTCCCGTTCACCGCCGACGGTTTAAGTCCGCGCTTCTCCATCGCCCGCAGGTAGCCCTCGTAGCGTCGCTGGAACCAGGAAAAGGACGTATTGCCGGCAAACGCGATTCGCCGGTGCCCCAGACTTTGCAGGTGCCCCGTCGCTTCCTCCATCCCTCCGCGATCGTCATAAAACACCGCGTTACTTTCCACCGGCCCCTCGAAACTATTGCCCAGCAAACTATAGGGCATCCGCCGCTTGTCCAACACTTCCAGCAGATTCGGGTAGTGCACCCCGGCCAGCAGTACCCCATCCAGCGCGCCCGTCTGGTCCAGCATCCGCGGCAGCGGCAACTCACTGGCGGCCAACTGGCCCGAATACTCATACCGGCTGAAAATCAGGTCGTAGCCCCGCAATTGCAGCGCCTTCTCGCACGCCAGCAGCAGCCGCATATGAAACGGATTGAACGCCTGCCGGTTGCCCAGCAGGAAGAGAATGGTCTGTGAACTCTGGCTCTTCAACCGGCTCCAGTTCACATTCCGCCGGTAGCTCAAATCGGCCGCCGCCTTCAACACGCGCGCCCGCGTCTCGCTATCGGCGTAGCCGCTTTCATTCAGCACCCGCGACACCGTGGCCACACTCACCTTCGCCCGGGCGGCGACATCGCGGATCGTAGCCATCAGCCTTCCCAGAGCTCTTTTACCATGTGTTCCCCCGCCACGATCGTCGGGCGCTCCGCACGGCCATTGTGCTGATACGTAAGCTGCAAATGATTCAAGCCCAGCAGCCACAAAATCGACGAGTGAATATCGTGGACATGCGCCGGCCGCTCCACCGCCCGCAGCCCGATCTCATCCGTCGTTCCAATCGTCTGCCCCCCGCGGACACCCCCGCCGGCGAACCACATCGTAAAGCCCCACGGGTTATGATCCCGCCCGTCGCCCTTCTCGTTGAACGGCGTGCGCCCAAACTCGCCGCCCCATATCACCAGCGTGTCCTGCAGCATCCCGCGGCGTTCCAGATCCTCCAGTAGCCCCGCCACCGGCTTATCGGAAGCCATGCACCACTTCTTATGATTGCCTTCCAGGTTGGCATGCGCATCCCACCCGGAGCCCGATCCGCAATACAACTCCACAAACCGCACGCCCCGTTCCACCAGCCGGCGTCCCAATAAACAGTTGCGGCCGAACGTAGCCGTCTCCGGTCTATCCAGCCCGTACAGCGCCTTGGTCTCCTCCGTCTCCTGCGATAGATCCACTGCCTCCGGTCCCGACTTCTGCAGCGCGTAGGCCAGCTCAAAACTCCGGATCCGCGCTTCCAGGCTCGTATCGTCTTCCCGCCCTCGTCCGTACTCCCGGTTCTGTGCCTCTAAATACGCAAGCCGCGCCCGCTGCCGATCATCGGTCTGGCCCTCGGGCAATTTCGTATTCAATATCGGATTCGGACCCTGCCGGAACAGCGTTCCCTGATACGACGCAGGCAGAAATCCGGAGCCCCAATTCTTCGCATTCCCGAACGGCTCCCGCTCATCGATCATGCTCACAAACGCGGGCAGATTCTTGTTCGATGTGCCCAACCCATAGGTCACCCACGCGCCCAGGCTCGGCCGCCCCGACAAAATATCGCCCGTGTTCATCTGGCTCACGCCGCCCGCATGGTTCAGCCCATCCGATTGGCACGACCGCAACACTGCCATCTTATCGGCATGTTTGGCGATATGCGGGTACAGTTCGCTGATCCAGATCCCGCTCTTGCCGTGCTGCTTCCACTGCCGCGGGCTGCCCATCAGCGTGTTGTTGCCCGTGCCCATCGCCGTGATCACCTTGCCGAAACTCGCCGGCATCGGCTGGCCGTTCAGCTCATTCAACCGCGGCTTCGGATCGAACAGGTCGATATGGCTCGGCGCGCCCTCCATGAACAGGAAGATCACCGACTTCGCCTTCGGCGCATGGTGCGGTTTCTTTGGAATCGTCGGGTCGTGGACAGTTGCCGCACGCGCCTGTTCATCCAGCAGCGCGGCCATCGCAATGGCGCCCAATCCGCTGCCGGCGCCGCGAAGAAGTGCCCGTCGAGTTGTTTGAAGTGGTTCCATGAGCGTCAGTCGATGTAGAGAAATTCGTTCGAGCTCAGCAGCGCCAGGCACAGGTCGTCCAGGCTCTGTTGCTTGCTTAAATAGTCGCGGCTGCGTTCCATCTCCGATGCCGACGGCGCCCGGCCCAGTGCCAGCCGGAATGCGCGCTCCACCAATGCGTCATTGCTCTGTCCCGCATCATTGGCAACCCTTTTGGCCAGCGCGGAAGCAAACCGCGCAGTGGCCGTCCCGTTCATCAGTTCCAATGCCTGGTCGGCCGTAACCGTCTCTTGCCGCCGCCCGCAGCTCTCAATCGCCAGCGGCGTGTCGAAGCTTTGCAGCATGGGGTACCGCACCAGCCGCCGCGCAAAAATGTACACGCTGGCCCGGTTCTCATCCACATCGCCGCGTGACTTCTTCCAGTGCCGCCCGGTCTGAATCTCCGTTCCTTCCGGAGCCGTCGGGAACACGCCCGGCCCGCCCATCGTCGGGTCCAGCAGCCCCGAAACAGCCAGCATCGAATCGCGAATCGCTTCCGACTCCAGGCGCCGCCGCGGATAGCGCCACATCAGTTTATTCTCCGCATCAACCGAGGCCGCCCCTTCCCGGAAGTCCGACGCCTGCCGGTAGGTCGCGCTCAGCACGATGCGCTTATGCAGCTTCTTAATGCTCCAGTTGTCGGTCGTCGTAAACGTCTTCGTCAAGTAATCAAGCAGTTCCCGATTTGTCGGGCGTTCACCCATCAAACCCAAATCGTTCGGCGTGCCGGCGATCCCGCGCCCGAAGTGATACTGCCACACGCGATTTACGATCACCCGCGTCGTCAGCGGATTATTCGCATCGGCCAGCATATTCGCCAGCGCCGTCCGCCGCCCGCTCGAGTTCATCTCCGGCAGTGGCCGAATCGTCGCCGGTGCCGGATTCAAAATACTCAGCCCGCCCGGCTGAACCTCTTCCAGCGGCGCATCCAGAGCCCCGGCCTTCAATATGTGCGTCGCCGGCGCGGCCATATCCTGGTCCCGCATAATCTGCACAATCGGCAGCGGCTTCGGCAGCAGCGCTTTATACGCGTCCAATTCCGACAACAGCGCCTTGTACTGCGCTTTCATCGCCGCCGTTCCTTTCTTGCTGATCACTTCGTCATCCGGCACGTCCACCTGCGTAATCGCCTTGTGATAAATCTGCCATTCCATCGGCGAACGCTTCGCCGCCGGCATCAGAATTACCCTCTGTACCTCTTCCGGGAACCGCACCGTGTACTCCTTGCGGAACTTCTCACGCGGCTCGGCCAGAAAGGCCTCAATCTTGTCCAGCACCGGTTTGGCGGCCTCGCGGTACTTCGCCATGGCGGTGTTGTAAGCGGCCACTTCCTCCGGGTTCGCAATCGTCGAATCATCGTCGATCTTCATATTGGCGAAGAACGCCTGTAGCCGGTAATAGTCCTTATGCAGCAGCGGGTCGAACTTATGGTCGTGGCACCGCGCGCACCCCAGCGTCACGCCCATAAACGCGAACGCCGTGTTATCGGTGACGTCGTTCAACAACTCCTGCCGCCGCAGATGAATATTCGCTTGGTTGAATTCGTCTTCAAACAACCGCAGATATCCCAGCCCCGGCAGCGCCTTCCGGTCGCCCGGATACAGTTCATCCGCCGCAATCTGCTCTTTGATAAACCGGTCGAACGGCTTGTCTTCGTTCCAGCTCTGGATTACCCAGTCGCGATACCGCCACATATTGGGCCGCGTATCGTCTTGTTTGAACCCGTCGCTGTCGGCATACCGCACCACGTCCAGCCAATGCCGCCCCCAGCGCTCCCCGTACCGCGGGCTGGCCAGCAGCCGGTCCACCAGCCGCTCCTCGGCCCCCGGCTTCGTATCGCTCAAAAACGCCTGCGCCTCCGCCGGTGTCGGTGGCAGCCCCGTCAGGTCCAGCGTCACCCGCCGGAGAAACACCTGCCGCGCCGCCATCGGCGACGGCTGAATACCCTTCGCCTTCAGCTTGTCGTAAACGAACTGGTCGATCTCGTTCAGTGCCCATTTCCTGCCCGCTTCGTCCAGCGCCGGCGGCTGCGCCGAAACAACCGGTTGAATGGCCCACCATTTCTTTTGGATCGCGTTAAATGTGGGTGCCGGCTCTCCTAATAGCGGAACGGCGAACAAAAGAATAGCGGGGCCAAATCGCATGTGGAAATGTTTTCACAATTTTCATGGGGTTGTCAACAATGCGGAACGGCTACCATGAAATCGTGAGCCCCCAGAGCCTCGACTTCAGAATTAGGGCCATTCTTCCCGAGCAATATCAGGACTCTTACGAAGAGGTAAAACCCGTTTCTATGGGCTCGGCGGCATTGAAGTACGGCCCCGACGGCAAAGTGGCTTGGGACGACGTCTGGGGCAGCTTTTGCGATCTCGCCATGGCCGGCGGCCCGCCGCACAAAGGGGTGCTGCTGGAGCCGGGAACGCCGGACGAAATCGCCGCCCAAGCGGATCGTTACCAGGAAGTAACCAACGAAATCTGCCGCGGCATCAACATGGTCACCGGGCTTAACGCCGCCGCCGCAACACCCGGATGGATCCAAGTCGACTGCGCCAACAAAGCCATGGCCGGCTGGCTCGTCCGCGCCATCACCATGGAAAACGTCTCCGTCCGCGCCGATGGCAAACAACTCTTTCTCCCCGCCGGCCCGCACTTTCGCGTCGAGAAGGAAATCAAAAACGTCATCACCTCCATCGCCAAAACCTGCCACTACTGGGACGGCCACATGTGGCTCGCCCAGCAGCGCGAAATCGCCTATCTCTTCGATGACATCGAAAAGGAGACCCCGCTCGTCCAGCCCTCGCTGGAGGCCACCGCCGAACAGGTGGCCCGTCAAATCGCCGAACGAATCGAAAGTGAAACCGGCCTGGGCCGTTCCCCGCACCGCTACTCGAACTGGCTCGGCTTCACATGCCCCGATATCGCCGAAGCCATATGGATGATGCGCGCTCTCGTCGTGAGCAACGTTCTCGCCCGGCGCGAGGAAACCGTACTCTTTGTTCCCCTGAACCCGGAAATCGACCCAGGCGGCGATCTGGTCGCATCCGCCCTCCTGCGCGTTCACGGCTTCTCCGCTGCCCGCGGCTAACCCAGCACTCGCCATAGCATTAGAGCCTGTCCGCCTTTTTCCAGGAGTTCCATCACCACTCGGTCGCCCGCGATCGAGGTCGAAATTGAAATCACCGTGATTGGAGCCCGGCAATACTCCCGCTCGAGTCCGGTGTGAGTACGTGGCGGACTTCACATCGGACGTGGGGTCAGTGGCCGTGACACGAAAATCGACATTTGGTAGACGCTCTACACAATATGTCGTAGACTGTCTACACAATGAGTCCGTTCCTCCGCAAGCTGCGTTGGCTGATTAACCGCTCCGCCAAAGAAGCCGAACTGCGCGAAGAGCTGCAGTTTCATTTGGAAGAGGAAGTGGAGCAGCGTACCGAGAGCGGCCAATCTAACCGCCAGGCTGGATTGGCCGCTCGCCGCGATTTCGGCAACGTTATGAGGGTCGGCGGCGAGACCCGCCAGCAATGGGGCTGGCCCCGAGCCGAACAGTTCGCCCGCGACGCCATCTACGGCATCCGGCAACTCCGCCGCAATCCCGGCTTCACCGCCGTCGCTATCGCCACACTCGCGCTCGGCATCGGCGGCATCACCGCTATCTTCAGCGCCGTCGACACCATCCTGATCCGTCCCCTCCCCTACACCGACCCCGATCGCCTTGTCATGGTCTGGGACTGGGAAGGCGAGAAAGAGAAGGCAAGCGATTCCCGATTCATGCCCACCCCCGCCGAATGGGTAGAGTGGCGCCGTCTCAATACCGTCTTCACCGACCTCGCTTGCTCCCAGCCCGGTGACCTCACCATCTCCGGCGATGGCGAGCCCGAACAGCTTCCATCACGCAAAGTGACGTGGAATTTTTGGAGCGTCCTCGGCGCCCCGCCCATTCTCGGCCGTGCTTTCACTCAGGAGGAAGATGAAAACAGCGCCCGCGTAGTCGTCATCAGCCACGGTCTGTGGCAGCGCCGCTTCGGTGGCGATCCAAGCATCATTGGCCGAAAAATCTCGCTCAACGACGAACCCTACGTCGTCGTCGGCGTCATGCCGTCCGGCTTCTACTTCTTGCCTTCCCGCGAAATCGATCTCTGGGTGCCTGCCTCGTTCCCGCCCTGGATGCGCAAATCTCTCTCTTGGCACGACGCTCAGATCGTCGCCCGCCTTAAGCCCGGCATCACCCTTCAACATGCCTGGCAGTCCATGCACGCCCTCAGCATGCAAGTGACAGCCAAAAACTTTCGCGGACCCCGTTCCATACAGATGTTCCCGCTTCGCGACGAGATCACCGGCCGAACCCGCACCGCCCTCATCCTCCTCATTTCCGCTGCCGCCGCACTTCTTTTGATCGCCTGTGTCAACCTGGCCAATCTCCTTCTGTCTCGTAGCAGTGCCCGGAACCGCGAAGTCGCCGTCCGCGCCGCGCTTGGCGCCGGCCGTGGCCGCCTGGTAGCGCAGTTCCTCACCGAATGTCTCGTCCTGGCGGCGCTCGGGACAGTGGCCGGACTCATCCTCGCGCTCCCCGCCATGAGCTTCCTGGAGCGATTGGTGCCGCAGACCATGGGCGCCACCCGCCTTACTCTGGATTGGCGCGTACTCGGTTTCTGCTCCGCCGCCGCAATCGTCGCGGCCATCGCCTTCGGACTGGCTCCCGCACTTCGTGGCGCTTGCCTCGATCCGCAGGAAGGCTTGCGCGACGGAGGCCGGGGCGCCGCCGGCGTTCGCAGCCATTGGTTCCAGCACTCGCTCGTAGTCGTTGAAACCGCGCTTGCCGTCGTCCTACTTACCTGCGGCGGCCAACTCCTGCAGACTTTCCAGCATCTGCGCAATACCGACGTTGGCTTCAAAAGCGAAAAGCTTTTGACGTTTGAACTGCCTATGTTTCGCTACAAGGACTTCCATCGCCGCGTCGCCTATATCAACTCGCTCACCGATTCGATCCGCACGATTCCCGGCGTTGTCAACGCCGGCGCCATCAACCACATCCCATTTACGAACATCGCCACGGCGACGTTTTATTGGCTCGAAGGCCAACCCGCCAACGAAATCAAAGATCAAGTCGCTCTCATGCGCAATGTCAGCCGCGACTACTTCACGACCGTCGGCGCTACCCTGCTCGACGGAAAACTCTTCACCCCGTCGGACCAATCTTCATCCGTCCCGCTCGCGATCGTCAATGAGTCATTAGCCGCACGCCATTTCCGCAACCGTTCGCCTATCGGTCAGCGTTTCAAGTATGGAAACCACGGGGAAAAGGGCTACTGGTACACCATAGTCGGCGTAGTCAAACCGATTCGAGACGCCGGTGTGCTCGAAGACATGAAGCCCACCATTTACCGGCTCAATGAGCACTGCGACCAAATCGGAACCCTCGACACTGGCATCATCGTCCGCACCGCCGTTACCCCGTCGTCTATCGTGCCCGCCGTGCGCCAGGCCATAGCATCCCTCGATGCCAGCCAACCCATCTCGCGCATTCGAACAATCGAGGAAATCGTCGATCGCCAACTCTCCACTCCCACCCAAAGCACCGCCCTACTGAGCGCATTCGCCGTGTTAGCTCTGCTTCTGGCCTCCATTGGGCTGTACGGCGTGCTCTCCTACGCCGTTACGCAGCGAACCAACGAAATCGGTGTCCGCATGGCCCTCGGCGCCACCTCCGGCGATATTCTTTTCTCCTTCGGACGCCAAGGGCTCCTGCTTACCCTCACCGGCCTCGCCATCGGCCTCGGCCTCGCTGCCATCGCCGCCCGCTGGTTAACTGTCCTCCTCTACGACTTCCAGCCCGATTTCATTCCAACCGTCGCCCTGGTCTCGCTCATCCTGCTCGCCGTCGCCCTGCTCGCCTGCTTCGTTCCCGCCCGCCGCGCCTCTTGCGTCGATCCGGTCGTGGCCCTCCGCAGCGAATAGCAGAACCCCTTGACAATCTACAATCATTGTAGATAATCATAGTGTGGCAAAGTCATCCGATCTTATTCAGGGCACGCTCGACCTCCTTATCCTCAAGACGGTCTCCCTGGGCCCCGTCCACGGCTGGGCCATCGCCAAGCGAATCCAGCAGATGTCTAATGAGGTGCTTCTCGTGCAGCAGGGCTCGCTCTATCCCGCGCTCCACCGCCTGGAACATCAAGGTTGGATTCAGTCGGAAACCCGCGAGACCGAGTCCGGCCGCGTAGCGAAGTTCTACTCCCTCACCCGCGACGGCAAGAAGCAGTTGGAGAAGGAACTTGGCCAGTGGGAGCGGCTCTCCGGCGCTATCGGCCTCGTCGTTAAACACTCTTAGAGGACGCATCACATGCTCTGGTTAAGGCGTATTGGAATGCGGGTTCGCTCCATATTCGGACGTCACAAACTGGAAGCTGCACTCGACAGCGAACTCGCCTTCCACATGGCCGAGCAGAAGGCGGAATATCTCAGCCGCGGCATGTCCGAACCCGAAGCGGAACGCGCCGTCCGTCTCGAGTTTGGAAACGTCACGGCAATGGCGGAACAGTGCCGCGACCAACGCCGGACCCGCTGGCTGGAGGACCTCACCGCCGACACGAAGTACGCCATTCGCTCCCTGCTGCACTCGCCCGGTTTCACCTGGGCGGCAGTTGCCACGCTCGCCCTCGGTGCCGGTGTCAATGTCGTGTTCTTCTCCACCGCCTATGGCGTTCTTCTTCGGCCGCTTCCCTACCGCGAACCGGATCGGCTCGTGGAGATCGAACTCGGCATGGGCGGCGTCGGACCCGTCACCAATCTGCGCAGCATGGCGCAACGGGCCGACTACGCAGGATACTCCCCCAAAATCGAAAAAACCATCCGGCAAAACGGCGAGGCATTACGCGTGGAAACCGCCACCGCCACATGGAATCTCTCTCGCGTTCTCGGCGTCCCGCCTTCGTTGGGCCGATGGTTCGAACCCGGCGAGGAACACGCAAACTCCCCCCGCACTGTTGTGTTGAGCGATCATACGTGGCGCGAGCGGTTCGCCGCCGACCCCGCAATCATCGGCCGGCAACTGTTGATCGACGAGGAACCGCACGATGTCGTCGGTGTCATGCCTCCCGGATTTGCCTTCCCGTCACGCGAAACCGCAATGTGGCTGCCCATCCGCATCGACCCGGCAAACCGCGCCCTCATGTGGAGTGGCCCCAACCTGCTTCCGATCGGTCGCCTCAACCAAGGGGTATCGCTCCCCTCCGCCCAAACCGAACTCCGGCTCATCGTCGATCGAGTCCGTCCCCTCTTTCCCTGGCGCATGCCCGACGTCTGGGGAACCAGTTCCACTCTCGTCCTCCACAGCCAGGCGCTGGTCAAGGATGCCCGTCCCAAGCTCCTGGCTCTCGCCATGGCATCGTTCCTGCTCCTCATCATCGCCTGTGGCAATGTCGCCAACCTTCTCTTAACCCGGTGCGTCCTACGCGCCCGGGAGTTCGCCGTGCGCGAAGCGCTGGGTGCCGGACGTGGCCGGCTTCTGCGCATGATCGCCGCCGAGAACATGGTTCTGGTCGCCGCCGGAGCGGCCGCGGGCTTAAGCATATCCCTGGTTCTCGTAAAAGCGCTCCCGCTCGCTCTGGGGCAGCTTCCGCGCCTCGACGAAGTCACCGTTGCGCCAGTCGCGGCCGCTGCGGCGGGCGGCATCATGCTCCTTACCTTCGCAGTTCTCAGCGTCGCCCCTGCGGCCCGCCGCCGCCCCTCCTCCCGATTCTCTTTGGTGCTCGCCGTCTTCCAGCTCTCTTTAACCACGGCACTCTTGATCGGCGCCAGCTTATTGGGCCGAACACTCTGGCAGTTGGCTAGCGTCGATACCGGCATTCATAGCCACGAAATCCTCGCGGCATCCGTTTCCGCCGGACCAAGCCGCTGCTCCTCGGTCGAACGGTGTGTCGCTTTTCTGGAAGAGGTGTCATCCACATTAGTCGGCGTGCCCGGCATCCACGGGGTCAGTTGGTCCAATGGAATCCCGCTTACCCAAAAGCACTCCGCGATGTCCGTCGCAGTCCAAGACCACCCGAAGGAACCCGGCGAACCCGCCTTTGTTCTCTGGCACGTTGCCGCCACTCCGGGCTACTTCGGAGCGTTGGGAATCCCGCTCCGCGCCGGACGCTTCTTCACCGCCGCCGATCGCGCCGGTGGGCTCCCCGTCGTCGTCATTAGCGAGTCAACGGCAAAAAAGTTCTGGCCAAACGAATCGCCCATCGGCAAGTCCATTCGCCCTGTCAGCGGCAATGTCTGGCGCACCGTCATTGGAGTCGCCGGCGACGTCATGCACTATTCCCTTGACGGCTATCCATCCTGGATCGATGGCGTGCAGTACGTACCTCATGCCCAGGCCCCGCCGGTGTCCAGCAGCGCCTTTCAACAATCGGTCTTCCTTGAGTGCGCCGGAATCGACGCGGCGCTCCTCCAACAAAGCCTTCGCCAGCGCTTCCCTGACGTCGCAATCACCGGCCTCAAATCCCTCCAGGGAGTCCGCGCCGCGTCGGTCTCGAACCGCCGCTCTACCGCCTGGCTCATGTCGCTGTTGGCCGCGCTCGCCTTGTTTCTCGGAATTGTCGGCGTATACGGCACCCTCTCCCAGCGCGCCGAACAGCGCCGGCCCGAAGTGGGCATTCGAATGGCACTCGGCGCACGGCCCATCGAGATAGGCGGAGTCGTACTCCGCGAAGCTGCCGTCGTTGGTTTAGTTGGGTCAGCCATAGGAGTGGTAGCGGCTCTCGGCCTCACCCGGTTCCTGCGAACTCTCCTATTCGGCATCTCCGAAACCGATCCAATCGCCTACGTCGCCGGCCCGGCGATTCTGGTTACCACAGCCCTGCTCGCCGCCGCCCTCCCCGCTCTCCGCGCATCGCGCCTCGACCCGGCCAAAGTCCTTCGTTCCGAATAGTAGGAATATATGGACGAGAGGGACAATCATGAAGATCGTAGTAGTTGGCGGGACAGGGCTCATCGGATCGCGGCTGGTCAACCAGCTTCGCGAACGAGGACACGAGGCCGTGCCCGCCTCACCAAGTAAGGGTGTCGACATTATCACCGGCCAGGGATTGGCGGCGGCCCTCGCCGGCGCCTCCATAATGGTCGACGTCACAAACGCTCCCGCCTGGGAAGACGCCGCCGTGATGAACTTCTTCACGACATCAACTCGAAACCTGCTCGAGTATGGCTCGGCCGCCGGCGTAAAGCACTTCGTCGCGCTTTCGGTGGTAGGGACGGAGCGAATGTTGGCCAGCGGATACTTCCGCGCCAAACTCGCGCAAGAGGATCTCATCAAAGCTGGACCCATTCCCTACACTATCGTGCGCGCTACGCAGTTCTTTGAGTTCGTCAAGAGCATCGGAGACTTCTCCACCCGGGACGGCAAAGTCCGGTTGCCCGCGGCGCCATTCCAGCCCATGGCGGCCGAGGATGTGGCTAGTCAATTGGCCGACATCGCACTGGAACCGCCCTGGAAAAGCACCATCGATATCGCCGGACCGGAGAAGGTCGGGCTCGATGAACTCATCCGCCGCGATCTGGCCGCCAGGCAGGATCCCCGCGAGGTCGTCACCGACCCGGCGGCGGGCTACTTCGGTGTTCCCGTCGACGATAAATCATTGGTCCCGCTCGGCGCCGCCCGCCTTGGCTCCACAACTTTCAAAGACTGGTTAAAATACGTCTGATGAACACCAGCGAGCGAATTGACCAGGCGATCAAAGAGCTCGACGATTGGCGAGGAAAAACTCTCGCAAAAGTACGCGAGATCATCCTCGCAGCCGACCCGGAGATCGCGGAGGAGTGGAAGTGGGACATCCCCGTCTGGTCCCTCGGAGGCATTATCTGTACCGGCGAAACCTACAAAAAGGTCGTCAAGCTGACCTTCGCCAAAGGGGCCTCGCTCGAAGATCCATCCGGACTGTTCAACTCGAGCCTCGATGGGAAGGTGCGGCGCGCCATTGACATCCGTGAGGGCGAGACAATCAACAAGCCCGCCTTGACGAGGCTCATTCGCGCTGCCGCAGCCCACAACCTCAGGAAGTGAGTAGCAGACGAATGGCAACCCAGGGCAACGCGGCGGACAGGAGGAATACGGCGTCGCGAACCGCGAACCGGAAGGTGCGGCGGACGGGCCAGGATTTCTCGAATCCACGGGAGACCATGGCCGTGTGGATGCGTTCGGCGCGGTCCCAGCTACGGAGCAGAAGGGTGCCGAGCTGGCGGGCGTGGATCTTGTAGGCGGCCCGACCCAATGGCCGGGCGGTGCGGCTTTCGCGGGCACGGTCGAGACGTTTGTACTCCTCGGAGAGCAGGCCGATGTAGCGGCTCATGAGGGTCAGCATTAGGTGGAAGGACTCCGGCACATGGAGCTTACGGAGAGCCCAGATGAGTTCGGGCAGCGTGGTGGTGGCCGAGAGGAGGGCCAGGAGCGCGACGGCCATTCCAGCCTTAACGGCGACGGCCGCGGCGATGGTCCAGGACTCGCGGAGAAGGAGCATGCCGGAGGCGAGGAGGATGAACGGCGCCGCAGCGAGGGCGCGGCGGAGGAGGAAAGGGAGGGGTACGCCGGACAAAAGGATCAGGCCGAAGTAGGCGGCGAATGGCATCCAGTTGCCGGCCGGGGTGGTGGTGACAGCGATGGTGGCGAGGAGGACGGCGATAAGGCGGGCGCGGGGATCGATGGACCTCATGGCGAATGGCGGAGCAGGGCGGGGCGGTTGCGTTGGAGGAAGGCGACGATGCCAGCGGTCAGGACCCCTTCCAGGGCGGCGGCGCCGAGGTAGAGAGCGGCCATGAAGAAGAAGCCTTTACCGTAGCCGGCGAGGGTGAATTCGGTAGCGACCATCAGGGCTGGAATGGCGATACCGAGGAATCCGGCGGCGAAGGCTTTCGCGGGTTGCGGACCGGGGGCGATTCGCCAGATGGCTGAGGCGAGGAGAACTCCTGCGCCCAGGTTGACAGCGTTTAACCCGAGGCTGAGAAGACCGCCGTGCTGGAACAGAAAGGCCTGTAGGAGGAGCGCGGCGACGTTGACGGGGAAGGCGCGCGTGCCGAGGAGAATACCGGTGAGCCCGTAGAGGCCGAGGTGGACGGAGGTGCCGCCGAGAGGGAAGTGCACGAGGGAGATGGCGAAAGTCGCCGAGGCGAGGAGACCCATGCGAACGACTTCTTCGGGCTCGAGGTTGCGGCTAAAGGCCCAGACACCGGTCCAGGTGACGCCGTGTGCAAGGCCGCACCAGAGTGAAGGGAGGATGCCGTCGGCGATATGCATCCGCTAACGAGTGACGTAGAGGGTAGTGGAGTAGTTCACGGTGTCGTAGGCGGATCCAGCGGGGGCGGGATCCTTCCATTCCGTGGAGAACAGGAGGGGCGTGGCGGCGCCGTTAGGACGACGGTAGATCAGCTTGCCAGTGCTGTCGGTCTTTCCGGCCTCGGTTGCGGATGCGGCGCCGGCGAAGATGACTTCGATGGGAGCGGATGGCACCGGCTTCCCGTTGCGCAGAAGTTGGAGTTCCCAGGCTCCTTTGTTGAGAGTGCCGACTATCTCGAGTTCGATGCCGGCAGGCTTGGGCGCAATAGATGGCGTGTTGCCGGCTGGGAGATAAGCGACCGCCGAGCGGTAGCTGCGGAAGGCCTGGGCGGCGCCAGGGTTCTTGTCGCGGCCTCCGGGTTTGACGCCGTCAGGAGTACGGCTGGACACACCGCGGTCCTGGGTCAATACGACGCGATGGAGGCCAGCGGTCTTCGGTGTGTAAGCGGCGGTGATGTCGTTCTCGTGAACGACGGGGTTGAGTTTGGTCTTGCGGCCGGCGGGGTCGAGGATGATGGCCTCGGTGGCGTTGAGGTTGAGTTTCTCTTCGCCGGCGGGGAATTGATGGCCATGGCAGAGGCGAATGGCGGCGGGCTTTCCGACCTTGAGTTCCGCTTCTGCGGGCGCGACCCAGGTATAGTGGGCAGAGGCGATGGAGATTCCGATGAGTGCGGCGAGGATCGTTTTCACGAGTGTCGCGTCCCAGTGTCGCACGAATTTCATAATCGTGCTACGTCGCCAGTTGTTGCCAGCGCTGCTGTTGGCGGGCGCGGCATGGGGGCATGACCTGGTGGCACTGGTGGATGTAATTGACACGGCAGTGATCCTGCAAGCGGCGTACGCGGGGACCGACCCGGTACCTTACGCGAAGGTTCTGGTTTACGCCGCGGGCGAGCCGGACGGGCCGGTTCACGAAGGAAAAACGGACGCCAATGGGAACTTCGCCTATGCGATGCCGCGGGCCGGGCTATGGCGGATGGTGATCGACGACGAGATGGGGCACCGGGTTGAAAAGACGGTGCAGGTTCCGGCTACCAATGAGCCGGGTACGCCGGACGGATCGCCGCTGTCGCGGTGGATGCGGGCGCTGATGGGCGTGGCGGTGTTAGGCGGCGTCACGGGGTTGTTGTACGGGTACCGGTCGCGCCGGGTTAGGGGTTGACGATACGGTCCCAGAGCTCGCCGTAGTAGTGGAAGTCGACGCCATTGCGGCGCAGGAGGGATTTGTCCCGCGCGATTTCCATTGAAGGCCCGATGGCGGCGAGCGTTCCTTCGTGAAAGACGGCCAGCCGGTTGGCGCAGACGATGGCCGGGAGGATCTCCTGCGAGATCAGGACGGTGGTTGTCGGCAGTGCCTTGATGATTGCGATGAGCTGTTCGACCATCTCCGGGTCGTTGTTGGCGAATGGCTCGTCGAAGCCGATCACGGCCGGCCGCATGGCGAGGACGGTGGCCAGCGCGACACGGCGTTTTTCGCCGAAGGATAGTTCGAGCGTGGAGCGCTTTTCATAGCCTTCGAGGCGCAGTTGCTTGAGAGCTGCGTCGACACTTTGGGCGGTTTCGGCCTCCGAGCAGCCGAGATTCAAGGGCCCGAACGCGATGTCCTCTTCGACGGTGGGCGTGAAGAGCTGATCGTCGGGGTTTTGAAAGACGATTCCAACCTTTTGGCGAATGGCGCGGAGGGTGGACTTTTCGACCTGGATGCCATCGACGGAGACCGAGCCGGATTGCGGCAGGATGACGCCGTTGAGATGGAGCAGGAAGGTCGATTTGCCGGCGCCGGAGCGGCCGATAATGCCGAGACATTCGCCAGGTTCGATGGTCAGCGAGATGCCGTTGAGCGCGGCGCGGCCGTCCGGGTAGCTGTACGCGAGATTACGGACGTCGATGCGCGCGCCGGAAGCGCTCATTGCGGGTTTCCCATGGGTTCTTCCCATTTTGCGGCAGATGCCTGTGGAATGGGGAAGGAACAGTTTTTAGCCACGAATGAAAACGAATGAACACGGTTTAGATTTTGCCTTCCAGGTCGTATTCGGGATCGAAGAGATCGAAGTCGTCGGTATAGCACTTGCGGATGGTTTCCAGGCTGATGATCTGGCCACCGGCGGCGACGAACTTGCATTCGAATTCCTGTTCGAATATGTCTTTTGCCGTGGTTTTCCGGATGTTTTCGATCGCTTCCTTGTTGACTCGCGGGCAGCGGTCGAGGCTGCCTTTCAGCTTCTTCCACGGGCCGGTTTCGGCGTGCCACTGTTCGTAAAAGTAGCCGCTTTGACCGTTGGGCGTACTTAGCAAGATGAAGGTTCCGTTGGAGATGGTGAGCATCGGTTCGAGTGCGTTGAAGACTTCTTCGCTGGCGAAGGCGGCTTCGTCGACGACGATGAGACGAGGGGCGGAGAAGCCGCGGATGGTCTCTTCGCTGTCGGGCAGGGCGATGATTTCCGAGCCGTTGGCGAGGCGGAAGCCATCGCATTTGTTGGGCGGCGGCAGGATCTCCAGGCTGAGGCTCTTGGCCATTTTACGGGCTTTTTCCATGATTTGGCCGGACTGGCGGCCGGAGGCGCTGGCCAGGAGGATGACTGCGTCGTCATGCGTCATGGCCTCGTGGAGGACGCGGACCGCGACGGCGGTGGACTTGCCGGTCTGGCGCGGGGCCAGGATCAGGATGCGGCTTTCGGTTTCGGTCAGGATCTCCTGCTGGAACTCGTCGGCATGGAAGTCGAGGGCGGTTTCGGCCCATTCGACGATGTTGTTTTGTTCCGGTTCCGCGACGGGTACCGGTTCGGGTTCCGGCGCGGTTTGAAAGTCCTCCGGGAGCGGCTCTTCGGAGGCGTTGACGACGTAGGGACCTTCGGCGATGGTACCTTCGCGGGGTTCGGCGTCCTGGGATTCCGGGATGTCCGGATGCTGCCGGCCGTTTATTATCAACGAGTTTTGGGTTGATCCGCTGGTGGCGCCGCGGCGCTCCAGGCGGAGGAGGCTGCGCTCCATCTGGTCGCGCTGGCGGGTGAGGAAGTTCATGCGGGCGTTGTTGCGCTCGATGGTGCCGCCGTCGGTTGTGGCCTTGTTCTCGGCGAGCAGGTTGAGTTTGGCGTTGTCCTTCAGCTTCGGAAAGCTTTGGGAAATGCCAGCGCGGACGTCGAGAATGTGGTCGTTTTTGGCGGCCTGGAGACGGATGGTTTCCCAGAGGTTGCCGGCCATTTGGTGGACGACTGTTTGTTCGTAGAAGCCGATGGGCTGCCAGTATTCGATGAGCTGGTTCTTGAGTTCGGTGAATTCTTCGACCGATTCCCCCGGGAGCATGAAGCTGCGGGTGGAGTAGAGACCGTGTTTGTAGCGAGCGGTTTGCGAACGGAACATCCCCTCGGGCGTTTTCGGGCCCCGGGATTTGGCGCCGTTGATCCGGGCGGATTCGGCGCGGTCGCGTTTCGGTTCGTGAGGTAGCATTCTGGTCTCACTGTAGAGGGGGTGTCTATAGTAACTGCGAGGAGCGGGGGTGGGGTTTAGGGGCTTAAAGCGCTGATGGGGCTGGAGTTATTGAATTCAAAATAATTCGACATCCCATAGGATTGTCAAAGATCTCTCCAGCATTTCGGCGCGAAAATGCTGAAACGCAGCCGGATTTCGGTCGCCGAAAGGTGGAGAGATCGGACGGTGAGCTAAAACGCAGGACGAAGCCGCTGCTATGGGGTTTG
>Ga0315912_10000255_pt1 | contig 111189 bp, 89 predicted proteins | sample VfabasoilMG_FD_204469 | JGI IMG/M metagenome (GOLD analysis project Ga0315912, IMG submission 204469) | Garden soil microbial communities collected in Santa Monica, California, United States - V. faba soil | ecosystem: Environmental > Terrestrial > Soil > Garden | place: USA: California... | reverse complement strand
TTCGGAATGCCCTCGGGAACCGGAAGTGGTCTCCCGAGGGCATTCGGAATGCCCTCGGGAGACCGGAAACGGTGTCGGAAGGTACCTGTCTGACCTTTTCCACTGGCTGCGCGATAGGATTCGGCCCAGCAGCTTGGTCCTCCGTACCCAGGACGGTCAGCCCGCTGAATCGAGGTCTTTCGAGTCCGAATCGTTTTGCACTTGGAGCTCGATGCGACCGAATTTTTTGGCTCGTCGATGAATCGGTGACGCCGTCGCTCCGTCGCACATGCACCGATATGGCTTCCAAGAAAACCTCCACTAAGATTAAACCCAAGAAGGCTGCGTCAGAACCCCTTACCGGTGCAACAGCCGAAGGGGCCTTCCGTACGGCGAAGTCCGAGATCGAGGAGGTCGATGCTGACGATGTCGTTACGATCAATGTAGATGTTGGTACCGCTTGCACGACAGGCCTCGGGGCTGCTGACCTGATCGTTCCGCTCGTGGGCGACCTCGTGAAGCTCCCGCACTTCAATGCCAAGTCCGTCACCCATTTGCATACGTATGCGTTGGCGACGCTCTACGCGAATGCCACGATGACCCAGAACACCGGCGCAAACGCGGTTGCGTTGCGGATGGCCGAGGCCACACCCCTCCGCCAGGATCTCCTCGTGGCCGCCGAGGCACTTGCCCACAAGCAGCTGCTTTCGCCACAAACGGTTGCAGACATTCGAAGCGGCCAGGGGCAGGCGGACACAGCCAACGATTTGATCGGCTTGGCCGCGCTCTTTCAGGACGCGTGGGATACGGTGAATAGCAAGACCACTGTCACGCTCGAGGAGATCGCGCGCGCCGAGGTACTCGGCTCGGAGCTCCATATCGCGTTGGGGCTTCGACGCGTGGGTGCCGACCTTCAATCGAAACCCCCGGAATCTCAGCTCACCCGCGATCGCGCATTCACGCTCTTCGTTCGCGCATACGACGAGGTCCGTCGTGGGGTGACATTCCTGCGATGGTACGAGGGTGACGTGGACTCGTATGCGCCCTCGCTCTATGCAAGGGGACCTCGCAGGGTACCCACTCAGCCCGAAGGATCACCGGGAGCAAGCCCAACTCCCACCACCGAGATCCCTCCGACGGCTGCTCTCACGGAACAACCTCTTTCCACGGAGCCCGCGGTTCAACGAACGTAAATCCGATCGGCCGGGTCCTGCAGCCGAATCGCTGCGGGACCTCTACAACCTTTGTCCGTTGAGAAGTTCACGAGTCGTTACCCGTACCGTCCCGGGCGTTGGCTTGAGCCTGAATCGTCGAACCCGATGGAAATCGCGTATCGCTTGCCGATCTCGATGCTGGGATCGGTGGGGTTGCGATCGGTGTTCGGCAAGACGGATGGATGTTCCGTCCTGCTCTCATGCCGTAGGACGGCTGGCGATATGTTCGACCAGTGCAATACAAATTATTTTGCGCGCCAAATAAAATCTGGACCTCAGCGCTCCCGTACTGCATAGTCGTCCAATGGTGTCGAGCCGATTCCCCGTTCCACGTCGGTCCAGGAACATGTTGGCTTTCTCTCTTGTCTAGCCAGCGCCTCGTTGACCTATCCGATGAATGAGGAGATCTCGGGCGACGTACTGGTGCTCCGCTTTGAAAGCGGCTTGAATGCGAGTTGGCGCTATTCGCCTGACAGCGGAAGACTCGACGGCGCCGTGGCCGGGTTGGCGGATCTCTATCATCGCCGTCGGTTCGACGTCATCCGCGTCCTCACCGATTTCGCGATGCAGCGGATCCGCGATTCTGCAGCGCGAGCATTTGCCGACGCGCTCGTGATCCGGAAGAAGAGGAGTGATTGACGTGATGGACCAATGACGGATATTGCCGTTTCGGCACGCAGCAGGCCAAGCTCGAGATCGTTTTGGCGAGTTCACGTCGACCTTACGGCGTCGGCAGAGAGAAGTGATGGGCCGAAGGAGCCGTGGCTCCGTCGAAGTGGTGATGACTTCGCTATCCGAGGAAACCCATGCGTGCTCCATGAACGATGCTTGCAACACCTGGATGTCGAATACGGCGCTCTGTGGAGACCGCGTAGTAACTCTCGCGGAGTCCATCACACGCCCCAACGAAGTGGACGTCTCCAAGGTCCTCGACCTCTGCTTTCAATGCAGCTCGCACAGGAAAGACGCCGCGCCCCGCCGATCCCAAAACGCGCAGTAGCCCCGCGTCTTCGACCTCGGCCTTTACGCTCGGATGAATGCCATGTTGCGCGAACCAAGCGTCGATGCGTCGCCGAAGCGGAGCTCCTGGCGGTGGCAAAGTAAATGGAACCTCCGACAAGCTGCTCGGAAAGGCGCGTCGTGCTTTACGGGCAAGCGAGCCTCGGGCGTAAAGCAGAATGTCCACTTCCCCAAGGGCGTGAGTATGGAGCCGAGTGCCGGACGGAGGGTTCGGCACTTCATTCGTCAAGACAGCGTGCAAGCGTCCCGTCACCAGCAAGCCAAGGAGCGCCTCGATGGAATCTTGTCGAATTTGGACTACACATCTCTCATCCTCGAGCACCGGGCCGAGCAATCGATGTGCGAATGTCTTGGGAAACCCGGCTACGAAACCAATACGTAGGACATTGCGCCCCGGTTCGCCTCGACCTCGAGCCATGTCATCGAGCTCCTGTCCCAACCGGAAGATGTCGGCAGCATAGCTTGCCGCGTCGGCACCAAACGGCGTCAACACGAGTCGCTTCCCACGGCGCTCGAAGAGCGCCGTACCGAAATGTTCCTCGAGCGCGCGGATTTGGACGCTCAACGTCGAGTGCGTCAACCGCAGCTTACGAGCTGCGGGTGCGATTCCACCCTCCCGAGCGATCACCGAGAAGTAAAACAAGTGATGGTAGTTGATCCGGTCCATGGCACGCTTGTCGTTCGAAGCGACCAATGCTTTCGCTATTTCGTTCTTCAAGACAAGCAGATTCGGTGCGATACTTCGAACTGATCAAGAAATCGATATGGAGACTCATCGGAAGGACTTGTCGTGAGGCGCCGTAAGTGGAGCCTGGAATTTGCGAGCTTGCCCGGCCTCTCTCGCAATCCGGGTGCAGTCGTGGAACCGGACATTCCGGAGCGACGCTCGACCGTTCTCTTGGCGCTGTTTCAAGAGGGGTCGCCGACGTCGACCCTGCTACGTGCCGAGGAACTTGCCCGTCGGTTCGATGCCGCACTCCACATTGTTCGCGTGCTGCCCGAGTTCACGAGCGCGAATATTCTCTTCCCCCAACACAACTTGATTCACGCAATGTTGGCGGTCGAGCAGGCGACCAAGGCTGACCAAGCCTCACGATTGTGGATTCGTCAGTCACTCAACAGTGACGAGATCATACGACGGTTTTCAATCATCAAGGGAACTTTTGCTGAACGAATAACGACTCACGCGTTGGAAGTCGACGCCCAGTTGATTGTGGTTCCGTCTTGTGCGAGGCAGATGAGAAGCATGGTGACGTCGCTGGCCTCGATGGCGGGAGTGCCGGTTGTGATCACGGGCGACGTGGGAGACGAGACCATCATCGTGCCGAAAATTGGACTGAGCCCGCAGTCTTAGAACCACTCGACCGCCGGAGTCTGGGCTGGCTGTCGGCATCGTACATGCACGCCTTGAGCTATTTCGTACCCGCTCGACCGTGAAGGGCGTCTCGAGATACTGGCGGTGCTTGTCCGCACAGCGACAACGAGCCCGTGCGTCGCCCGATTAGTGTCTTGGTTCTCAGTTGCGTTTCTTCCTCTGGATCACGAACGAATCGGCGAATACCCTCGCTGCCTGCCCGCGGATCCGCTTGACCGCAAGATCCGTGAGCACTCGCATCACGTCCAGCCGACGCGCTTCATAGAGATCGGCCAGTTTCGTCACCACATCATCACGGCTCGTGTCCGCGGGCGCATAACGCCAAGTCACATCGGTGCTTCCGGCGTTACGCGCGATCAAGCCCCGGTCCGCGAGCACATCGAGGCTGATTTCGAGCACGGCAACGGGTATGACCAATTTTTCGGAAATGTACAGAGATGGCCACTCCCGATGGGCCTCGCTACGTAGAAACAATAGTGCTTCGATTCCCTCGAACGAGGGCACGCATTCTCGTAGTAATTCGAGCACGTCGCTCGGGATCACGTCATTCATCGGATACGCCGGGTGGTCCTCACTTGCAACCGAGAAACTTCCCCAATTCGTCATTTGCAAGATCTCGACGACGTTCGTCTCGGGCGGCGAAAATTCCTCGCACGAAGGCAAGTCCGAGTTTCTTAGAAGTTCGTGCACGTCCCGAAGGGAGGTACTTCGAGGCCGAGGGCTCGACGATTCAGGCGCCCGCGTGTCATGCCTGTGGTATTGCCTATTGGCGTTGTCGAAACCCCGACATTCCCGATATCCCCGACATTCGCCACGGCACTGAGTCGATCGCGTTTGCGCATCGTGCGTGTAATCGAATATGAGCGCTCGATGGGTCATGACGGCGATGATTTCAAATCGCAAGATAACTTTGAATCGGGTGCGCCTGAACGTGCACGGTTCGTGCGTAGTCCTTTTGACAAATGTCGACAAAAAGATCGAAACTTGGCCTCGCATCGTCGGCCACATGCGACTATGATGATTATGACTCGACGTGTAGCATCGCTCCCCGGGGGCGCGTGCTGGCGTTGGAAGCGGTTGAATCCTAGCCTTGCGAGAGCATTTTGCGAATCTCGCGCCTGGCCCATCAACGGAGACATCATGAGCAGCAATTGGAGAGAACGAGCCGCCCGTAGCATCCTCCTCGATGAGCAGGAATACAGTGTTGACCCGCTCCATGATCGGCATACCGATCATTATCAAGCGGAGTACGTTCAGCGGCTCGTCGAAAAATGGGACGAGCTCATCGACTGGGATCGGCGCTCTCGAAGCGAAGGACAGTTTTTCATCGACTTGTTGCGTCGTCTGGGTAAGCACCGAGTGTTGGACGTGGCGACGGGTACGGGATTTCATTCGTGTCAGCTCGTCGAGGGTGGTTTCGACGTGACGAGTGCGGATGGAAATGCAGTCATGCTTGCGCGGGCTTTCGATAATGCGCGCGCCCGAGGCTACGTTCTGCAAACACTTCATGCGGATTGGCGCTGGTTGAATCGGAGCATTGGAGGGAAATACGATGCGGTCATTTGTCTCGGTAATTCATTCACGCATCTGTTCGAAGAGCGCGATCGTCGTCGCGCACTGGCCGAGTTCTATGCTGCCCTTCGGCACGACGGTGTGCTGATTTTGGACCAACGCAACTACGATCGGTTGCTCGATCGGGGCTTCGCATCGAAGCATTCCTACTATTACTGTGGTCAGGATGTGAAAGCCGAGCCCGAATACGTCGACGAAGGTCTCGCTCGCTTCCGTTACCAGTTTCCCGATGGTTCGGAGTTCCATTTGAACATGTTTCCTCTCCGGAGGCGTTATGTACATCGATTGCTCAAAGAAGTGGGGTTCCAAGACGTCACCACGTACGGGGACTTCAAAGAGACCTTCCACGAGGAAGAACCCGATTTTTTCGTTCATGTCGCTTCGAAGGAATTCGAACCGTACGAGTCCAACGACACGCGCCGACATGGGGATGTCCAATGAGCGACGACGTGTGGTCCGTGCGGGAAACCGAGACCTACTACGACAGCGAGGATGCCGATCGCTTCTACTACGAAATTTGGGGGGGAGAAGACATTCACGTCGGGCTCTACGAAGATGAACGAGACTCGATCCGGACCGCGAGCCGGAGAACCGTCGAGTGGTTGGCGAGCCGGCTCACAATCGAGTCGGGCGGCCACGTTCTCGATATCGGGTCTGGTTACGGCGGGGCCGCGCGTTGGCTCGTCGGTCACCGTAGATGCAAAGTTACGTGCCTGAATCTCAGCGAAACGCAGAATAGCCGCAATCGAGCGATGAACGTCGAAAGCGGACTCGACCGTGACATCGAAGTCGTCCACGGCAATTTCGCGGCGTTGCCGTTCTTTGGGGGTACGTTTAAGCATGTGTGGTGCCAAGACGCGTTGCTGCACAGCAATGCTCGCTCGATCGTGTTGGCCGAGGCCGCGCGGGTCCTCGAGCGCGGAGGCGACTTTATCTTCACCGACCCCATGCAACATCCCGACACTCCGGCCAGGCTCCTAGGCCCGCTGCTGGAACGATTGCACCTGCGATCGCTCGCGACATTCGATTTTTATCGCCAGGTAGCCCGCGTCGTTGGTTTCGAGGTCGTCCATGTCGAAGACCGTACCCCGTCGTTGGCGGTGCACTATGCTCGTGTTCACGCTGAGCTTGCGGCTCGACGAACCGAGCTCGAAGGTCGAGGCAATCCACAAACCTTCGATCGCATGCTCGATGGCGTCGCGCGATGGGCGGAAGCGGGCGAACGTGGCCATTTGGCATGGGGCATGTTTCATTTTCGCAAGGTACGATGGTGACCCGGACCTCCCGTCACGACACGCCCAGCGTGTTCTGGATATCGGCTGCGCTCGTCATCGCGTTCGTGGCCGGCGGTGTGGCGAATCCCTCGACATTGGGGGAGTGGTTCCAAGATGCCTTTTCCTGCGTCGTCGAAGATTTTGGCTGGTTCTACATCTTCGCGGTCGCTACGTTCGTCGGTGCGGCATCGTGGCTAGGGTTCGGGCCCTATGCACACGTGCGACTCGGGCGTGATGATGAGCGGCCCGAGTTCGGGACTCTCACGTGGTTCGCCATGTTGTTCAGCGCAGGGATGGGAATCGGTCTCGTGTTTTACGGGGTCGCCGAACCAATGCTCCACTACGCGAATCCACCGATCGGCGAGGGATACACGGTCGAGGCTGCGCGTCAGGCACTCGTCATCACGTATTTCCATTGGGGTCTCCATGCTTGGTGCATTTATGCGGTAGCTGCAGCCAGCCTCGGTTATTTCAGCTTTCGTCGTGGTCTTCCGTTGACGATTCGATCGACCCTGCATCCGCTGCTCGGCGATCGCATCCATGGATTGGTTGGACACGTGGTCGATATCCTCGCGGTGTTTGCGACTTTGTTCGGCCTCGCGACTTCCCTCGGTCTTGGGGCAAAGCAGATCCGCGCTGGGCTCGTCGACGTGTTCGAAGTCGACGGTGGGACCGGGACCGAACTATTGATCGTCGCGACCGTAACCACGATCGCGACCTTGAGCGTGGTTTCGGGCCTCCACGCGGGCGTCCGGCGACTGAGCGAAGTTAACCTGGCTTGTGCCGTAGCGCTGCTCAGCTTCGTCGTATGCGTGGGACCCACCATCTTTTTGTTGGATGTTCTCGTTGATAGTCTCGGCGAATACGTCCGTTCGGTGATTCCACGTACGTTCTGGCGTAATGCCTATCGCGGCGAAGACGACTGGCATGCGGACTGGACTCTGTTCTATTGGGGATGGTGGATTGCGTGGTCCCCGTTCGTCGGCACGTTCATTGCGCGAATTTCGCGTGGCCGGACGTTGCGCGAGTTCATTCTCGCGGTCGTGCTCGTGCCGACCCTGTTCACGTTCGTCTGGTTGACCGTTTTCGGAGGCACCGCATTATTCTATGAACGACATGGAGGAGGTATTGCAGATACCGCAGTCGAAGATCCGAGCACGGCGGTTTTTGCATTGTTCGATCGGCTCCCCTATGCCGACGAAGCGAGCACCCTCGCGATCGTCGTCATCGCTTTGTTTTTCGTCACGTCGTCGGACTCCGGTTCGCTCGTGGTCGATATGATTACGTCGGGTGGTGATCCCGATCCGCCCGTGCTACGGCGCATCTTTTGGGCCATCGCGGAAGGTATGATTGCCGCGGTGTTGTTACTATCGGGCGGTCTCGAGGCCTTGCAAGCGGCCGCCATTCTGACAGGGCTTCCGTTTGCCGTATTGCTGATGCTCGCCACGGTCGGGCTTGTCCTTGCGCTACGCCGCGACGAGGCCGTCCCCGCACGCCCGTGTTCAATCCGGCAGACACCGGCCGACTTATGACCTGCCGCCGCACCATCTTTCTTTGCGGAAACTCTGCCCCCTTGTGGCCTTCGGTTGGCGTGGCCAACCAGCGGAACGCGAAGAGCCTTCGGACAGGGGAATAGGAACGAGAGCACGTGCAATCCGAAATCGAATCATCGCCAACGGCGAGCGAGCGTCGCGCTCAATGGCGAAAACCCGCTTTTCTCGTCGCGTCGCTCTTGCTGGTCGGGACTGGGGCCGTTTGGGTAAACTCGTTGGTCGCCGCGAACGAACGGATGCACCCGACCCCGGTGAGCGATGTGCCGCGGTTTGAAAGAAACAGACTCCAAATTTCCGGGAGTTTTGCCGAGCGCATTGGGCTCGAGACCGCGCCTGCGACACGACGTCACGTCGCTCCCGTGTTGGAGGTCACCGGTGAAGTGAAGATGTCGCCCCACCACGTTGCGGCGGTCGGAACGCGCATCTTCGGCCGAGCCCAGACCGTCGACGTCGTAGCTGGCCAAACCGTGACCAAAGGACAACGATTGGCGACCTTCGAGAGCGCCGCTCTCGGTGCGGCCGAAGCCGAACTGCTGGCGGCGAGAGCTCGAGAGGATTTGGCGCGTCTCGAGAAGGAGCGCAAAGCGGCCCTGGTCGAAGAGAAGATCGCAGCCCATCGCAGTGCCGAGCGTACGTTGCATCAATACGACGAAGCTCGCGCCCATCGCCTCGCGCTCGCGCATCGCGTGGAGGCGATGGGGGGAAAGACTCGGAGAGAGACGAACTTGGGTGAGTTCACGCTGCGGGCCCCCATTGCAGGCGAGATCATCCAAATCGATCTATTCCGGGGACAGGCGGTGGATCCTGGACATACAGCGTTCACCATCGCGGATCTATCGTCGCTATGGATCGAGCTTGCCGTATTCGAAAGTGATCTCGCAACGATCGGGGTCGGTGACGAAGTCATGGTCCATCCCGTCGGGCGCCCGACTCTCGAGCGACGGGGACGGATCGAGCACGTGTCATCGGTAGTCTCACCCGAGAGCCGAACCGCGGCGGTCCGGGTCCTCGTCGACAACCATGATCGCCGCCTCCGCGTCGGGGAGTCGGTCCGCGCTCGCGTGATCGCGACCGGAGCCGGCCGAGAAGCGGTTGCGATCATGCGTCGAGCCGTGGTTCTCGTCGACGGAAGGCCTACCGTATTCGTCGCGAACCCACCGCTGCAGATCGAACCACGGGCCGTCGAGCTCGGTGCTCGAGGCATCGACCTGATCGCCGTCGATGCCGGGCTCGAAGCCGGCGAGCAAGTCGTCGTACAGGGTGTGTTTGCACTCAAATCGGAGCTGTTCCGCTGATGCTCCGTGCGATCGTCGTCGCATCCATTCGGTGGCGAATCGCCGTGCTGGTCTCGTTCGTCGTGCTCCTCGCTCTTGGAGCGTATGCGGCAAGCCGCCTGCCCATCGATGCCGTCCCGGACATTTCGCCGGTCCAGGTCGCGGTACTGACGAATGCGCCAGGATATTCCGCCGAAGAGGTGGAGCGCACCGTCACGTTTCCCCTCGAGAACGCACTCAATGGCATCCCCGGCCTCACCAATATACGGTCGGTGTCGCGAGCCGACATTTCTGCCATTACCCTCGTCTTTCGTGACGGTATCGATCCGTGGTTCGCGCGCCAAAGGGTACTCGAGCGTACGACCCGAGCGAAGAGCACTCTGCCGCCCAACGTCGGCCCGCCCGAACTCGGGCCGCTCTCGAATGGCTTGGGTGAAATTTATCAGTTCGTCTTACGGTCGGATGTCCATTCCAACAAGCAACTGCGTACGTTGCTCGATTGGGAGGTCCTACCGCGATTGCGAAGCGTGCCGGGAGTCATCGAGGTCAATGCGTTCGGTGGTGAGCTCAAGGAGTACCAAGTCATCGCAGACCCGGTTCGCCTCCAAGCCCAGGGTTTGACCCTCGAAGAGCTCTCGGTCGCGCTCCGCCGTGCCAGCGCGACCCGAAGCGGCGGTTATCTCGATCGCGGCGACGAGGCTTACGCACTCCGCGGCTTGGGATTGTTCAGCGGCGCGACCGATATCGAGAACGTCGTGCTCCGCCGAAATGACGGGCAACCGCCCGTGCTGGTGCGAAATGTTGCCGACGTGCGCGTGGGCGCTGCGCTCCCGCAGGGGGTGGTGACGTATCTCGGCGAGGATGAAGCGGTCACGGGCATCGTGATGATGCTGCAGGGGTCGAACAGTCGCGAAGTCATCGGTGCCGTCCAAACGGCGATGGCGGAGATCGAGCGGGAGCTTCCCCCCGGCGTTGCCGTGGAGGTCGTCTACGACCGTGCAGACTTCGTCGAGCGAACGCTGCACACCGTGGCGAAGAACTTGCTCGAGGGCGTCCTCATCGTGGCGATCTCGCTCGCGGTCCTTTTGGGTTCGCTTCGCGGGGCCGTAGTGGTCGTACTCGGCATCCCCGCGTCGATCAGCTTCGCGCTTTTCGGCATGCATTTGACGCAAACGACCGGAGACCTCATGAGCATCGGGGCGATCGACTTCGGATTCTTGGTCGACGGACCCATCGTGGTGCTCGAGGCTGTGCTCGCAGCCAAACTCGCGTCCGGTCTCAGCCGGCAGCGCGACGAAGACGTGATCGTAGGCGTCATGCGACCGGTCGCGTTCTCCGTCGCGATCATCCTGCTCGTCTATTTACCGCTGCTCGGACTCGAAGGCGTCGAAGGAAAGATGTTTCGACCGATGGCTTCGACCATGGCGTTCGCGCTCTTCGGGGCGCTCGTCTATGCGATCGTGTTCTTGCCTGCGATCCTCGTCACGTTCATACCCGCAGTCGCCGAACACGAATCTCGCTGGCAGAAAGCGGTAGAGAACGCATATCGCCGCCGCGTCGCACACGCGTTGCGATGGCGGTGGGCTTGGCTCACCACCTGTTCCGTGGCCTTGGCGGTGGCAGGGATGGCACTGGCCGGAATCGGTGCGAATTTCGTCCCGCGCATCGCCGAGGGTGACGTCGTGGTGACGATCCGACGGGCGCCCTCGATCAACCTCGAGAAAGCGAAGGCGCTCGATTTCGAAGTCGAGCGGGCACTTCATCGATTCCCCGAGGTGACGTCGACCTTGGCGATGACCGGACGTGCCGAAGTCGCAATCGATCCCGTCGGGATGGACAATACGGATGTCCTCGTTCGGTTGACGCCGCCCGAGACCTGGACGACCGCGAGCGACCTCGACGAGCTCTCGAGTCATTTCAAGGCCGCGGTGGAAACCGCGGCCCCCGGGACCTTCGCCTCGGTATCCCAGCCCATCGAGGATCGCACGAACGAGCTCATCAGCGGGTCCCGAGCGGATGTGCAGATCATGCTCTACGGCAACGATCTGCAGGAGTTGCGATCCACGAGCGAAGCGGTCGCCGATGCTGTGCGAGGCGTTCCGGGCAGTGGCGACGTCCGGATCGAACGGATCCTCGGTTTTCCTCAGATCGTCGTTCGACCCGATCGAACAAAAATGGCCATTCACGGCGTCACGATGGACGCCGTGTTGACGACGATCGAAGCAGCGCGCGTCGGCGTTCCCGTAGGATTCGTGTACGAGGGACCGCGTCGGTTCGAGCTGAGGCTGCGTGCAGCTCCGGACGAAACGAGCCGTGCAGGCCTCGGCGACCTCATCGTCGAGTCATTCGATGGGCGCCCGATCCCGCTCGCGGAGGTGGCGAGTGTCGAGGAACTCGAAGGTGCCTCCAAGATCCGGCGACAAAACCGACAACGCACCGTTCGCGTCGAAGTCAATTTGCGAGGCCGGGATCTCGTCTCCTGGGTGGCCGAGGCGAAGCAAAAGGTCGCTGCCTCGACCCGTGTCCCGCATACGGTCGAGATCCAATGGGGAGGGCAGTTCGAGAACTTCGAACGGGCGAGTCGTCGCTTGGTTGTCATCGTCCCGCTCGCACTTGCGATCGTCTTCGCGATGCTCGTCGCGATGTTCCAGGATTTGCGATACGCCGTGGCCGTATTCGCCATTATTCCGTTCGGAACCACCGGCGGGGTCTTCGGGCTCCTCGTCCGCGAGATGCCGTTCAGTATTCCTGCTGCGGTCGGGTTCGTGGCACTCGCGGGCGTCTCCGTGCTCAATGGAGTCGTACTCGCCAACCAGGTCAGGCAGGAGCTCGGGATCGGTAAGACTCTCACCCACGCAGTGATCGATGGAGCGGTCCATACGATGTGGGCAGTTATCACCACCGGGGCGGTTGCCGCTCTCGGCTTTCTTCCCATGGCGTTGGCCACGAGTGCAGGCGCCGAAGTGCAGCGTCCACTCGCGACCGTCGTCATGTTCGGTATCGGCGTGTCTACATGGGTCACCTTGTTCGTGCTCCCCGGGATGCTGAGCTTGCTGCTGCGGGCTCCAGGCAGGCCATCCGTCGTTCGTTCCTCGATCTCTCGAGTCTCGTGATGCTGGTTCATTGCCTTTCTTTCATGGTCGGACTGATGCCGCGTCCGCTTCTGATCCTTTCCGTCTCGGAGGACCATGGTGTCCATTCGCCACGCTTTGCGCGCGATACGTCCTCGACGATCGAGATGTCACGAACCTTGCCCGATGGAGACCGACCTACGCGACGCGTCACGCTGGACGAGGTCTTGGCCCATGCGCTGCGCCATGCACCACGCGCACGACGAGCACACGCTCGAACCAAGCTGGGAGATGCTGCAATCGAGGCCGCACAGCCTTGGTTTCCCGGCAATCCGCGTGTCCAACTCGGCATCGGCAGTCGCATGAATGCCCTCGGCGTTGCCCCGGAAGCGCAGCTCCAAGTGACGCAACCACTCGAGATCGCTCGCGAACGTTCCTTACGTAAAACGAGCGCCCGGGCACAGCTGCGAGCGCTCGAGGTCGAGGTGCAATCCGTGCAATGGCAAACCACGGTCGAGGTTCGTGCATTGTTTCGTCATGCACTGGTCGCAAAACGTCGCGCCATCATGGCGAAAGAGTTCGAGACCTTTGCCTCGGGGATCATGGAGACGACGGAGACTCTCGTCGAAGTCGGGGAAGAATCACCGTTGCGGTTGCAGCTCGCCCGCGGACGATTGGCCGATGCCGAGCAAGCCGCCATCGCGGCCGCGTTCGCGTACCGTTCGTCGACTCGCGGACTAGCCCGCGCTGCTGGGTGGTCGCCGGATGCGGAACTCGAGCCCACGGGCCAACTCCCACAGGCCGCGTCGGGGGTCCGTCCGATCTCTGCTCAAGCTGTGCTTCGAGACCATCCAACCATTCGAGCGGCGCGGTCCCGCGTGGATGCCACGCAGACGGCCGAGGCGGCGGCGATTCGGGACGCGTGGCCCGAACCGAGCCTGGGAGCGTATGTGGCCTATGAGCGAGAACCCGGAACACCGCGCGGGGCCGCCGTCGCATTGGCCATGATCGGTCTTCCGTTACCCTTCTGGCAACGCAACCAGGCGGAACGAGCCCGTACGACGGCTGACCGGGGAATCGCTGAAACCGAGCTCGCGGTTCTCGAAGCCGCCTTGATCCGCGATCTCGAACAAGGTCGAGACGCGGTACGGACAGCCGCCGAACGTTTGCAGACCTACACCGAGGAGGTCATGCCACGATTCTCGGAAAATCTCGCACTCGTCCGCCGAGCCTTCGAACTCGGGGAAATCGATGTTCTCGAGGTTTTCGTGGCCGAGGAACGATTCATGGACCTCCATCGACGCGCACTCGATGTTTACGACGACTACATCGAAGCCGTGCGGGCCTTCGAACTCGCCACGGCGCACTCGGTGACTCTCCACGTCCAGCCATGAATCAGTCTTGTTGTTCGCGAGGAGACCGGTAGAGAGAATAGCCGCAGCTCGATGCGAACCCCGAACCCACGTTCGCGGAACCTATGGCCGTCTGCGGCGCTCAGCCATGCGCACCTGATGGGCGACGTCCAACATTCGGAACGCGGCCGTTGCAGCTGGGCCGTTCGACCCTCTGCTCCCACGCGGGTCCTTTGAAACCAGGAGCGTACCTTAATCGAATCGCCGAACGAGGATGAGATCCAATTGGCCGGACGCGCGCTCTATGAGACGAAGTTATTGTACCGCCAAGTCGATTCGCGAACACTTTCTTGCCCGGAATATTCCTTCGCGAACTGCTTTTGTCGATCGATTCGCGTTGCCCTCTGCGGGATCGGAGGCTAGACCGACCGGCATAGTGAATCTCGAAACGCTTCTCGCCCCCACGTTCGCGGGCAATGCCGTGTGGCAATGGTTGCTCGCGGCCGGCCTCGTCGTCATTTTGTTCATCTTCCTCGGCCTTCTGCGACGTTTGGTCCGCGGCCGCTTGCACACGTGGTCGTCGCAGACGAGCCACCGTTTCGATGATGCGCTCTTCCACGTCGTCGACAGCACGAAAGCGTGGTTCCTGCTCGTCTTGTCGTTCTGGGTGGGTTCGCTCGTGCTCGTGGTGCCCGAGCCATGGCATGGGCGCCTCCAGATCGGATTCATCGTCGTCCTGCTCGTCCAGATAGGAGTCTGGGGCGTCAGGTTGCTCGTCTGGGGCATCGACCAGCGCTATAGCGGAGACGACGTCGACCCTGCAGTGCGGACGAGCTTGACGCTCGTGCGCATCGCGGGGCGCGTCATCGTTTGGAGTGCGGTTGCCCTGATGGCCCTCGCCACAGCAGGGGTCGACATCACAGCCTTGGTCGCAGGCCTCGGTGTCGGCGGTATCGCCATCGCACTGGCCCTCCAGAGTATTTTGACCGACCTGTTCGCGTCGGTTTCAATCGTTCTCGACAAGCCGTTCGTCGTCGGCGACTTCATCATCGTCGGCAGCGAAATGGGCACCGTTTCACTCATCGGCCTCAAGACGACGCGGGTGCGCAGCCTCGGAGGCGAGGAGATCTCGTTCGCCAACAATGATCTGCTCAGCAGCCGGATCCGCAACTACAAGCGAATGCTCGAACGACGGGTCGTATTCAAGATCGGCGTCGTCTATCAGACGACCGAAGCACAACTCATCGCCGTTCCCAAGATCGTGCGCGAGATCGTCGAGGGCCTCGATCGGGTCCGGTTCGACCGCTGTCACTTCGCCGAGTACGGTGCGTTCTCGCTCGACTTCGAGATCGTCTACTATGTGCTCGATCCAGATTACAATCTCCACATGGACATTCGCCAGCAGATCAACCTGGTGATCTTCCGACGCTTTGCCGCCGACGGGATCGAGTTTGCGTACCCGACCCAGACCGTTCTCATGCCCCTGCCCCCGAGCGGAAGCCGCCCCTCGGTCCCCGGACGATCCGAATAGACCCGTGCGGGCTCCGAGAATGATGCTGGCTGGTATCCGCTGGGTAGACCCCGTTCTTCCCGACTTGAGCTGAGGGGCTCAAGATTGGGGCATGGCAGATAGAGCATTGTGGGAACGGCGCGTTTCGGAGTAGAGGACGAGTGGAAGGCCAGTGACCCAATTCGTCGTCGGACGGGAGTACTCGTTTGCGGCGCCCTGTTTGTATTCTTTGGGCGTCGAAAGGATGCGCTCAAGGTGTTCTTCTTTGACGGTTCCGGACTCTGTGTGTTCTACAAGAGGCTCGACCGAGGCACATTCCGTATTCCCGCGGCCTTCGAGGAAGGAACTCGAAGCATGGTCATCGACGAACGGGTCTTGGAAGACCTGCTCGATGGGATCGATGTCGAAGGGGCGACGAAGCGTCACTGAGCCCGCCACGAACGGGTCGACAAAGCTCGCACTTGGCTTCATAAACAGAAGGTGCTGAGCGGGACGTCCGGTGCTGAGGTCACCACGGAACATGACGATGGCTTTCATCGTCATGTTCGCCGCCTTGCAATTGGAGCGAGAGCTGAACCAAAGGCTGGAACACGAACGCGACAAACTGCGTGAAGCCTTTCGTGAACTGCAGCTCGAACTCTTGCGCCGCAGAATCTTCGCAGCCAAAGCCGAGCGGATCGATACCGCTCAGCTCCAACTCGAGTTTGCCGAAAAGCGTAAGGCACTCGAGGCCCTGGTGCCTGGACTCGAACTCGAGATTCCCGAGGTCGTCGACGACTTGACCGACTCGAACCCGCAGCCTGCAGACGGCGATGATGGGCCGCCCCGGAAGCCGCCACGCAAGCGCCCAACAGGACGTCGGAACCTCGGCCATGCCGAGCTTCCGATCGAACGTTTGGTGTCATGCGACACCGACATGGAAGCCCTGGTCTCCGTAGCAGATGCCGAGAGGATCGGCGTCGAAGAGGCTTCGAGCGTGAAGTGGCTCCGTGGCGGACCCATTCGTGTTGTGATTGCACGGGTGAAGTACCGCAAGAAGCCCGGTAAGGCGCCGGAGCCCGAATTCGCCAAGTGTGATGACGGGGGCGACGGCGGAGAATGGTGCCTCGGCTGTGGTTGTGATGACGGACCCTTCGGTGGCAATGGGCTCGGTTTCCGTCCCCTCGACTCGGCCGACGATCGTCACGGCCAAGATGCCCCCGGTGATCCTTCCGCGCTCGATCGCGACACCCTCCCTGCTTGCGAAGATTGGTTTGACAAATTTGGGCAGGGATTGCCCCTGCACCGACAGGAGAAGACCTTCGAGACTGTCGCTGTATTCGTGTTGCACCTTCTTTGTTTGCTCCTCACGCCCCGCTGATTGTTCACAGCCGTTCTCATCGCTTCACCACCTATCCACAAGTTATGAGTCCCCCGGACCCCCCATTGGGTCCGTGGTTGCTCGGTGGCCGGGTGGTTGACTCGTAGGCCTGGTTGGCTACGACTACGACGGGCGGTTGTTCGGTTCATGCCGCAACTTCCATGAGACAGGGGGATGCTGTCGCCCGTCGTTCGTCGAAGTCACGGTCTTCGTCGAATGATCGCTCGACACAGGATCCGACCTTGACCACAGGCATCGGTTACACGACGAAGGTCTGGTCCATCGATAAACGCCATCCCGCAACCGCGAGCCGTTGCATTTCATGCCGCAGCCGAACCTACGATGGCACAATACGACTATCACGTCGAGCGGGTGCTCATTCTCATACTACGTCCACACTCGCGTTCGCGCCCGAGCTCCGCGATGAACTCCTTCAGCTTCGCGACAGTAGGCCCGCGCTCCTCGGGATGAATGGCTTCCAACCAGCCAAAGTCTAGGTACTCGTTTGAGTCTGCCCCGTGAACGCCGACCATCTCCTTTGCTCACCCGGCATCCCTTCCGTCGACAGGTTGGTCGCGGGTTGTACCCCGTCGGTGTTCGTCAAATGGTCGGCCTTCACCCTTGGCCCTCCACACCAAGGGATTCATCGACGAGGAATGTCAGAAGCTCCCGAAACTGGAACGGCTTCATGACGAAGGCATCACACCCCGCTGCTTGCGCGGCCTCGCGCTTAGCACGGGTGCTGTGCCAGGTGAGCGCAACAATACGAGGCCGTTTTCCGAATCGCACGCGAATGGCCCGGGCAACTTCGCAACCATCGACGTCCGGCAACGTCAGTTCCAAGAACACGAGATCGCTGTACTCTTGTTCGAGTAGCGCCAGAGCGACCGCACCGAGATGCGCAACGCGGACATGGTGCCCAAGCGAGGAAATGAGTTCCGCGAGCATCTCGGCGTTGTCCTCAGCGTCGTCCACGATGAGGACGCGAACAGAGAAAGGAAGAATGCCGACGCCCGACGCGCCTCCGGTTTCCGCTGGGTCGATCTCGGCCGTCGTCATGGTCTTCCATGTGGTCATCAATTGTCCGCGCTAGCAAGCCAAGCCCCAGCCGCTTGCGGAGCCGGCCGCGGCCCAATCAGGTTCGTTCGTCCACTGCCGAACCGACAACGGAACTCTCGCAACCGTCGATCGCGAAGCTGTTTCTCGCGAAGGCGCCCCGTCGGTAGCCGTGCGACGCGCGTTGGCACCGACCATGCTCAAAAACGGTGCGGGACGAAAGCCCAGGGTACACGCACGAAAACACGCACCTCATGTCCGAAATGTTGTTTCCATTCACGCCGACCCTGCACGACGACGCTCGAACACGGTCGCTTGCGTGGCGTGGCGGGGTGACCAGCGACTCGAGGTCGAACAGCCGAAGGTCTTTCCCCGAAACCACACGATCGTTCTCATGGCCACTTGCGTGCAAACATGCGTCACGATCTGCGAGCCGGGTCGAGATTATCGACCACGTGCTGCGATCGATCGTTAGTGGATGAGCGCGATCGAGGCAGCCGTTCGATTGCGGCCCGTGGCTTTGGCCACGTCCAAGAGCCAGTCCGCGCGCTCGACGAGTGCGACAGGTCCGGCGAGCTTCTGGTGGTGCGGAACCTCCGCGGCTGCCCCGATACTGATCGTGACGACCCCGAAAGGTGACGCCGCGTGCTCGATCGACAATGCTGCGACGGCGGCGCGGCAGCGCTCGGCCAAACGCTGAGCCGTGGTCTCATCTGCCCCGGGAACGAGGACGACGAATCTGCCCTCGTATCGAGCCACGACTTCGCCGGTTCGACGAAAGCAGGTCTTGATCGCTCGAGTCGTTGCTTTCAGCACACGGTCGCCTTCGGGTTGTCCGTATTGCTCGTTGTACGCTTCGAGGTAGTCGAGGTCGATGAGGAGGACGGCAATGGGCTCTTCACCCAATTCAGCGCGACGCCATTCTCGTTCGAGGATACCCGCGAAATCGTCACGTTTGTAGACGCAAGTGAGCTCGTGCCTCGCAGGAAGCGTTCGAACCAAAATGATCTCTTCGAGGTTTTCCCGAAACCTGAGCAAAGTCGCCGCGTGTTCCATGGTGAGTTCGCGGGACTTGGTATCGGCAATGCACAATGTACCCACCGCCCTCCCGTTGGGAGCGTGGACCGGCACGCCCGCATAGAACCGCAGGTGCTGCGGTCCCGTGACGAGCGGGCTGTCTGCGAAACGGTCGTCTTTCATTGCATCCGAAACGATGAGTAAGTCGTCCCGTGCGACACAGACACGGCAGAACACACCTTCGGTCGCCGACGTTTCCCGAACCGAGAACCCGAATGCCCCTTGGATGATCTGTCTGTTCTGGTCCACCAATGCAAACGCCGCGATGGGTGCGCCGAGGAGGTATGCCAGGATTCGAGTGAGGCCTTCGAACGACTCGTTGAGGTTTTCAATCCGCCGCGCAACGGATTTGACCGCAAGGAGTCGCACCGGGTCCGAAATCTCTTCGAGGTTCGAGTGCATGTCCTGACGCGCAGGAATTCGGCGGTCGCATGAAAACCTTGAGGTCCCGACATTCTTACTATACCGGCCCACATTGGGTCCCAGCTGAGCGCAAACGCTATCGAATACCGTTGCGAGTGGAAGTCGATGGAAACCAATCGATCGCCGGGCACCGCACGGCGCCAAGATGAGGTCGTGAGAATCGAGTCGTCGATCCGCAAGGGCAATTCCGCCGACCCATGCGGCCGCCCAGATCCCAAGAATCCTCGGGCGGACTCGAACTCGCCGTTTTGGGTGCGAACGAAATCGATTCGCTCGAATGGGAAAGTGAGGAGGACACTCGTGAAAATGGCTCGAGTGCGATGGCGAGATCCTTCACTTCGGCCACACAAGTCGAGGTATTGGCTGACTTCGAAGGACAAGCGCGAGGCACCAGAGCAGTACCAGGCCGCCGTGGAGAAGATCTGCGACACCTACATCACGGCTCCTGAGCTCGCAGCTGAAGGCGCGCACATCGTTAGCACGGACGAGAAACCGGCATGCAGGCCCTTGAGCGCCTTCACGAGACCAAGCCCACCCGGCCGGGCTCGTTGAGCGTATCGAGTTCGAATACATCCGCCACGGCACCTTGTGCCTGATCGCCAACTTTGATGTCGTCACGGGCCAAGTCGTGGCACCCACGATCGGGCGAACAAGAACCGAAGTGGATTTTGTTGAACACATCGAAAAAACGGTGGCTTGTGATCCGGATGCACCATGGATCTTTATCGTCGACCAGCTCTCCACGCATGTCTCCGAGGGGCTCGTCCGCTTCGTTGCGGGGTGCTGCGCGATCACGGACGATCTCGGGTACAAGGGGAAAACCGGCATTCTGAAGTCAAAACACACCCGCCGAGCCTTCCTCGAAAATCCGGCGCATAGAGTTCGGTTCGTCTATACGCCCCGCCACGCGTCTTGGCTCAACCAGATCGAGATCTGGTTCTCCATCCTCGCTCGCCGCCTTCTCAAACGCGCGAGCTTTGTTTCTCTCGACCAACTTCGCGAGCATGTCCTCGCGTTCATCGACTACTTCAACACCGTCCTTGCGAAACCCTACCGATGGACATTCACCGGCCGACCCCTCCAGACATGAGAGAAAGGATCAGCATTTCCGCCGGGCAGGTCTAGGTCGCGTCGACCTTCCAGACCCGGGAAGTTCCGCCGAGACGAGCGGTGCAACTTCAGAGGGCTTCACACTCCTGTGGCGCGACGACTTCGATAGCCTCAACTCGACCCGTTGGCAGCATAACCCATTCCTGGCCTGGCAATTTGGCTCAGTTTTCACCGCAGACCGTGGTTGCACAGGATGGCTTGCTCTCGTTGACGCTGAACCCAGCATCCGTACTGGAACGAACTCGACATCGAAGCGTCATTCGGGTGATCGCGATCGGGGCGATCGTCGGCCCGAACAGCCCGTATTGCACCTTCACCGCACCCTCCGATCAGTTGGCAAACAGGCGCCGATTTTCTCTGCGTGCGCCTTCGATGTAAATGAACGCGCCGCCCTCAGGCACGAGTTCGAGTTCGATCAGGTCGAGCCAAAGTCCGTCTTCGTCGGTGAGAAAGAACAGACGCTCGGCCAGAAGTCGTAGGATTTCGTGTGGTCCAGTATCGAGCCTCGACCGGGCCCGCGTTGCAATCGTTTGAATCAGCCGCGGCGACCCGTCAGGACCATACTTTCGAAAGCATTGGTAAACAGCGGCTCCTTTCCAATGCTGAGGAAGCACGGATCGCAAGTAGTACTCGATGGCGAGAGCGGTCACACGACATGGACCTCGAGACAGTGGATTTTCATCTTTTGGTTCGTCGGTCGGCATGGCTCTCATCTCTTATCATGGGCAGATCGCCTCATCCATGAGACGCATGGTATTACGATCCAGGCGGCCTACAATGTATTTTTCTGGAAGGTTCGAATTCGAACCTTCCAGGTGTCCGCACGATCAACGTGACGAGCGAAGGCGACGCGTAGGTGAGCTTCGCTTCGTTGCAGGCGGACCGAGTGCAGCACGTGCGGATTCCACAGCGGTCGCTTTGATCTTTTCGATGGGCACATTCGAAAATTCCACCGTGCAGTCCGACATCCCGCCGATGAGCTCGAGCGGACGCCCGCGTTTGATTTCGACACGATCACCCTGAGTTCTGGCGCGCGACTGGGCGGTTTCATTCCGTAGAGCGCCGGGCGAGGCCTGCAACCAGGGGAACCGCGTCCGTGAAATCGAGATCCGTTACCGCCGCTCGAAGTCGACGATGTTGGGAAGCACCGAGGCTGCGCTCGAGGGATGGAGACAGATCGGCGAACATGGCGAGTGCGTCGAAGTTCTGCTCTTCGAGGGCGCGGACGAAGCTCGTCAGTGCCTCCGGCCGCAGGAGATCCTCGATTGGCTCGTCGGGGGCCGGTGGATCGCTGAGAGAGGTATGCAGCACCTCGCGAATGGAGGCGCCAAGGCGATCCATTTCGATCACGAGGTTCTGAACGAGTCCGGGGTCTTGGCGAGTTTGCGAGTCGCGGAGCGCAACGTCGGCCTCCCCTGCAATGCGGTGGAGGTCGCGAGCACCGAGATTGCCCGCCATACCGCGCAGTTTGTGAACACGCGCCGACAAGTCCGGCAACACGACCGCATCGACGGACGAGCCTATTCGTCGTCGAAAATCGTCGAGTTCGCTCAAGAGGCGGGCGAGCAAGTTCAAGAACAAAGGGGCATCCCCATCCAGGCGCGTGTAGGCGTCGTCGGTATCGATGCCTGCCACGACCGGCCAATCACGCGGCCGCTCCTGCGTCTGGGGACGGGAGACGATGCCGAGCGGTGCACCACGCGCGCGCTCGACATGCCGACGCACGCTCGCGATCAACGTATCCACGACGAATGGTTTGCCGACGAAATCGTTCATTCCAGCGTCGAGCGCTTTTTGGCGCTCACTGGCCAACGCGGCGGCGGTCAGCGCAATGATGGGCAGCTCGCCTTTCGTGGCATGTTGGCGAATACGACGTGACGCTTCGATACCATCGACCTCCGGCATCTGGATGTCCATGAGGATTGCATCGAACCCGCGTTCGTCGTTGAGAAACCGTGCGATCGCTTCGCCACCGTGAGTCGCCAATTCGACCTCGGCCCCTTCGAGTTCGAGGATTCGGGCGGCGATGCTTCGATTCACCTCGCTATCGTCGACCACGAGCAGACGCACCGCAGGAAGGCGCTGTCCCACTTCGGAGTGTGGAACGGTCGATCCGAGACGATCGTTTCGACCCGTTCGGCTCGTGACTGCTTTCGCGACCGCGTCGAACATGCTCGAAGCCGTGAACGGCTTGGCTAAGATGGCGTCGGCCAAGGTGGCTTTCGGGTGATCGCGGAGCAGGTCGACATCACCTGCGGTGAGCATGATGATGCTCGTCACAGCGCGTCCTCCCAACGCCTCGCGCGTTGCCACCAACGTCTGCACACCGTCCATCCCTGCCATTCTCGAGTCGAAAATGACCGCGTCGAAGGGGCTGCCTTCGTGTGCATGAGTGAGGATGGTCGCGAGGCCATCTTGTCGCGATACTGCCGTATCGACCTGCCACCCGAGCCGTTTCGCGGTCGCGACCACGGCCAACCGTTGGTCGATCTCGTCGTCGATGATGAGCACCTTGAGCCGCGAACTCTCGTCCCGCTCGTTTTGGGTCGGGCGAGCGAGCGGAATCGTGAACCAGAATCGGCTGCCGGAACCGAGCACGCTTTCGACTCCGACGTCCCCACCCATCAACGCCACGAGCTGTTTGACGATCGCGAGCCCGAGGCCCGTACCCCCGACCCGACGCGCAGGCCCATGATCGGCCTGTGTAAATGGAGTGAATAACTTGGATTGTAGTTCGTTGTCCATACCCGGCCCATTGTCGACCACGTCGAATCGCAATCGGACCTTGTCATCGTTCAGCACATCACTCCGAACGCTCACGTGAACCGCTCCCCGCTCGGTGAACTTGATCGCATTGCCAGTAAGGTTGGTGAGCACCTGCATGAGTCGCACGCGATCCCCGACGAGCCGTTCGGGCAGGGCTTCGTGGGCATCCAAAACCAATTGCAAATCCTTTCCCGTAGCATATCCGGTCATGAGACCCACGAGTTCGTCGAGCAGGTGACAGAGTCGAAATGGGGCGACATCTAGCGTGAGCTGTTGCGCTTCGATCTTGGAAAGATCGAGGATGTCGTTGACGACTCCGAGTAGGGTCTTGGTCGAACGCTCGATCGTCGAAACGAGCTGCTTTTGCTCCGGAGAGAGCCGGGTCTTCGAGAGCAAATAGGCCACGCCCGTGATGGCACCCATCGGCGTGCGGATCTCGTGACTCATGTTGGCAAGGAACATGCTCTTGGCATGGTTCGCCGATTCGGCTTGTTCCGATCGCCCCGCGAGCAATCGGTTGAGCTTCAGAAGTTCGGCCTCCTGCAGCTTTCGGCTGGTGAGATCCACGGCGATGCCAAGGTAGCCGAAGATCTCGTTCGTTTCGTCACGCAGCGTACTGACGGTGAGCCATACGGGGACACGGGACCCGTCCTTGCGAATGTACGTCCACTCGTTGACGTCGGCCTTGCCCGAACGGGACTTGATCACCAACACTTCGAGCGGCGTCGTGATCTCCACACCGAGTTCTCGTTCGAGTACGACCCGGTGTGCATCGACCTCGACGGAATCGTGAATGAAGTCGACCGTGGCGACACCCACCACCTCGTTCGCAAGATAGCCGAGCAAGGTTTCGGCGGCATGATTGAACAAAGTGACCGTGCCGTCCGGGTCGGTTGCGATGATCGCCGAACCTGCGTGGGCGAGGATGCCCCGCTGAAGCGCTTCGCTCGTGCGCAAGGCAAGTTCTGCGGCACGTCGTTCCGTGATGTCCAGGTCCACGCCGACCATGCGACTTGCATGACCCGTCCAAGGGTCGCGATGAACGAGGGCCACTGAATTCAGGTGTCGGACCTCTCCGTTCGGTCGAACGATGCGAAGGGTGATGTCGAAGTCCCTGGCTTCGCTCCGAGCTTCTGTGAGTAGGTTTTCGAGTTTGGCCCTGTCTTCTGAATGCACGACGGCCGGCCACAGTTCGAGTGGGCTCGTGACGCACTCGGGTGACGTGCCATAGATTTGGTACATCGTGTCATCCCACACGAGTATGTTGTCGCGTAGGTTCCAGTCCCAGACGCCGATCCTCGCGGCCGTCGTCGCGAGTTGCAGGCGTTCGGTCAGCTCCTGAAGGCGTGCGTTGACACGCTCCCGGTCCGTCACGTCTTGGCACGTGGCGACGATCCGATGGCCTCGACCCTCGGCATCGCACACGAGTTCGGCCCGCGCAACGACCGTGCGTAGCGTCCCATCGGGCCATACGAGCACGAGTCTACCCTCGGCACCCTCGCCGGTTGCGAGGCAACGGTGGAAGCCTCGGGTCACCCGCCCCCATGACTCTCGGGTAAACATCGGTGCGTGGTCCTCGAAGTTCGGAACGGCGGCGGACGGGTCTCTTCCCATGATCCGATGGAGTTCTTCGGACCATGTCACCCGTCCCGTCGCAACCTCGAGCTCTCCGCTTCCGACTTGTGCGATCCGTTGAGCCAATTGGAGCTGGTTGGCCAACGACTCGAGCTTGGCGTTGGCCGTGCAGAGCTCCTCGGTCCGGGCGAGTACGCGCTCCTCGAGTTTTCGGTTCAGCTCCGCTGCAGCTTCTTGAGCATCGCGCAGGTCCTGAATATCAGTGTTGGTCCCAAACCACTTGGTGATTCCTCCGTCCGGATCGAGAACCGGCACGGCTCGAGTCTTGAACCAACGATAGATCCCATCGTGTCGACGAATGCGAAACTCGGTATCGAATGGCGTTACGGTGACCGTGGCCGCGGCCCAGCGCATCTTCGTCAGCTCGACGTCGTCGGGATGAAGCTGTGCGAGCCAGCCGTAGCCGAGTTGCTCTTCTTCGGGTACGCCCGTATAGGCCAACCATTGCGGACTGAGATAGTCGCAGGGACCGTCCGCAGCACACGTCCACACCATGTGCGGCAACGACTCGGCGAGATCGCGGAATCGAGGTTCGCTACGTCGTAACGCCGCCTTCGCTTGCTTTTCGACGGCGGCGTCACCCGCGCGACTCGATGGATTCAACGCTCGCTCCCATGTTCGACCAGGTCGCGTTCGCTGATTCCCGATCTCGCGCTTCGGTGCGAGCTATGCACATGCGGGTCTGCGAGTGCCTGGCTCGAGCCAACCCCGATGCTCACCGTGACATACGGAGCGAGTTGGGACACGCCTGGCAGTCTTGTGTGGCATGGGTCGAGAGCCGTCGAGATCGAGATCGGTACCCTCGTCCGAGGTGTGGTGCAGAGCGAGCCCCCGGGCAGCCCACGTTGCGCCTCGTCGGCGTGGCCTCGTTGCTGCTCACGAACGCATGGCGCCGTGTTTTGTTCTCGTCGTGGCGGCCGGGACGGGAGCCGCGCGCCTGATGCGCCCGCACTTCGATGACTCCGCCCCCGCGAATATCATGACGGGTGTTCGCGCCGCCCTCAACGGGCGCGCACTCCTTAGCTGAATACGGTTCCGCAGAAACCAACCTCGCGGTGACTCGGGTCCGTGGGGTTCGGGAGCCCTCGAACCCCGCCCAGGACCGCGTCAAACTGGCGTCTCGTGGACCTGCCGATCCCGCGTCGTACTGCGTCGTCGATCCCGATCACAGCGTTCGGGATGGTGCTCGGGCTCGGCGGTTTGACGAATGGTTGGCGCACGGCGTCACGCATGTGGGCATGGCCGGCGTTCGTCGGGGAGGGCCTCGCGTGGGTGACCGTGCTGATCTTCGTCGGCTGTGGGGTCGCGTTCACGGCGAAATGGATGCACTCGCACGCGCGTGCGATCGCGGAATGGACGGATCCCCTACTGGGCTCGTTCGCGGTCCTCGTGCCCATGGCGACGATGGTGACGAGCTTGGCGCTGCGCGTCGCCTTACCCGGGATCGCTTGGCTTCTGTGCGTCGTCGGCATGGTGGGACAAGTCGTCGTCGGGACGTGGGGGACGGGCTCCCTCTGGCGAGGCGGTCGCGAGCCTCGGACGATCACGTCGGTCCTCTTGATGCCGACCGTGGGCGGTTGCTTCGTGAGTGCGCTGGGGGCCGGAACCTTTGGTCAACCGGATCTCGGTTGGCTGTTCTTTGGCGCGGGGTTGCTCTCATGGGTCGTGATCGAGTCGGTCGTCCTTCAACGACTGCTGTCCGAGCCGCTGCCTGCAGCGCAACGATCAACGCTCGGGATCCATCTCACCCCGCCCGCCATTGCTTGTGTGGCATACCTCGCGATCACCCAGTGCGAACCAGATCGATTCGCACAAATGTTGTTCGGGTACGCCTTGCTCCAAGCGCTCGTCGTCGTGCGACTCGTGCCGTGGCTCCGTGACCAATCGTTTGGCCTCGCGACCTGGGCGTACACCTTTGGTCTGTCGGCCTTGGCCCTCGGAGCGCTGCGCTGCGTCGAGCTCGGACATCGTGGCCCGATCGCCTGGCTTGCCGTGCCACTCTTTCTCGTGGCCAACGTCGTGATCGGTGGGATTGCGCTCGGCACTCTGGTGCTTGCCCTTCGCGGCCGGTTGTTTCCGCCGGACGATCGCGACACCGCTCGATCGTGCGGCCAGCCGCCGAAAGCACGTTGAGGGCTGTGAACGTGGACGGACTACGATTTTCGGTGTCTGGGTTCCACCAAGGTGATGACCGCACCGACCGGTCGTCTCAAGGCTGGCATTGCGGCGCGGACACCAGCAGGCGCTCTTACCGGCCCCCGGGCCGACGCACCGAATTTGTGTCCGGGACGGGCTGATTGTTGCCCGGATTGAAATTATCATGTCCGGGACGAGATGATTGTCCTGCGGGACTGAATGATGGTTGTCCGGGACGATGAGTCCCGTGTCCCGGAAGACCAGTCCAACGGATCGGCGACTCGCAATCACGGGGATCGACGTGCGATTCATCTCGGCGACCCACCGCGACCTTTATGCAAGGGTCGGGAACAACACGTTCCGTGGCGACTTGCTTCAACCCCATCGACCACGGTGATCGCGATGGAAGGACCACCATCCGCGATCACCGCTCGCCAACCGGCAACCGTAGGCTCGCCATTCGCTAGGCGGCTTCGGGTTCAGCCGTAGCGCTGGCGAGCTCGATGCGATCGCGACCTTTGGTTTTGGCGCAATAGAGAGCGCGGTCTGCAGCCTGGACGAGCTCGTCCAACGTCGATCCGTCATGCGAATGGATCGCGACACCGAAGGAACTGGTGAACGCCGGAGTCGAGCTTCGCGACACCGCGAGCCGCAGTGTTTCACGAATGCGTTCGAGGACACGCACAGCCTGTTCGTCGCTCGCGCCCGGCAGAACGATGACGAACTCCTCGCCCCCGTACCTGCCAACGATGTCCGTCGGACGGACGCACTGCCGGACGACCTGGGCGAACAACCGCAGCGCCCGATCGCCTGCATCATGACCGTGGGTATCGTTGAGTCGCTTGAAGTGATCGAGGTCGCAGACGGCCACTGCACATGATGCCCCCACGACGAACACGTCTCGGCAACGGGCCGCGAGCGAGCGGCGATTGAGAAGACCAGTGAGCGAATCCGTTTCGGCTTGAAGCTTCGATGTCTCGAGCGCGCGAATCATACCCAATCGTCCACCGAGATGTCGCACGAGCGACTCGAGCACATTGGCCTCGCCGTCGGCGAAGGGACGCGTCGCGGCGGTCGTGGCATGCAAGACCCCTACGGTTTTGCCCATCACTGGAACAGGGATGCAAAGCGCAGTCTCGGCCGGTCGCGTACGTGTTCGCAAATGGGGGCACGCGTCGAGTGCGTCGGAATCGGCGAAGCGAGTGGCTTGGCCCCGACGAACCGCAAAGCATTCGTCGGGGCTGGCCACGGGGCAGCATGGACGATCCGCAGACGCCGTAGCGACGCGGAGATGAGCATCGCTCGCATCGGCGATGAGCAGCTCGGAAGGGCGATGGGGGATCGCCTTCTCGATCGTTCGACTCGTCACGTCGCAGACCTCCGCCTCGGTCTGCGCCATGGTCATCGCGCGTTGGATCGTGCCTTCGAATCCTTGACGGAACGCCTCCTCCTGGAGGGCGGCATCGCGCTCGGCCAGCGCACCGGCGATCGAGCGAAGATCGGCCTCGAGCTTGGCGATCGAGTCGTCCACATGCTCTTCCTCATGTTCCAAGAGGAGCATGTCACCGGTGAGAACGGTTCTCGCAATACTGCTGACATGCTGAATGCGACGCTCGAAGGTTCGAAAGCTGCGAATGGCTAGGACAGCGGCCATGGGCGCGACCGCGAAGGCAAGGGCCGCAATGCCGAGCGTAGCAAGCTCGGCCCACCGAACGAGGGCGCGAATCGCCGACGTTTGCTCGGGATCGGAGGCCGTCGCCACGAGTCTCGCACCCTCGCTCTCGAGTGCGACAACGACGAGCGGCGTAGCCACGAACACCACGAGGGCGACCGCCACGATGGGGGTCTGAGGGGCGAGTAGAACCCAGCGAAGGTCAGCGCGGGATCTGGCCATGTTCAAGCGCGGCGTGTCTTCGCGAGCACATGTAGATCGTACCCAGCGCTAGGCTCGCGCGATATGTCGTGACCTCGACCAGTAGACGTTTGGGGGCATGCGTCATCACGAATTCGATTCCGGCTAGACTCCATATCGCATCCCTCGCGGAGAAGTGTAGCGTCGCCGCATGCTCGAGACGGGCCGCACCGGCTTCGTGACGGCGCCATGGCGGGCTGAGGATGCAGCCGAGCGATGCGGCGTACACGGTTCGCTGTTCATGGTTCATGGGCTTGGTGAATCGTGACGGTGTCGCATTGGACCGGCACGCCGTCGCGAGAGGATTGTATCTACCGATCCTATGCATGACACTGACCCGACCGCTCCGGTTGGGCATCACGCCACCTCCGCAATGGGTGTCGAACCGTTGCCAGAGGTCGGCTTTGGGATCCGACGCAAGCTGATCGCTCTCATGGTGGGCACGATCGTTGGGATCGTCGTGGTGCTGGCTTCGTACTTCGCGACGAAACAGATCAGCGAGCTTCGCGCGGGTCAGCGGGGGCGAGCCGAGGTCTATGCGGCGCTCGCAGGCCAGCAGCTCGAGTCCGCGATCGCCTTTAGCGACGAAGAGACCGCGCGCGAAGTCCTTGCTGCCATTGCGAACGATCCGCATATCATTGGCGTTGCCCTCTACACGGATCGTGGGATGTTGCTCCACCGAGAGGGCACGCCGAGTGACCTCTCGCATGCTTCCCGTTGGGGACTGGGTGGACGCATGCGTGCATTCTACCTGCCCGGACGCGTGCTCGCGGTCGCGCCGGTCCAAAGTCTCGAGGGGCCACGGGGGACTGTCGTTCTCGAGGTGTCGACCCGTTCGGTCCTCGAAGCTCGCCGTCGGCTCATGCGTGCAGCAGTCGTGGTCGGATTCACCGCAACGATGCTCGGCATGCTCGCGGCATGGCTCATCGCCAATTCCATCGCAACTCGAATCGAACGCATTGCGAGTGTGGCATCGGCGATGGCCGGTGGCGACTTGCTGCAGACCGTCGATGTGCGGGGACCGAGCGACGAGATCGGTGTTCTGGCGCGCGGCTTCAACACCATGACGAAAGCCATGCGCGATCTCATCGATCACGTTCAGCGTACGGCGAGAGAAGAGGGGACACGCCTCGAACACTTGGTTGCCGAACGCACGGCGGAGCTCGATCGCAAGAACCGTAGCCTCCGCCTCGTGCTCGACAATGTGGAACAGGGGTTCGTGACCGTCGATCGCGATGGCCTCGTGAGCGGTGAGTATTCGCGAGTGATCGAAAAGTGGCTGGGCGAATCACTCGCCGGCCAAATGCTTTGGGCCCGACTGGACGACCGAATGCCAGACATGCTCGAATGTTTCCAAGGGGCATGGAGCCAGGTCGTGAGCGGATTCTTGCCGCTGGAAGTCACCTTGGACCAAATGCCCACGCGGGTGTTGCTCGACGAGCGCTACCTGAGCTTCGAGTACAAACCGCTCGGGGAAGACGATTTCGAGAAGTTGATCGTCGTGATCTCGGATGTCACCGTCAGTCTCGCGCGGGAGCGCAAAGAACAAGAGGAACGCGATATCATCAGTGTCAGTTCGCGACTCCTCCGCGATCGCAATGGCTTCGTCGAGTTCTTCACGGAAGCACAGAATCTCGTCGAACGTGTCCACGACAACCGTTCGGATGTGATCGGACTCAAGCGCGACCTTCACACGCTCAAAGGCGTCTCCGCTATCTATGGCGTGAGAGGTATCTCCCAGATTTGTCACGATCTGGAATCTACGCTCGAAATCTCGGATCCGGCGGCGCTCGACCGCAGCGAGCTCGTTCGACGATGGGGCTACCTTCGCGAGAAATTCGAACAATTTTTCCAAGGTCGACGAAGTCCGAGCATCGAGGTCGACGAGCTCGAGTACGAGGCCGTCATGGAAGCGATTCGCCAACGTGCCGAGCACTCGGCGATCGGACGTGTCTTGGGCGCATGGCGGCTCGAGCCGCTTCGCTTGCGTCTCGAACGAGTAGGTGAGCAACTTTCAGCGACCGCCCAGCGCCTCGGCAAAGGCGAGGTGCACGTCTCGACCCATGCTCCTCATCTATACATCGCACGGGAGGAGCTGACGGACTTCTGGACTGCTTTTTCTCACGTCGTCCGCAATGCGGTGAGTCATGGCATCGAGCGTCCAGAAACCCGGAGAAGGGAAGGCAAGTCCGACGTCGCTCATTTCGACTTGTGCGCTCACTTGGAGCAGGGCCGATTATCCATCGAGATTGCGGACACGGGACCCGGCATCGACTGGGAGGTCGTACGCTCGCTCGCGAAGGCGCGCGGCTTGGCGTATGCGACCGTAGTCGATCTGCACGATGCATTGTTCACGGATGGCTTTTCGACGGCGTCGGAGACGACCGATGCGGCGGGTCGTGGCGTTGGATTGAGCGTCGTTCGAGCGGTGTGTGAGCGGACTGGCGGCACCATCGAGGTATCTACCGAACGCGGCAAAGGTACTCGCTTTAGGTTTTCATGGCCCGCGACCCAGTTCCAGAGCTTGACCTTGCTCGACGTCGACGTGCGCCAAGCGGCCGAGTGAAAGCACCAACTCATGACGGACAAGTCCTACGTCGCTCTCCTCACTCCAGTCATGATGGGAGTCATGATGGGAGTCATGGCATCGGCATGCCGAGAACCCGATGAAACGGAAGCCCTGCTCGAGGTCCTTCGAAGAAGTCCGGTGCCCGTAGCAAGCGCCGCCGAGGTCGGGCGGAAGCCAGCGATCAACCCACGCGTGCTGCGTCGTTTCGAGCCCGTACGGGTGCAGATCGAAGCTCCGGGCCATCCGCTCAGCGAAGCCAAGATCGCGCTTGGTCGCGCGCTTTACTACGAAAAGCGCCTATCCAAGGATCAAGACCTTTCGTGCAATAGTTGTCATGCGCTCGACCAGTACGGGGTCGACGGTGCGGCGACTTCGACGGGGTACCGTGGCCAGGTCGGCGAGCGCAATGCGCCCACCGTCTACACCGCAGCGGGTGCTTTTGCACAGTTCTGGGATGGCCGCATGGATACGGTCGAGCAGCAAGCGATCGCTCCGATCCTCAATCCCAAGGAAATGGCCCTGCCGAGCGCCGAGGTCGGGGAAGCCGTATTGGGATCCATACCGGAGTACGTGATGGCATTCCAAGCGGCGTTTCCCGACGAGGCCGAGCCAATTACTTTCGAAAACGTCGGCAAGGCCATTGCTGCGTTCGAGCGTACATTGACCACACCGTCCCGTTGGGACGACTATTTGCGCGGTGACGAGCAAGCCCTTACCGCCGCGGAGATCGAGGGCTTGAAAGTATTCACCAATGTTGGTTGCATGGTGTGCCACACGGGCGAGTTCGTCGGCGGTGCGATGTATCAGAAGGTGGGGGTGGTCGAACCTTGGCCCAAGCAGAAGGATCAAGGGCGCTTCGAAGTGACCGGAGAAGAAGTCGATCGCATGACGTTCAAGGTCCCAACCCTTCGGAACGTTGCGAAGACCGCCCCCTACTTTCACGATGGCTCGGTGAATACGCTCGAACTCGCAGTGCGCATGATGGGTCGATATCAGCTGGGGCTTCGCCTGTCCGAAGAAGAAGTCGACTCGATCGTGGCCTGGCTCGATGCGCTCACGGGAACGTTGCCCGCGGCGGAGATTCAGGGCACGAATTGAATCCGACCGTCACCCGAGATCCCCCAGGCGTGACTCAAGTGCCGAGCACTCCTGTCGAATTGCTCGGCGTGGCCGGAGATCCGTTGTCGTCTCATGCACCGAGGGGGACTTCCGAAACTTGGTTGGCGAGCATCTCAAGGCCCAATCGCTCATGCAGGAGATCCTCGATGGCGGTGAGTTCTATCGCCGTGCGGTCGAGACGATCGACGGCACACCGCAGGCCAACAGCGCCGAATGCAACGAGAACGTCCACGAACTCGAGATCGCGGGCGAGCAAGCTCCGATCATCGGGCATCAACCACGTACAGATCCTCGATGCCGCGGGCGTTCGCGAGCGGCCTGCGATCGATCTTGCGGCAGGAACCCCGACGTGGTGTTCGTCGGTGAGATGCGCGACACATGCGCGCTGAGGCGGACCCGCGCGTCGTCATCGTTGGCAGGTCGGGGGATCCGCTCCTCGACGGCGACGGAGAGCGGAACAACTCTGGTCATTCCAAGCCGTGACAGTCAGCGACTTGCTGTGCGACAAGGAACTTATATCTGGGGAAGGCGATGAGCGAGACAGCGCGAGGGGCAGAGACGGGGGGCGAAATTCCGATGGGTGAGGGGACTCGCGACATGTCGAAGTGGGCGAACGTTCCCGTCGGGACGCAACGACGCGAGCGAGCGGGATCGCCGACCTATCACCCGGAGCGGGGTCGGCGGACGAGGTCCTCGAGGGGGCGGCGAACGTCGTCGATTGGAACGGGTTTGACGAGATGAGCTTCGAATCCAGCCGCTGCAGTGCGTTCGCGATCGGATGCTTGGCCGTACCCACTGACCGCGACGAGCTTGATTCCGGCAAGCCCCGGTAGGCCGCGCAGCCGCTCGGCCAGTTCGAAGCCATCGAGCACGGGCAAGCCGAGATCTAGAAGAGCAATGCTCGGACGATGCGTCAAGGCCACCTCGAGCGCAGCCAATCCGTCCTTCGCGGGATGAGGATGAACCCCGAGCATGGTCAACGCCTCGACCATCATCTCGAGCGCGTCGGTGTTGTCATCGACCACGAGGACCGAGATGCTATCGGATGCCACTTTGGGAGCAGCTACGGTGTCGTGCCCAGCCGTGGCGGTGCGCGGTGGCCGAGTGGCCGCGGGCAACGTGACCACGAACTCGCTACCACTCCCTGGTCCCTCGCTTGCCGCGGCCACTGTGCCGCCATGCAGTCGTACGAGGTTCTGCACGATCGCAAGTCCGAGGCCGAGTCCCCCTTGGTCGCGGTCGAGCGCTTGGGTTTCTTGGACGAAGACTTCGAAGATACGCGAGAGCATCCTCGGTTCGATCCCTATCCCGGTGTCGCGAACGCGAAGGACGATATCGTCGCCCAAACGTTCGGCGAACACGTCGATATGGCCACCGGGTTCGGTGTATTTCGCAGCGTTTGTCAGAAGGTTGCTCACCACTTGGGCGATACGTGTGGGATCCGCATCTACGACGAGTCCGCGCGGAACCTCGACTCGGACGTGGTGTCGGCGGTTCTCCAGCAATAGGCTTGCGACCTCGAGCCCTTTGCTGACGAGGTCCGCGAGCTCGACGGGTTCGCGCTTCAACTCGATCCGCCCATGGGTGATGCGCGACACATCGAGCAAATCGTCCACCAGGAGCACGAGCGATCGCACCTGGCGCTCGATGATCTCGCGCTCGCGCTCGATATTGCCTTGACCGCGGTACTTCATCAGTTCGAGCGCGGTGACGATCGGTGCCAGCGGATTGCGCAGCTCGTGGCCGAGCATCGCGAGAAAGTCGTCTTTCGTGCGATTGGCGTGCTCCGCCTCCGCTCGAGCAGCTTCCGCCGCACGGAACAGGCGAGGATGTTCCACCGCGATCGAGGCGCGTTCGGCCAACGCGATCGCAAACTCGAGATCCTCCGCATCGTACATGCGTCGTGACTCGGCCATCACGAGGGTAATCACTCCTAATGTCACACCGCTACGCTTGAGCGGTACACCGATGTACGAACGCAACTCGAGGTCCCAGATGAGCCGGCGATGCTCGTCATCGACCGCGACTGCATCGAGCAACTCCGTCGGAATGTTCTCGATCATCTCCGGTTCACCGGAGCGGAGGATGTGGGAGACTCCCCGAGGCGCACAAGGATCGGGCGGATATCGGCGCTGGAGTTCTCGGACCCACTCGACTTTGGCAGGGTCGACGTGCGCAACGGCGATACAGCGCACCACGCCTCCTTCGAGCATGTCGACCACACACCAATCGGCGGTCGTAGGCACGGCAAGTCGGGCGACCGTTGCGAGGGTGGTGTCGTAATCGATCGAGGACGCGAGTTCTTCACCGGCCCGAGCGAGCAGACGCGATCGATGCTCGGAGCGGCGTGTCGCCGTGACATCGCGGAAGACGAGGACGACTCCCGCGAGTGCATCGTTGGAACCGTGGATCGGAGCCGCACTGTCATCGATCGAGAGCTCACTCTCGTCTTTGCGTACGAGGATCGTGTGATTGGGGAGACCGTTCCACGGGCGACTCCATCGGTATCCGAGTGTCCTCTTGCAAGATGCGAAACACCGCGAGCAGCGGTAGACCCTCGGCCTCGGAGGTCCTCCACCCGGTGAGCGTTTCGGCGATCGGATTCATGAATGTGATCACCCCGTTCGGATCCGTGGCGATCACCGCATCGCCGATGCTGCGCAACTCGGTGGAAAACCACTCACGGGAGACGCGAACGGCTTCCTCGTTTCGTCGTTGCTCGGTGACATCACGAAACACGTTCACCACGTATTTGAGCGCCCCATTCTCGCCGCGAACGGCCCGCGCCCCGATCACTGACCATCGCATATCGAACGTGTCACGAGCTTTGAACTGGAGGAGAACCTCCTTGGCCGGCTCGCCTCGCCGAACCGCTCGACCGGGCAACGCCTCCGGGTCGAGCGGTGCCCCGTTCGCACCGAGCATCTCGAACCGCGCCACGATCCTGCCGGGGTTGGGGCCGAGGAGCTCGGACGGGTGCCCGACCCCGATGATCCTGGCGGCCGACGCATTCGCGTAGACGATTGCACCGTCGGGTGTCTGCATCGTGATCCCGTCGTCGAGGCCGCTCAATACGGAGTCGAGCAGGTTGGCCGACGCTCGACCTTCGGTCGCCGCAATCTGGGCGCGGCCGCGTTCGACGACGAGCCGTGAGTGATCCAAGCAATCGCGAGACCTTCGACACCGAAGACGGTGAGTTGGAAAATGACGTTTCCATCAACCGCCCGATGAAACAGAAATAGCCGAGGGCGGCCGAGATCGCAGTGGCGATGACGCCCGCCCCAAAGCCTCCGTACCAGGCCGCGACCAACACGACGCTGAAGTATAGAAGAAAGGGGGTAGGTCGACCGATCGCATCGGCGAACACGAGTTTGAGCGTGGTCAAACCGGCGAGCACGACGATGCTCACGAGCGTGCCGAATCCCCACGAACCGAAGGTTCTCGGCTATGAATGTGGCTTGCCAAAAAACCTCAGAGTGGGCCTCACCTGCGCTCCTAACACGACTGCGACGGGATTCCTCGCCAAAACACCGCCCCCGTTCCATGTGGCTTCGTCTCGGTGTCGCCCCCACTATAGCGAGGGGCCGGAACCCTTGGCCTCGCGGCCGTGATCCACCACCCGCCGGACAAATCAACCTCGCCTTCGCCGCATGAGCCCTTTCGCCCCGGCGTTGTCTGCTCTCCCTCCCCTGATGCGCGCTTCCGCGTTCGCACCCAAGGCAAGACTCGGGGATGGTATTTCCGCACGTCCGGATTCTGTATTGGGGCCGCAACTCGAGTCCCTCCGTGCTGTCGCACGAAGGTCCGCGGGCAACGAGAAGCGCGCGGTCCGCAAGTCTGATGAAATTTGAGGCGATGCTCGTTAATCGGGACCGGCCATTGAAGTGCAAACTGAGTCACCCAATCATGGAGAGAGCCCCTCGGAAATATCGCGCTTTTATCAGCTACAGCCACCGGGACAAAGCCTGGGCGGACTGGCTGCACAAAGGGCTCGAACGTTACAAGGTTCCGAAATCTCTGGTTGGGCGTGAGACATCGCCGGGTGAAGCGGTGCCAGCCCGGATTTTCCCAGTGTTCCGAGACCGTGAAGAGCTACCCACAGCGGTCGATCTGGGCGAAATCATCAACCGCGCCCTCGAACAATCGCACTACTTGATCGTCATTTGTTCCCCCGCCAGCGCCCGCAGCCTGTGGGTGAATCGCGAAATCATCCAGTTCAAGCGGCTTGGCAATGAGAATCGTGTGTTGGCCATTATCGTGGAAGGGGAGCCGAACGCCAGCGGCAACCCGGGCTTCACCGTGGAACAGGAGTGTTTCCCCGAAGCCCTTCGCTACAAACTCGGAGGCAACGGGCAACTGTCCTCGGAGCCCAACGAGCCGATCGCCGCTGACGCCCGCGTCCATGCGGACGGTAAGGCAAACGCCTTTCTAAGACTTGTGGCGGGACTTCTGGGACTTCACTACGACGACCTCAAACGCCGCGACGAAGCACAGCAAAGGAAACGCCGGCGTGTGGCCCTGGCGACCACCGGCGCGATCTCGGTAACTGTCACGGGGCTAGCCATTACCGCCTGGACCCAGCGCATTGAGGCGATCGGACTACAGGCGCTCGCCGACGAAAAATCTATAGAGGTTCAACAGCAGAGCCAGGAGGCAACCGCCCAACGACAAAAAGCCGAATATAGCCTCGCGGAAGCAGAACTCGGCCAGGCGCGGCAAGCCTTGGCGAATGGCAACGCAGCCCCAGCGATCCAGAATTCCTTGCGTGCGATCGAAAGGGCGGAAGCCATCAACCGCGAACTCGACGCGGCGTGGCAGGTGTTGCGGCGTGCGATGGATCTGCAAGCGTTCGATGCCGAATGGCAGGCCCACCGGGAATCCATTAGCTCAATATTTTTCGATGCCGCAGGAGATCGACTACTCACATCCTGTAAGGCTCTCGACGAGGTGACCGTCTGGTCGGCGGACGACGGCCGTCCCTTGGCCACGATGAAATTCAAGGCGGTGGAACTAGCGGCATGGGCAAAAGGAAAGGATGAGGTCGTCATGCTCCGAGCATCCGCCTCGGGCTCCGAACTCGGTTGGTGGGATGTCACGAAGAACATCATGCTACGCAAGCAGGTAGTGCCTGGAACCTTGTTCTCCTCGGTGAACAGGTATGGAACCGAAAATCCACAGTGGATCTCACTCATCGAGTTCGTTGGTCGCAAGGTTTCGAACCATCTGATCCGTTTAGCCGATGGATTTGCCGACTACACCATTTCCCGCGACCAGGGACAGTCGTGGACCACCGAATTTGTCTCTCCGGCAGGAGTCGCGCTAAGCGCTACGTCAGCTGGTGGAGTGCACGTCTTTTCGCTCCGAACCGGGCTCGAGGAAAGTCAACTGGCGGGGATCGGGCCCACCGAAAGGATTGGTCTGTCGTCGCTCATTCCCTCGGCCGATGGCTCGATGATAGCCGGGGTGATCTTGAGCGATGAACGCCCTGTCACCGCTGGGGTGTGGCGCCAGAAGGATGGCGCCCGGCTGGCAGAGCTTCCCCCCGAAGAACTCCAAAAAGACGGCCTTTGGCTTCTGGCCGCTTCCGAGAACCGCCTGATCGGCCCGCCATTACCCGGGCTGGAAAAGATTGCGGTAGCCCTTGGCCGGACCGCCTTGACCCATGTCGCGTATGCCCCTCTCGCTCGGCGTCTAGCTCTGGTCAGCACGACAGGGGCCATCAAGATTCTTCGACTCGATCGATCGCCAGTTCATCGGGAGGCCGGTTTGCCAGCACAGGTCAATCTGCTTGCAACGGCAAGAGGTTTCAATCAGGTGGTACTACGAACCGGTGAGGCAGAGATGGTGACGTGGGATCTGGCGACCCGTAAAGTGGTCGCCATGATGAAGGGTTCAGCCACGGGAAAAATGTGGAATGCGGCGTATTTCCCCTCAACGACGACTCTCTGGAACGCGGGCGAAGATTGGATCGCCGTCATCCCTCCAACGCCGGATGGGGACTCGGAATCCGCCGTCACAACATTCCATGACACCCGCACGGGGGCGATGCTAGGCGAATATCGACTGAAGGTCTTTGACAACAGAATCCTCCTCGCACCGCGTGGCCGGCGAGCAATCGCGCCCTTGCCCGACCGCAAGTGGGAACTGCTCGCCGTCGATCACGGCAAGCTCAATGTCATCCCTGTCAAAGCTGAACCGCTGGACGGAAAGGAATGGTCAATCAATCCCGCTTTCTCGCCCGACGGGGAAAAGGTCTTCATCTCTCCGGGCCCAGGCTGGCTTCAAGAATTTGCCACTAGCACCGGCCTTCCGCAACCCTCCTTCAAGTTCGCCGGTGACCAGGAATGGTCGTCGGACGTTTCGATGATCACCGTACACCCCTCCGGCGCGCAGGCCATCCTCGGTACGATAGACTCTACATGGAAGGTCGATCTGGAGACGAAAGTCGCGCTTTCCACCAGCCCTCGATCCAGAGCGAAGTTTCTCGGAATGGGAGAGATTGTGGTGTTTGAGGAAGGCGACCGCACTCATTGGGAGCGTTGGTCGGACTTGACTCGACTGGGCAACATCGATGGCTCCTTCGACCTGAGTTCGAGCGGATTTCTCGGCGATGCCGGCTATCTTGTCTTAGTCAAGGAAGACTTTTCGCGGAGTCTGATCGTGGCATCGATCGACGGCGGAACTGCCCTTATGACCTTAGACCATGTGATCGGGTTGGACATTGGATTGGGACTCGCAGTAGCGGACTCCGGCGGAAACGTGCGCATCGTCCGGCTGCACGACGGCGAAATCGTGGCAGAGATTCCCAATCTACGAGCATCCAACGCCTGTTTCTCAGCCGATGGCTCACGGGTTGGGTTGGTATTGCTCGATAGCCAACGGTTCGTGTCGCTCCCCCTCGCGGTTGACCGCGAGGAACTGCGTAAGAGAGCAATGAAGTTGAGGGTGTCCCTACAAAATACCGAGAGAATCATGCAGTAGTTTTGAGAACGTGCCAGGATGCCAGTCCCTGGCGATCCGACAGCGAGCCTCAGTTCGAGATGCCAGGCACGCGCGTGAGCGTGCCTCGATGCGTGAGATTGTCGAATTGGCGGGATAACGCAACGACGATGCCGGGGTCGTGGATCACGATACCTGCCTCGATGTTGCGCTCGCGGGCCGCCTCGGTGAAGTTGGACGAGGAGATCATGGCGTGCGTGTCGTCAACGACGACACACTTGGCATGGGTGCCATGCCGCCATCTGCCAACGACTGGATGGCGTTGGTCGCCTCATTGTGAGCGCGGCTCGCCACGTACCTGCCGACCGCGGCTGAGGTCTTGGACCTCGTCCACGATCACCGCGGCAGGAGATCCGGTCCAGGTGACGTTGCACGAGTGGCACCAAAGTGGCGGGCAAGCCATCGATGTCACGCGCACCCATGCGTACTCGCGGCGTCGCCTGGGATGATCAACGCAGTCGTTTGTTCGTCGCTGAACACGATCCCGATGATTCGAATAGTGTCACAAACACGATCCACGTCGTCGATCTCTCACCCGACTCGTCATCCACGGATCGATAGGGCGCGACCGGATCTCAGACGAACTTACGACAGCGGGTCGCGACGAGGACGCTTCCACGCGCGAGTTTCGGCTCGTGCCGGCGCGGTTGCTCCGTTCCACGAATGGTTTCTGACCGTGGCAGCGCCCTCCTGGACGAAACCGTCCATCGCACGACTGGGCGCACTTGGGACCGATGAGTGCTGAGCCTGCCGATGCCGTTCTTCGGCGTTTCCAGCTCAGGGCACGACGGTGAGGCGGAGACGCGGACCCGGGCGCCTCGAGGTTTGGATCGACGGCGTACCAGGTGTCGGTGCGGTCACGCCGTCGCGGTCTCCGGTTCGAGTTTGCGCGACCCGCTGAGGCACGTAGTGGACCTCCGCGAACGCCTCGATCGCGAAGCCGTCGCGATCTCGAGTCGCGCGGACGAGCCGGACGGTTCCGTCCAGTTCGAGCGGTACCACGATGCACGTCCCGAGCGCGAAGCGAAACCAAGCCGCCGGTAGATGAGGTACGGCAAACCCGACCGCGACCTTGCGAATGCGGTCGAGCACGACGTCGTCGAGGCCCCAGGTCTCGGGCGCTGCGGCATCCCGATGGACGATCGTGACCGAAAGGCCTGCCAAATTGCGCTGCGCTGCAGCGACGGCCTCGTCGTCGATCTCGACCGCGATCACGCCCCCCGACGGGCCGACGATGTGCCGAAGCAGGGCGGAGCCGTAGCCCGTGCCTGCGCCGAGGTCGAGCACGGTGTCGCCTTTCGTGACGCCGAGGCATGAGAATGTGAGCGCGTAAGCATGCATCGCACTCACCGTCACGAGCCCCGCTTCGTCGACCCGAACGGGACGATCGCGTGTGCTCGCGAGGATCTCGTCGAGCGGGACGAACTGTTCGCGCGGCACGTCGATCAGCGCACATAGGATGGGATCGTCCGGGGCGAGCCCATCGGCACTTACCCACTCACTCAGCGCTCGCTCACGGGCTTCGCGAGCGGTCGTGGCCAAGGCGTGGTGATGCTTGCGTTTGCGTTCGGCGTCGCTCGAACGACCGAGATAGCGATGCCAGGCGTAGTAGCGATCGAAAGTCTGCAGTCGTTCCGCTGAGGACCCATAGACAACCTGGCTACGGATGGCCCGGACGAAGTATTCACGCGCCTTGCCGCGATAGACGAAGTTGCCCTCGATCCCGGCGAGCACCGGCCCGAGCAGTTCGTGCTGCAAGCGCTCGCGTTCGAGCCAATCGAGCTCGGACGAAGGGTCGACCCATTCCGCGAGAAACTCGGGATCGCCGTCGTGCCACCAGTCGGGGCGATGAAACACGGTGCCGAAGCGACGTTCGTACGATTCGCGTTCAGCGTCGATCGGCGAGCCAGGATAGAGACGAAAGGGATCGACGGAGAGGAATCCCGTCGTACCCCCCCTTTGGCCAAACAAGCGCGTGAGGTATTTGGCCGAACTCCGCATCGTGCTGGGCGTTTCTCCGGGGTGCCCGCAGATGACGTTCGCGCCCCACGGTACGTCGTAGGTTCGTGCCCGATCGGCGATGTGTTCCATGCGGTCGAGATAGTCATCGAGCCGCCCCGTCTTGCGGATCGTGGCGAGCTGCCCCGGATCGCCGGATTCGAGCCCGAAGCCGAGCCCACAGTTGGCCTTCCCGAACAGCCGCACGTCTTCGTCGTCGACCAGGTCGACACGAATGAGCAGCCAATACTTCTCGACCGGGAAGTCGCGCTCGGCCAACCGCTCGAGAAAGGCGCGACGCCAGCTCTTTTTCATCCCGAACAGGGCATCGCCGAAATAGAGCGTCCACCCGCGGAGATCGAGGAATCGATGCAATCGATCGATCTCGTCGATCGCCCGATCGATCGAGAGCGCACGCCACGAAACCTCGCGTTTGGCCCGCTCCATGCAGAATGCACAATCGAAGGGGCATCCACGCGAGAGATACACTTGTGCTTGCGAGGCGATCGATCGTGCGATCGGCCGATAGCGTTCGAGCAGGGACCAATCCGAAGGGGGGAGGTCGTCGAGATCGTCGATCGCGAGGGGTCCGAGCATCGTATGGCGCAGTGGCGCGCCACCGGCCACCGATTCGACCACCTGCACGAGCGGCCGTTCGCCTTCGCCCACGACCCCGACGTCGAACGGCGTGGCATCGCCGATGTACTCGTGCGGCCGCGCGCTCGGGTGATAGCCGCCCGCGACGATCACCGCATGGGGCCAACGCTGCCGCGCAAACTCGGCGAGCGCCGTGCACTTGAGGTGGTCGAACGACGAATATACGCTGAATGCGATCACGTCGTATCCGCGCCCATCCGGGCCCGCGAACAGGCGGTCGATGTCGACCCGTCCGAACGCTTGCTCGGCCACCAGGTCGCGAATGTCCACTTCGGCACTGGTTTGCTCGCGGACATACGTACCGAGCAGCACGAGTTGTGGCACCCCGAAGTTGCCCGCGGCCGCTCCTTCGGTCCCGGGCCAGAGCAACAAGACCCGGGGTTTGCGGCTCACGAGACCACCGCGAGATGGCGATGCGATCGCTTGCGCTGCAGTGCTTCGGCAAAGGCCGGGTCGACGTGTTGGGCCACGAACGGATCGAGCCCTCGGGGATCGCCCATCGTCGTGGCTGCAGCCGCTCCACACCCACCCAGGCAACGCTCGCGTTCCGGACACGGAGCGCAGAACTCGGGGGTGACATCGCGATACGCGGTCACGCTCGGCGCTTCGACCAGATCCGCGAACGATTGCGTGCGCGCATCACCGATGACTTCGGTGTGCAATGTGCACGATCGCAGCTCGCCCCGTGGACCGAGCGCAAACTCTTGTGCGGACGTCCCGATCGGACACGCTCCGAACGTCACGTGTGGGAAGTCAGCGTAGTCGATGACGCAGGGCGGAACGGGCATGGTCACTTGCAGATCCATCCCGCGGGCGCCCCACGGTTCCGCTTGCGCGAGCGCCTGCAAAATGTCGCTCCGAGCCGGCAGCAGCTCCGCGACGTTCCGTGCACTGAAGCCGGCGGGAGAAAACCGAGATAGCGCCACGAGGCGCACGCCGAGCGACCACATGAGCGCGAGCGTCTCGTCGACGAATGCGGCGTTCTTGCGCGTGACCACGATGCAGCCGGCCACGCGCACGCCATGCTGGGTCAACGCTTGGATACCGCTCACGGTTGCGTCGAAATGGCGCCCGCCGACGAGCTCGTCGTGCAACGTCGCGTTCGGACCGTTGAGCGTGATCTGGATCGCGCGGATCGCATAAGGGGCGAGGCGTTCGGCAGTGACATGGCTCATGATGCCGCCGTTCGAGATGATCTGAATGCCCACGCCGGCTTCGCGGCAAACGTCGAGGATCTGGAAGATGTCCGGGCGCGTGAACGGCTCGCCCCCCGTCAACGTCACGTGATCGAACTCGACCTCGCGCAGGGCTCGGGCGAGCAGGGTCGTGAGATCGTGAGTCGCAAGCGCACCGACGTGACGGCCGTTGTCTTCGCGCCAGTCGTTGTAGCAGTAGCTACACCGTTGGTTGCAGTGGCTCGTGAGCTCGACCGCGAGCGCATAACGTTGGGGACGCGGCACGAACCAAAGTATCTCCCGCTCGGGTGTGCGTGCTCAAGCGCATTACACTCTCGCCGTGGACTGGGTGCATCTGGGGCACGCGATGTGGCTCGTCGAGGCCGGAAACCTGCGCCTCTTGTTCGACCCCTTGCTCGAGCCGCTCCACCACGGCGGTGTGTTCGAAGTCGTACCGAGGCGAACGGTCCGAGCGGAAGCCCTGCGACCGGACTTCGTGTTCGTGTCGCACCGACATCCCGATCACTTCGACCTTGCGAGCCTACACCGTCTTGCCCGCCTCGATCCGGACGCCGTGATCGTGACGCCGGACCCGCTCATCACCCGCGTGAGCCGTCGACTCGGTTTTCGCAATGTGCACGAAGTCGCGGCGCAGCAGCTTATCGAACTCGACGGACTCCGCGTGGTGACGACGCCCTCGGTCGCCCCGAACGAGTGGGGCGCGATGGTGGCGACGCGCGACGGCGTCGTCTGGAATCAAATCGACACGGTCTTGTCCGGCCCCGAGCACGTTCAACGGATCGTACAACGGAGCTTGGCGGCGCTCGGCCAGTCACGAGTGGACTTGGCGTTGGCCCGCTGGTTGCCGCAGCTCGAGATCGCCGCGCAACTCGGCGACCGCGTCATGTTCCCTTACGACGAGTACGCGCATTTATTGCACGAGATCATGGCGATCGATGCGAAGGCCGTGGTACCCGCGTCGGCCGGAGAATCTCATGTCGCACCGTGGGGGACGTGGCTCGATCGGATCACGTATCCGATCGACGAGTCTCGATTCCTGAGCGACCTTGCCAGCCTGGCCCCGCACGTCCGAGGCTTCCCCTCCGGCAGCGGACGTCGCTTCGCTTTGCGTGAAGGCGGATTGACGGTGGACCCGAACGGCGGGCGTGACCTCGTCGACCTGGCACACGACGAGCCGCATGGCCACGACCCACGCGGATATCGGCCACTCGCGATTCCACCCATCGTGGATCCCAATCTCGCGGATCACGACCCGTCGACGATGCGTCGCGATGTCGGACGATGGGTGGAGGACGAGTTGAGAGTTGCACTCGCTCGTGCGTATCTATCGATGGCGGTCGATCGACCGCTTCGTTTCGTCATCGAAGTGGTATTTCTCGATGCGACCGATATCTATACGCTGACCATTGGCCACGACCTTGCCGTCTGTGAGCGTCGCGATGACCGTGATTGGGATGCCCTCAATGCCGTCGCGGGTTCCCTGTTGTGGGAGGTTTTGCAAGGGCGCCGGCATTGGGGCGATGTGTTGCTCGCGGGCTGCCTGCGGGCATTCACTCGCGCCTACACGCTGACTCCCCAAGGTTTGCGTCGTGGCCGAGTCGGGGCGACGTTTCTTTATTACGCACTCTCGTACGAAGCCTCGATCGAACGCGCCGTCGCTTGGCAACTCGATGCACTGTCGTGAAGTCCTCGGCGAGAGGCCTTTGCGAAAGGCCTTTGCGAAGGGCCCCGATGGATTGAACGGAGATCCCGAGCGTCGCGAGGCGCTCGCTTGGGGTGTGCGTAGGTGCGTAGACCGCTTCGCTGCCGGAGCCGAGCTTCTGGTTGACAGTTTGCGGGCAAAGCCCGTATGCCATGCGACGGACGCCGAATGTGACCGCAAGCCGCACGATTCATACCGGCGATGGTCCCAGCTGGCTGCGCGAACATCCGCTTGCCCACGACACCGCGATCGTCACCTCGTTGCCGGATCATTCGGAGTTGCCGGAGCTCGGGATCGATGGCTGGACCCGCTGGTTCGTCGAAACGGCCGCGCTCGCGTGCTCGAGCGTTGCAGATGCGTCGGTCGCCATCTTCTTTCAATCGGACGTGAAGCACGAAGGGCGCTGGATCGACAAGGGGCATCTCGTGCATTCCGGTGCCGACGCGGTCGGATCGAGGCTGCTCTTCCACAAAGTGGTATGCCGCAAGCCGCCGGGTGTATCGACATTCGGGCGGCCGGCGTGGGCCCATCTGCTCGCGTTTTCTCGGACGTTACGGCTCGACCCGGCCCGCGCGACCCCCGATGTGCTGCCACGACTCGGCGCGATGCCATGGCCCCGGGCGATGGGCGTCGACGTTTGCACGTTCGTTTGCCGCTTCCTGCGAGCGCAGACGAGCTGTCGGACGGTCGTCGATCCGTTCTGCGGCCTCGGCACGATGCTTGCGGTCGCCAACCTGCATGGCTTCGATGCCATGGGTGTCGAGCTTTCGCCCAAACGGGCGGAACGAGCTCGCGTCCTTCAGGTCGACCCGATCGTGGACTCGCGTTAGGCTTTTGCTCGGAAACCGGAGTCTCCGTCCATGCTCCTCGAGGCTCGCCTCCCCCTATCGTTTCTGATCAAACAAGTCCGCAACGAGGCGTTTGCGGTGCTGGGCATGACGCTCGGGATCGAGATCCTGGTATCGACCTGGCGGCCGTTCTTGCCGGACATTCCCGTGGCGATTCCTGCTTTCCTCGGGACCGCGATTTCCCTCATCTTGTCGTTCAAGCTCAATCAGAGTTACGATCGGTGGTGGGAAGCGCGTAAGGTGTGGGGTGCGATCGTCAACGACTCCCGCACACTGATGCGGCAGACCTTGGTATTTCCTCAACCATCGACAGGCCTCTCCGACCGGATCGGTCGCCGCCAGATCGCGTTTAGCTATTGTTTGGGTCAGACGCTCCGCGGCCAGGATTGGAGCCTCGGCGCAGGACCATACTTGCGGGACGACGAACTGGTTGTCATGAGCGGACAGGCCAACAAGCCCCTCTGGTTGTTGCAGGGGCACGCAGACGACATCACCCAAATGGCCCGAACAGGTGCCCTCACGGATTATCAGCGCATGGCGCTCGATGACACGTTGACTCGCCTCAACGATTCGATGGGTAAGGCCGAACGTATCCGCAATACCGTATTCCCTCGTACCTATCGACTGTTTCTCCATATATTCATCTATTTGTTCATCGTGCTCTTGTCGATCGCGCTCTCCGAGGTCGAGGGATTTTGGCAGATTGTCGTGACTCTATTGATTGGCGTTCCGTTCTTCCTGCTCGAGCAAACCGCGACGTTCTTACAAGACCCGTTTTCCAATCGGGAAACCGATGTTCCCGTCACCTCGATCGCACGAACGATCGAGATCAACTTGCTGCAAATGATGGGGGAGAACGCCGTACCCGAACCGGAAGCCCCGCAAGGCTACTATTTGATGTAGGGGTCTCCGCCCGACTCGAGATCTCCGTGTCCAGACTCGGGCACGCCGGCCACGCGGACAAGGCGTATTCATAACGACGTTTCGAGGCTCGTGGAGGCGCTTCGCACGAGCTTCGCGGTGTCGGTATGATGGGTGGCCGCGAGGTCGGTACTCTGTCACGATGCCGGCGAAGCCCGCACCTTCCCATCCCGTGCGTTCGCTCGCGACGAAGGATCGGCGCTTGGTCGATCGACTGCGCGAGCTCTGCATGAAATTCCCCGAAGCCAACGAACGACTCTCGCATGGCGAACCGACTTGGTTCGCGGGCAAGGGGAAGGTGTTCGCGATGCTCGACAATCATCATCACGACTCGCCGCACCTTTCGGTTTGGCTTCCTCAACCGCTCGGCGTTCAGGAGGCGTTGATCGATGCAGACGCCGACCGGTTTTTCCGCCCACCCTACGTGGGAGCGAGCGGTTGGATCGGGATCGTGCTCGACACCGAGCCGGACTGGACCGCGATTGCGGCGCTCGTCCATGACGCATACGTGTACGTCGCAAAGCCCAAACTCCTGGCTCAACTCACCGACGGATTCGACGCGCCGGCCGATGCCGCCAAGTTGAAGGGCAAAGCACGTCAACGCTGATCGCACGCTTCTGAGACGACTCCTCGAGGTCTTGGCGACGAAGTCGTGCGAGACGGCTGGTCGATCTAGTGGTAGCGCGGTGGAGAGCCTGGGCGGCGAGAGCTCGTCGGTGAGGTGAATTACGTGATTTCCAGGTTGACCGTCCTCGCTTCATGCCTCATATAAAACCAAGAGGTTAAATAACCGGATGGTTCAGTTTTCATGGCGACCGATCGGCTGAGTGCCACCTTTGCCGCTTTGGCGGACCCCACACGTCGGGCCATTTTGGCTCGGCTTCGTTCGGGCGAATGTTCGGTCACCGAGCTGGCTGAACCGTTCGAGATGAGCATGCCGGCCGTGTCCAAGCACCTTCGCGTGCTCGAGCGGGCAGGGCTCATCGTGCGGCGACGCGACGCGCAGTGGCGACCATGCCGAATCGAGGCAGCGCCACTCCAAGAAGTGGCGAGCTGGACCGAGCACTATCGACATCTTTGGGAAGAGCGGTTCGATCGCTTGGACGAATACCTACGAGAAGTGACCACGAAGAAGAAAGCAGAGGACAAACCATGATGACGCGCACAGCCAATATAGATAGTTTCGCGGTTTCGACACCGTCGGAACAGGAGATCTGCATGACCCGGTTATTCGATGCGCCGCGGCAGCTCGTCTTCGAGGCGATGTCGAAACCCGAACACGTGAAACGATGGTGGGGCCGATTGGGGGAAGGGTATTCGGTCCCGGTTTGCGAGATCGATCTCCGCGTGGGTGGTCGCTGGCGTTTCGTGAATCGCCATCCCCGTGGCGAGGCGGCGTTCCATGGCGAATACCGAGAGATCGCTCCGCCGGATCGGATCGTCTTCACCGAGATCTTCGAAGCGTTTCCGGACACCGTGTCGGTCGTGACGGCGGTGTTGACCGAAGAAGGCGGTCAGACGCGGCTGACGGCGACGGTGAGTTATCCCACGAAAGAGGTTCGCGACATGGTGCTCGAATCGGGCATGGCTAGGGGTGCAGGCATCAGTTACGACCGCCTCGAAGATCTGGTCGCGGAACTTCAGGGGTCGTAAAGGAGGCCCAGCGACATTGCGAGCGAGGTGGAGTTTGACCCGACGGCCGAGCGCGTCGTCCGCAGGCTACCCAAAACCACCGTTTCGAGCCACTCGGACGATTTGACGCACCCCCCCGACGAGCGGGTGGAACCGGCGCTTTCATGCGCGCGTGTCCACCCGTCGTCGCGCCCCGAGATGGGCACATTTCGGTTGGCCTCCAGGTGACGTTTGATGGTTGCAAGCAGCCGCGCCCGCGGTAAGGACCGCACGTCCATGGACCTCGATCTCGTCTTGCTTTCGCGTGCTCAGTTCGCACTGACGATCATGTTCCACTACCTGTTCCCGCCGCTCTCGATCGGGCTCGGGCTCATCATGGTGATCATCGAAGGCATCGGTCTCTGGACGGGGGATCGCGAGTGGGAGTCGATGGCTCGCTTCTGGACGAAGATCTTTGCTGTGAATTTCGCGGCTGGGGTTGCGAGCGGCATCGTCATGGAGTTTCAGTTCGGCACGAACTGGGCGACCTACTCCCGCTTCGTCGGGGACGTCTTTGGCTCGGCGCTCGCGGCCGAAGGCATCTTTGCGTTTTTCCTCGAGTCCGGGTTTTTGTCGGTGCTCGTGTTCGGCTGGGATCGCGTGGGCCCGGCGATGCACTTCTTTTCCTCGTTGATGGTCTTTCTCGGGTCCTGCTTTTCATCCGTGTGGATCGTCATCGCGAACTCGTGGCAACAGACGCCGGCCGGCCACCGACTCGTCGTCCACAACGGGGTCGCACGGGCCGAGATCATCGACTTCTGGGCGATGGTGTTCAACCCGTCGTCGATGCATCGCCTCGGTCACGTCTTGCTCGGGGCGTTCATCCTGGGCGGGTTCTTCGTCATGAGCATATCGGCGTGGTACCTCCTCCAGGCGCGTCACGAACGGTTTGCCCGGCGGAGCTTCACCGTCGCGCTCTGTGTCACGGCGTTGGCGTCGTGGGTCGAGCTGCTGAGCGGTCACGGCCAGGCCCAAATGGTGGCCGAGCATCAACCGGCCAAGCTCGCCGCGTTCGAAGGACACTTCCATACCGGCGAAGGTGGCACGGGCCTCTGGATCATCGGTTGGCCCAACGAACGAGCCGAGCGTGTGGACTACGGGATCGGTGTGCCTGGGATGCTCAGCTTTCTCGTCTACGAGGACTTTAGCCGACCCGTGACGGGGCTCGATCAGTTCAAGCCCGAGGACCGACCTTCGGTGGTCGTGCCGTTCCTGACCTATCACGTGATGATTGGGCTCGGTTCTGCCTTCATCGGGTTGACGAGCCTCGCCTTGTTCTTGCTCTGGCGAGGCACGTTGTTTCAAACCCGCTGGCTCCTCTGGATCTTCGTCGTCGCGGTGCTTGGCGGGTATGCAGCCAACGAAGCAGGCTGGGTCGCCGCGGAGACGGGACGCCAGCCTTGGGTCGTGTACGGGTTGTTGCGCACGAAGGACGCGGTCTCCACTTCGGTGCCCACGGACCAAGTGCTCGTGTCCTTGGTGATGTTTTCGCTCGCGTACCTCGCGTTGTTTTGCCTCTGGCTGTTCGTCATCAATGAAAAGGTTCGCCATGGACCGCCGACGCTGCCCGAGTCCCGCGTCCCGCATCCGACCGACTTGGTCGCGGCCGCAGCGGGATCGATGAGTCACGGTGACGAAGGACTCACGCGCGGAGGCGACCGTCCGTGACCGACTACGCGATCATCTGGTTTGGCTTGCTCGCGTTCCTCCTCCTCGGGTATGCGATCCTCGATGGATTCGACCTCGGGGTCGGTATCCTGCACTTGTTTGCTCGCAACGATACGGAGCGTCGTCTCGTCCTCAACAGCATCGGGCCGCTTTGGGACGGCAACGAAGTCTGGCTCGTCACGTTCGGCGGGGCGTTGTTTGCCGCGTTTCCCCATGCCTACGCGACGATTTTGTCCGGCCTTTATCTGCCGGTCATGGTCATCTTGGTGGGGCTCGTGGGTCGTGCGATCTCGCTCGAGTTTCGTTCGAAGAGCCGCAGTCGAGCATGGCGTCGCTATTGGGATGGATCGTTCTTTCTCTCGAGTACGGTCGTGACGTTCGTCTTCGGCGTTGCGCTCGGCAACGTCGTGCACGGGGTCCCCATCGACGCGACCGGCGAGTTCGTCGGCAAGCTCCCCGCTCTGTTCCAACCGTTCCCGCTCGCGGTGGGCGGGCTGGCGGTCGCGGGTGCAGCCATGCACGGAAGCATCTATCTCTATCTCAAGACCGAAGGCGATCTGCAGCGCCGCGTGCATCGCTGGATCTGGCGCACTTACTTCACGTTTTTGGCGGCGTACATCCTGGTTTCAGGGGTTGCCGTGGTGGCCATTCCCCACGCGACGCAGAACTTCGAGAAATGGCCCATCGCATGGGTGCTCGTCGCTCTCAATGTTTTGGCGGTGGCGAACATTCCGCGGGCGATCTACCTCGACCGACCAGCCTATGCCTTCGTGTCGTCGTGTTGCACGATCGCGGCCCTTACCTTTTTGGCCGGATTCGCGATATATCCGAACCTGATCGTCTCGAGTCTGGATCCCGCGTGGAACTTGGATATCTACAAAAGTGCGTCCTCGACCGCGACCTTGCGATTGATGTTGATCATCGCCATCATCGGCATGCCGCTCGTCGCCACGTACACGGCGCTCGTGTACTGGGTGTTCCGCGGGAAAGTGCAGCTGGGCGAGAACTCGTATTGATGACGAGGCATCGTCGACGAACCGGAGCTTCGATCCGATGACCTCCATGTCATGGCCACACCTGCTCGAATGGCGAGACCTCGTCGTTCGGATCGCTCTCGATGCCGGAGATGAATTGCTCCGACACTTCGAGGGACACCTTCACCTCGAGACGAAGACGAATGCGTTCGATCTCGTCACGGTGGCCGACCGCGCGTCCGAGGCGTTGATCGTCGAACGTTTGCGCGCGGCATTCCCCCGGCACGCGATCTTGGCGGAAGAGTCGGGGGCTTCGGGGACGGAGGGGGGGCCGGTCTGGTTCGTCGATCCGCTCGATGGCACGACCAACTTCGCTCATCGGTTTCCGCACTTCAGCGTCGTCATCGCGCTTTACGACGGTGACGACGGGCTGCTCGGGGTGGTGCACGATCCCCTTCGCGCCGAAACGTTCGTGGCGGCGGCGGGGCATGGGGCGTGGCTCACCTCGCCGCGGTACGAGACCGTTCGCCTCCAGGTTGGATCCACGACGACTCTGCAAGAGAGTCTCGTCGCGACCGGCTTTGGCCCCACCCGCGACCGCAACATCGTGGAATTCACGAGTCTCTTGCCGCAAGTGCGCGACATTCGTCGCCCCGGTTCGGCGGCTCTCGATCTCGCCTACGTCGCGGCGGGGCGGTTGAACGGCTATTGGGAATACAACCTCAAACCGTGGGATTGGGGCGCGGGCGCGCTGCTCGTGCGCGAAGCCGGTGGCGTCGTGCAGCGTCGTGATGGACACTCCTGGGTCCCTGGAGACGCGACGATGGTCGCGGCCAACCCGAGCTTGGCCGTTCCCCTTCGCAATGCATTGTGGCCGACTTCGCACAACGATTCTTCATCACCTGCCCGAAAGGCTTGAGCGGTCTGCTCAAGGCCGAGCTCGAGGCCTTGGGGGGACGCGGTGTCAAGCAAGAGCCGGGGGGCTGCCGGGTCCGCGGGCCGCTCGCGTTCGGGTACAAGATCTGCCTTTGGTCGCGCGTTGCCTCGCGCGTGCTCTTGTTGCTGCGCGACGAAGTCGTCGAGAACGAAGACGGCCTCTATACGGCGGTGCGTGAGATCGCGTGGGAAGAGCACGTGCGGCCCGATGGATCGATCGCGGTCGAGTTCGTCGGCGACGGAGCTGGAATCTCGCACACCCGTTATGGGGCCCAGCGCGTGAAGGATGCGATCGTCGATCGGTTTCGTGATCGGACGGGCGTTCGACCCTCGGTCGATCGCGAGACGCCCGATGTGCGCGCGTACGTGCACGTGCGCGGGCGTGGCTGCTCGATCGGGCTCGATCTGAGCGGCCAAAGTTTGCATCGCCGCGGATATCGAACGGCCGTAGGTGAAGCTCCAATCAAGGAAAACCTCGCGGCCGCACTGTTGATGTACGGCGGCTGGCCTGGGTTCGCGGCCGAGGGGCATCGCTTCGTCGACCCGATGTGTGGTGCTGGAACGATCGTCATCGAAGCGGCCTGGATCGCGTGTGACGTGGCGCCGGGACTGCTGCGCCCGCGGTTCGGGTTTCATGGCTGGCTCGGCCACGACGCCGCCGCATGGGACGAAGTGCTCGCGATCGCGAAGGCCCGTGCAGAGGAGGGCAAAACCCAACCGCTGCCGCCGATGCGAGGATTCGATGCCGATCCACGGGCCGTCGCAGCGGCGCGGGCCAACGCCGAGCGAGCCGGCGTTGGAACGCTGACCGAGTTCACGACCGTCCGGGTGTCCGAGTTGACGGCTCCCGCGGAGGGCGAGCTCGGATTGGTCGCGACCAATCCCCCCTATGGCGAACGGATGGGCGATAAAACCGAGGCCCATGCGGGGTTGGCCGAGCTTGGTCGGGTCCTCAAACAGACATTCGTGGGGTGGTCGTCGGTGATCATTGCGAGCGACGATGGTCTGCTCCACGCGGTGGGACTGCCGTTTGCCGATACGCTCGAAGTCAGCAATGGCCCCCACGCCGCTTTGTTTGCGAGATTCGAGCCACCCTCCCAAGCCGCGCTACGAGATCATCCCTTCTCGAATCGCCTCCGGAAGAATCTTCGCCATCTCCGACGATGGGTCGAACGCGAGCAGATCACCTGCTATCGCGTGTATGACGGTGACATGCCCGAATACAACGTCGCGGTCGATGTGTATGGATCGTCGGTCCATGTGCAAGAATACGAGCCGCCCGACACCGTAGACCCGGAAGCTGCCCGACGACGACTCTCGGAGGCGACGAGCCTGGTGGCCGAGGTGCTCGCGATCCCGGGGGCCAACGTGCATTTGAAAACGCGTCGCCGCCAACGGGGTCCACAGCAATACGAACGTCAGAGCGACGAAGGGCGGTTCATGGTCGTGCGCGAAGGGGGGCACTCGTTTTGGGTGAACCTGACCGACTACCTCGACACCGGGCTGTTTCTCGATCATCGCATGACGCGGGCGATGATCGAACGATCGGCCCGGGGCATGCGATTTTTGAACCTCTTCTGCTACACGGGCACCGCGACGGTTTACGCCGCCTGCGGCGGGGCCAAGACCACGACCTCGGTCGATCTCTCCAATACCTATTTAGATTGGGCGAAGCGCAACTTCGAGATCAATGATGTGAAAGGTCCAGATCATCGCCTGATCCGGGCCGATGGTTTGGAATGGCTCGAACGCGAACGAGGTCTGTACGACCTCGTGTTTCTCGATCCTCCGACGTTCTCCAACTCGGCGGCGATGGACTCGACGTTGGACATCCGGCGCGACCATGTCCAATTGATCGATCGCACCATGGCTCGCGTCGCGCCGCAGGGCATGCTCCTGTTTTCTACCAACTCGCGTCGGTTTCGCTTGGATCCTGCGGTGAGCGAGCGCTACGAGGTGGAGGATCTGACGGCCCGCACGACCCCCAAGGATTTCGCGAAGGGGTTGCTCCACCGCTGCTGGAAGCTGCAGCGGAAGTAGGCTGAGTCAGAGGATGACGATCTCGGCGACATAGATCGCGTTGTTGCTCTCGTTTTGTTCGGCAAGCACGTTGGTGCTGTCGATGATCGCACCCACCCAATAGCGTTGGCCGGAGGTCAGGCCTCCCGGCAACGTCATGGTGCGCGTCCAAGTAAATGGCCCATTGCGCGCCTTGGTGATCGCCGAGGTCGCGAGCAGCGTGTCGGAGGTCGTGATCAAGCTGTTCGTCGACAAGAACCATTGGATCGTGACGGTCTGGGTCGTGCCCCGGTTCTCGGCGGTTTGGGTGACTTGGATCGTTTGACCCGAGGTCGTGTAGTACGCGGGTTCATTGAGCGAGGGGTCGAACGAAGGCGCTACGGCGAGAGCCCCGCCCGTCGAGGTTTCGATCGTCGTTCGACCGTGTTGCGAGTAGCTTCCACTGCTTCCCACCCATTCCCAATGGTAAAGCGAAAGGTCCTCGTTGACGGTCGGGCGCTGGCCGTAGAGATCGATGAGACCGTTGCTGGTGTCTTCGCTGATGACGGATTCGGTGTGATCGCCGTTGGTGTTGACGACGTTCCACGCGTTCCCCAAGACTTGAAAGACATCGCTTTCGTGAGCCATACCGAGCGTGTGACTGAACTCGTGCAGAGCCGTATTGAGGATCGGGCGGAATCCACTCGACGTGTACGCCACGCTGTCCGCTTTGAGGTCGGTGGTGGTCCAGTCGTAGTCGACGTCGAAGAAGACATCGGACTCCGTGATCGTTCCCCCCGAGGAGATATTCCACGTGCAGGCGAGCGAGTTGCACAGCAATACCGGGTCGTTGACGAAATCGATCTCGGACTCGCCGTTGCCCACGGCAAAGACGACGTCGTTGTCGTTGGCGACGGCAAACCGCATGTTCGATGGGTTCGCACTGAGCTTGTTCGCGGCGTTTTGCAGTGCCGTATAGTGATCGGGCAGAAACAGCTGAACCCACGGGTTCAAATAGAGCGTGGTCGAGTTACCCGCGCGTTGATTCCCGGTGAGATTGTAGGCCTTGGCAGGTGCAGGCGCTTGGACGAGGAGGGTGGCCGCGGCGAGGGCGATGGTGATGATCTTGTTGCGCATGATCGAATCTCGTTGGCTTTGAAGGTGGTTAGCGCGGGAGCACCGGGTTGAACCCATGGGCGGCAAAGGCCAGTCGTTCGGCCCGATCGGCCTCACTTTCATTGGGGTGGGCGGGCGGTGGTGCATGGACGGCGAGACGCTCCGCGAGTTCCTCTGGTCGAAGCGGACGCGGCTGCTCGAAGGCGAACGGCGCGTCGAGGTCGACGAGCGCTGCGGGTTCGTCGTCGCCGAACCCGGCATCGCGCAGCTCGGTGGCGATCGCCAGAGACCACGTGGGTCCAGGGGCGATCGACGAAATGCCATCGTGAGCGTCGCCTTCTCCCAGGATCTGAACGCGGCCGTGTGCACATTCGACGAGCGGGCAACCGAGTTCACCGTTGCCTTCGACGAACAACAGGTCGTGATCGCCGACCTCGAACTCCGGGATTTCGCTGACGCTGAGGAATCGTCCATCCGCCATCGGTCCGCCGACGAATCGGGCCGAGTACGTTGCGCTGGCGACCCCCTTGATGCCGTCATCGATTCGCCACGTGACGACCGTGAACGGCAGTCGCAGGCCGTCGGTGTCGGGCATGGATAACTGATACCCGACCGTCTCGACGCGACCGACGAAGACGGTTTCGGCTCGCTCCGCATACGCGTGGGCCGTGGCGAGGTCCGAGGCGGTCGGAACGTCGCGCGGGGAGGACAACGAGACCGGTTCAACCGAATCGTGAACAGGATCGGCCTCGCAGCCGGTCAATGCCGCGCCTACGAGAATGAGCAGGCGAGCCGAGAACAAGTCGCTGTGGTGTTTCATGCGGTTCCTTTCACCGTGGTGCTCTGTCATTGCGGACGAGAGCACGACCGATGACGCGGGTTTCGGCTTGGGCGTGCACGGAACGATGCGTTCCATCGTCGGGGGTTGAACCGCGGGTGGCCGATGTCGGATGCTCCGCACCGTGCAACTCGAACGGCGACAATTCATCGGTTTGACGGCGGGCGCTTGTCTCAGCACAGCGTGCGCCACGGCGCGGCCGCAAGATCCACGTTCGGAGCCGGCCGACCGATGGGCGGCGGTGCGAGCCGAGTTTGAGCAGGATCCCGCCTACGCCAACTTCACTGGGTTCCTGCTGACGTCTCACCCGCGTCCGGTGCGGGAGGCGATCGCTCGCTATCGCGACGCGCTCGATCGCAATCCAGTGATGGTGCTCGAAGAACAGCTGGCGCTCACGATCTCGGGCGGGGACAGCCTCGACCAAGCGCCGAGGACCGCCGCGGCCAAGTTCTTGAACGTCGCACCCGATGAGATCGCCCTCACCGACAGTACGACGATGGGGCTCGGCCTCGTCTACGGCGGATTCAAGCTGGCTCGTGGTCAGGAGATCCTGACCACGAGCCATGGGCACTATTCGACCCACGAAGCACTGCGGCTACGGGCGCAACGTGATGGAATCCAAGTGCGAACGATCGACCTCTATGCCGAGTCGGCCAAGGTGAGCGAAGCCGAAGTCGTGGCCCAGTTGACGGCAGGGCTCAGTCCCCAAACGCGCGTCGTCGGTGTGACCTGGGTGCATTCCTCCACTGGGGTCAAGATGCCGATCCGCGCCATTGCGAATGTCATCGCGCAGGCCAACCAGCAACGGGGTGAAACCGATCGGATTCGCCTCGTCGTCGACGGGGTGCACGGAATGGGGATCGAGAACTTCACGATCCCCGAGCTCGGCTGCGACGTGTTCGTCGCGGGATGCCACAAATGGCTGTTTGGTCCGCGGGGCACCGGATTCGTCTGGGCCCGCGCGGAGGTGTGGTCCGAGATCATGCCCACGATTCCGGCGTTCGAGGGGCCACCCTTTGGCGCATGGTTACGCGGAGAGGTGCCTCGTGGACCCGGCGGCATCATGAATACGCCCGGCGGATTCCATTCGTTCGAGCATCGTTGGGCGCTTCCCGAAGCGTTCGCGTTTCAAACCGCGATCGGGCGCGCCGACATCGCGGCGCGAGTGCACGAGCTCAACACCCAGCTCAAGCAAGGGTTGCTGCAACAATCGCGAGTCCGTGTGCATACCCCCATCGCCCAAGAATGGTCGTCGGGCATCACCTGCTTCGATGTCGAAGGTGTGCCGCACGAACGTGTGGTCGAACATCTGCTCAAGGAAAAGATCATCGGCAGTGTGTCCCCCTATCGGGTGAGTCACGTGCGCCTCGCTCCCGGGTTGCTCAACACGCCCGAGCAGGTCGACGACGCGCTCGCCTCGCTGGCCTCACTTTGATCGATGTCCAGGGCTTCAGCGCAAAATCATGAGTTGGAGGGGCGTCGGCGTGGGAATGTCGTCGGTCGGTTTGTCGCGATTCTGGGGTCGCGACGGCCAGACCAACGCGACCTTCGGCGACTCCGGCCAATCCGTCTTGCGCACGACGCTATAAAGCTGCATCCCGTCGGGGACGTCGACGAGTTCACGCATGCGATCGGTCGGACTCTCGACGAGCCGTTCATCGAGGCGCGCCAGCGTCTCTGCGTCGAGAATGAAATCGATGCTCTGCTCGTCGCGCACGACCGAAACCTTCACCCGATGTGGCGGTTTCGCGACAGCGCCTTGCACCGCTAGGCGCAGGGGAATCGATCCCGTGCCGCCAAACTCCCAGCGGAAGTCGTCCCAATCGCTCACGGGATAGGTACGCCAGCGATCCGCATCGCGACGCGCCACGTACACTTGCGTCCATCCACGGTCATCGAACTTGTGATAGGTGATCATCACTCGTCCCGCGGGGTCGAACCCGAGTTTGGTGGCGCCGTTGATGAGGCCGGCACCGGTTGGAACCGGATCGACGATTTCGGCGGTCGAAAGCGTGATGGGTAAGGTCAGTGGGGTTCCGTCCGATCGGTACCAATGCTCCAGATCCGGACTCCTCGCATAGGAGATGTCGTGATTCGTCGCAGCGTCCGGTGTGTCGCGCCAAACCCAGGCGAGATGGTAATTTCGGTCCGGTCCGAGCAGGGGGCCCACGAAATAGCCATTGCGTTCACCCTCGCCATCGACGAGCGGTGTCGTGAGCAGCAAACGCCACGTTTCATTCTCGACATCGTAGGTCGAATAGATTTCGTTGCCCGCTCCACTGCTGCCATCGCGATATTTGAAGATCAGCCGCCCATCGGCATCCTGCATGAAGACCGGATAGGTCATGCGTTGCTCGAGCGCAGGCGAGGCCATGGCATCGACGCGCTCCATCGTTTGCACGTCGCCGGGTTGCTGGCTGCGGAAATAGACGAGCGGAGCATTGTGCAGATTGCCGACGAGGTGCAAATAGCCCGCCGAATCGAATGCCATGGCGATGCCATTGTGGCTGTCCCATCCCGTCCAAACGTCGAGTTTGTGGTAGGTCCAATCGGTGTCGCCGCGATCGCGTTGAGCGAGGGTCAACCTTCGTTCGGGATCGTAATAGCCTACGAAGGCAGTCGTATCGGTGACGAGCAGGTTGAATCCCGTGCGATGTCCCGACCATACGCAATCGATGGGGGACAACACATCGTTCGCCGGGGGCAACTCGCATTGTGGGTCGCGGAAACAAGCCGACGGGGAGACGAGCCCGAACGCCACGACGACGGCGCGCCGCCAGTTGGACACGGAACGCAAGCTCGGTCGGTTATGCCCGTTCGAACGGATGGCGACAAGCCTCGATTGAGGCCATCGCGACCATCGTCGGGCGAGTGAGCTCGCTGCATGCGCGAGTCGGTCGCGTTGTAGGCCACGAAGCCGATCTGGCGTCAGTCCAGCAGTAACCCGCTGTCACTTTTGCGTATCCGTGTTTCTCCACGGCGACTCGCTCGTGTCTTCTTCGCGGTGCGTTTGCTCTTGGGTCTGGCTCTAGTCGCAGCCGCTTGCACGTGGTTGCGCTCGGTCGGGGACAGACCCGCGATCGAAGCCGGAAGCTGCGGCAGCCGTTGAGCCACTTCGACGGATTGTGCGGTCACGGGGGGGGCCACGTTCGCGGCCGGCGTGGACGGCGAGGGATCGGTCGACCAGGGCCAGGTCGTGACGATGGTCACTCCGAGCACAGCGAGGGCCACCCCTGCGAATGCTGCCCTGAGGTCGTCTCGGCGATGACGAACGTAGGGCGCGGACGTCGGGGCTGGCGCATCGGCACGGACCCATGGATCGAAGATTCGAGGTCGAGCGTCGGGCATCGGCAACGGAGCGATCGGGGCCAGGCGCTCGAGCTCGGCCGCGATCGGGGTGCTGGTCAACACCATCCCGTGTGCTCCGGCTAGTCGATCGAGCGCGTCGGCGAACTCACGAGCCGTTTGAAAGCGGTTCTCGGGAGCGGTCGAAAGGGCTCGCGCCAGGATCGCTTCGAGCGCGCCCGAATAGGTGGGATCGAGCGCGCGTGGGCGAACGACCTTGTTGCGCAAAATGAGACCCAAAGTGGCGACGTCGTCGTGGCCATGGAAGGCCCGGCGATTAGTCGTCGCCTCGTACAACAAGAGCGCCAAACAGTAGATGTCCGAACGACGATCCAACTCGTCTCCTCGGCATTGCTCGGGAGACATGTATCCCATGCTGCCTTTGAGGGTTCCGCCGATCGTGACGGATCGCGTCCGCCCCCGTGTGATCGTGATCGATGGTTTGAGCGTGGACTTCGCGATGCCAAAGTCGACGAGTTTGACCACACCATCGTTGCGAATGACGATATTGCCCGGGCTGACGTCGCGATGGATGAATCCGAGTTCGTGCACGTGATGCAGGGCCAACGCGGCATCGCGAAAGATGGCGAGCGCTGCGTCGAGTCGTAGACGTCGGGTTCGACTCGACGCTCGCATCAGGCTTTTGAGACTGCGGCCATGAACGTATTCCATGACCAAGAATCGCTCGTCTTCGAGCCGGACCGATTCGAACGTCCCCGCAATGTTCGGATGTCGCAAACTCTTGGCGATTTCGGCTTCACGATCGAACAATTGAACGTACTCGGCGCGGCCGAGCAGTTCTGGCCGGATCCGCTTGATGGCGACGAGTTGATCGCGGCCCTCGTGGTCGGGGCGGCTGGCGAGCAATACCTCTGCCATGCCCCCGCGTCCGAGCGCTCGCCAAACGCGATAGGAACTGAGCCCTTCTGATTGCGTCATGCCTTCCCCGTTGCCTCGTTCGCGAACACGCTGGGTCGCCGACGTCCACACAGCGTTCACCTTAGGAACCGAGCGTGGCGTGAAATGGAGGACTTGTCGTGTCGGGGTTCGCGGGTCGAGCGCGAAATGGACCAATCTGGGGCCGACGGATTACGCAGGTAACCGAGCGAGGATGGCGGGAGGCGTATTGGTCAGCAATTGACCGCGTTCGTCGGTCGTGGCCAAACGGGTGGAGGCGCGGGCGCTACGACGAGCGTGGGTGACGTTGAAGACGTCGTACGCGACTTTGATGAGCGGTTCTCGCTCCGTGAACCATGCCGTGACTTGCACGGTATCGCCGTAGGCGAGGGGAAAGTTGTAGCGGCAGCGCACCTCGGCGACGACCATGCGGAATCCGAGTTGGCGGATGTCGGGGATGTCGAGTGCACGGGTTCGCAGGAGCGCGCAGCGGCCGGCCTCTAGGTATTCGAAGTAGCGACCATGCCAGACGATGGCGAGGGGATCGCAGTCGTGGAACGGCACCCGAAGCTCCGTCGCGACCGCATGGGGCGGCCTCACGGGCACGAGTGTTCCTTGGGGACGAGCGCGTTCGAACGCAGGAGCACGAGCACCTGAGCGATATCGAGGTCCATGCGCCGATCGCCCTCGAGCGGCGGCACCTTGCGCCGAACGATCCGATGAAGCGAGCCGTTGTCGCCCGTGGGCTGGCGCAAGCCGATGGCTTCACAGGTGGCGAGGGTCGAGATCGCGGCGACTTGTTCGGTCAGCTCGATCACGCGCAACGCATCGCGGGAAGCGATCGTCGCCATGGGGACTTTGTCTTGGTTGTGCGACTCGGTGCTTCGGCTGAAAACGCTGGCGGGCATGCAGAGCTTGAGCGCTTCGGCGGTGAGCGCCGATGCCGTGATGCTCATCGCTTTGAAGCCGTGATGGGTGCACGCGATGTCGTCCGGTGGCCCAACCAAGTTGGGCGGTAGGCCCCCGCTTTCGCCGGGGAGGCAAAGGAGCACGAGCTGCCGATCGAGTAGGTCGGCCACGTTGGCGACGGCAGTCTTGAGCGCGTCCATCACGAAGCCGACGTGGCCGCCATAGAAGTTCCCTCCGTGAAGGATCATCTCGCGGTCGAGGTCGACGATCGGGTTGTCGCTCACTCCGTTGAGCTCGGTTTCGAGGACCGTTTCCGACCAGCGGAGGAGGTCGATGAGAACGCCGAGGATCTGCGGCGCGCAGCGGATCGAATATCGATCCTGCAGGCGCACTGGCACGTGCGCGGGGCCGAGGGCCTGCAACTCCTCGCGGATCCAGGCCGCGGCTTCGCATTGACCGGGATGCCCCTTGGCCTCGTGGATGAGCGAGTCGAAGTGCTCGGGATTGCCACCGATCGCACGGCTGGCGAGGGCGGTGATCCTGCATGCCAATCGAGCCAACCGGCTCGCGCGGGCAAATGCGAGGATGCCGAGTGCCGTGGCCACGCTCGTCCCATTCATGAGCGCGAGCGCCTCCTTGGGGCCGAGGGTCATCGGTTCGAGCGCATGTTCGGCCAGCTTGATCCGGGCATCGACCACGCCGTGCTCATCGAGCACCTCGCGTTCGCCCACCAGCACGGCCGCGATGTAAGAGAGCGGCGTGAGATCCCCGCTCGCACCGACGGAGCCTTCGGCCGGAATCGCGGGGAGGATCCTCCGTTGCAGCAACGTGCAGAGGCGCGTCGCGACGTCGGGCCGGCATCCGCTGCGGCCGACCGCCAACGAGCAAAGGCGAACCGCGAGCACGGCCGCCGACTCCGTCGCATCGAGCGTGCGCCCGGTCCCGCAGCCATGAAAGCGCAGGAGATTGAGCGACAGCGTGGCTGCAGAATGAGCTGGAACCGCGGTGGTCACCGAGTCCCCGTATCCCGTCGTCACGCCATAGATGCGATCACCTTCGGCCAGGCGTTGCTGGACGAAGAGATGGCTTTGCTGCATTCGCTCGGCCGCTTCGGGGGCCAACGTGGGCACCGCTCGACCGCTCGCCAGGGCGAGGATGTCGCGGATCCGCAGCGGCCTTGCTCCAATCGCGATCTCGGTCGGAGGGGGGTCGCTCAATGGGCCTGCGGTGGACATTGGAAGAAACGAGTGGCGAAGGTCCGCCTTCCTACCGTGTTCGAGCGACACGGGTCAATTGGTAGGTGCCATTCTCAGGGCTCACGACGAGGGTGGCGCGAACCGAAGCTGCCCAGCGGAGCACGTCCGGTCCCGATTCGTGATCGTGAAGTGGCACTGTCCAGCTTGCGCCGCGAAACGGAGGGTGACGCTGAGGTCGTCGCCTGGGCTGATCCGCGCCAAGAACTTCACGCTTTGCAGTTCGCAGAGCGGGCCGAGCTCCGGTCGATGGGAGCCAATGATGGGCAGCAAGAGCTCGTGCAGCTGCACGACCCCGGCCATGACCGGGTAGGTCTCGAAATGCCCCTGGAACCAAACGTAGTCCTCGGGCACGTGCACGGTGGCTGCGACGATCTCTTCGTGACCTTCGAGCCTGCGCGTGGTTGTGAGCATGTGGAGATCGACGGCGAGGGGGGCTCCGGAGGGGCCGAGACCAAACAGCGCCAAGACGCGCTGGCGCTGAAGTTTCCCGTTGGACTCGCGCGGCAGGCGGGGAACGAAGAGCCAGCGCTTGGGTAAGGTCGATGGTTCGAAGCGCGCGGACAGGGCTTTACGCAATCTGGCCTCGGTGTCTTCGGACGCCACCACGGCCGCGAGGATCCGAACGCCGCGCCCCGGCGCAGGAACGGCGACGAGGGCGGCATCTTCGACACCCTGTTGGCGCAACAGGGACTCCTCCATCGCAGGGAGCGAAACTCGAAGGCCGCCGATCTTCACCACACCGTCGACCCGACCGCGATGGAAGAACGTAGCGTTCGGCCCTGGTTCAGCGAGGTCTGCCGTCAGTTGCGACGAGCGACCCGTGGCGCTCGCAAACGGTGAATCGACGCTCAGACGATGATCGTCGGTGATGCTCACCCGAACACCGACGAGGGGCGTCCACGATTCACCCTCGCTTCGCACCCGCCAAGCGATGCCGCCGGTCTCGGTCGAGCCGAAGATCTCGGTGATGTCGAGCGCGTGCTGCTGCGTGAACGCCTCGGCGGTTTGCATCGGCAACGGCGCGGTCGAACAGAACAACCTGCGCACCGAGGTGAGCATCCCCGCTGGAATCGCGGTCGCAGCTCGCAGGTGGACGGGGACGCTGACCAACATCTCGGCTGCGAGTGCTCGCACTCTTGCACCGACGGCTTCGGGATGAAGCGGCGTCTCACGGAGGAAGGCGCCACCGCTTGCGAGCGGAAGCAATACGCCGAACAGGAGCCCGTACAAATGGGTGGGGGGAACCGTCGCGATCGTTCGCTCGCCCGGTTGCGGTCGAAACGTTTGCACGAGCACTGCCACCTCGCCGAGGAGCTGCGACGCGGTCTTCGTCCAGGGAACGATCTCCCCGCTGCTGCCCGAGGTGAACACTGTCGCGAGGGTGCCTTCGGGCAAACGGACGTTCGGTAGCGCTTCCGCGTCCGGCCCTTCACGTAGAAGATCGGCGATCCGAAGGTGTCCGCCCGCTTCGGTGTCATGGAGAAGGCCGACGACATCGGTGCGGCCGAGCAACCCCGTCACCGTTTCGCCGCGCTGATTCGGCGGCAAAGCGACGGCATGTCCGGCCGCCCATGCCGCGAGCATGGCCACGGTAAACGCGTACCGATCCGACTTGAAGACCAGCAGCAAGTGCGACCCAGGGCTCGCAGCCGGCAACCGTCCCGCAACCGTCGCCGCATCGCGCAACAAGTCCGCGGCGGTCCGATCACCTCCCGCACCGCAAGCCACGAGCGAGTCCGAGTGATGCAGACCCAAGAGGAGGTCGTTCATGACTTCATGCCCCGCGATGTGGGTGGGGAGTCGAGCGTCGTGCGGCGCAGGGTCGCGAACGCGAAGGCGAGGGCGCGATCCAGTCCGTGCGATCCCAGTCGTCCGAAGCGATACTTGCGAACCGTGTATTCGACCCCGAAGAGACAGCCCATCGCGATGTAGCTCAACAATCCGCTGTAGAGCGCCCACCACACGAGCGGCCCCGCGATGGCAAGGAGCAGGGCGATTCCGCCATTGATGACGAAGAACAGCGCCCACCCCCAGGTCCATGCCCGACACCAACGGAGCTCGTCCTCGTCGAGATCGGCGACCTGTAAACGCGCGAACCGTTCGATCATCGGTGGCGGGCGGACGAGGGTGATCCCGAATGCGGCCAGGAGTACGGCGTTGATGACCGTGGGGACGAGCAACGTGAGGCCGCGCGAATCGAGCAGGGCCGCAAACCCGAGCAGCGCCGCGGTGACCCACGGGAGGATCGCGAGCGATCGAAGGGCCTCACGATCGACCGCTCGCAGCCGCAACGCGAGGGCCGGGAGGCCGATGCCCAAGAGCATGAGCGCCGAGGCGCGCGGCGAGAGATGGGTGAGCGAAAAATAGATGGCGACCGGGTAGAGGACGAACGCAGCCCCCGCGAGGACCGCAAGGACGCGGGCCGCCATGACGCGAATCTAGACGCGCTAAGGCGCGTCGTCGGTGGCGGAGTCCGATTCGCTCGACACCGCAGGCGCACCGCCGCCGGCCCGAACGAACTCGGCAAGGCTGCGCACGGAATGAAAAATTTCACGATTGCGTTCGTCGTCCGGGGAGGTGCGAACGCCGAATTGCTTGTGGATGGCGAGCGCGAGCTCGAGCGCGTCGATCGAGTCCAACCCGAGACCTTCGACGAACAGGGGTGCATCGGTGTCGATGTCCTCGGGCGATACGTCCTCGAGCATCAGCGCGTCGACGATCAGCCGCTTGATCTGCATCTCTAGCGGTTCGCTCACTTTGGGTTCCTCCGAATCGAGGGCCGCCGCGATATGGGATTTGCGGTCGGAAACGAGGTGAAAGGGAATCGCGGGGTCAGCCGTCGACGGTACACTGCCCGGACGCATTCAGGCACCCCCTGCAAGCCGCCGACCGAAACCCCCTTCGCTGCGGAGTGGCGTGAAGTCCGTTCTGCGAAACGGCGTGCACAAGGGCTCGACGGTTCGAGTGGCGCATGGGGCGTAAGCAGGTGCTGGAGCATGGCAGCGCGGGCCAAGAGCTCCTTGCGCTGATGGCGCAGTCGAGCCCAAGTCGGCGGCAGTCTAGGCGGCGGTTCGCAACGGTGTCAATCAGCCCTTGCACGGGTGTGCGAATGTCGGGGCTTGCCCAGCCAAGGGCGAGCAGGCTAGTCCAACGCGAGCATGGTCAGTTCCAACCCCAGTTCGGACGGCCCACCCCGTTCAGCCCCCGTGGGGCGTGAAGCCGATTCAGCCCCCGTGGGGCGTGAAGCCGATTCAGCCCCTGTGGGGCGTGAAGCCGATTCAGCCCCCGTGGGGCGTGAAGCCGATTTCGACGTCATCATTTGCGGCGGCGGAATGTCGGGCTTGACGTTGGCTCGACAGATCCGTCGCGAGCTTCCCGAGTGGAGCGTCGCCGTGGTCGAGAAGGTTCCAAGGCCTCTGCCCGATGGCTGCCACAAGGTCGGCGAATCGAGCGTGGAGCTCGGCTCGCAATACTTCGAGCGGCTCGGCCTCGGAGGCTATCTCCGCGAACGCCACCTCATCAAGTTTGGCCTGCGGTTTTATCCGGGCGGAGGTGAGCTTCCGCTCGAGGCGAGAGCCGAACTCGGTCCTTCGCAAGAGCCGATCGTGCGCTCTTATCAGATCGACCGTGGGCGCTTCGAACAGGACGTCAGGGGCATGAACGAAGCCGAAGGCGTCACGATGATCGAAGGCGCGACCGTCCGTGAAGCGGAGCTCGGCGAAGGTGGTCAGCTGCATCGCCTCCACATCGAACGTGCCGGTGGGACCCCGCTCGATCTGCGCTGTCGCTGGGCTGTCGATGCGACGGGGCGCCACGCACTCTTGCGGCGCAAGCTCAAGCTCACGCGCGGCTCGGGGCATCTCGCCCACGCCGCATGGTTTCGCGTGGCCTCGAGGGTCCAAGCCGGGGACCTCGTCCCCCCGAGCGCGACCGAATGGCATGGCATGTCGTTCGCGAGCGAGCGTTGGCGCTCGACGACCCATCTGATGGGGGCGGGTTACTGGGTATGGCTCATCCCGCTGTCGTGCGGGATGACCAGTGTCGGCATCGTGACCCACGGTGAATTGCATCCGTTCGACAAGCTGCAAACCCCCGAGCGCGCGATGAAGTTCATCGCCGACTACGAGCCCTTGCTCGCGGCGCGCCTGCAGGGCGAAGAACACCTCGATTTCCATTGTTTGAAGGGCTACTCGCACGGAGTCGCGCGGTGCTGGTCGACCGATCGCTGGGCCATGGTGGGTGAGGCCGGTGCCTTCGTCGATCCGCTCTACAGCCCGGGCAACGACTTCATCGCATTCGCCAACAGCTTCACGTGTGAGCTCATGCGGGTCGAGCGTGACGGCGAAGATCTGGAAACCCGCGTACGCGAACTCAACATTCAGTATCGGGCCCTCGTCGCGGGAGCGACCTCTATCTTCAGCCATGCCGCCCCGGTCTATGGCCACGCCCGAGCGATGACCGCGAAGGTGTATTGGGACAACTTCGCCTATTGGAGCTTTCCCTGCCAATATTTCCTGCAGGGGCTCTACCGGTTGACGGGCGAACTCCACCAACGGTTGACCGCGGAAGGGGCTCGATTCGTCGAATTGTCCGATTGTGTGCAGGCGCTCATGCGGGCGTGGGCCGAGCTCGCGCCCGAATCCCCGCGCCCCGGGTTCGTCGGTATGCCGACCTATCCTTCGTTGTTGGTCGAGACCCACCTCGATCTCCAAAAGAAGATGACGCCCGAGGAAACGCTCGAGTACCTCCGCATGCGCAAGGCTCAAGCCAACGAGATCGTCGCGGAGCTGGTCGTCCGGCTCGTCGCGGAGCTCGGCCCCGAGCGGGGTCGAATGCTGCTCGAACGGGTGCCGCTCGGCCGGGTCGGGTTGCAATTCGACGAAGCTCGACTCACGGCCGAGGGTCTGGGCAGCGTCGAGCGCCGTCACGCATTGTCGCCGATCGCCCGAGACGTCGAGCGCAACCTCGGCCGCTTCGATCGCCACCCGCAGTGGAGCGAGGCGTTGTCGCTATTGCGCTAGCGGCAACCGTCGCTCGTGCATTCGAATGAGCGTGCCTCGGGTTTTTCGCGGCTCGAAAACTGCGCTGATCCGACGCGAGATCGCAAGCAACCGCTTTCGGATCGCACGAGGCTCGCCTTGCCGTGAGGCATGACCTGAAACGTCACCACTACGGCCGAAGTCAGCTCACACCCTTTGACGAGTCGGTTCAAAGTCGCACGATCGTTGGGTGGCCCCTGTTCGACCGACGGCAACGCCGGACCGGTCGGTCGAACCAGCGGTTGTCGCCCTTGTGGGGCGGTGGGTCGGTGGGTCGGCGACGTCCGTTTCGTGGGGGCGGAAGGTTTGGACTCGGGGTTGGCCGGCGAAGGTCGAGCGTCGGCGGGAGGCTCAACGTCTGGGTTCGCGGGGGCGTTCGCGGGGGGGTTCGCGGGGGCGTTCGCGGGGGAGAGTGGAGCGTCCGCCGAAGGTTGGGCTGGAGCGTGGGCCGATGCATCAGCGGCGGCCGCGGGATCCCTGGCGGGCAAGTCCGGGTCGGCTGCGGATGCGACCGGATGCGATGGCGACGTGGCAGGGGGTACGTGCGTCGCCGATCGAACGATGTCCGCGGTTGACTCGGCGATGCGGACCGGGTCGCTCTCACGAGAGGCCTGCACGAGCAGTGCCGCGGCCACGGTGCCGGCCATGAGGGACGCAATGATGCCCGCGGGCACCCATAGCGATCGCCCACGGGAACGCAGCCGACCGGTCTGGACGGTGGGTTCGTCGTTGTCCCCTTCGTCCTGCACACGCTGGCGAGGAGCCGTAGGCGGGTCCAATGGCTTGGACGAATCCACCCCGTGGCGTGAAATAGGAGTGGCGGCGCCAAACCGGGTGGTCAGAGGACCTCGTGCGGGCGATCCCACCCCCGCCATCGGGAGCATGAAGGGGATCGATTCGATGGCCTCTGCAAATTCGACCATGTTGCGAAAACGCTGATTGGGATCCTTCGCCAAAGCCCGGGTCACGACGAGCTCGGCCTCGAGTGCAACGTTTGGTGCAATCTCACGCAGAGGCGGCGGAGGCTTGCGAACGTGTTGGTCGATGATCTCGTAGTCGCTGTTGCCATTGAATGGCGGTTGTCCGGCCAAGAGCTCGAACAAGACCACACCGAGCGCATAGACGTCGGTACGAGGGTCGACCGGATGGCCAAGCGCCTGCTCGGGCGCCATATAGGACACGGTGCCCAAGACTTCGTGGGTGCGGGTGACCCCGCGCGTCTCTGGACTGCTTTGGGTGGATTTGGCGATCCCGAAATCCACGACCTTCACGAAGTCCGAGCCGTCCTCACAGTGTTCGATGAAGATGTTCGAGGGTTTGACATCGCGATGAATGATCCCTTCCTCGTGCGCGGCAGCAAGGGCTTTCGTGACTTGCAACACGATGGCTCGCGATCGTGGCCATGGCAGTGAGCCGGCCTTGCGCATGAGGCGATAGAGATCTTGCCCTTCGAGAAACTCCATCACGAAGAATGCCGTCGGGTCCTCGCCGAAATCGAGGATCTCGACGACGTGGCGACAGCGGATCCGGTTCGCTGCTCGGGCCTCTCGCAGGAATCGCTTCTGCTGGCGTTCGTCGGATGCGAGGTGTGGGCTCAAGACCTTGATCGCGACCCGCTTGTCGATGCGAAGGTTCCGGCCTTCGAACACCGCCCCCATGCCCCCTTCGCCCAGCAGCCGGATGAGGTGATAGCGGCCGTCGAGCGTCTCGCCGATGAGGTCTTTGGCCTGGGCCCACATGGGTGCGGTGAGTGTAACAGCCACACAGCAACCGATGACCCGACGGGATGCGGCCGGCGTGGGCCGAGCGCGACCGTTGCGAGGGTTTCGGGAGCGCTTTCGCGTAGGTAGGGCGCCCGCCGAACGAAACAATGGTTGCGTGAAAGGCGCCACGATCCGACGAGGCGCTCCGAGCTTGTTCGGCCGATGGATCGGCGCCGACCGGAAGAGGGGCCAACTCCTTATGCATGCTCGGTTTCGCGATCGTGTCGATCGTGTCGATCGTGTCGATCGCGGAGCCCCTCCCATTCCCTCGGACCTCCATCACGCAGTGCTGGCGGAAGCCACCTCGTTGCTGCGCGTCGTTCCGATGGCAGGGTCGATTCTGCCCCTTACCCAACGCGACGGGTGACCCGATTTGGCCTTTCGTAGCTACCGTACGGTGGATGGAGGAATGTTAGCGTTCGTTCGTGTCTCTTCGCTATCAGGATATCGTCGAACAGCATCGCGATCGGATTCCATCGCCGTTCGATAGTTGGGTTCGTGCGCACGGCATCGAAGACGAGGTCGCTCCCATCCTATACACCGTCACGACTTGGGTGAAACATTGCTCGCCGCCGCATGCGAGCACCGAGCAGCTCGCCCTTGCCTGCATGGACCTTGCGGTGAGTTTCTTCTATCTCGATGATTACGAGCGAGAAGATGATCACGAGCTATTTGCTCAATACGAGATGACGCTGACAGGGGAGCCGGCAGCGGGTCTCAACGCCCCATCGGGGCTGCGGAGGAACCAGGCGATCATCCGAGCCCATGCCGATTTGCTCGGCAAACTGCAGTCGATGGGGCATCCCATGCAGGAGTACGTGGCCGAAGAGCGGCGGCTCCTCGCGGAGTATCGCTATCGGAACAGTACGAAGCGAGGTCACGAAACGTTGACCTACGATCGCTACCGTGATTGTCGACTCGTCACGATCTATGTCTACCAATGGCTCGAGCTCTGGCAGCTGCTCGATCATTTCCCCGTGTCGGCCCACGAGCGGGCTTCCCCCATTTACCAAGACGCCGTCCGTCTCACCGCGACGTTCTTCGTGCTGGGCAATGAACTGTATTCACTCGATCGAGACATTCGCAATCGTGAGCCAAACCTCGTGTGCATCTTGGCCGACGAACAAGCGATCCCGCTCACGGAAGCGGCTCGTCGCATCGCCCTCGAACGCGACGAGGTCGCTCGCGCGTTCGAGACGCTCCGGGCCGATCTTTCGGTTCAGACCGGTGCGCTACGAAAATGTGGACAATTGCTCGATCAGTGTGTTCGGGCTGCGACGGCTGCCCGGCACGACAATCCGGGCCGTTATACTCCACCTGCAGTGTATTGAATTCTTTTGCAGGCGTCTTGGGCGGGACCCGATTCGGAACAGGGCTCGCGGAGAGCTACGCAAATGTTGTGACATGCATGGCACGCGCCGAAACGGGCGAACTTGGTACCTTGATCTGCGTGGGCCCATGGATACAAACTCTCGAAAGAATGCCATGCCGACATCAGGACTAACGAGGCTCGGTCTGTGCCGTGTGATTCGCCGGCAGGACCGAATCCTGTTGTTGATGACGGGCTTTCACGGCATCGAGGATGCACGCCAAGCGACTCAGTCCTTCGACGAGTTCGCACGACAGATCCCCGGACTCTTCGAGCTGGTCGTCGACCTATCCAAGCTCGACGGCTACGAGCCGGCCTCACGCCTCCATTGGCTCCCCATCCTCAAAGAGTCTTCCGCGAGGATACGTTGTCTAACCTTGATCGGTGGCAGTGGGCTGCTCCGCATGACCGCCTCGGCGATCTGCCTATATGCCGGTTTGCGCATGCGATCGATGGCGTCACTCGAAGATGTACTCAGCGAACGATCCGAGGCTGTACGGAAACAAGCGGCGAGCCAATAGTCACGTTTGAGTAGCGCTCGCCGCTCGAAGACCCGAATCTTTACTCATGGTCCGAATTGGACCTTCGATAAGCGTGTGAGAGCTTCCGTTGCGAATGCGTTCAGTCGATTGTGTCGATTCGCGCGCCGTTGCCGCGTGATCCGGCCGACTGGCTGGTGTCGCAATACGGCGTAGGGCGCACGATGGCATCGAATCATCGATGCAAGTCGCGAATCGCGTTCGCAGCGCGCGCTCGTGTGCTCATTGACATTCGAGGGTTTCGTTCAAGATGAGCACGATTGGGAAACATCGTGCACGGTCCGGTCTATATTCGTCATACCAGCAGGGCGCTCGAACACCTTGTCGCCAATGCGCGCGCTCGGGCGATGGATGAGCTGACGCAACGACAACTATTGGATCGTCGGGCTGCCGATGGCTATCGGCTGGGCATCCAGGCCTGCATATCCATGCATTCGAACGGAAGCGACGCATTGGATCTCGCCGAAATGCGGGAGGGATTGGTCGTGGACGGATCTCCGGTCGACGCCTTTGCCGATGAACCGAATGCTGGCGACCTGCTCGAAATGCTCGAAGACATCGAGCGTCGGCTGGGATTCAACCTCGAGCCCGAATTCTTCTCGAACATGGTGTTCGTCGCCTATCTCGGGCACCTTCCGGACCTCCGACCATTGTCGCGGGGATTGCTCGAAACCTACCGCGGGCGTTCATTGTACGGCCTCTACAACTTCTTCGCCTCGATGCGATTCGCGTGTGACATCGATTGTACCGGCGTTGCGATGCGGGGCCGATTGCTCATGGGCGATGTGGATCCAGGTACCGAAGCGGGGGCCGCCATCCTGCGCGAGACCACGACTCGGATCTTACGTAGCGCGGCCGTGGACGATCTCACCGCCATGGAGAATCGAACTCACAACAAGAGCAACGGACCACTCGCGCGAAACGTGTTCAAGGTCTACCTCGACGATCACGAGGTTCAAGGGGGTTTGCTGGATCGCGGGCTCAAGCAAGACGCGGTCGTGGTCTGCCACGCCCTCCACCCGGTCCTGTGGGAGATCGCGGCTGGCCGTCGAAGGTTGGACGATCGCATTCAGTTGCTCGAGTATCGAGCCGGGGCGGAACGACCCACGCGGCGTGAGGAAGGCGTGGACGCGATCGTGACCGCGAACTTGGACTTCCTCAAGACCTGGCTATCGACTGGCGCGTGGTCGGCCGGTACGCGGTATTACCCGTTCCCCGAAACTCTGCTCTGCGCTGCGGCCAATTTGTGCTCGTCCTTCCCCGACCTCTTTGCTGAGAACGGCATTCGCAGTCTCGTGCGGGACGCCATTGTGGACCGCCGGTCGCGAGCGTCCTCGCCGAATGTTCTTGCCCTGGCCTTACGGGCCATCGCAGCGGACGGCGTCGAGTTGGATTCGACCGGTGATTTGACCGACCTCCTTCGGCAGCAAGAGCGTGACGGCCTCATGCAGTTTGCGCCATTCTACCGAATGCCGAGCACCCAACGAACCGTCTACTTCGGCTCACGAGAACAGACCCTCAGTTTTGCAATCCGCGCGTTGAGTCCTCGTTCGCGTTTTCCCGCACCGGTCGTCGGAAGAACCGACGAGGGCGAGGCCACGCTTGCGAAGCTACGCTTTTGCCGTGTCGCATGAAGCTGCCGTGACAGCTTCGGCCTCGTGCCTCGCCAGAGAGGGCCGCTAACACTGTCCCCGGGCACGATTCAAACTGATCGGTGCTCTAGAGGCCGCGCAGGGTTCGCGGAATGACTTCGTCCTTCTTTTTCAAGATGGCGACGATCTCTGCGCCCGAACGCTTCGCCAGGTCGATGATCGCGACGGCGTCGCCATACTTGGCCTTCTTGTCGAAGTCGACGAAGACCGCTTTGGTGCCGCGGAACTCGAGCTGACGAGTGAGCTGGGCCGACAACTGATCGCGCTGGATCGGATTGTGGTTGAGCAGGAGTCCGCCATCTTTCGACATCCCGATCACGAGCGGCTCCTCGGGGAGTTTTTGTTGCCGCTCGGGCTTCTTGCTCTCTGGAGGGATCCGCACGGAAATCTCGGGAACGTTCCGTGGCACGAGCACCATGAAAATGATGAGCAGAACGAGGCAAACGTCGACGAGCGGGGTGACGTTGATCTCACTCTTCGCTCCGCCTTTGCCACTACCAAGGGACATTGCCATGGTCGTTCGCCTCCGTCAGCTGTTCTCGGGTCGGTCGACGACCAACGCGATGTCGTGTTGTTGAGTCTCGGGATCCTCGTCGATCCATTGGAGGACCGTTTTGACGATCGCGTAGTCCGTTTCCCGATCGCCCTTGATGAACAGCAAGGGACCCTCATGGTGGTTGGCGAGCGCTTTCCCGCGAGCGATCCGCAGTGCTCTCGTCAGTTCGCGAATGAACGCGTCGCGCTCGACGTACACGTCGGTCTCGATCCAGGCGCCCATGCTGTCGACCGAAACGAAGACTTGGTCGCCTTCCTTGTGTTCGTTCGGCTGTTCAACGACCGGTAGACGAACGTCGCGTCCGCGGCCGAGCATCGGAGTGACAACCATGAAGATGATGAGCAGCACGAGGCAGACATCGACGAGCGGGGTGACGTTGATGTCGCTGTTGGGCGCGGCATGGCTGACCCCATGATCCGAGCGATAAGGGATCCGGCGCCGACGGGCCCCCCCAGGCGGGCGGCCGCTCACAGATATCGCCCTTCCTTGAGGGCGTGATCGATGATTTCGCTCGCGATGTCGTTCATGTCGATCTGAAACGCTTCGACCCGGCCGTTCAACAAGTTGAAGGCGGCGACAGCCGGAATCGCGACGAACAGACCGACCGCGGTCGCCACCAAGGCTTCGGAAATACCACCCGCGACCGAGCTGAGCCCACCGCCCCCGTCGGACGAGAGACCTTGGAACGCATTGATGATCCCGACGACGGTGCCGAGCAGCCCTACGAACGGCGCCGTGGAACCAACCGTAGCGAGCACCGTGAGACCCCGTTTGAGATTCGCGGTCGCCCGCTCTTTGGCGCGCTCCATCTGACGATTCACTGCATCGATGAGGTCGAAGTCACCCAGGTCCTCGGGCCCCTCCTCGCGCAGCGCTCCGATCCCTTTGATGTATTCGTCGAGGCCTCGTTCGAGCACGCGCGCGATCGGGCTGTCGCGAAATCGCTTCGCTGTCGCGAGCGCTTCTTCGTGCTTGCGCTCCTCGAGCTGCGACTTGATCGCCAAAACGCAGGCGGTGGATTGTTGGCGCGCGCGGACGAAGGCGAGGCCCCGCTCGACCATGATCGTGAACCCGACCAAGAACATCGCGATCAGGATGACGAGCACGCTACGAGCAGCGGTGCCCATCTGTTCCCACATGCCCGCGAGTGAGAAGTCAGTACCTTCGGCGACGAGAAGAGTGATGAAGTCCATACGTTCGATCTCCGATGCTCATTGGATGACGATGCGAAACTCGATTTCCGTGCACGTCTTGACCGGTCGCCCGGCAACCTGAAACGGTTTGAACCGCCACATCGCGACCGTGTCGCGACAGATCTGGTCGACCTCGGGATAGTTGGGAAACTTGTGGACCGTGCGTAGATCCTCGACTTTGCCGCTTTCGTTGACGCAGAACGCGAGCTTGGTGCTGCCCGAGCGGCGATCGATGCTGGCCCGCGTCGTCGCGAGCTTCTTGGCGTCGCAGTCGGGGGTGTAGAGCGCATTGCGACGCACCGATGCGATCGGTTCTCTCGCGATCTCTTCCTTCTTCGGCTCGCGTTTCACAGCCACCCCTGGGCCGAGACCCCCGAGCATCCCCGGGACACCCGGAATCCCGGTTCCACCCGGCATCCCAAACTTGGGATCCCCGGGCAGACCCTTGCGCGGAGCTCCGGGCAAGGGTGGCCCGGCCACTTGCTTGGGAATGGGTTCGTCGAGTGTCTTCGGGATCTCCTTGGGCTGTTCGAGCTCGATGGGGGGCTCGGGCAACTCGGGCTCCTGTGCGACCTCCGGCTCGGGTTCGCTTGCCGACTCGCTGCTCCCCGCCGGCGGTGGCGGAGGAGGTGGCGGCGGTGGGGGAACCTCATCGGCCATCCGTTGTACGAGCACGATCGAGTGGCGGGGTGGCTCGACCCGGCGGATCTGCAGGCGGTTCATCACCCACATGAACACCAGCAGACTCGCGGTGAATGTGCCCGAGACAACGCCCGCACCGATCATGGCTCGCCGCCAACGCGGGTTTCGACTTTGAACTTGGACGTAGTGATCGAACATCGTCGATTACCTGCCTGCTCGTTTCGCCTTGCCCGCTGGTTCGAACATCGCGGCGTCGGCCGCTTGGATCGCTGCGAGCAGTTCGGTCTTGCGAATGGCGTCTTGGGCTTGCTCGTCGGGTGTCATGGGGGGAGGCGCGCAGCAGGACTGCCCGGGTTCGAGCGGTGGCGCACCTGCGGGGGGGCACTCTGGAAGCTGGTCGAGGTCGCAAATCGCCTTCTGTTGCTTCCACGAGAGCATGGCGTCCTCGCGGGCTCGGATCGCCTCTACCATTTCTTCGGGTAGGGTCGGTTCCGCAACGACGACGCGCGCGTGTTGCCGTTGGGTGTAAGCGATCGACCGCCAGGCGTAGGCATCGCGGAAGTTCGGATCGATCGCGCTCGCTCGGTCGAGCAACTCGATCACCCGATTGGCGATCTCGATGCGCTGGGCGGTGGGGATCGCATCGTTGTAGGGGAGCCCGCTCTCGAGCTCGGGCCACAACGGTTCGAACTCGAGTGTGGCCAGCTGGTGCCATGCCGACACACTGCCTGGAAAATCCTGGGTTCGTTTGACGAACCATTCACGGGTTTTGTCCGGCTGGTCGCACTCGGCGTATTGCCTTGCGATGTATCCGTACCAGCGCTCCGCTTTGGGTTCGAGCTGATGCTGGTCGAGCCAATGCTGCAATAGGTCATCGCAACGTTCATCGGCTTCGAGCAGGACGAGCCGATGGTCCGCGATCTGTTTGGCATCGTCATCCGTCCGCTGGATCAAGCGTTCGTACCAGCGGTGAAAATCTTCGAGCGCCATGTCGGTCGAACGTTTTCGGACTTCCAGCTGGCCAGCATCCTTCGCCTGCAACACCGCGGCTTCGGCCGCACACGCACGATTCCAAAGCACCGTGACCCCGTCGGGCTCGAGTTCCAAGGAACGGGTATAGAGCGCGATCGCTTCGTCGAAGCGGCCTTCCTCATACGCCGCGTTTCCTTCCCGGATCAGGTCACGTGCTGCCAGGGTCTCGCATCCACCGAGGGCCAATGCCAATACGCTGGCTTGGATCCGTCCGAACATCGCACTGTACACTAATCGAATGCCGCGTCCGCGCCTAGCGACGGTATTGTCGGTTCTCGCCGGGGCGCCTTCGCCTCCGGTGACATCGAGCTGAATTGCCACGCGACTCTTCGACCACAGTGACGTAGCTCGCGAAGCGACGTGCAACCGAACACCTCTTGGACTCGAACTCGAAGCCCGATGATCGGTTGCCCATTCGATCACCCTCGAAGCGGCCTTTTCCTTCGTGACGTCGACTGCAGTCGTATCTTGCGAGCAGGCTGCATTTTTTTCCTCATGCTCGCTCGTCCGACCGAACCGACGGCGTCGTTGGGATTGAGCATCATCTATAGATCGTCCTTGCAATCCACCATTCGAGGCTCCATTGCTCGTACGCGATCTGGGTGGGGGCTCTGCAACCCCGAACAGCCAAAACCACGTGAAACAATTCTCGAACTCCGGCGCACTAATACGAGGTTTGTTCAGATGCTTCGTCGATCTATCGTCCCTGTTGTCTCCTTTGCGCTCGCGGGATGCTCCGATCAGGGCGACCCCGCGTCGGTCCATGGCTCCGCCCGAGCCGAGGATGCAGCGCTCGTCACTGACGTTACGCTGAGTCGCGCGACCCCACTCCGAGCCACGCCTGTCGCGTTGGGGTCGAGCGGAAGCCGGTCGATCGACGATCCCCGCATGCTCGCGTCGTTGCCCACGCGTTTCACCCTGACCGAGGGGCCAGTGGACGGCGGTCCGACCTCGCTTCAGAACGCGGTGAAGAAGGATGCTTCGGGAGCTGAGCCACCGGTCGATGGATACCTCGCCTACCTTCAAGCGACTCCGGGTCGCTACGAGGTGAGGCTCGCACGGGTCAAAGATCCGCAAGGCGCTGGAAAGCTGATCTATCGAGGCGAACGCGAGATCGACTCCGTTTCGGTCAGCCTGGACGGAAAACTGGTGACGTTCGCGGCCCGCTCGCCGGAAGGTGATTTCGACGTATTCCTCATCGACATGGACGGTTCGTTGCTGGGCGCGGAGGGGGCGGTGGGCGAGCTCCCGTCGACCACGTTCGACGAGGTCGATGTGTCGATGTCGCTCGACGGTTCGGTGCATGCTTGGGGGAGTTTCGACGAGCTGTCGGGTACGACGAACCACGTCGTTGCGCGGCTCGACCGGGCAACCGGCGCGCTCGAGCTCGAACCGTTCGACATTTCGCTTGGTGGGGTGCCGATCGAGCAACTGCAGCCGGTTCTCACCGGCAGCGGCGAAGACGTCTTCTTCGTTGCCGACGATGACTTCATCCGCTCGATCTTCGATGCTCCGATCGTGGTCCGGTTTTCGACGGTGGGTGCCGGCGGGGCAGTCGCCTATGCGGGTCTACCTGGCGAAACCGATGCGTTGTTCGATCCGAGTGCGACCTTCGATGGCGATCGCGTGATGTTCCGCGAACGGCTCACGGGGATCGATTCACTCGTTCGCCTCGACCCGCTCCTGGGCGAAGTCACGACCTTGCTCGAAGATACGACCATCGAAGGTCCGTCCATGACGGCCGATGGACTCAACCTAGCTTTTGCGGATCTGGGGACCATCGTACGGGCAACGATCGATGTCGAAGCAGGGGCGGTCACCGACCTGATTCCGGTCCCGCCCTCAGGTCGTCAGGCGCTCGGATTCTCGCCATTTTGGGCCAAATCACTGCCTCCCCCTCCTCCTCCGCCTCCGGGCCAGATCGCCTACGAAGACACGACGGTCGGCGGCATGACGTTCCAGCGGCCCGAAGGGGTGGGTCCGTTGTTGCTCGACGGCGAAGTGGCTTTTCATGCCTTCCCGTTCACGGTCGAAACCGGGGGCTTCTACGATTTCTTGAGTGAGCAGGATTACGACGGATATCTGCACCTTTATGCGGACTCGTTCGATCCGCAGGATCCGCTCGGGAATGTTCTCGCCGGAAACGATGACCTCCAAACGAACCGACAATCTGGATTCGCGATCCTGCTCGAACCTGCTGAATACGTGGTCGTCACGAGTGCTTTCGCGGCCGGAGACGAAGGGACGTTCACGAACACGATCACACCTCGTCCAGTCCCCGGGCCGGGCGAACCCCCCGCGATCGAGCAATTCATAGGCAGCACGAGTGTCGCGGAGCCTGGTGTCGCGATCGAGTACACGTTCTTTGTCAGCAGTGCGGACCCGACCTCCTGCAGCTTGGACTTTGGTGATGGAACGGTGATCGCGATCGATCCCTGCACGCCCGGGACCTTGGTGACCACCTCTCACGCGTTCGATGCGGTTGGGTTCTATTCTGTCGTCCTCACCGTCACGAACGTGGGGGGTGAAGACTCGGCGCAAGCGTTTCCCACGATCGCGGTGGACGATCCCGTTGCGTTCGACATCGTGGTCGTATTTGCCAACGATGGCCTCAGTCCTGCACAGCGTGCGGCCTTCGAGGACGCTGCCGAACGGTGGGGGCAGGTGATCATCGGCGATCTCGTGTCCGCAGTCTCGGGCGATCCTGCCGTACCCGCGGGATTCTCGTGCCGCGGAGAACCTCCGTTCACCGGATTCATCGATGACGTCGTCATCAGTGCATCCGGGGAACCAATCGATGGTCCAGGAAGCGTGCTCGGGAGCGCTGGGCCCTGCCTGCTGCGTGAGCCTGGGAGCAACGGTGCACTGGGCCCGCTTCCGCTCTATGGGGCGATGCGATTCGATGTCGCGGATCTCGAAGGCCTCGAAGCCGACGGAACACTTGGGCCGGTCATCCTTCATGAGATGGGGCACGTGCTCGGGCTCGGTTCACTTTGGGAAGAGGACGGATTGTTGATCGGAACCGAGGCGCAGGGAGCCGACCCTGAGAGCCCCGACTACGATCCACAGTATATCGGTCCAGTGGCTGTGGCTCAGTATGGGAACCTGCTGACCGATGCGGGCGAACCAATCGCGGCGACGGTGCCCGCCGAAAACACCGGTGGACCCGGTACGCGCGAAAGCCATTGGCGCGAGGTGACCTTCGTCGATGAGCTCATGACGGGGTTCATCGCCATCGCGGAATCTCCATTGTCGATCCTGACGATCGGGAGTCTGCTGGACATGGGCTACGCGGTGGAATTCCAGGCTGCGGATCCGTTCGCCCTGCCTCCGCCCCCGCCTGCCATGGCGCAGTTTGCCCTCAGCCCACAGAGTTACGACCTCGTCTTCACGATCGATGACGTGAGGAAGCCCGCCCAACCGCTGTATCGACCGTAGCGAACCAGACCGACTCGGTGACGTGGATTCGCGCATCCACGGTCACCGGAGTTCGAGGTCGTGTGTTCTGCTCAAGAAGTTCGGCCGTCGATCGACGTCCGCGAGCACGTTGCGGTCGAGACCCTCCAACCTCACCGAGGTGGAGGTTGACGAGCTCTCGCCGAACGTTCGCGGTTTTCGTGCAATGCATCGATGCCGCACGTACTGCAAAAATGGCGGTTCACGCCCGAGTTGCCCAAACTTGGTATGCGAGAGCCTCGAGCGATTCGAAGGCCTGGGATGGGATGGAACCGACGGCAGCTTTTGCGGATGCAGATCCCGTGCTGCTGCATTCGCAGTTGCAGCTTCTCCAACCGAAGGCGCTTCATCTGATCCGACGTCCCGGTTCGTGATCCGACGGCCACGGTCGTCGCCGCGGCACACCAACGCTTCCCGATGACGGCAAGGCGGTTCTAGTTCGCAGATCGAAGGAGTGTGTTGCCCTGCAGAGGACCCTTCGACAGCACTCGAAATAGGGTTCGATTATGTAGCCCCATTCGTCCCATTCCATACAGGCGAGTCGCGATGAGGCGTAGGCAATTTATCCTTGATGAACTTCGAAAACGGCGACACTCTGCAATTCAGTTTCGGCTCACCCGACGTTTGGCTCGGCCCCGTCGGTGGCCAGGTTCGATAGGTCTTTTTCTTCGTTCACAGGCCTGTGGCATCACGGCCTCCTTTGCACGAGCAACTCCGAGGGACGATCGCGTCATGCTGCAACGGGTCCGCCTATGGTTATTCTTTGCTGTGCTCATTCCCTGGTTCACCCTTTCGGAGGCGCGAGCCGACCGGGGTCGCGGTACGATCATCGGTGTCGTGCGCAATGCCAAGACCCAAAAGCCCATCGAGGGTGCTGCGATCGTCGCGACATCGACCGCCCTGCAGGGGGAAGAAACGGCGACCAGCGACCACCTCGGGCTCTATCGGCTCCCGAGCTTGCCTCCTGGGGACTATACCGTCCAAGTCTTCGCGCCTGGCTACGACACGAGTAAACGCGATGGGGTCACCTTGCACTCCGATACCACCATCCGTCTCGATCTCGGGGTGCGGGCGAGCGACGACGAGGAGCAGGTCCGGGTCGTGGTCGTCGATGCGCCCGAGGTCGATGTCGGCTCGACGTCGATCGGTCAAACGGTCGACCAGGAGTTCACTCGGCGGGTTCCCGTGGCGTTTCCGTCGGACAAGGGTGGAGCCAATCGCTCGATCGAAGCTGTGGCCGAAGTCGTCCCGGGGGCAAACAACGACCGGTACGGGACCTCGATCGCGGGCACGACCTCGCCCGAGAACAACTACACGATCGATGGCATGAACGTGGGCGATTCCGGCTACGGTCTCATCGGGCTACCTCTGTCCGTCGAGTTCGTGGGTGAGCTCCGGATCGACGCGGGGGGCTACATGCCCGAGTTTGGTCGCGCGACCGGGGGCATCATCAATGCCATCACGGAGTCCGGGTCGAACGAGTTCCACGGAAGCGTCTGGGGCTACTACATGCCAGGACAGCTCGAGGGAGTGCGTCGCGTGGCGATTCGCGAGGGCTCGACCGTGGTGACGGAACCGTCACTTCGTTGGATTGGGGACGCGGGGTTCGACATCGGAGGACGGCTCATCAAGGATCGGCTCTGGTTCTATGCCGGACTCGATGTCGCGCGGACGGTCTACGACATCCGTCGCAACTTCTACCGCACGTTGGTCAATCCGGAAACGGGAGAGGTCCTCACGGATAGTGACGGGACGAGCTTGACGGAGCGGGTCGCCGGCACCCAAGAATCTCATCCCGCGGAGAGCACCTCGCTCCAGGCGATCGCCAAGCTCACCCTTCGCGCAGCGAAGAATCACACGGTCGCGGTGAGCGCGATCTTCAATCCATACTTCTCGGGCGGCGAGGGGAGCTACGGCATCGATCCCAGGGACGGGCTGCCCGATGTGACGAACGCGATCGGAAGCTTCGAATCGCTCGCTCACACCTACGACTCGAACACGGCGACGTTCACCGGGCAGTGGAACGCCTCCACCGACAACAACAAGTGGCTGTTCGACACGACGGTTGGGTACCACCATCAAACGCAAACCCGACTTCCGTCCGATGGTTCGGCGCTCGGTTCGAATGATGGACTGGCCGGGATTTCGCACGTGATTTGGCGGCGAAACAACCCGGAACCTTACTCCATCACGGACTTCGAAAATCTTTCTCCTGAAGCTGCTGCCGCGTGCGCCCCAGTCGAGGTCGTGGACCCCATGGACCCCGAGTCGACCATTCGAACGCCGACATGCCCTCTGCTGGAGTATCGGACGGGCGGCCCCGACTTCATTTCTGAGAGTCGATTCGGTCGTTTGCGGGGTCGCCACATGACGACGTTCTTTGGCACCGGGGCGGGACATCATGAAGTGAAGTTCGGCCTCGACGTCGAATATCTTGCGTACGCCAATAACCGAGGTTACCCCGGTCAACGTCTTCTTCGCGAATCGACGGCGGGAACCAGCTTTTTTGACCTGCGGCAATACGGAGTGCTCCTCTCCCCGGACGAGGATTACATCTTCGATAGCCTCGACTACACGAGCCGATCCGTGATCATCGGGGCATTTTTGCAGGACTCTTGGGCGATCATGGACAAGGTGACGCTCAACGCTGGGCTGCGTTACGACGCACAGCTCGTCTATGGTGCGGATGGCCAGCTCGTGATCTCGGTGCCCAACCAGGTGGCTCCACGGGTAGGCCTCATCTGGGATCCTACGCAGGCTGGGCGATCCAAGCTCTTCGGTAGCTATGCTCGCTTCTATCAAAGTGTTCCGCTCGACGTCGCAGACCGCGGGGGTTCCGGCGAACCGTTGGTCGGCGCCCTGTGGGATGCCGCCAATTGCAATCCGCGGGACCCGGCCCAACAAGAAAACGAGTGTCGAGATCCGGCGAATCAACTGCCCGTGGGCGGTTCGACAACGCCAGACCAGGTCTGGATCACCCAGTCGACCGGCAAGACGCCCGTCGATCCCGACCTCAAACCACAAGCCCAAGACGAGATCGTGTTTGGCGGCCAGCTCGAGGTCTTCGACGGGGCCGTGCTCGCGCTTTCGTATCAGCGTCGCTGGCTGGTCAACGTCATCGAGGACATGAGCCGTGACGAGGCCCAGACGTATTTCATCGGCAATCCTGGTGAGGGCCTCGCCGCAGACTTCCCGAGGGCGACACGCAACTATGACGCGATTATCCTCAGTTTTCAGAAAGCGTTCGACAAGAACTGGCTCCTCTCCGCGAGCTACACCGCGTCTTGGCTGAGGGGAAACATCTCGGGCCTGTTTCGACCCGAGACGTTTCAGCTCGATCCATTCGTGAACTCGGATTTCGACCTCATCTCTTTGTTACCCAACCGCACCGGCTATCTGCCCGGCGACCACCGCCACTCGGTCAAGGTGTTCTCGGCTGGGGAGGTCGAGCTCGGAAGGCGCCATCATATCCTGTTCGGCGGAGCCTTCCGTGCGCTCTCGGGCGCCCCAACCGACTATCTCGGCTCCCACCCGCTTTACGGCGACGACGAGGTCTATATTTTGCCGAGGGGTTCGGGTGAGCGCCTGCCGTGGCAGTTCCGAATCGATACGAACATCGGATATCGATACGACTTCAACGACGATGTGGCGATTGGCTTTACCATCGATGCCTTCAACCTGATGAATTTCCAAGCCGCAACGCGGGTGGACAGCACGTACACGCAAAACGATGTCATTCCGATCGAAGATGGCGACCAAGGCGATCTCGATGGATACACGGACGTCGACGGTGCCCCGGTGGTCGTCAACCCGAACTTCGGACGACCGATCGCTTTTCAAACGCCGCGGCAACTGCGGTTTGGGCTTCGACTGACCTTCTAGGAGTGAATACACGTGTTCGCTATCGCATCGCACTATCGAAAGGCTCAGCCGCGAACCGGCGAGCTCAAGGCCGCGGTCGGATCGATCGTCGCTCTGGTCATCCTCACGGCCTTGCTGACCGGCTGCAAAGAACCACCGATTTATTGCGCGAGTGGTCGTGGAGACTTTGCCGTGAAGTATGCGCTGGCTGGTGGGGACGAACCGTGCTCCACCTTGCTCGGTGACGTGGTGGGCATGCAGAGCTACAGCCAGGTCAAAGATGAGTTGCCTGACTTCGGCGATGCATCGGTGGGATTTCAGGCGGCCCGGCTCGGCGACTTTTGGGTGCATGCCCTCGAACAAGGGCTAGGAGATGCCAACGCTGACCACCGCACGTATTCGCTGGGGGACTTCGCCGGATCTTTTCCCGACGAGGATGGGTTCTGTTCCATTCCTGAAACTTCGCTGGCGGAGCAAGACCTGCCCGAAGTGCCTGAAATACCCGCCGTCGAAGACGATCCGACGACGCCGGACGAGGACGAAAGTATCCCAGCCGTACCGGTGCAACCTGCAATCTCGCTCAGCTACGCGTGGCGCGACGTCCGTTTCTTCGTCACGCCGGATTCACAAGGGACCCAGTTCACCGCGGATCTGACATATACGGAAAACGAATGCTCCGCCGAATACCGTGCGGTCGGCGTGTTTCCGGCAGTTCCGTGCATGACCGATGATGAATGCAACGATGAGGCAAATGGAATGAATCCCAGCTTTGCCGTTCACTGCGATCCAGATCTGCTCCTGTGCGTCCTGAACGAAGATCCGCCGTCGTTCGAATAGGGAAGGAAAGACGTAATCATGACCACAACGTTCTCGAAACGGGTTTGTATTCCCGCGGTGATGACCGTCGCAATCTCGCTGCTGAGCCCTCCGGTCGTCGCTCACGCTCGACGCGGAGCAGATGCCTCGGCCCCAGAGACCGCTCCTCCAGCCCCAGCGCCCGTCGAGGCACCACCCGTCGAGGCGCCGCCCGTCGAGGCACCCGCTCCCCCTCCCGTGGAGGCAGCCCCACCGCCGGCTCCCACCGAACCCGCTCCCGCCCCTCCTACCACCGACCCGCCCCCAGGAGCGGCAGAGCCTGCTCCAGCGCCCGCCGACGCTGCTCCAGCACCTCCGAGCGAGCCTGCTCCCACCGCACCCCCTGCAGCCGAACCCGCTCCCCCCACGACTCCCGCCGAACCTCCCCCCACGGCGGTCGAGCCTGCGCCAGCCGTTGCGTCCCCGGTCGTGCCCACCGCGACACCCACCACTCCCACGGAACCTCCCGTCGCGGCTGCGACGGACGCGGGTCGCCGAGAACGGGTTGGCGGCGGGGCGGCCATGGCTGTAGGCGGAGTGTTCGCATTGACGGGTCTTGGCGTCATCATTGGGTTCTCCGTCCAATACAACAACATCGAGCACGATCTGCGAGCTGCGCAGGATGATGTACAAACTCGCAATTGCGCCTTGATGTCGAGCCTATCGCTGTCCGAAGAATGCAGCGGCTTTCTCGGCGATCTCGAGGATCTGGAGGAGAAGGCCGATCGTGCCAACGAAGGAGCCCGTGCAGGTGGCATCCTCATGCTGGCCGGAGCGGTGGCCGCAACTGCCGGGGCGATTGCGTACTACTATGGTCGGCAACGTCGAGCGAAACAGACCACTGCGCGCGTGCGGGTGGAACCAACGTTGGGTGGGGCTACCCTTCGTTTCTGATTCGGAGGATTCGATGCACAGGAGCAAACTTTGCAGTGTCATCATCGATTGTGAGACGGGCGATCTTTCCGCCGCGGCGCGATTTTGGAGTGCAGCATTCGGCCGGGAGATCACGAACATCGAGGGCAACTACGCCAAGTTGGCGATGCGCTCGACGGAACCGGTCGTCGAGGTTCAACGGGTCACTCATCCAAGCCGCGTTCACCTCGACATCGAGGCGGATGACGTCGCGGCCGAGGTGGACCGCCTCGAAGCGCTCGGAGCCAAACGTATCGCGCAGATCCGAACGTGGTGGGTCCTCGAAGCACCAACCGGTCAGCGATTTTGTGTGGTTCGTCCACAACGTGGCGACGACCTCGGCGAGAATGCCAATGTCTGGCCGTGACCGGAGTCCAGGCAGAACCGTTTGTTCACACCCCTAGGTTTGGACGAAGTTGCAAAAGCGCCGGTAGGCGCCCGTTTGGGGTGTGCACCGGCAGCTCGGCTGCCGGGGCGAGGGCCTTTGCGAAAGGCGGAAGGGTTTGAACGGAGTTCCAAAAGCGCCGGTAGGCGCCCGTTTGGGGTGTGCCCCGGCAGCTTGGGCCCCTTGAAGGTCACTCGACCGCCGCGAGATGGACATCACCGCTGAATGTCGAGATCTCGAGGGCACCTCCGCCGCTGCCCAATTCGCGCGAGTATTCCCCGCTGCGCAGTCGCGGTGGTTTGACGAGTTCGTCTACGATCGCGCCCGAGAATGTCGTGACTTCGATCCGAAGGGGGGCCGAAGGTGGCACGGCGATCGCAACATCGCCCGAGTGCGAACAGATCTGATGGGGTCCCTTGCCGAGGCGACCTCCAAAGGCGACGTCTCCACTGACTCCGGACACCTGCAAACAATCGACCTCGGTCTCGCGTAGCTCGATATCCCCCGAGACGGTCTCGATCGCGACCTCCCCGCGAAGGCGGCGCGCGTCGACGTCGCCACTAATCGTAGCGATCTCCACCCGCCCGACTGCGCCTCGCAGTTCGACATCGCCACTCGTCGAAGCCACTTCGACCCGAGTGGGTGTTCCGTGGATCTGGACGTCACCCGAAACCGACGTGACGGTAATTCTGCCGTTGATCTGGCGCGCATCCACATCACCCTTGCGAGCGCGAATTTGGAGGTCGGCGGAGGTCGGCAGGCGCATGCGGAGTGAGCCGTTCCGTGGAACCCCCGGTCCCGTAAAGCGGATATGGACACGGCCGCCATCTTGTTCGAGGCGCGCCACGAAACCGTCGCCCAGCCCCGACTCGATCTCGACTCTCGCTTGTGACCAGCCCTCGATCTCGAGATCGAGGTCGTCGATCGTCGCGTCCACGACGACGTCGGGCGCAACGGCAAGGCTCGCCGTCGTCGTGCTATCGGGTCGATCGGGGGCGTCGGGTGGCGCGATCGCGGTTCCGGACCGGAGGATCGCGGCGAGGATCCAAGTCGTGATCATGGTGACCATGCCAACCAAACGGTTAGCGCGGGGCCCTGGTGTTGGAGGCCTGCCGCAGAACCGTGAGCTTTTGGTGATAGGTACGATCGAGGACGCGCTGCAAATGGTCGTCGTCGGGCCGTTCCGCCAATGCAGCGCGAGATCGTTCGATCGCGGCTTCGACGATCTCGAGATTCGCTTCGTAGACGGCGAGCAGATCCGATTCGAGCAGCGTCCGACGGTGTTCGTAGGCCCGGCCGAGCTCTCGTGCAGCCAATTCGAGGTCGCGTTCCCCGGGGAACGCCTCCGGTTCACCGAGCGATGTGGCGCCCACCCTTGGGGAGGCTCGTGGCGGATCGAGCACGTCTTCGGGGGTTGTGCCAAGCCGCGTTCCCTTGGACCAAAGCAACGCCAACGCTGCCGCCAAGACGAGTGCCGCGGGTAACAGCTTGCGACGGCGCTTCTTTGCCTCCAAACGCTCGGCGAGTCGCGGCCAGCCATCCTTGGGCGGCTCGATCGAACGCGGCAGCGCCCGAATCATCACATCGAGCTCTTCGTCACCCATCACTTGAGCAGCCCTCGCAGCAGGCCTCGTGCGCGATGCAGTTGAGCCTTCGTGGTTCCGATCGACAGCTCCATCATCGTGGCGATCTCTTCGTGACGATACCCTTCGATCTCGTAGAGGACGAACACCGCCCGCGCCCCGGCCGGCAAGGTCGCAATCGCGCGCTCGAGGTCGACACGGGCGTCGACGCCCCCGAGCGGCTCAGCGCACCCATCATGGGTCGCAGCGCTCGCTTGCTCACGCGCAAGACGACGAAGTCGGGTGCGCCGGTCTCCGAGCACTTGGTTGACCGCGAGCCGGTGCAGCCAAGTGCCAAACGCCGACTCCCCACGAAACCCGCCGAGCTTCTCCCATGCCCGCACGAAGACGTCCTGGGTCAGGGTAGCCGCCAATTCCGGATCAGCCACGAGGCGCAAGCATAGAGCGTAGATCCGTCCGGAATGCGCATGATAGAGCTCGGCGAATGCAGCCACGTGGCCGCTCTGTGCCCGACGCACGACCGCGGCGACACGTTCGTCATCGGCCACGGCCAAGGGAGGGATCGTCGAAAGCGTGGACGTGGCGGTCCCCACAGGCTTGCCAGGTTGGATCCCGCCGAGCCCGAAAAGGTTGGGATCGAACCTCGTGTCCAACCCAGTGCGGCGCGGCGGCATCGAAACACCATGAGTCCAACAGGTATCCTTCATCACCACCGATGGATCGTCGCGATCGCGTTTGTGGCCTGCACTTCGAGACCCCTCCCGATCGAGCCGAGCGAGGCGGCTGCCGTGCCCCCGGCCGATGCCCACGCGGATTTCGAGTGGACGGGTGACCTCTCGGCCGGGGGCGTCGTCGAGCTTCATTCCATCAGAGGGGACATCCGCGTCCGACCCTCCTTGGCGGGGCAGGTCCGCGTGCTCGCGACCAAAAGTGGCAAAGGCCCCGAGACCGTCGAGGTCGACGTGAAGGCGGGCCCCGATCGCATCACGATCCGACCGCTCTATCATCAACGTTTGCGAACCCGCGATACGAGCGTCGCTTTCGTGCTCGAAGTCCCGGAGGGATTGAAGGTTTCGGCCAACGTCACCGACGGACGGATCGATGCGGAGGGCGCCCGTTCGGCGCTCGACCTGCAGACGGACAACGGCTCGATCACGGCCTCCGATTGCCCCGACATCCATGCGAAAACGGTCGACGGCAGCATTCACGTCGAGTTCGGGAGCACGGCCAAACGAGCGATGTTGGAGTCGGTCAACGGTGACGTCGAGCTCGAGATCGGTGAACATCTGGGCGCGAACGTTCGTGCGAGCGCGATCTCGGGCACCCTCGAATCCGACTTTCCGCTCACCCGCGACCAAGAGACGGCGGGCGAACACGGACGAACGACGCTCGGCGACGGCAGCACGACGATCGACCTCTTCAGCGTCAACGGCAGCGTTCGGCTGCAACGATCCGACGCGACCGCAGCAGCCCCTACCTCCGCGAACGTTGCCCCTGGATCACGCGGAGAGAACAATGCCGTCCGATCGGCTCCTTGACGCGGGGCGGCCGATCGGTTTTGAGCCAGGATGGCCGACCTAGCAGGGACCGTCGGGGCAGCAATCCCCGAAAAACACACAGGCGCTATCGCAAAAGCAACCAGCCGGAGCCGGTCCGCCGCAGGAGCTGGTTTCTACACACGAGGATGGATCTGGATCACCGCCATCTCCGCCGTCGCTGTCATCACCACCTCCGTCTCCATAGAGCACGTCGAGCGCGATGAGGTCGGTGTCGGTGAACACCCCCGTACTTGTGTCGCTGAAACATGAGTTCATCACCGACCCATCGAGGACAGCACCGGTGGGGGTGCCCGGGATGTGGATGGCGCCATCCGGACCGGCCCCTTCGTTGCCCCCGACACCGCAGCTGATCGAGCGATTGAAGAAGTCGGTGTGTCGGAACCCGATGCAGTGTCCGAGCTCGTGGATGATGACGTGACTCGTGACGGCGACCCCCAATCGCGCCACGCCGCGGCCAATGTTGATCTCATTGAATGGGAGACCGCCGGAGGGGAACCCCGCCGATCCGCCACTTCCGGAGACCGCGTCTGCAATGATTTCGGCATCGCACCCGGTGTTGGAGCCTGTGGTCCGGATCATTTCGAACGACAGGTTCAGATCGTTGTAACTGACAATGGCGTTATTGAGACTCGTGCTCAGCGTCCCGCTGAAGTCCCGCCCATCGATACAGATGACCTCCACGTCGGAACTCATCTGATTGGTCGTACGATATTGGCGGAAGTCGTCCGCTTCCGTGGGGTCGAAACGTTGACCGTTCGGTCCACGCGTTTGTACGCCGATCATTTCGCGGGAAGCCTCCAGATTCACTACAGCATCACCTCCAGCAAACACAATCCCGTCTCGAACGTCGATTTCCGTGTCCGGATATCCGGCTTCGCGGAGGTTCTCGATGATCTCCTCGATCGATCCCTCGTACTCTCGTTCGACGGGTTCAGATCCTTCGCGTTCGCTGCTGCAGGCGAACAGCACACTCAAACACGCTACACACGCTCGCTTGACCATTATTTCCCCGTTTCTGCAAAATGTGCATTGATCGGTCAATGGCCAAATGGCCATTGACCACGATCGTGCATTCCGACCGTGGCGGCTCCGACCCTTACAAAAGTTTGATCGCGTTCTCAAGTACTCATTCGTGCGTGCGATTGATCGTAGTTCCTTCCGACTGGTCGCCTCCATTTGGTGGTAATTGTGGTCATCCATTCGGCGAATGGCTCGAGTCGGGGAGCCGTTTCGGTCGATCGATGAAGAGGCTTCCCGCGTGGCCGGTCCGGTAGCAGGCCGTCCTCGGCATCAACCTCGGCGCACGGGCGTACGGCGAGCGCGTCGCAGCGATCACGTCGAGCGGCGTTTTGGCTCATAGGCCAAAACCGCAAACCCGGCGAGCAGCGCCTTCCTGTTCGCGGTGGACCGCCTCTCCGACCTCCGAAACCGTCCACCGGACAGGTTGCGGACACATCGAACACGGAACTCGACGTCCGGATCTCAAATGGGATCCACATCGTTGCGGTTGGCACGGTTGATGCTGTTGGATGGCGCTGAAGCCCTCTTGTATGTTTCGAGAGACCCACGACCAGGACCGGCTGATCCCTGCCTCCGAGCGAACGCGGCTTCGCGCCTGGCGAATCGGGGCTTGGATCCCGGCTGGTTCGTTGGTCCTCGCGGCGACCTTCGGGGGTTACACATGGCCGGTCGGCGATCGATCCGTTGCGGTCGAGCGCGTGCGGATCGCCGAGGTCGAGCGCGGTACATTGGCCCGAAACCTCGCGGCGGATGGCCGCGTGACGACATCGAATAGCTCAACGCTCTATGCGAGCGCCGCAGGCACCGTGCACCTGGATGTGACGGCCGGTGATTCCGTGTCTCGCGATCAGCGGCTTGGACTCGTCGCGAGTCCCGAGCTCGAAAGCCGGCTTGCGCAGGATCGAGCCAGTCTCGCCTTGCTCGAGGTCGAAGTCGACCGATCCGAACTCGTCCGCGAACAAGGCAAGGCCGAGGCGCAGAAGCTGATCGACCAGGCCGAGATCGACCGTCAAACGGCAGTTCGGGAGCTGGAAGGCACGCGAGCCGCGTACGAGGCGGGTGCGCTGCCGCAGATCGATCTGCTCCGGGCGGAGGACAGCCTGAAGAAAGCGGAGATCTTGCTCGGCCATGCCCGCAAGGACGCCAAACTCCTCCAACGCGGCCTCGTGTTCGAGCTGCAGACCAAGCGACTTGCGCTCGACCGGCAGCGAACGGTCGTCTCCGAACTGTCTCGCCAGGTCGACGCGCTCGTGATCCGATCGCCGGTGGATGGACAAGTCGGACAAGTGTTCGTTGCGGAGCGCGCTGCCGTCGTCGCCAATGCACCCGTGCTGACCGTGGTCGATCTCAGCGCATTCGAGCTCGAGATCAACGTCCCAGACAGCCTTGCGCGCGATCTCGCGGTCGGTATGCCCGCAGAGATCATCGCAGCGGACGAGACCTACCCCGGTCGGGTGCGTTCGGTTTCACCCGAGGTGGTCGGTGGCGAGGTTGCGAGCCGCCTGCAATTCGTCGGCCGTCGGCCGCTCGGTCTCCGCCAAAACCAGCGCCTCGTGGCCCGGGTTCTCATCGACGAGAAGGTCGACGTGCTCATGGTGGAGCGCGGCCCCTTCTTCGAAGCCGGCGGTGGCACGATCGCGTATGTCGTCGAACACGGGGTCGCCGAGCGGCGAGCGATCCAGACCGGGATCGCGAGCCTCGAATCGGTCGAAATCCTATCGGGTGTCGAAGTGGGCGACCGCATCGTGATCTCCGGCGCAGACGTGTTCGGCGATGCGGAGCGCGTCCGGATCGCGCGGGACTGACCTACGCACGGGAGGCTTCCATGTTGGAGATGCAAGACGTATCCAAGGTTTATCGCACCGAACTGGTCGAGACCCATGCGCTGCGCGAGTTATCGATCCATGTCCGCGATGGCGAGTTTCTGGCGGTGACCGGGCCCTCGGGCTCGGGGAAGACGACGTTTCTCAACATCGCGGGTTTGCTCGAAGAGCTGACGACCGGCCAATATCGGCTCGATGGGGTCGATGTTCGGGGGTTGAGTGATCGCGCCCGGTCACGGCTGCGCAATGAAAAAATCGGCTTCATCTTCCAGAGCTTCAATCTCATCCCCGACTTGAACCTGTTCGACAATGTCGACGTTCCGTTGCGGTATCGGGGGCTCGGCCACGCCGAGCGTAAGCGGCGGATCGAAGGGGCGCTCACCCGGGTCGGGCTCGCTTCGCGCATGCGACACTATCCGGCCGAGCTGTCCGGCGGCCAACAACAGCGGGCCGCGATCGCGCGCGCGCTGGCGGGAGAGCCACGGTTGCTATTGGCCGACGAACCCACGGGAAACCTCGATTCCCAAATGGCGCGCGACGTCATGGAACTCCTCGAGGGGCTCCATGCCGAAGGGGCCACCATCGTGATCGTGACCCATGATCAAGAGCTCGCGGCCCGGACGGAGCGGAATGTCCACATCGTCGACGGTCAGGCGACCGATCTCGAGATCGTGCGCCCACTCGTGAGGCTCGCCGACCCCCACAACCGTTCGCGAGCTTGAACGGAATGCACAACACCATGCTCCGCTACTCCATCGAACTCGCGCTCCGCAGTTTCCGGCGCAATCGCATCCTCACGGCGCTCATGATCCTCGCGATCGCACTTGGCATCGGTGCGAGCATGACGACGCTCACCGTGCTCCACGTCCTCTCCGCTGACCCCTTGCCAGGGAAGAGCCACCGTCTCTATCGGGTGCAGCTCGACCCGCAAAGCTTGGAAAACTACATGCCCGGTGCCGAGCCGGACGAACAGCTCACGCGCTATGATGCCGAAGCGCTGTGGCACGGCGCCCACGCGAAGCGGCAAGCGCTGATGACCGGGGGGCACGTTGCGATCACCCCCGCGCGTCCTGACGTCGAGCCCTTCTATGCTACCGCCCGGTACACGTCGGCCGACTTTTTCAGCATGTTCGACGTGCCCTGGGTCGACGGGGGTCCGTGGGGGATCGCCGACGATGACGCGAGGGCTCGTCTCGCGGTGGTGTCGCGACAGCTCGCCGACAAGCTGTTCGGCGGCGAGCGTCCCGTGGGCCGCTCCTTGCGGATCGGCGACCACGACGTGCAAATCATCGGGGTCGTCGACGCCTGGCGTCCGGCCCCGCGGTTCTACGATCTGCACGACGGCACCTATGGCGAAACCGAGCAGGTGTTTCTGCCAATCTCGACCGCACTCGAGCTCGAGCTCCGCCGACACGGCCTCATGAACTGCTGGGATGACGTGGGGGATGACGAGACGAGCCTGACCGCGCCATGCTCGTGGATCCAGTACTGGGTCGAGCTCGATTCACCCGATGAAGCCAACGCTTATCGGGATACCCTCATTCGCTATTCCGAGGACCAACGGACGGCTGGTCGATTCCAACGTCCCTCCAACGTTCGCCTTCGGAACGTGATGGAATGGCTGGACTTCAAGCAGGTCGTTCCTGGCGACGTCCGGCTGCAGAACTATCTCGCGTTCGGTTTTCTCCTGGTCTGTCTCATCAATACGGTCGGCCTCCTGCTCGCAAAATTCTTGCGACGATCGGCTGAAATCAGCGTGCGTCGAGCCCTCGGTGCATCGCGCAGCGCGATCTTCGTGCAGTTCCTCGTCGAAGCGATCACGATCGGACTCATCGGTGGTGTGCTCGGACTCGGTCTCACCTTCCTCGGTCTTGCCGCGGTTCGTATGCAACCGAGCGGCTACGAACACCTGGTCGAACTCGACGGTCGCATGTTGGCTGGCACATTCGCATTGACCCTCGTCGCCAGCATCCTCGCGGGCATCCTACCCGCGTGGCGGGCTTGCCAGGTGGTGCCGGCCACTCAACTCAAAACCCAATGACGTCGAGCGGTGAAAGCGTGCCATGGAACTCGTCCCCATCCTGTCGACCCTTCGCCGCCACAAGACCGCGGCCACACTCATCGTCCTCGAGATCGCGGTCACCTGTGCCATCGTTTGCAATGCGTTGTTCCTGATCGGCGATCGATGGGCCGACCTACAGCAGGTGAGCGGGGTCGTCGAGGAGGAACTGATCCGGGTTCACGTCGCGAATATCCGCAAAGACGATGCCTCGCCCGCCGTGACGACGGCCGATCTCGCGGCGTTGCGCGCAATCATCGGTGTGAAAGCGGTGGCAACCACGAACCAGATCCCGTTTGGAGGTTCGTCCTGGAACAGTTCGATCAATCTCGCGCGCGATCAGACGCATCCCACGCTCAATGCTGCGACGTATATGGGGAGCGAGGACTTGCTCGAGACGTTTGGTTTGAACCTCGTTGCCGGCCGTGACTTCGCTCCCGACGAATACATCGACTTCGACCATTTGCGGGGTCTGGGCGACGGACAAACGCGGCTCCCCTCGGTGATTCTCACTCGGACGACGGCGGATCGCTTGTTTCCCGGCCAAAGCGCGCTCGGCCAGAGCATTTACGTATGGGGCGACAGCCCGATCCCGGTGGTGGGCATCGTCGAACATCTGATTCGTCCCAATGAGCTCGACGGTCGGTCCGGCCGCGAGCTTGCCGTCATCTTGCCGATCCGGCCGACCTTGGAGTTCGGCACGAGTTACGTGCTTCGGGTTGGGGCCGACGAACGCACGGAGCTCTTGCAGGCGGCGGTCGAAGTCCTCGGACGCATGCAGGCTCATCGCCTCGTGGTCGAAACGGACAAGTTGACCGAACTGCGCGAAAATCGGTTTCGCGGTGACCTCTCGATGGCGTGGCTCCTCGTCGTGGTGTGTGTGGCCTTGCTCGTGGTCACGGCCCTCGGAATCGTCGGATTGGCGAGTTTCTGGGTCCAGCAGCGGACGCGCCAGATCGGGATCCGCCGAGCACTCGGGGCGACTCGAGCCCAGATCATGCGATACTTCCACGTCGAGAACTTTCTCCTGACGACGCTCGGGATCGCCCTCGGCATGGTGTTCGCCTATGCGATCAATTCGTGGCTCATGGCGAACTACGAGCTCCCACGGTTGCCCCTCCACGTCCTGCCCGGTGGCGCGATCCTGCTATGGCTGCTCGGTCAGCTCGCGGTCCTCGGTCCCGCGTGGCGGGCCGCGGCCGTGGCTCCAGCGATCGCGACTCGGAGCGCTTGAGGATCGACCATGGCGACCGTTCTCGTCATCGATGACAACCCAGGCGTCGCAACAGCGCTCGAGGTGCTGTTCTCACTCCATGACTGGCGTACCCTCAAATCCGACTCGCCCCAAGCGGGACTGAGCGTGATCGACCGTGAGCCCGTCGATCTCGTGATCGCCGATATGAACTACCGCGCGGATACGACGTCGGGTGAAGAAGGCGTCGCGTTGTTTCGTGCGATTCGTGATCGTCAGCCCGATCTGCCCGTCATCCTGCTCACCGCGTGGACTCAGCTCGAATCGGCGGTGCATCTCATCAAAGCCGGAGCGGCGGACTATCTCGCCAAGCCATGGAACGACGACAAGTTGGTCGCGACGGTCAACAACTTGCTCGAGTTGTCAGAGGCCCGGCGCGAGCTCCATCGTCGCCAAGTTGGTGAACGGCGACGGCAAAGCGAACTCGCGGAGCGCTACGATCTCCGCAAACTCGTGTTTGCCGATCCCGCGATGGAACGAGCCGTCGCACTGGCCTGCCAGGTCGCACGGGCCGATGTTCCCGTGTTGATCACGGGCCCGAACGGTTCGGGCAAAGAGAAGATCGCGGAGATCGTGCAGGCGAACTCGGTCGTGAAGGACGGCCCGTTCGTGACCCTCAACTGCGGCGCGCTGCCGTCCGAGCTGCTCGAGGCGGAATTGTTCGGAGCCGACGCGGGGGCCTATACCGGCGCGAGCCGGGCCCGCGAAGGCAAGTTCGAAGCCGCACACACCGGCACGTTGTTTCTCGACGAGATCGGTAACCTCTCGTTGGGCGGACAAATGAAGCTGCTGCGAGTGCTCGAGACCGGTCGATTCGAACGCCTGGGATCGAATCGCGAACAAAAGGTCGATGTGCGTGTGATCAGTGCGACCAATGCCGATCTACCGGCCATGATTCGGGCGGGATCCTTTCGGGAGGACCTCTACTATCGCCTCAATACGATCGAGATCCGGGTTCCGGCGCTCGCGGATCGTCCGGACGACATCTTGCCATTGGCCGAGCATTTCCTCGCGCCCGGCAAGCACCTGTCGTCCGCGGCTCGTGCAACGTTGCGCCGATATCCGTGGCCCGGCAACGTACGCGAGCTGCGAAACACCCTGCAACGCGCGGCCCTCTTGGCTCGACAAGCCGAGATTACACCCGGCGATCTCGCGCTCCCAGCCATCAGTCCAACGGGGCCATCCGACGAACTCGATCGCCCGACGGTCGAAGCCGCTCTCGCACGCGCCGGTGGGGTGATCGCTCAGGCCGCGGCCGATCTCGGCCTCAGCCGACAGGCGCTTTACCGTCGCATGGACAAGCTCGGCATCGCTCGACCGTGAGGCGATCGTCGACTCGCACTGGATCAACACTCACGAGAGGCATCATGAACCGCCCGTGACCTCGCGCGAAGATGATGCCGCTGCGTCCGACGAAGGCGCCCCGACCCCCGCGAGCCCGTCGGGCGATCCGGGTCGCGGCTCTCGAAATCCGCTGGGCGTTCGGGTCGGCGTCGCAGTGGGCGTTGGGGTGATCATGGCGGTGAGCGCTACGATCGTCCTCAGCAGCTGGTTCGCGCCATGGACCGCCGGCGCCGTGACGACGGCCGTGCTGCTGCCGCTGTCGCTCGTCGTCGTGGGCAGGGAGCTCGCGCGCATCAAGGCAATGTTTCGGGCCATTGCCGGCACGGTCACGAGCTATCGCGATGGAGACTTTGCGTTCAGTTTGTCGTGGGATCGCAACGACGAACTCGGCGACCTCGTGGCCGCCCACAATGCTCTCGGCGGCGTGCTGCGAGAGCAGCGGCGAAACCTCGTCCAGCGCGAGCTCTTGCTCGACACCATGCTGCATCACACCCCCGTGGCGATGGTGCTGTGCGATCCGAGTGCCCGCATCGTTTATGCAAACTTGGTCGCGCGCAAGCTGCTCCATGGCGGCCGCCGTATGGAGGGACAGTCGTTCCAATCCCTCCTCGACGCGGCTCCCGAGCCCTTTCGCGAAGCGGTGGCTCGCGGCGGCGACGGGTTGTTTGCGGTCGAACAGGACGACGACGATGACGAGGTCTACTACCTGGCGAGGCGAGGGTTTCGTCTCAACGGTCGACCGCACGAGCTCTTCGTCTTGCGCCATTTGACCACCGAACTACGACGCCAAGAAGTGCGGACATGGAAGAAGGTCATTCGCGTGATCAGCCACGAACTCAACAACTCGCTTGCGCCCATCGCTTCGTTGGCGCATTCGGGCACCGAGCTGTTGCGACGGGGCCAGCACGATCGGTTGGAGCACGTCTTCTCCACGATCGGCGAGCGTGCCCGCCATCTCGAGGCGTTCATCCGCAGCTATGCCCGTTTCGCAAAACTGCCCGCGCCGCGGCTCGAACCCATCACTTGGGCGGGATTCGTCGAACAGTTGCGTTCGCATGTGGCGTTCGACCTCCACGGCACCCTGCCGGACGACGACGCGCATTTCGACCGAGCGCAGGTCGAACAAGCGTTGCTCAACGTGCTCCGCAACGCACACGAATCCGGATCACCGGTCGACGAGATCCGTTTGCACGTGCGCCGTCTGCCGAACACGGTCTCGATCGAGGTCAGCGACCGAGGAACCGGTATGAGCGAGGCGGTCCTCGCCAATGCCCTCCTGCCGTTTTATTCGACCAAGCGCGACGGAACCGGCCTCGGTTTGGCGCTGGTCCGAGAAATCGCCGAAGCGCATGGTGGCCGGGTGGCTTTGGCCAACCGCGAAGGCGGCGGGGTGACGGTGTCAGTCGTGCTTCCCGCGTGAGCAGTTCAGCCCCTGTGGGGCGTGAGCAGTTCAGCCCCTGTGGGGCGTGAAGCAGTTCAGCCCCTGTGGGGCGTGAAGCAGTTCAGCCCCTGTGGGGCGTGAAGCAGTTCAGCCCCTGTGGGGCGTGAAGCAGTTCAGCCCCTGTGGGGCGTGAAGCAAATCCTCTAGGATGGTCCTAGAGCGATGAGCACGAACGGAGACGCTTTCGAGCAGCGCGCGACGCTGACGTCGGGACCACCCGATGAGCGTCCGATCATCCCCATGCCTACGCGGGTCGGCCGTTTCGAGATCCTCAAACTCCTCGGCGAGGGCGGCATGGGCCACGTCTTTGCAGCCGTCGATCCGGAGCTCGATCGCAAGGTCGCCCTCAAAGTCCTGCGTGCCGACGTCTGGGTGGGTGATGGCGAGCAGGGCGAGGCTCGCCTCCGGCGTGAGGCCAAGGCGATGGCTCAGCTCAACCATCCCAATGTCGTCACCGTGTACGAGGTCGGGCATTGGAACCAACAGCTCTACGTCGCGATGGAACTCGTCGATGGCGGAACCCTGTCGGATTGGATGCTCGAGCAGAAACCGGGCGGGCGCGCGCGGTTCCTCACCGTGCTCGATCTCTGTTTGCAAGCTGCGCGCGGCCTTGCGGCGGCACACGAGGCCGGCGTGATCCATCGCGATCTCAAGCCCGCGAACATGCTGATCGACCAGCGGGGTCGCCTTCGAGTGGCCGATTTCGGCCTCGCGAACACCGTCGTGCGACCCAGCGACACCGTAATCGACGCGTCGCAGACGTTCGATGAGGATCGGTTGACCCGCAACGGCTCGATCCTGGGAACGCCCGCCTACATGGGACCCGAGCAGTTCGAGGGCACGAGCGACGCTCGAAGCGATCAGTTCAGCTTCTGCGCGACGTTTTACGAGGTCTTCTACGGCGTGCTCCCGTTCGCCGGCAACAGTTTCGCCCGACTCGAACGCGTGCATGCAGCCGAGTTCTCGACCCCGATCCCCGGTCACAGCGTCCCGAGTCGAATTCGCCGAATCCTGGTCCGTGGTCTCGCCGCCGATCCGCGAGCTCGCTTCCCCAGCATGGGCGAACTCTTGGCCGAACTCCAAGACTACCAGCGGGCGGTGCGACAGCGCCGGGTCGCGGTGTCTGGGATCGGCCTCGTGTTGGGTGTGGCCGCGACAGCGATGATCACTGCGCATCTCGTCGATGACGTCGATCGTTGCCCACCCGGTGCGAGCACGATGGCGGCGGTCTGGGGTGATGGGGCTCGGGACACACTCGCCTCGGTGTTCGCCCGATCCGAGGTCGCGTATGCCGACCAGTCGTGGCTTCGACTGCGGGAGTCTTTCGACACGTATGCGAGTCGCTGGGCCTCAGCCTTCGATGATGCTTGTGCCGCAACGTGGATCCGACGCGAACAGTCCGAAGCTCGGCTCGACGTGCGAATGCGTTGTCTCGAGGAACGTCACCGTGCCTTGGTCCAAGCGGTCGACACCCTGCGGGTGGGTGATCCGGCAGCCATCCGCAAGGCCGTCGACGTTGCCCGAGGCCTGCCGGAAATCTCCGTTTGTTCGAACCCGGATCAACTCGATACCGCACAACAGCGGCACCCGACGCCCGAACAAGAGCGTTTGGCGGTCGAGGTAGCGCTGCTGCTGCAACGAGCTCGCACGTCGCTGAACCTCGGGCGCGTCGCCGACGCGCAGGTTGCGGTCGATCGCGCGACCGAACAGCTCGCGGGTCGCGACCTTCTCTATCTCGAGGCAGAGACCCGAACGATCGCTGCGCGGATCGCGGTTGCGCGCGAGGATTTCGCGACCGCGGCGACTCTTGCAGGCCATGCCTCCCAGATCGCTCAAGCGTCGGGGGAGGTTGATCCTGTCGTTGCCGCGTTTCTCATGCAAAGCACGGTCGCCAAGCGCCAGGGCGATCTCGATGCCGCCAGGCTCTTCGCCGACCTCGCAGATGGGGCCGCGGCTCGGCCTGGGCTCACGCACCATTTGCCCGGGGAGATCGCGATGCGCAAAGCCGATGTCGCGAACGTGCGCGGTGACATCGAGACCGCACTTTCGGCCTATGACCGCGCTGCCCAAGTGTTTGGCGACGTGCTCGGCGACGACGCTCCCCAGCTCGCCGACGTTTGGCAAAATCGCGGACGCGCGCTCCTGCAGGCCGGACGTGGGGACGAAGCTCGGGCGGCCTTCGAGTCGGCGGATCGGGTGCTCGTCGCGGCCTACGGTGAGTCGCATCCGGACCGCGCTCAGGCTTTGCTCAGCCTGGCGCACCTGGCCGCGCTTCTGGGGGATGCACGACGCAGCCTCGAGTTGAACCAGCAGGCCTTGGCGATCACGGAGGAGGATCCGGAGTACCGGCCCCACGTTCGGCTCGAGCTCACGCTCGGGATCGCCGAAGACTACAAGCAGCTCGGCCAATTCGCCGACGCGCGACGACAACTCGAAGGCGCGGAGGCGGCGTTCGTCGCCTTGCACGGGGCCGAGCACCCGGAGGTGGCTCGGGTGTGGATCACCCAGGCGAATCTCGCCCTCGATACGCTCGAGTTCCCGACCGCGATCGTGGGCTACGACCGGGTGCGGCGTGCCTGGCAAGATCGTGAGGCCTTTCGCGCCAATCGGGCGATCGCAACGTTGAACCTCGCGGTCGCCGAGTCGATGAACGGACGCAACGAAGCGTCGATCGTTCACGCTCGCGAGGCGGTGACAGAGTTGGAGGTGTTCGTCGAACCCGAGGGTCTCGAAATGATCGGTTATCTGAGCTCGATCGGCGACGTGATGGCGCGGTCGGGCGCTACGGACGAAGCGCAGGGGCTGTACGAACGTGCACTCGCAATCTCGAAGCGTCACGGTGGAGGGGGCTACCTCGTCGACGAGGCCCGGTTTGGCCTGGCGAAGATCGTCGGTGCTGCCGGCGACGTCGAACGAGCCCGTCGCCTTGCAATGGAAGCCCGCGAGGGACTCGTCGCCGACGGTGATGGCAAAGCCAACGCGCTCGCCGAGCTCGATGCATGGCTCGCATCGATCGCCCCTACGAAACCGTGATCTCGGTCCGCGGAGACATGCGGGGGGCATAGGTGAACACCCGCCAGAGGTGCTCGAGCGGCCCCTGCTCGAATCGCCGCAGCCAAGCCCGCGAGAACGGTACCTGGATGAGGAAGTAGATCGCGAATGCGAGGGCCAGTTGTTCGGCCGGCCCGACTTCGCCCCACCATCCCAACCCCCAGCCGTAGAACAGGCTCGTGCAGATCAGGGTTTGCATGAGGTAGTTGGTGAGCGGCATTCGTCCGGCGGCGGCGATGGGTATGAACCGCAATCTCCAGGCCGGACGCTCGGCCAGGCGCACTACGGTCAACACGTAAAACGCCATGAGGCCAAGCCGACTCCACACGTAGGCGATGCTGCCGAGCAGCTTGAGCGGCGATGGGCCGGGCGCACGTTCGATCTGGAAAATCGTCCCGAAGGTCAGGGCGCACAGTAGGCCGACGACGAGCGCCCATCCCTGCAATCGTCGAACCCAGGGCAACAACTCCGGAATCCGGCGCATCCATCCGTGGCGACCGATCAGCAAGCCGATGAACATGGTCGTGGCCATCTGCACGTAGAAGTCGAACAAACCCCACCGCGGCCAGACCTGGCCATAGGCGTAGAAGAGTTCGCGCGTGTGCTCTCGCACGGCCTCGACGAACGAACCACTCCCATATGCGATGTTGTTGGACGCTTCGAAGGCCTTGGCCTCGGCGACCAGGCGCGCCGTGACGTCCGGTGTCATCAAGGCCAGGCGCAACCCCCCGGATACCGCGGGGTAGACCAAGCATAACCCGAGCAACACGACGATCACGCGATCGGAGACCCCGTGAAGCAACAATAGGACCATACCGAGTACGGCGTAGATGTGCAGGACGTCACCGTTCCAGAGCAAGGTCGAGTGCAGGAGCCCGAGCACCATCAGCACCACGAGGCGGCGCAAATACAATCTAACCGCCCGCCCAGGTGCACGTTCCTGCATGCGGGCAAACTGGATCGTGAAGCCGATACCGAACAGCAGACTGAACATGCTGTTGAACTTGCCGGAGAACAGCATGTCCCGCGCCACTTCGGCCACTCGATCGACGGGCCGTGTCCATAGATGCGAACCATCCGCCTCGACGAAAAACGAGTTCGCAAACGCCGGCATATTCATGATGAGGATGCCGAGCAACGCAAACCCACGCACGATGTCGAGCGTTGGGATGCGTTGCGCCGCAGGCAATGGGCCTTCGAGTTTCATGCCGATGTCCGAACTATGCAGGACGACCGCTCGCGTGCACTAGCCCACCGTGTTTGGAGGACGCGCTGGAGACGAAGACGAGGCTTTTGCCGCTTCCCTGTCGCATGGATCTTGACGTGTATCTCGTCGGATTGGAGCATGCCGGGCGAGGGAGACCCAATCGATGATCGAAGGGGCATGTCACTGCGGCACCGTTCGCTGGAGGTTCGAGGGCAAATTGGAGTCGGCGACCGCCTGCAACTGTACGATTTGCCGTCGCTACGGCGTGCTCTGGGCGTATGACTTCGAGGGCGAAGGGATTGAGGTCTCCGGGCTGACGACTGCCTATGTTTGGGGGTCCAAGAGCCTCGGTTTTCACTTTTGCCCCACGTGCGGTTGCGTTGCTTACTGGCGTGCACTCCAGCCCCGCGAGGACGGCCGCCGCCGCATCGCGGTCAACATCCGCCTGGCGGAGCCAGAAGCCGTAGCCGTGCTACCGATCGACCATTTCGACGGCCTCGTCACCTTCGACGACCTCCCACGTGACGGCCGCTGTGTTGCGAACATGTGGTTTTGACGCGCGCGCTGCCTCGAAGCTAAGTACTCGATCGACTATCCTGGAACATGCGCGCTCTCCGATGAATCGTCGGCTGGTCATTTCCGGACTCGCTCTCGTGGTCGTGGGGGGATCCGCGGCCGTGGTCGTGGAAAGCCGTATCCGTCATCGGTGGTCCTTCCGCTGGCGCAAGATCCCGGCGGTCACTGTCGTTTCCGCACCCGACGACCCACGTGTGTCCGTCGCACAAGAGGCGATCGCCTTCTGGAATCAGACGTTCGCCAAGCTCGGAAGCCCATTTCGGCTAGGGGCGGTCACTCCTGTCACCGGTTCGGTGCCGGACGACGTGTTGCAAACGTTGAGTCGTCGGGTGCAGAGCCGTTGGTGGAGTGGCTCGTGGCCCCCGAGCGTGAGCCAATTCGCCGGAGACTTGCTCGTCGTGCTCTCCGACGCCGACTTCATCTCGTTCACGGCTCGCGACGGGGATCGAACGCTCGTCGCCATCAAGAACCGGCTAGCCCCTATCCTGGTCCTCCCGAATGTCCTTCGAAACGTCATCGCCCACGAGCTGGGTCACGCGATCGGGCTCGGTCACAGCCGGGACCCGACCCTGCTGATGTGCGGCCGTCCTGCACCTTGCCGCCCGGATATCTATCAGTCCGAGATGGATCGGTTCTTCCCGCTGTCCGTCGCAGAGCAGGCACGTCTGCTCGAGCTTTACCCGCCCGACTGGACCTCCGACGAACACGACGAGGTACTTTCGTTGTTGCCATGAATGCGACCATGATCATCACGGGTGGTAGCCGCGGCATTGGTGCCGCGACGGCCCTGGTTGCGGCCGAGCGGGGCTACTCCGTCGCGATCAATTATCTACGCGACGAGCAGGCGGCCGAAGCCATTGTCCAAAGGATCCGCGAATCGGGCGGCCGAGCGATCGCGCTTCAGGGCGATGTGAGCCGTGAAAGCGATGTCACTCAGCTCTTTCAAGCCTTCGACCGGACGTTCGGCACGCTCGGGGTCCTCGTCGAACGGACAGCGATGCGCTTGGTTCGCGTCGGCTGGACGAGCCGATTCGGCTAACGCAGCCACGCATGCAGCTCGGCGAGGACATCGGCTGGTTCGTCTTGGCCACTACCGCGTGCCAGGACTTCGAGGGTGCGACCATCAAGGACGAGCCAGGGCAACGCGTTCATGCGAGCGTATTCCATCGTGTGGACCCAGAGCCGCCCATCGATGGCGTGAAAGGCTCGCGGATCGTCATGAGAGAGCTCCACGGCGGCCGTCAGCTCGCCGGTCGCACCATCGATCGCGGCAATGCGCTGTCCATTGGTGAGAAAGTATTGGTTGCCACTGCCACGGAACAGCTGGTCACGGAGCAACTCGGCGTGGATCGGGCTCTCCCACGCGAGAGCATGCTTCGTCTGATCGATCACTGCGATCTTGAGACCGTCGTCCCCATGCGTCGTGAGCAGTAGGGGGACGAAGTCCGAGAGCAGCCCACTCAGCGGATCGGCCTCGGGACCGACGTTGTCGCGCTCACGAGCGCTCGAAAAGGGTTCCCATGGCCCCAGGTCGAGGTGCCAGGCCACGGCCGCAGGATCGCGGTCGACTCCAATCAACTGGAACTTCTGTGCTTCGCCACCGACGGCCACGGTGAAGACGAACTGGCCCCCGTGCTTGCCACATCGCAGCGGAATGCCCGGGGATACGAGGGGGCGTTCGATGGCCGGCAGATCGTCGCGGGTGAGGTCGACCTCGATGAGTGCCTGCCTGCCCCAGGTCACGAACCGTTCGTCGTCGATGCACGCGGCCGCATACTCCGCGAGCGTGCGTGTGAGGGTTCCATCGGATCGGCGCACGAACACCCAGGTCGCGTCGATTCGCAATGCGACCGCGCGCGGGGCCACCAGCATCGTCTGCACACCATGAGCGGGGAGCTCATATGACCATTGGGTCTTGCCGTCTCGTGCATCGAGGGCGACCAGGTGCGCGATCTTGCGATCGTGGTCGCCATGGAGCAACTGCACGTCATCGTCGAACGGATGCGTACCGTCGGCGACGTAGAGCATCCCGGGGAACTCGCTCGCTTGAAACGCGGTCCGCTGGCCCTGCCATAAAGGGTCTCCGGTGGTGGTGGAGAACGCGAGCAACTGGCCATAGGTGTCGCCGTCGCTGACCTTCACCGTGACCCGATCCTCGGTCACCGTCAGTCCGTGGCGAGCATGGATCGAGTACGTCAGATCGGGGAGCTCGCGTGACCACACGACCCCGTCGACATCGACCATCCCGATCCATGCTTGCGATCGTCCTTGACTCGGGTTGTGCCTCATCGTGAATATGGCTCGTTCGCCATCGAGGGGGGCGATGGCGGTCACGAACCCCATCGGAGCGCGCCCGAACAACCACCACGCGAGCGATAGTGCCAGCACGAGCACCACTGCGGCGACCGCAAGCTGCTTCGGGCGCTTCATCGCGCCGACTCTACAACGGATCTGGTCGCACCCGGCGTGTGGGCGCATGGGTTGCGTAGCGGACTGCCGCACCCGAGGCGCTTCCGCTCGCCTCACTCGCTCCACACCTACGGCTCGTCGACCCGGACTCGAACCAGTACTTGTCGATCGTAGGGAAGACCCGACCACCTTCAGACGATCCCCGTGGTCTTCGGCATGCGAGGTGCACGGACGATAGGTGTGTCGATATCGCGCGCTGCGGGGTCCTCGCTTCCGATCTCTCGACCTGGCGATCTCGCCGCGCAAGTCGAGGACACACCGGAGCCGACCGATGTTCGCTCGCCGACCCGCTCGCTCACTCGGCTCGAGAGCTTCGCGTATTCCCTCGTCGTCGTCCTCGCGTCGTATCTCATCCTCGAGGCGACAGCTCCAATCCTGATCCCACTCGTCGTTGCCATCATGCTGGCCGTGTTGTTCGCTCCGATGATGAGTTGGGCCGAACGCCGCGACGTGCCGCAATTCGTTTCAATGCTCGCGGTGATGGTCGTCATCGTCGTGACCGTGGTTGGCGCTGGTCTCCTCGTCTATTTCGCGTGGGCCCAAGTTGCCGGCAAGAGCGAGGAGTACCTGGCACGCGCCAGCACGACGCAGGCCGACCTCGCGGAGTGGAGCCGCGAACGGACCGGTTACGATTTCACGCAACTGCTGCTCGAAGGCGCGTCGGACACAAAGGAGATGGTCGGCCGCGTGATCGGACATTTCAATTCGGTCGCGAACGGGGCCGGGATTGTGATGTTCGTGTTCCTGTTTCTCGGTTTCATATTGATCGCGCGTCGGGCTCTGCGTGAGAAACTCGCGCACGTGCTCGTCCTTGCCGAACTGCGATCAGCCAGCGAGGCCCAAGCGGTGCTCGATCGCATCAACGAGCAGGTGCGCGCATACTTATGGTTCAAGACCATCATCAGCGTCTTGACGGGAGTGGCATTCGGATTCGCCGCCCTTGTTTGCGGTCTCGATTTCCCGCTCGTGTGGGGGATCCTTGGTTGCGTTCTCCACTTCATTCCGTCGATTGGCCCGATCGTGTCCTGCATTCCCCCCACCGCCATCGCATTCTTGCAATTCTCGCCGGTGTGGGCACTGACCGTCTCGGTCGTGATGTGGACGGTCATGATCGTTTCGGGCAACGTCGTCGAACCGATCTTGATGGGCGATCGACTCAACTTGAACTTCATCGTGGTGCTCGTGTGTATTCCGGTGTTTTGGTTGTTCTGGGGGGCGATCGGCATGTTCCTCGCGGTACCCGTGACCGCCTGCATCAATATCGTGCTGGCCGAGTCTTCCCGCTATCGCGCGCTCTCCGAGCTTCTCGCAGAATGACGATCGCGGCGCCGCGAGTGCCGTCCACACCGACCTGAACTGGGCGCGATCGCTCATGCACTATGTTGGCTTTCGACCGGGCTACAATGACAAGGTGAGCGATCGATTGGGCATGACGCGTCCGCTCTTGGCTTTCATGCTGGCCATGGCCACATGCGAGAGCCGTGCTCCGATCGCGATCGAGGGCGCTTCGCCGCAACCCGATCTTCGCGAGGCGTCTCCCCAACCCGACCCTGACGAAGGTCGCGAACGAAACGACGAGCACGCGGCCGGCACCTCTGCTCCACGTCCGGCGTGCAACTTCGGTTCGATCGTTGGTTCGGCCGCGTTCGATCCCGTCGTCGAGCCGGGCACCTACGCGGCGCAATATGACTTCTCTCGCCACGAGTTTCTCACCGTGGAACGGAGTGCCTCGCAAACGTTTCGGGGCGCCGCCACACTCACGTTCGAACCAGAAGGCGGGATCCGAGGGTGCCTGGGGCTCGCCGTTTCGAAGGTTTCGTCGGTCGGGCGCTATGAGTCCGACGACAAGCAGGATCACTCGGAGGAAGCGCGTTCGCGACAGCTGATCGGTGTCGCTGGTCGGTGGGAATCGTCCTCCGACGGCGTCGGGATCCGGCTCGATCACATGGGGTGGGGGCGCTGCGACACCGTGGGCGAGAGGCCGCACCTCGCCGATACCCAGCTCGTGTGTGGCACGTTGGCAGCAAACGACCGACTGCCCACCCGCGCGTTGATCTGCCAAGTGATCGGCACGCTGCCCACCGCGGAGGAGCTCGGGCTCGACCTCAGCGAGAGCACGCGGGCGGGTGCTTGGGTGTTTCGCTTGCCACTGTTCTCGAGCGCTGATGATCCGCAACCGCCGTGTCGGCCGTGGCTCGTCCTCGGCGCATTGCCGGGCATCCGTGTGATGGCCCACGGCGGTCGCCAGGTGACGTTCTCGCTCGGAGTCTCGGCGTTCCGAGAGGTCGACTACGTCGAACCGACACCCGATGTCCGAGGAAAGAACCATTCGGCCGAGTGATCTGCTGACGGTCCATCATCTATATCGATAGTCTGGATGCGGTCTCGAGCGCCCATGGGTCGAGGCCACGCTTGCCTCTCCCGCCAAACACGACTGCGGTCGTGCGAGCGCATGAACGCATGAACGACCTTCGCAGAGTTGAGCGGGCGTGAATCGAATGCGCGTTCATGGCGCTCCGTGCGAGCGCGTCGGTTCGCGACGTTGGCGGTCGTCCGAGGCCTAGATCGAAACCAGGAGGCGCATCGGGTCATGCGCCTCGAATTCACAAGTACTCTCGAGGGATGCCCGTCCCATCCATTCACGTCATTGGGGTGCCGCTCGACCACGGCGCTGGACGACGCGGCGTCAACATGGGACCGAGCGCGATCCGGATCGCCGGACTCCAAGCGAGGCTCAAACGCCTGGGCTACGACGTGATCGAACACGGCGATCTCTTCGTCCCGGCCCCGGAAACCGAGGACGAAGGGCCGCCCGACGCAAAGTACCTCTCGCTCATCACCGACGTGTGCCGACGTCTCGCGACCCTGGTCGAAAACGTGATCGAACACGACGGTTTTCCGCTCGTGCTGGGCGGCGATCATTCCATTGCGGTCGGTACGATCTCCGCGGTCGCGTCGACCTTGCATCGACGGCGTGGGGTCACTTCGCCCACGCATGCACCCAATATCGGTGTCCTTTGGTTCGACGCGCACGGTGATATCAATCGACCCGAAACGAGTCCCACTGGCAACATTCACGGGATGCCGGTCGCATGCCTGCTTTCCGAGGGTCCCGAGTCGCTCAATCGACTGTGCTATCCCGGTCCGAAAATACGCCCCGGCAGCTTTTGCCAGATCGGCCTCCGCGATCTCGACGTCAAAGAAAAACGGCTCCTGCGAGAGTCGGGCATCCATGCGTACACGATGGCCGACGTCGATCGCCGTGGCATGGCCAGCGTCGTCGAGGAAGCGATTGCGCTCGCTGCCCGCGGTACCGACGCTTTGCACTGCAGCTTCGACATCGATGCGGTGGACCCGGGAGTCGCCCCCGGCACCGGTACGCCCAAGCATGGGGGACTCACCTATCGCGAGACTCATCTTGCGTTAGAGATCCTCGCGGAGTCGGGTTGCTTGACGAGTCTCGACATGGTGGAGGTGAACCCGATCCTCGATCACGAAAATCGGACGGCCTCGCTCGCGGTCGAGTTCATCGGGTCGGCGTTGGGCGAACGGATCCTGTAGTCGAATCGCATCGGAAGCCTCTGCTAGCCGACATGATCTGCTGTATGTCGATAATTGCGGATCCCGATGGCAACTCGATCATTCTCCACGAGCTCAAAAAGCAGTAACGTCCTCCGCGTCACCCCGAGCTCTGAAGGAGTCCATTCGATGCCCCAGTTCATCTCCAAATACGATCGTGAACTTTATGCGGTGATGAGGATCATCGTGGGATTCTTGTTCATCTGGCACGGTTCCCAAAAGCTCTTCGGCTATCCCCCGTCCCCGCACGGTGAAGTCCCGGCCTTCATCACCTATGTGGCCGGCCCACTCGAATTTTTTGGTGGTTTGTTCATCATGCTGGGCCTCTTCACGCGCTGGACCGGGTTCATCTGCAGCGGGCTCATGGCCGCCGCTTACTGGATGGCCCACGGAACCACCGCCTTTCTGCCCGCCGTCAACGGGGGCGAACTGGCCGTGATTTATTGCTTCGTTTTTCTCTACATCGCAGCCCACGGTGGCGGGCTCTGGAGCGTGGACGAGGCCCGCGGCGAAGGCTGATGGTCCCCACTGACGCCGCTCATGCCGCGACGTCTTCGACCTCCGGACCTCGATCTTACGTCAGCACGAGCATTCGCCGAGGGTCCCGAGACCGCCCGCGCATAGTTGGGTTACAGACCGACGTGGAGTACCGCGCCACGCAAAACTTTCGTGAGCGACGACCAACAGGATCCACGACTATCGTCCTGACGTGTCTGTGACTTCGCCGGACACGGCAGCGGCACGCCCCACCATGCGGGAGCAGTGGTGTCGTGTGCTCGCGAGCTTGATGTGCGTGAGTCTCGACGCCGTCGGTTGCGGCGACCCTGAGGCCGCACTCTTCGTTGGCCAGAATCTCTCCACGTCCGACGCGACGCTGGACAGCTCGACGACGGGCCAGGGTCGCGGCGATGGCTCGGCGTCGAATCGAGTGGACTCGAGCACCGACGGTGCCAACCAAGAAGTGACTCACACGGAACCATCGAGCACGGGAGGGACATCGCGCGACGCAGCGACATCGAGCACGGGGGTGGGTGTGGCGCCGCTTGGCGGCACAGGACCGAGCTCGGAAGGTGAATCGGCGACGGGCGAAGCGTGGGGCGACAGCGCACCATCCAACAGCCTCGGGGAACTGGACACCGCTGACGGTTTCGAGGAGACCGACACACTCACGAGTGATCCCGAGGTCACGCTCGGTTTGCTCGAGCGACCGCCCAATCCCACTTGCTTGGCCCCGGAGCGACCGAGCCGCGGCTTTGTCGAGGTGTTCACGGATCTGGATCCTCCGTCCTATCCCATGATGCTCGTCCAACCACCCGACGACGACAGTCATTGGTATGTCGTCCAGCGAGACGGCGAGATCCATCGATTCGAGAACGAACCGGATGTCGCCGAAACCACCGTGTTCGGTAGCATCGCGGATCGTGTGTCGGACTTCCGGTCGTTGCGCGATGACTCCGGATTGTACGCTCTTGCGTTTCATCCCGAATTCCCGGCGGTAGGACAGATCTTCCTCCTCTATACGTCCGATGCGTCCGATGCGTCGCATCCGCGGGATCTCGAGGTTCGTGTCGCTCGATACGATGCCACCTGGGAGACCTTCGATTCGGACTCCGAGGTCATTTTGCTGCGACATCTCCGAACAGGAGGGTTCGAGCTCGGCGGAGGACTCGAGTTCGGTCCCGATGGCATGCTGTACGCAAGTTTCGGTTCGGGTGATGACGAGCAGGCGCAACGACTCGACCAGTGGCCCGGGAAGATCGTTCGCATCGATGTGGATCATACGAGTCACGGCCAGAACTACGCGATCCCTCCGGACAACCCCTTCGTCGGTATGACGCAGCCAGGCGTGCTCGAGGAAGTCTTTGCGCTCGGATTTCGTAATCCCTGGCGAATGTCCTTCGATCGGGACACGGCAGAGTTGTGGGTCGGAGATGTGGGCAGTCGAGGGACGCGTGACCGGCAAGAGATCGATCGGGTCATCCCAGGTGGAAACTATGGATGGCCCGATCAGGAGGGCGATGTTTGTTACAGCCCATCGGGGTGTGACGCCTTCATTCCCCCGGTCTACTCGCATGACAATACCGTGGGCCGCACGATCGTCATGGGCGTCGTGTATCGCGGGTCCGAGGTTCCGGAACTCGTGGGGACACCGATCGTGGGTGATACCCTGGGTGGATTCATATGGACTCTCGTGCCCGATGACCAAGGCTCGACGTTCACGCGCCTGGAGTTGGACTCGGGTCACAATGTGACCCATTTTGCGCAAGATCTGTTCAACGAGGTCTATCTCACCAGTTATGTCGGCGATCGTGCTCGATTCTACCGATTGATCGCGAGCCCTGCGGACGGAGCGACCGACGCATTCCCGGTACGTCTATCCGAGACTGGTTGCGTCGATCCCGACGATCCCACTCGACCGGTGGCCGCGATGATTCCCTATGCCGTTCAATCGCCGCTCTGGTCGGATGGCGCCGAGAAACAACGATGGTTTGCGCTTCCGGACGAAACATCGATCTCGATCACACCGAGCGGCGACCTCGACTTTCCAGTGGGTTCAGTCCTCATGAAGGAATTCAGGATCGGGAGTACGCGACTCGAAACTCGATTGCTCGTTCATCATTTCGACGGCACATGGGCCGGCTACACCTACGCTTGGAACGAAGCCGAAACGGACGCAGAGTTGTTG
>Ga0315912_10000254_pt1 | contig 111337 bp, 85 predicted proteins | sample VfabasoilMG_FD_204469 | JGI IMG/M metagenome (GOLD analysis project Ga0315912, IMG submission 204469) | Garden soil microbial communities collected in Santa Monica, California, United States - V. faba soil | ecosystem: Environmental > Terrestrial > Soil > Garden | place: USA: California... | reverse complement strand
TACCTACGCGGGGGGAGGGCATTTGGATTCACCGTCGGGTACGGCAGAATTCTGGCAAGAGTTAGCGGCGCGGGGCGAGTTACGCGCAGATTCCAGCCGCGCTTCCCGTGGGGCTAGAACGTCCCCCTTTTGTCGATCATTCCCGAGCGACGCGCTCGCACGCCAATAGTTCTAGTACCCGGGGGTGGTCCGACCGTGTCAGCGGGGGCGTCGTGCGTGCAATCGTTGCGAGGTCGGCGGCACAGCCTGTGCCGCACCATGACGCTCGAGTCGCGCGTGTTGCCGGTCCTCACACGGTCAGAATTGCGCGAGGAAACGCGGATCGTTCTCGAACAGCAAGCGAATGTCCGGGATGCCGTAACGCAGCATCGCGACGCGATCGACGCCCATGCCGAACGCAAACCCCTGGAAGGCTTCCGGATCGATCCCCACGTGAGTGAACACGTCCGGGTGGATCATCCCGCAGCCGAGGATCTCGAGCCACCCGGTGCTCTTGCAGATTCTGCACGTGTTCCGTGAGCCGTTTTCGGGGCTACAGAACACGCAGCCCACGTCCATCTCCGCACCGGGCTCGACGAACGGGAAGTAGCTCGGGCGGAAGCGGGTCGTCGTGTCCGGCCCGTAGAGGCGGCGGGCAAACTCGCTCAAAACGCCCTTCAGTTCCGCAAAGCTCGTCGCTCGATCGACGACGAAGCCTTCGATCTGGTGAAACATCGGCGAGTGGGTGACGTCGTCGTCGCGACGGAAGACCGGGCCGCCGCTGACGACGGCGAGCGGAGGCTTTCCCGTGCTCATCTCCCGCACCTGGACCGTGCTCGTGTGCGTGCGGAGCAGCGCGCGCACGTTCGGTCGCGCACCCGCAACGTCGACCCAGAAGCTGTCCTGCATGTCGGTCGCCGGGTGATCGGGAGGGAAGGCGAGCTTGTCGAAGTTATTTTCGACGGAGTCGACCTCCGGGCCCCACGCGACGCTGAACCCGAGCGAGCGAAAGATGTCCAAGATTTCGTACTTCACCCGGGTGATGGGGTGAACGTGTCCGCGCGGGGTCGTCACCCGCCCGGGTAGCGTGAGATCGAACGGGGGGCCCTCGAGGTCCGCGCGGCGGGCGGCATCCGCGAGTGAGCGCAACCGCTCCTCGAACGCCGCCTGCACCTCGCCTTTCGCGACGTTCACCTGCTCGCCGAGCGCCTTTCGCTGATCGGGCGGGGCCTGCCCGAGCGCGCGCAGGGCCGCCGTCAGGTCACCCTTCTTGCCCAGGACCTCGGCGCGGATGGCGCGGAGCTCGTGCTCGCTCGCCGCCGCCTCGAAGCGCGCTTTGGCCCGGGCGGTGACCGCCGCGAGATCGACGGCGACGGGCTCGGACACGGATCAGCCCGTCGCGGTAGCGAGCCCGACGAGTTTCTTGAACGCCTCGGCGTCGTTGACCGCCATGTCGGCGAGGATCTTGCGATCGATCTCGATGCCGGCGTCGCCCATGGCGGCGATCAGGCGCGAGTAGGTCGTGCCGTTCAGGCGGCAGGCGGCATTGATGCGCGTGATCCAGAGGCGGCGAAAATCACGCTTGCGGAGCTTGCGCCCGGCGTAGGCGTACTGCCACGACTTCCAGAGCACGTGCATCGCCTGGCGGTAGCGATTCTTCCGTCCACCGAAGAACCCTTCCACCTGGGCGAGGACGCGCTTGTGCCGGCGGCGGGGGCTGGGACCACGTTTGACGCGGGACATGCTGAGCTAGCCTTTCGTTCAGCCGTAAGGGAGCATGATCTTCACGCGCTCTTCGAGCGCGGAGGTCACCATGTCGTTGTTGCGCAGGCGCCGACGACGCTTGCGGCTCTTGCCGTTCATGTTGTGTTGCGCCCCGCCCTTCGGGCGGCGCACCCGGCCCGACCCGGAGACCTTGAATCGCTTGTGGGCGGCGCGATTGGTCTTCATCTTCGGCATGACGTGCTCCAAACCCCTGGGCCGGTGGCCCGGGAGCGCGGACTTATGACGGATGGCACGCCCCCCGTCAAGAAGACCTCGGGGTCCCGCGGGCAACGCCGGCCCCGCCGCTAGCCGGCCCTAGTTTCCGTAACAGATCCGGTAGCGCTGGACCCGGAGCTCGTCCCCGGACGCCGCGGGCTCGATGAAGGCGAGGGCGACCCGATCCGGCTCCACGAAGCCGAGGACCGGCCAGTCCGGCCCGCGAAGGTCCGGCGGTAGGGCCGGGGTCTCGCTGACGGCAATGCTCTCGCCCAGCGCGGTGATCGTGGGGGGCTCCTCGAACGGCACGTTGCCGAAATCGACGCGGCTGGCGATGAGGGCGAGGGCGCCGATCGCCTCGTTCGTTCCAGGCGTCACGCCGAGAACCGGCAGGGCCTGGACGAAGGTCACCAGGCCGTTCCGGTCGCCCGGGCGGGTGCTCGTCATCAGCGCCTGGTTCCGCACCAGGTTCATCGTCGAGTTCGCCGAGCAGTTTTGCTCGTCGAGCACGCACCCCATGTCGGAGCAGCCGATGCCTCGGCCGTCCGTGGTGAGGTAGCCCTCGTCGCCGCCCGAGGCGGGCGCGAACTTGGTCCACCCTGCCAGCCAGAAGCCGGGAATCGTGGTGTCGGTCGCCGAGATGCTCGAGTAGAGGCCGGCTGCGGGCTGGCACTCCGGGATGTCGAGCGCCGGGATGTCCGGCGACTCCAGCGTCACGCCTCCGGGCTCCTCCGTGTAGAGCGCCACCGGATTCCCACGCGCCGTTCCAATCAGCGTGACGGTGGAGGCCGTGCGGCCCGCGGCGAGCGGGAGCGGTGCAGCGAGGATGGGGCTGGCCACCGTGATCGTGCGATCCTCGGCGATCCACGCCGCGTAGATGTCGCCGCGGAGGTTGATGGCGGCCGGGAAGTTGTAGGGCGACGCCGACCAGTAGCTCGGGCCGATGGGCGTGCGCATCCGCGGCATGAAGTTCATGTCGAGGGCGACATGCCAGACGCGTGCGCCGCCGCCGCCGCCGACATCCGCAATCCCCGCGAACCCGTGAATGAGCCCGAGGCCCGGTTCGAAGGCGAGCCCGGCCGCGCTGACCGGCTCCGCTGCGCCGAGAGCGCCGAGCCCGAGGTCGCCTAGTTTGCCGATTTCCACCAGCGCGCCCTCGGTGTCGACGCCATCGAGCCGATAGAACGTGACCTCCGGAAGACCGGCGACGGTCGAGAAGCTCGAGAGGAAAAACGCGTCGGAGGCGGCTGTCATCGTCACGCGAAAGTGCGCGTCCGCCGCGATGCGTTCGTCCACTCCGTCGAGCAGCAGGCCCGCCATCGTTTCGTCGATGCAGGCACCGGTGCTCGTACAGCCGTCGACGGTGCACGGGTCGTCGTCGAAGCACACCGCCGGGCAATCGGCGGAACCGCCTTCGCCGCCTTGGCCCGTGGGCTCGCCACCCTCGCCGGCCCCGCCTGAAGTGCCACCGCCGCCTGTGCCGCCCGCGCCGCCCTTGCCGCCCTTGCCACCACTGGTTCCGGCCTTGCCACCCATCGCGGCCCCTGCCGCGCCACCGCGACCGGCCTCTGCTTCGCCACCCGTCAGATCGTCGAAGTCGAGGATGAAGCTGCAGGACGCGAGCGTCGGAACGAGAAGCGCGATGACTCGGGCAAAACGCTGCATTCCTAGAACCGTAGGCGTGCGGCGGCCCGCGGGCCATCCGGTGTGCTGGCGACGTTGAGCTCCGCGCGCACCGCGGCGCTGTCACTGGAGGAGGACGTGAGGAGAAGGGCGACCCCGACGCCGCCGCCCACGATCGCGACGCCAGTCGCGATCGTGCTGACGAGGGCGAGCGTCTTGCCGGTCGAGACCTGGGTCTTCGTGCACGACGGAGCGCAGTCGTCCTCCGCCCGGTTGTACTCGACGTTGGCGAAGATCCCGGTGACGATCGCCGTCGCCGCGGCCGCGCCGCCCACGCCGAACGCGAGATAGACCGAGAACGGCGTGCCGCCTTCGTCCTTCGGTGCCGGCGGAGGCGGGGGGGGAGGTGGTGGCGGCGGAGGTGGTGGCGGAGGTGGTGGCGGGGGTGGGGCGACCACGGCGACCGGCTCCGCCGTGTCGACGCGCTTCTGCAGGTTCTGGATGCGAAGGCGCGTGGTTTCGGCGTGCTCTCCGTTCGGCTCGGCGACGAGATAGCGGTCGAGCGCGGCGATCGCGGCGTTCAGGTCACCTCGCCGCTCCTCGACGGTGGCGATGTTCAGCAGGATCGCGGGCCGCTTCGAGAGCTCGTAAGCCTTGGTGAAGGCCCGGAGGGCATTTTCGAGGTCGCTCTCCTCGAGGTAGGCGACGCCGGAATCGAAGTGGCGTCGGGCCAGGTCGTCCGGGGCGGCCGTCGCCGGGGGTGCGCCCTGGGCGAGGGCGGTGCAGGGCAAGCCGAGAACGGCCGCGGACAGCGCGACTGAAAGCGCCCGGCGCCCCACGCGGACACCTCGAGCAAGCATGACGTGATGGATAGCACGGCCTCGCCCGGGCCACGAAATCCGAGCGAAAGCGTGCCGTTCGGAAACCTCGGCGAGGCGCGCGCCGGGCCGTGGTAAGCGGCGAGCCAATGCCGCGTCGCGACGATATCTCCAAGATCCTCCTGATCGGCTCGGGTCCGATCGTGATCGGACAAGCCTGCGAGTTCGACTACTCCGGCACGCAAGGGGCGAAGGCGCTGACCTCGCTCGGTTACGACGTCGTTCTCGTCAACTCGAACCCTGCCACGATCATGACCGATCCGGAGCTCGTCCGGCGTACGTACGTGGAACCGCTCACGCGTTCCGCGCTGGCGGCGATCATCGAACGCGAGCGCCCGGATGCGCTCTTGCCCACGCTCGGCGGGCAGACGGCGCTGAACCTCTCGCTCGATCTCCACGAATCGGGCGTGCTCTCGCGCTACGGCGTCAAGCTGATCGGCGCCCAGGTCGACGCCATCCGCAAGGCCGAGGATCGGGTGCTGTTCAAGGAGGCGATGAAGAACGCGGGCCTCGAATGTCCGCGCTCCGGCTACGCCACGAACCTTGCCGAGGCGGAAGCGGTGGCGGAGATGACCGGCTACCCGCTGATCCTGCGCCCGAGCTTCACGCTCGGCGGCAGCGGCGGTGCCGTCGTCGAACGACCCGAGGAGCTGGCCCCGAAAATCGCCTGGGCGCTGCTCCAGTCACCGACCAAGCAGGTCCTGGTCGAGGAGAGCGTGATCGGCTGGAAGGAGTTCGAACTCGAGGTCATCCGCGACACCAAGGACAACTTCATCGTCGTGTGCTCGATCGAGAACATCGACCCGATGGGCGTCCACACCGGAGATTCGGTGACGGTGGCGCCGGCGATGACCCTCACCGACCGCGAGTACCAACGGCTCCGCGACGCCGCGCGCGCGGTGATGCACGAGATCGGCGTCGAGACCGGCGGTTCGAACGTGCAGTTTGCCGTCGATCCGAAGACGGGGCGCGTGCTCGTGATCGAGATGAACCCGCGCGTGTCGCGCTCGAGTGCGCTGGCATCGAAGGCGACGGGCTACCCGATTGCGAAGATCGCCGCCAAGCTCGCGGTCGGCTTCACGCTCGACGAGCTCGTCAACGACATCACCGGGACGAGCGCCGCGTTCGAACCGACCATCGACTACGTCGTCGTGAAATGGCCGCGGTTCGCGTTCGAGAAGTTCCCGGGCGCGGACGCTCGCCTCGGCACGCAGATGAAGAGCGTGGGCGAAGCGATGGCGATCGGGCGAACGTTCTGCGAAGCCTTGCAGAAGGCGGCGCGCTCGCTCGAGACGGGCAAGAGCGGCTTCGTGAGCGTGATGGATCGGGTGGACTACCGCGTGCTCGCGCGCGAGCCCGAGAAGGCGCGCGACCTCGCGCTCGACGCTCCCCCACAGCAGAAGCCGCGTGAGACGCTGCCCCCCGCGAGTGACGACGAGCTCACGCGCGCGCTCGACCGCGTCATCGGCGTGGCAACGGCCGAACGCCTGTTCTACGTCGGCGACGCACTCCGTCAGGGGCTCACGCCCGAACGCGTTTTCGCGCGCACCGCGATCGACCCCTGGTTTCTCGCTCAGATGTCACGGCTGGTGACGCACGAGGAGACGGTCCGCTCGGCGCCCGAGCTCACGCGCGAACTCTTGCTCGAGAGCAAGCGCCTGGGCTTCAGCGACCGGCAGCTCGCGTCCCTTCGCCAAACGACCGAGGACGAAGTGCGCGCGCTGCGGAAACGCCTCGCCCTTTCGGCGGTCTACGGCCGGGTCGACACCTGCGCCGCCGAGTTCCCGGCCAAGACGCCTTACCTCTACTCCACGTTCGAGACCGAATCCGAGGCCGAGGTCAGCGGCAAGAAGAAGGTCATCATCCTCGGCGGCGGGCCGAACCGCATCGGCCAGGGCATCGAGTTCGACTACTGCTGTTGCCACGCCGTGTTCGCGCTTCGCGAGCTCGGTATCGAGACCATCATGGTCAACTGCAATCCGGAAACGGTGTCGACGGACTACGACACCTCGGATCGCCTGTACTTCGAACCGCTCACGCTCGAGGACGTGCTCGCCATCTGCGACGAGGAACGAAAATCGGGCGAGCTCCTGGGCGTGATCGTGCAGTTCGGTGGGCAGACGCCGCTCAAACTCAGCGTGGCGCTCGAGCGCGAGGGGGTGAAGTTGCTCGGAACGCCCGCGGACGCCATCGACCGGGCGGAGGACCGCGAGCGCTTCGATGCGTTGCTCACCAAGCTCGGCATGCAGCGACCACGCGCCGGCATCGCGAAGAGCGTCGGCGAAGCGCGCACGATCGCGACCAGCATCGGTTACCCGGTGCTCGTGCGGCCGTCGTACGTGCTCGGCGGGCGCGCGATGATGATCTGCTGGTCCGACGCGGAGCTCGAGTCCTACGTCGGGGTCGCCATCGACGCGGCACGGGACGAAGGTGGCTCCCAGACGCTCCTGATCGACGAATTCCTGAAGAGCGCGATCGAGGTGGACGTCGACGTCGTGGCCGACGGCCGCCGCGCGGTGATCGGCGGGGTCATGCAGCACATCGAGGAGGCCGGCGTGCACTCCGGAGACTCGACCAGCGTTCTGCCGCCGCATTCGCTCGATCCGCGCATCGTGGCCGAGATCGAACGGCATGCGCGCGCCCTCGCGCTCGAGCTCGGTGTGGTCGGACTGATGAACGTGCAGCTCGCGGTCAAGGATGGAACCGTCTTCGTGCTCGAGGTGAACCCGCGAGCGTCTCGCACGGTGCCGTTCGTCGCCAAGGCCACCGGCCGTCCGCTGGCGAAGATCGCCGCCAAGGTGATGGTCGGTGTCACGCTCGACGAGCTCGAGGTGACGGATGGGTTCTTGCCGACGCACGTGGCGGTCAAAGAGAGCGTCTTCCCGTTCACCAAGTTCCCCGGAGTCGACACCATCCTCGGCCCCGAAATGCGCTCGACCGGCGAGGTGATGGGGATTTCCCAGAGTTTCGCGCTCGCGTTCGAAAAATCGTTGGCGGCATCGGGCATCGCGCTGCCGAGTCGCGGCCGCGCCTTCATCAGCGTCAAGGACGACGACAAGGAGCAGGCCTGCCACGTGGCGCGGCGGCTGAGAAATCTCGGGTTTTCCATCGTGGCGACCGGCGGCACGGCGCAGTCACTGGCGCAGGCGCGGATCCCCGCCGAGCGTGTCAACAAGGTCCTCGAGGGTTCACCTCACGTGGTCGACGCGATCGGCGCGGGCACCATCCAACTCGTCATCAACACCACCCAGGGTACGAAGGCGATTGCCGACAGCTACTCGATCCGGCGCAATGCCTTGCTCGCGAGCATTCCGTATTTTACGACGATGTCGGCAGGGCTCGCGGCGGTCGATGCACTCGAAGCAAGCTACCTCCTTTCGGCGGCGCACGTGAGAAGCCTCCAGGAGTGGCACGCGCGAGCAAGTTCCGCGTGATAGAATCGTGACCAATGGCCCGGCGCTATCCTCTCGAGCCCCTGGTCGCCATGCGGGAGAAGCAGGTGGATCGCCGGAACGCCGAGCTCGGCGCCGCCAAGGCGGACCGCCGCCGCGAAGAGGCGTTGGCGAAGCGAGCGCGTGAGCGCCACGAGGGGAGCCGGCAGAGCGCGCTTTCGGCGCGCGAGCGCGAGCGCGATTTGCTCGGCCAGGGTGTTCTGACGGCGCGGGATCTCGCGCAGGCTGACCTCCATCGCGTGAGCACCGATGCGCGGCTCAAGGCGCTGGCGAGCGATCAAGCGGCAGCCGAACAGCGATCGGAACGCGCGCGAACGGCGGAGGCAAAGGCCGAGGTGCTCCTCGGCCGGGCGCGTGCCGACCACGAAGCCACCCTCCGTCACCGCGGCCGGTTTCGCGCCGAGGAGGCGCGAGCCGCCGAACGGAAGGCGGAGGACGCGGCCGAGGACCACCATCTTTCGTCCCGGCGTGGAGCACGGCGCGGTTGAAGCCTCGTGCCTGGCTGGTCCTCGCGGGCAACGTCGTCGGGGCGGGTCTTTTGGTCTACTGCGCGGCGCCGCGCTCGGGCGAGCAGCCCGATCCCGCCGTGCGAGCGACCACGACCCCCACGCCGTCCGCCACTCCACCCCGGGCCGCTGCCAGCGCCGCTCCGGCCGACGACAGGCTGGCGGAGGAGCACTTCACTCCGTTCGTGGCGCGCCCGGCGTTCGCGGCCGTGGCCGACGCGCTCGAACAAGGTGACCCGGCCCGCGCGCTGAACGAGATCGATCGCGCCGTCAAAGCCGCTCCGCCGGCACCGCCCGACGTGCCGCGGGTCGCCTTGTTCACCGGGCTCGTCGCCGAACGCGCGGAGCGACGCGAGCGCGCGCTAGCCGCGTACGAGGCCGCCGATCGCCCTTCGTATGTCCTCTTCGGGCACGCGCGGGCCGGTAGGGCGAACATGCTGGTGCAGCTCGGGCGTGCGGCCGAGGGGCTCGCCCTCGCCCGCAGCATCCCGGACGAACCCGCGCTCGTCGCCACGAAGCGCGCGGCGATCGCGGCCGCGGCGCGGGCGTCGGGTGACGTCGACACGGCGATGGCCACCTGGCGGACCACGGTCGCGTCGGCGCCGGCGGCGGAGCGATGGACGGCCGCGCTCTCGCTCGCCGAACTCCTGCTCGATCCGACTGCCCGGGCGGTGACCCGAGACGGCGCGCTCGAGGCGCTCCGTCTCGCGCGCAACGTGGCGGCTGAGGCGGCAGGACGGCGGGAAATCAGCCGGCGTGCCGAAGAGATCGCCGGCCGCGCGCTCGCCGCGTTGCCGCCCCCGGCGCGGAGTGGGCTCCTGCTGCCGAGCGTCGAGGACGAGGTCCTTCGCGTCGAGGCTCTGATCGAGGCGCGCCGGTTCGACGAGGCCCTGGCGACTGCCGACGGGGTTTCGCGCCGGTCGGCCCCGCCCGCGCTGCCCGATGCGAACGCTTGCCGCTTGGAGGTGGCGCGAGGGAAAGCACTTTCGGGCCAGCGCGACCACGACAAGGCGTACAAGACGACGAGCGCGGTTGCGGAACGTTGCACCGCCGACCGCGAACTCCACGCGCGCGCGCTGTTCAACGCCGGAAAGTATGCGGCCCTTGCCGGGCGCTTCATCGATGCCACCCGCTACTACGCGCGCCTCGAGGCCGAGCACCCGGAGAGCTCGCTCTGCGACGACGGACGCCTCGGTGCCGCGCTTGCTCAGCTCGAACTGGGCGTGGAAGCGCGTTTCACCGAGCTCATCACCAGCATGCCCGATGATTTTCCGGGCGGCGACATGGTGGCGGAGGGCCTGTTCCGCCTGGCGCTCCGGCGGATGGATCGGGGCGATTGGTCGGGAGCGGTGTCGGTGCTCGAGCGAGCCACCAAGGTGGTCGGCGACGGAGACGCCGCGCGGGGCGGCGAACTCGCGGGCCGTGAGCTCTATTTTCTGGGGCGCGGCGAGCTGCGTCTCGGCCAGCGCCAGAAGGCGCTCGAGCGCTTCGAACGCATCGTCAGCGAGCTCCCGCTTTCGTACTACATGCTCCACGCTCATGCGCGCCTGCTCGCGCTCGACGCACCGCGGGCCCGCAAGGCGCGCGAGACGGCGCTCGAACGCGCCAAGAGCGACGGTCGCCCCCGCGTTCCCTCCACGCTCCTCGAGCAACCGGGCATGCAGCGGGCGCTCGAGCTCATTCGCGTCAGCGAATCGGATGGAGCCGTGAAGGAGCTCGATGCGCTCGGTCTCACCGGGCCCGGCGCGGCGCCCGAGCTCTTGTGGGCCGCGGCGCGCACGGTGGCGCGCGCCGGTGCCGAAAAGCTCGCCCACGACGTGGTGCGCCAGCGCCTCACCGACTGGCTCGGGCGCTGGCCGGCCGGCGATTGGATGGAAGCCTGGCGGGTCGCCTTTCCCGTGCCGTTTCGTGCGCTGGTGGAGAGCGCTGCGGCGCGCCAAAAGCTCGAGGTGCCGCTGGTGTTCGCCGTCATCCGCGAGGAGTCGGCGTTCGATCCGGAAGCCGAGAGCAGCGCTGACGCCTACGGGCTGATGCAGCTCATCCTGCCGACGGCGCGCGTGGCGGCGCGAGGAACCGGTCTGCCGCACGACCGGCGGGCGCTCAAGCGCCCGCGCGTCAACGTGGAGCTCGGTTGTCGCACCCTCGCGCGTTACATGAAGGCATTTCCCGAAAACCCGTTGCTCGGCGTGCCGGCGTACAACGCGGGGCCGAACCGCGCCCGTGCCTGGCTCGCGGCGCGGCCGAGCGCCGACTTCGACCTCTGGGTGGAGCTGATTCCGTTTGTCGAGACGCGCCGTTACACGAAGCGGGTGCTATCGAGCCGCGCCACCTATGCCTTCCTCTATCAGAACGAGTTCTCCGAGCAGTCACTCGCCCTGCCCGAGCGTGTGCAGTAGCTCTCCCGAACTTTGCTACACTCCTCCCCTCCCGAGGTGAACCATGGCCGTTTCGTCCAACATGCTCGAGCTCGGCACCGTGCTGCCGGCCTTCTCGCTCCCCGACACGGTTTCGGGCCGCGTCGTCTCGTCGACGGATCTCGCGGGCCGGCCCGCGATGGTGATGTTCCTCTGCAACCACTGTCCGTACGTGAAGCGCATCCAGGAGGGACTGGTCGAGTTCGCCCGGTTCTGTGACGAACGCGGCGTTCGCTTGGTGGCCATCAGCTCGAACGATCCGGGGACGTACCCCGACGACGCGCCGGACAAGATGACGCTCGAGGCAAAGAACGCCGGCTACACCTTCCCTTACGCGTTCGACGAGTCCCAGGCCGTGGCCAAGGCATTTCGCGCCGCCTGCACACCCGAATTCTACCTGTTCAACGCTGCGAGCGCGCTCGTCTATCGCGGCCGTTTCGACGAGGCGACGCCGAAGAACGACGCGCCGGTGACGGGCCGTGACGTCCGCGCGGCGGTGGAAGCGCTCGTTGGAGGCGGTACGCCCGCCGCCGACCAGAAGGCGAGCATCGGCTGCAACATCAAGTGGAGACCCGGCAACGAGCCGTGATGTCATGGCCGGCCGCCCTGCGGTCCGCACGCTGAGCGCCTCGTCCGTTCTACTCGGCGCTCTGTTGCTCCTCCCGGCGCCGGCGACCGGCACGCGGCCGTTCGGCGTGGTCGATCTCCACGTCGACCTCTCGTACCAGACGAACTACGAAGGGCGCTCCTTCAGCGTCGCGACCGGGCAGTTTCGGGCGGCGGAGCTCGCGCGCGCCGGTGTGGTCGGCGTCGTGCTGCCCCTCTTCGTCCCGAAGCGCGTCTCGCCGACGGGCCCGCGCGCTCTCGACTTCGAGGCATCGTACCAACGGATCTACGGTGAACTCGCAGCGAACGACGCGTACCGACTGCCGGGCTGCATGCCGCGCGGTGTTCGGGTGGCGACGTTCTTCGCCTTCGAAGGCGCCGGGCCGCTCGCGGGACATCGCGAGGAACTCGTCGCCTGGGCCGCGCGCGGCGTGCGGGTGCTCGGCCTCGTCCACACGCGCGAGAACGAGCTCGCATCGTCCTCGGGCGACGTCCCCGAGCGGGCGTTCGGTCTCACACCGGCCGGGCGCGAACTCGTCAGGGCGGCGCAGGCTCTCGATATGGTCGTGGATGTCTCGCACGCCTCGGATCGCGCGCTCCGCGACGTGGTCGCGCTGGCGCTCGAGGCGGGCGTCCCGGCCATCGCCACGCACTCGAACGCGCGAACGCTCGCCGATCACCCGCGCAACATCCGCGACGCGGAGCTCCGCGCCATCGCCAAGACGGGCGGTGTCGTCGGCGTGAATTTCCATGCGGGGTTCTTGAAGCCGAAAGGCGAGGCGACGCTCGACGACGTCGTCGAGCAAGTGCGCTACCTGGTTCGGGTGATGGGCGCCGAGCACGTGGCGGTGGGCTCCGACTTCGAAGGTGACATTCGCCCGGCCCGCGGCCTCGAGGACGTGAGCGGCTACCAGCGCCTGGCGACTGCGCTGGTTGCTTCCGGGCTCTCGACCGAGGAGGTGGCAGGGATCATGGGCAAAAATGCACTCCGCGTGCTCTGCCGGCGCGGAGGGGTGGAGTAGGCTCGCTCGCGTGGCGTTGCCCACCGTGCTCGAGTACCACGCGCCGGCCGAGGACTGGGAAAGGGGTAGTCTGCCGATCGGCAACGGACGACTCGGCGCCATGGTGCTCGGCCCCGCCGCGCGCCCGGCGCTCTGTTTCAACGTGAGCTCGCTGTGGACGGGCGACGAGAACCCGTCGGGGGTGTTCGACGACAACGGCTTTGGGAACTACCAGGCGTTCGGGACGCTCGCGGTCGAGATCGCCGGGCTGGGAGAGACGAAGGATTACGTTCGCACGCTCGATCTCGCGACGGCGCTCCACACGACCGCGTTCAGTGGCGGTGACGGCACCCGCTACGTCGGAGAAGCGCTGGCGAGCGCGCCCGCCGGCGTGATCGCGTTCCAGTTGCGGGCGGACGGCGGGCGGCGCTTGTCGGGGCGCGTCCACCTGGAAGGCGCTCACGGCGAGAAAACCGCGGTCATCGACCCCGCGCGGCTCTCCATTTCCGGCGCGCTCGACAACGGCCTCGAGTATCAGGCGCTCCTGACGGCCGTCGCGGACGGCCGTGTCGCCGCTGCCGACGAAGCGCTGGTTTTCTCGGATTGCCGGACGCTAACGCTCTACCTCGCGGCCGACACCGACTACGCGCTCGACGGGGCGGCGGGCTTTCGCGGGCCGGCCCCCGGGCCCCGGCTCATGGCGGCGGTCGAGCGCGCGGTCGACGAGGGCTTCGCGCGCGTGCGGGAAAAGCACGTTGAGGACCACCGCCGCCTCTTTCAGCGCGTGGACGTCGATTTCGGCTCGAGTACCGACGAGGTGAGGTCCCGCCCCACCAGTCTGCGGGTGGAGCACTACGTTCCCGGCGGCGACCCGGAGCTCCTCGCCACGCTGTTTCACTACGGCCGGTACCTGCTGATCGCGTCGTCGCGCCCGGGCGGGCTGCCGGCGAACCTCCAGGGCCTGTGGAACCAGGTGAACCATCCACCCTGGCACTCCGACTACCACTCGAACGTCAACACGCAGATGAATTACTGGCTCGCCGAGCCGACGAATCTCGCGGAGTGCCACCTCCCGCTCTTCGATCTACTCGACCACACGCGGGAACAGAGTAGGAGCGCGACGCGCGCGTCCTTCGGCGCCGACGTGCCCGGCTTCACTTACCGGACCTCTCAGAATATTTTCGGCGGCCAGGGCTGGGAGTGGAACACGCCGGCCAACGCCTGGTACGCGATGCACTACTACGAGCACCACGCGTTCGGAGGCGACCGCGAGTTTCTGGCGCGGCGGGCGTGGCCGTACCTCAGGGAAGTCAGCGAATTCTGGCTCCACCGCCTCAGGCGTCGCGACGACGGAACACTGGTGGCGCCGGACGGGTGGTCCCCCGAACACGGCCCGCGCGAGGACGGCGTGAGCTACGATCAGGAGCTGATCCACGAGCTTTTCACCGATGCGCTCGCCGTGGCTCAGGCGCTCGGCGAAACCTCCCCGGTCGTTCTTCGCATTGCCGAAGCGAGAGAACGGCTGCTCTTGCCGGGGATCGGTCGCTTCGGGCAACTCAAGGAGTGGACCCTTGACCGCGATGATCCCGACGACCACCACCGCCACACGTCGCACCTGGTCGGTGTGTTTCCGGGGCGCTCGATCAGCGTCCGGGGGACGCCCGAGCTCGCGAAAGCCGCGGAAGTGTCGCTCCGCGCGCGTAGCGACACCGGGGACTCACGACGCTCGTGGACCTGGCCCTGGCGCGCGGCGATCTGGGCACGCCTTGGCACCAAGGACGGTCACCGCATGCTCGACGGCTACGTCGCGCACAACCTCTTGCCCAACCTGATCGCCACCCATCCGCCGCTCCAGCTCGACGGGAGTTACGGCATCAGTGCCGGCATCGCCGAGATGCTGCTTCAGTCCCACGCCGGCGAGCTTCACCTGCTCCCCGGCGTCGACCTTTCGCTCTGGCCCACGGGTTCATTTCGTGGGCTCCGCGCGCGGGGTGGCTTCGAGGTGAGCGCGCGCTGGCACGAGCGGAAGATCGCCGGAGTAGAGATCCTCTCCACGCTCGGTGGACCGGTCGAGGTGCGGAGCGAACCCCTGCCGGTTCGGGTGGTGGATGACCAGGGTGCTCCGCTCGGGGCGGCGAAGGCCCCGGGTGGAACCCTGCGTTTCGACACCGAAAGCGCCCGGCGCTATCGGCTGGAATATTGAGGCTCCTTCCACGTCGGCAATGACCCCGCTGAGCGGTGATGGTAACGATCGGCGCGCCATGACGCCCCTCGAAACCCGCTGTCTCGAAGCGTTCCCGACCTGGCTCAAGTCGCTCGGGGACGACGCGAAAAAGCTCGCTCAGGTCGTGGACAATCGAAGCCTGCCGGACGGTTGTCGCAAGGGCGCCGCGGGCGCGCTGAACTACCTCTTCAAGTCGCTGGACCTGATCCCCGACGGTCTCGAAGATCTCGGGTTCGTGGACGACGCCTTCGTCTTTCGCGTGGCGGCACGCGCGGTGTCGGGCGGGGATGCCGGCGCCGACGGGAGCGGAACGGTGACGCGCCTGGCGTCCGATGCCGCCCTGGTCGAGGAGTTTCTCGGCGACATTTACCCGAAGCTCGCGGCCTACGTGGGCGAGCTCGAACGCGCCAAGGTTCGGGGTCGTGCGGTGGCCGACATCCTCGGTGACGACGCGACGCGTTCGGATTTCGTGCGCGAGGTCCGGCAATGGGCGGACGGCTATCAGGCGCCGGCGTTCCTGCGGGACGAGAAGAACCTGGTGAAACTCCGCGCGTTCCTGGGCTCGAAACTCAAGTAGCGGGCGCTCTAGGCGGCGGTGCCGAGCGCCAGGGCCGCGGTCTTTGCGCGTTCGCTTCGCGGGCGGTACTGATCGACCTCCGGCGTCGGAGCCCGCGCCGGAAGCTCGAGTCCCAGGCTGATCGCGTCGAGGTCGACCAGGAGCTCCGCCATGTCCGCGTAGCGGTGGTCGGGGTCCTTCCTGGTCGCGCGGACCACCACCTGGTCGAGCCGCGGATCGAGGCGATCGAGGAGCCAGGACGGCGGGGGCACGGGGGACCCGAGCTGGTGCCGGAGCAGCGTCGGTCCGAGTTCGAGGTCGAAGGGAACGTGACCGGTGAGCAGGCGAAACAGCACGATACCGAGGGCGTAGACGTCGGTCCGCGGGTCGACCGGATCGCCGACGATCTGCTCGGGTGCCATGTACTTGGCGGTGCCGCGCAACACCGGCGGCCCGTCGGGCTTCACTTCGGGCTCCGAGCCGGGAATGAACGCAAGGTCGAAATCGAGGATTTTCAGCGTGCGCGCGCGATGGGCTTCGACCGCGAACAGATTCTCGGGCTTCACGTCGCAGTGCACGATCCCGGACGCGTGCGCCGCGTGGAGCCCCCTGGCGGCGCCGCGAGCGAGCGCGACCACGAGATCCGATGTCAGGCGCTCCTGCCGCGCGAGCATCACGTGCAACGGTTCTCCTTTGAGCAGCTCCATGACCGCGAAGGGTCGCTGGTGCTCCGGCTCGTGCACCGCAAGCACGTGCACCACGTTGTGGTGGGACAGCGTCATGGCCGCGCGCGCTCCGAACAAGAAGCAGTGGCGGAGCATCGGCTCGGCTGCCGCGCGCTCGCTCAAGAGCTTGACGGCGCGCTGGTCGCCGGTCGCGAGGTCCAGGGCGCGGTAGATGGTGGCGGTGCCCCCTTGGTCGATTGCGCGCTCGAGCACGTAGCGCCCCACGAGCACCTGCCGTCCGGGCCTACCCGCGGCCGGGGCGGGGGCTACGGGCGCGGTTTTCGCGGGGATTTCAGCCGCGCGCGGCGTTGGAGGGGTCGACTCGTAGATCTGGCGAAGTTCTTTTCGCCTGAGCGCTCGGGCGGGGAGGGGGTGCGAAGACAGGCGAGCCATCCTCGCCCGACATGCCGCAAATCGGCGGATCAACCCAAGTTTGTCGCACTGATCAGGAGCGGCGGCTCGACCGTGACGACCGCATCCGCGCCGTCGAGGACCAGGTCGAGCTTCTCGAGCGATTGGCCCGCGCACGGCCCAGCCGTGCATTCCCCGGTCGTCGGCAGAAAAAGTGCCCCGTGGTTGCGGCAATGGATGCGGTCGAGGCCCGGGTCATAGAAATCCCCGAAGCCGAGGTCGAGGTCGACGTACCAGTGCGGACAGACGTTTGCATAAGCGAAGTAGCCGAGGGCGTGCCGGAGGATGAATCCCTCGACCGGCCGCCCGCCGCGCTCGAACGCGAACGTTCGCGACTCGCCGACGGCAAGCGCCGTGGCACCCGTCACCCGCACCGTCGTCGGCGAAGGTTCGGGCGCGGCGTCCGCCTCGGCCACGCTAGAGGCCGTCGTCGGCGCGGCCCGGCCCCTGGGGCTTGGCTTCGCCGCCGTCGCCGCCGTTGCCCGACTGTTCGCTCGTTTCCCCCGTACCCGCGGTGAGCTCGCTCATCAGGTCGCGACACTCGGGGCGACCCTTCAGATGGCTCATCAGCAGTGCAAAGGCGTCACCGAACGCCTTCTCGTACTTCAGGCCCTCGCGCGTCCGCACGGCTACTTTCTCGCGGCCCGAGCTCAGGTCCTCTTCCAGCGCCTCGGCGTAGCGCCCGAGCTGCCCGCGGAGCTCCTCGATCTGGCGCCGGAGATCACCTGCCGTGCTCTCGCGCCCCGTGCGCTTCGCTTCTCGCGTCTTCAGCCACTGCTTCTGCGCCTCGACCATCGCGATCGCGGCGCCTGCCGACTCGAAGACCTGGCGTGTGCCCTGCCCGCTGCGCTCCGCCTGGTCTGCCTGCGCCGTGCGTTCGCGGGCTGCCTGCTCCGCGCGGCTGACTTCCGCCTTGGCCGCGGTTTCCTCTTCCTGGTAGGCGGCAGCCTCGCGCAGCACGCGGGACTCCTCGTGCGCGAGCTCCTCCACCTTGCGACCGATCTCGGCGCGGAGCGCGCGGCCGCGCCGCTCGAGTGCCTCGAGCTTGCGGGTGTGACTCGCGATCTCGCCCTCGAGCGCGCTTGCCTTGGCCGCCACGTCCCAGACCGTTGCCAGCGCCTGCGTCATGTCGGCCGGCGCGTTTCCACCCGGGTAGGCACGGGTGATCATCCTCGAAAAAAGCCCTGCGCGCCCGGCCCACTCTGCGACACCCGGTGAACGGGGCGGTGGTGGCGGCGGGGGAGCAGCGGGCTGTGGCTCGTTCGACCCTTCCTTGTCCCACGACGGGCTCGGCAGCGAACGCTGGAGCGCCTTCAACTCCTCGAGCAGATGGTGGCCGTCGCGGTAGCGCTTGCGTGGATCCTTCTCGAGCAGCCGAAGGACGATGCGTTCGGCGACGGGGTGGCAGGTCTTCTGCACCGTGCTCGGGCGTGGCGCCACGGCGGTGCGCTGCATTTCGAGCAAGGTTTCGCGGTCGCTCGCCTTGAAGGGCAACTGGCCGGTCAGCATCTCGAAGAACAGCACGCCGAGGGCGTAGAGGTCGGATTGGGGGCCCGCCTGCTCGCCGCGCGCTTGCTCGGGCGACATGTACTCGGGCGTACCGAAGACGGCTCCCTTCGGCGCGAGCCTGGGATCGTGAGCCAGTGCCGCCAGGCCGAAATCCAGAATCTTCACGAAATCTTTGCGACCGCCGCGCGCCGTGAGCAGGATGTTGTCGCTCTTCAGGTCCCGGTGCACCACGCCCAGATCGTGCGCGCGAGAAAGCGCGGCACCCATCTGCTCGAGCACGTCGACGCCGCGCGCGAGCTGCAGCGGTCCCTTGGCGAGTTCGTTCGAGAGCGGCGTGCCCACGAGGTACTCCATCACCAGGTAGAGTTCGCCGTCGTCGGTTTCGCCGATGTCGTGGATGTCGATGATGTGCGCGTGGTCGACGCGGTTCGCCGCGCGTGCCTCGCGCAACATCCACGCCCTGAGGTGGGTTTCCCCACGCAGGTCGGGACGGATGAGCTTGACCGCGACCACGCGATCGATGAGCACGTGGCGCGCCCGATACACGATGCCCATCCCGCCCTCGCCGATCCGGGACTCGAGCCGGTAGCGCCCCGCAATCACGCGGCCGAGCGCTGGGTCTTCACCTTTTCGTGTTCGAGGTAGCCCCGGTCGTTGGGGTGCTGCCTGTGCCATGGGTGCTGGGTGGAACGCGCGAATTTCGGGCGCCCCGGGACGTTGATCCTAGCGGGAGGCGTTGCCGGAAGCCAAGCGAGATTCGCCCCTCCGTTCACTTCTCAGAAGAGGACGTTCAGGAACGGAACGTGAACCGCCGTCGCTTGCTTCACCCCGTACATTGACACTTCGGCGCGCGTGTAGGTGTCACGGACCTCGATGGCGGGAATACCGACCGCAAGGCGGCCGGGTTCGAAATCCAGCAGCGCCGGCGGCGTGAGGCGGAGCGGCCGCGCGTGAGCGTGGCGCTTGGACTTGTGCCGTCGCGGCGCCGCGGAGGTTGGCGCCGGTGCGGGTGCTGCTGTAGGTGCGGGTGTGGAACCAGGCGCCGCTGCAGGCTGCGGAGGATCGGCGACGGGTTCGTCTGCAGGCGGTTGGTCGACCAGGTAGTCAGCCGGCGGCTCGTAAGCGGTAGCGCTCAACACGAGCACGGTGGTCGGGATCGCGAGGGTGAGCCCACCCGCGAGCATGAGCATCGAGACACGCGGGCTCGCTTCCTGTTCGACGAAGTAACCACCGACACCACCTGCCGCCGCACCGGCCAGGCCGCCGCCGAGGTACGCCCACGGAGACTTCACGCCGGCCGCCGCTTCGATGGCCATGACGAGTTCGGCTCCGAGCAACGCCCCACCGATGGTTCCTTTCGCCACCGCGGAGGATGCCGCGCGACCGACGTCGGCAGAGGCCCGACTTGGGACGAGCAGCGTTGCGGCGAAGAGCGGTAGCGTGGTGAGCAGCGTGCCGACGAGGCGCATGGTTCTTCAGGCTCCGAAAAGTTCAGGGAGGATACACCCTCCCACTGAATCAGGAAGCGCCTGGGACGGCGCCTGCCCCGAGTCCCGATTATCCAACACTTCGGCCCCGGAGGGGAGCCGCGACATCGCGCCGGTTTGGCTCGCGGGCCGGCCCCTGGCCCGTTGTCCGGGGCGGATCGGAATGGTAAACGGCCGGATTCGGTTCCGCTCATGAGAGAAGGCCAATTGCTCGGGACCCCGGTCGAATCGGGGTTCCAGGAAAAGCTCGGAGCGCTCGTCGAGCTCACGAAGCCGAGCGTCGGCGGCCTCGTCATGGTGACGGCCTTCGCGGGGGCTCTCGTCGCCGGCGGCTCGCTCCCGCTCGTGCGCCTCTCGGTGGCGCTGATCGCCACTGCGCTGGTCGTGGGTGCGGCCAACACGCTCAACATGGTCGCCGAGCAAGACACCGACGCCTTGATGGGCCGGACGCGAAGGCGCCCGCTCCCCTCGGGGCGCCTCTCGGCCGAGGTCGCGCTCGGGTTCGGCATCCTGTCGGCGAGCCTCGGGCTCAACGTCCTCGGGCTCGCGGGGGGCGGCCTTGCCTGCGCGCTCACGCTGCTTGCCTTCGCCAGCTACGTGTTCGTCTACACGCCGCTCAAGCGGGTGTCGCCGATCGCGCTTTGGGTCGGTGCGCTTCCCGGTGCCCTGCCGCCCCTCATCGGCTACGCAGCGGCGCGCGGAACGCTCGGTGCGCCTGCTCTGTGGCTCTTCGCGATCCTCTTCCTCTGGCAGATCCCGCACTTCATCGCGATCTCGGTGTTTCGCGAGGCCGAGTATCGCCGCGCGGGGATGGCGGTCCACTCCGTGGTGCACGGCGCCGAGGCGTCGGTGGCGGCGATTCGTTTCTGGACCGTGGTGCTCGCCGTCCTTTCGCTCTTGCCGGCGGCGTTCAGCGCGGTGCACGTCGGGTACGTCGCGATCGTCGGTCCGGTGGCGCTGGCGTCGATGGCGCTCGTGCTTCCGGGTCCCGGCAGTGCGCCGCGGGAGCGTTGGGCGAGGCGGGTGTTCTTCGCCTCGATGCCGTACCTCGTCGTCACGTTCGCCGCGTTCGTCGTCTTCGCTCGGTCGAGCTAGAGCGGATCGCAGAACCAGCCGCGCCGGTTTTCAGCCGCGCCGTGCCGTCGTCGCGTAGGCGGGGACGGCGATCCCGGCGACCACCAGGAGGAGCGCCGGAATCGGTACGTCCGGCGAGCCGCGCGCGGTGAGGCACAGGGCGACCAGTGGCGCGAGCGGCGTCCGCCGTACGGCGAACAGCGCCGCGACGGCCCCGACCAGGCCGCCGACCTCGAGCATCAGGCGCGCGGCCGAGGGCACGAACGGCGGCGGTGCTCGGAGCAGGGCACCGGCCGCGCGCGCGACGACGATTTCCGCGGTCGAGGCACTCACGCCCGACGCCCGGTGGACGACGTAGGCGAGCCCGAGGGCGAGCACGGCGCTGACGACCCCGAGCACGGCCGAGCGCCGGCGGTCGCCGCCGGTGACGAACGCAATCGCCACCGCAACGAGCAGGAACTCGACCAGGAAGCCGATCGTCATCAGCACGGTGCCCACCCGGTAGACGGCTGCGGAGCCGCGCTCGATCGCGGAAGCGGCGACACTGAGCCCCGCGAAATCGACCGCGCCCGAAATGGCGGTGAGGCCGAGCACGAGCCCGAGCGCGCGGCTCTTCGGCGCTCCGAGGGCAATCGGAACGCCCGCGGCCACGCTGACGAGCGATGCCACGGCAAGCGCGTTGGCGCGTGATGGCTCGAGGACGCGGCCCATCGCGAAGATCGCGAGCACGCTGGTGGCGACGACCGCCGGCACCACCACCATTCGGTAGGCGATGCCGAGCCCTTGTCGGCCGAGCGCGGCTCGGACGGCGAGCACCGCGAACGCGACGCCACCCACCGCCACCGCCTGGCTCGTGACGTTGCCGACGGCCTGAACGGCCATGATGGCCACGTCGAGCCCGGTCCCGGACCCGAACAGCGCGGGCGAGAGCATGCGCCCCGAGGCGGTCGCGACCAGTGCGAGCGCGGCGAACAGCGTCAGCGGTAAGCCCTCGGGCAGGCTCCACCCGCCGGGGGCGGGGGCCGTCGTCGTCCCTGGCGGTGCGGTCACGGGCTCTTTTCGCCTCAGCGGCTCTTCTGGGCAAGCTTGACGGCGTCCGCGTCGTTCTGCGGAGCACGCTGACCGTGTCGCTGCTGGCCTTCCACTTCGGGCGTGGGGCGGCTCGGCGGGAGGCTCGGCGGCAAACTCCTCGGCTGGCCCTTCAAGATGAACGGCCGCGCGAACTGGGTGGAGCACGCCTCATCGCGGTTTCGGTGAAACTCCCAGTGAAAGTACACGTTACCGTCGGGCGAGACGATCTCGCGGGGAGGCGGACCGAACGGTTGCGCGCGCTGGACGGACTCGAGCGCAGCGACGTCGAACGCGGTGACGCCGCTCGTCTTGGTGACGCCCATGCGCTCGACGCGTCCCTCATCGGGGTCGAGCACGATCTCGACGTTAGTGGTGATCTCGCGACGGTTCATTGGGTGCGAGTCGGGCAGCGAGTCGAGCGAATCGAGGAACGTCTCGGCAAAAATCGGGTGAATGCGGTTGTGGATCTGCACCAGGTAGTTCGCGAACGGAACGCGTGCCGTGTTGAGCGCGGTCTGGTTGCCCGGCTTCACGCTGGCGACGTAGTTTTCGATCGCGGAGCGCCAGCGCTCGATGCCCACGGGGCGCCATTTGCCGGCGTGCTGACTCCTTCGCCGCTCGCCGTCCGCGCGCCGCTCCCGCGCGAGCTGGTCCTGCCCAATCACGCTGACGGCGACGTGGGGTGAGAGGTTCAGGTTGACGCCGCCGGGCGTGGCGCCGACCGCGCCGAGGCCGAGCAAATCGGTCGCCCCCGAGCTTCGCATCGGCGGCAGGCGCCGCTCCTTGCGCGCCTGTTGCCCCTTCTGCTCGATCGAGGCGCTGCGCTCGCCCGGCATCACCCACGTTCCGCGCGTCATGTCGAGCACGTCGGGCACCGCTTCCGCCGCGTGGAGTTCCGGTCTGGCGAGCGCGCCTTCTTGAGCCGCGAGCGGCTTCTGCTCGGCGGCTTGGGCGCCGCGCTGCTGCCCTTCGCGCTTGAGCTCTTCACCCGCCGCCGAGGGTGCGTGCGCCGGTGCCGGCATCACCGCGATGCGGAGCTCGCTCGTTTTCTCACTCTTCGGTTGAGCGGCGCGGTCCTTTTCCCCGGCGCGATCCTCGCTGTCGGCAATCTTCGTCTCTTCGGCGTTGCCGGGCTCGCTTGGGTCACCGCTCGTGTGCGCGGCGCCGCCCGGGGTCGGCTGTGGGTCGTCCTGGTCGTGGGACGTGATGCTCGCCCGGGTCTGCTCCTTGACTCGATTGGCCTCGTTGCCGACGAACTCGGCATCCGGGTTGTCTTCCTGGTTCGGATCCTGGACGTGCTGGCGCACGGCCACGCGCTTGTCGGGGACCGTGGGGAGCTCCCGGACGACCGCTTCCTCTTCCTTCTTCTTCGGGTCCTCTTTCTTTTCCTCTTCCGGCTTCTTTTCCGGTTCCTTCGCCGGTTCGGGCTTCTTTTCCTCGGGCGCCGAGCGCGACGGGATTGGTTTCTCCTCCTCGGAGTCCGCGTTCTCGTCCTTGTCGAGCGCGTCCTCCGCGGGCGGTTTCTCCTCCGGCGTCAGCGGGTCCGGCTCGGGCTCGGCGGTGTCCTCACTGAGCAGCGCGATCTCGACGGTGCGCCCGTCCCCGCGCATGAAGCGCCGCACCGAGGCGGCGAACTCGCGGATCTCCACCTTCTCGGTGATCACGTCCGAGACGCGGTCCACACCTCCGCCCCAAAGCAGATGCGCAACGACTGCCGTCGCGATCCAGAGGAAGAGGGGGATCTGAGCTTCGCGAGTCATCGGAGGACACCCTCGCCGGGCCTGTCCAAACCTATCATCCGGCCCTGCGGCCAGCAATCAAACCGCTCGCCGTGGCGTTCGTGTGACGTTCAGACCTTCGAGATCGCTTCGAAGTGCTCGGCGATCTCGCCTGCGGTCCAGACACCGCCATCTGCTTCCTTGTACTTGCCGGCGCTCTCCACCACCTTGAAAACGCTCATGCGCCCGCCCGCCACCGCGAGCACGAGCCCCGTGCGATCGCCGGCCAGATCGCTGGCCAAAAAAAGATGCGCCGGCGCGACGTGCTCGGGTGACAGCGTGTCCTCGATTTTTGCGAACATCGGCAGGTCTTCCGTCATGCGCGTCTTGGCGACGGGTGCCACGGCGTTGACCATGATCCCGTAGCGCTGAAGTTCGATCGACGCGGTGCGCGTGAGCCCGTAGATGCCGGCCTTGGCTGCCGAGTAATTCGTTTGCCCGAAGTTGCCGAGGAGGCCAGAGATGCTGGTCGTGTTGATGATCCGGCCGCTCCCCTGCTCTTTCATGCGGCTCGCGGCGGCCTGGGTGCACAGGAACGACCCGGTGAGGTGGACGGCGAGCACGGCTTCCCATTGCGACAACTCGAGCTTCAGCAGCGTCTTGTCGCGGAGGATGCCGGCGTTGTTCACCAGCACGTCGATGCGACCGAACTCGCGCACCGCCGTCTCCACGATGGCCGTCGCGCCCTCCGCGCTCGAGACGCTGTCGTAGTTCGCGACCGCGGTTCCCCCGGCGCTCCGGATCAGGGCGACGACTTCGTCGGCGGCTCCGTGCGTTTTGCCGTCGCCGGCCCGGCTGCCGCCGACGTCGTTGACGACCACGCGCGCGCCTTCCTTGGCGAAAAGGAGCGCCGTCGCTCGGCCGATGCCGTTGCCGGCGCCGGTGATGACCACGGATTTGTCAGCGAGAAGTGCCATCGGCCGAGCCTACGATGCTACGCTCCGCCGCGCCATGGCGCGCCGCCTGCTCGTCACCTCTGCGCTCCCGTACGTCAACGCTCCGCTGCACATCGGGCACATGCTCGAGCACGTTCAGACCAATGTGTGGGTGCGTTTCCAGCGCCTTCGCGGGCACCGTGTCGCTTACCTCTGCGGCGACGACACCCACGGCACCGCGACGATGGTGCGGGCTCGGCGTGAAGGCAAAAGCGAAGAGACGCTGATCGCCGAGATGATCCTGACCCGCCAGCGGGATTTCAAAGCTTTCGACGTGGAGTTCGACCACTACGGGAGCACGCATTCGCCGGCGAACCGCGCGCGCTGCGCGGAGGTCTGGGCGGCGCTCCGGAAGCAGGGCATGGTCACCGAGCGCGAGGTGACGCAGCTCTTCGATCCGGTCGCGGGGACGTTCCTCGCCGATCGCTTCGTCAAGGGAAAATGCCCACGCTGCGGCACGCCCGACCAGTACGGTGACGCCTGCGAGAGTTGCGGCAGTACCTACGCGGCCGGCGACCTCAAGGATCCGGTCAGCACGCTGAGTGGTGCGCGGCCCGAGCTCCGGAGCGCGCCGCACCTGTTCGTCCAGATCGATCAGCTGCGCGACTTCTTGAAGGAGTTCGTCGCGACGCCGGGCCGGCTCCAGGCCGAAGTCGAGAATTACCTGACGAACTTCTTCCTTTCGGAGCCACTCCGCGACTGGGACGTTTCCCGGCCCGCGCCGTACTTCGGCTTCGAGATCCCCGACGCTCCCGGTCACTACTGGTACGTCTGGTTCGACGCCCCGATCGGCTACATGGCGGCGACCACCGAGTGGTGCGAGAAGACGGGCGAACGCTTCGAAGACTGGTGGCGCTCACCCGACACCGAGATCGTTCACTTCATCGGCAAGGACATCACCTACTTTCACACGCTGTTCTGGCCGGCAATGCTGAAAAGCTCCGGCTTCGAGCTGCCGTCGCGCGTTCATGTCCACGGGTTTCTGACCGTCAACGGCGAGAAGATGTCGAAATCGCGGGGCACGTTCCTGCTCGCCTCGGCCTACGCCGAGCACCTCGATCCCCAGCAGTTTCGCTACTACCTGGCGAGCAAGCTCGGGAGCGGCGTCCACGATCTCGATCTCGATCTCAAAGACTTCGTCGCCAAGGTGAACGCCGATCTGGTCGGCAAGGTGGTGAACCTCGCGAGCCGCACGGCGCGCTTCGTCGAAGCGACCGGTCTCGCCGCCGCATACCCCGACGACGGCGGGCTGTTCCAGGCGGCCGCGGCGGCGGGAGAAGACATCGCCCAGGCCTACGAGACATGCGACTACGCGCGAGCGATGCGTACCGTGATGTCGCTCGCAGACCGCGCCAACGAGTACGTGGACCGCGTGGAGCCGTGGAAGCTCGCCAAGGCGCCCGAGCGCGCCGCGGAGCTCCGCGACGTGTGCACGGTGGCGCTGAACCTCTATCGTCAGATCGTGCTCTACCTTTCGCCGGTGCTGCCGGAGCTTGCGGCGAAGAGTGCGGAGCTGCTCGGGGTGCCGCTCCGCGCCTGGTCGGAGGCAGCGACCCCCGCCGTCGGGACGCGGGTCGCCCGGTTTTCACCGCTGATGCAGCGCGTCGACCCGAAGAAGGTCGATGCCTTCCTCGCCGCGCACGCGCCGACCAACGAGAACGACGCCGCTGCGGCCGGCGCCGGATCCCCCGCACCGACCTCGACCGAAGACGACGGGGCGCCGCTCGCCGCGGAGCCGCTCGCCGCCGAGTGCACGATCGACGATTTTTCGAAGGTGGATCTGCGCGTGGCTCGCGTCCTCGCGGCCGAGGAACTGCCGGAGGCAAAGAAGCTCATCAAGCTGACGTTGAGCCTCGGCGGCGGGGTCACGCGCACCGTGTTCGCGGGCATCAAGAGCGCCTACGCTCCGGCCTCGCTGGTTGGGCGGCTCGTGGTCGTGGTTGCGAATCTCGCCCCGCGCAAGATGAAGCTCGGCACCAGCGAGGGCATGGTGATCGCCGCCGGACCGGGTGAAAAAGAGATCTTCCTCCTCTCGCCTGACTCTGGAGCCAAGCCGGGTCAGCGCGTTCACTAGCGCATCCCTCGGATTGGCTTCGCCCATTCCGAGGCGTGACTCGTCGCGAAGTCAGCCGATCCGCGCGATCAAGAGCTTTCGTTTCGGCGCTCGGGTGCCGATCCGGAAAGCGTTCCGTGCTCGTTCGTGCGCGCCGTCGATCGCCCGGCGGCGATTGGTGTGAAGGACGGCGATCGGCTCGCCGCGTTCGACGCGCTCACCGACCACCCGCAGGAGCTCGATGCCGGCCCCGTGGTCGACGCGGTCGTCGGCTCGAACGCGTCCGGCGCCGAGCTCGAGCGCCGCCCAGGCGAGCTCCAGCGGATCGGAATGGGTGACGACGCCGCTCCGTGCCGCGAGCACCGGGCGCCTCACGCGCGCGGCCGGCAAGAGCTCGGGCCGCTCCACGGCGCGGGTGCTGCCGCCGTGGGCGCGGACCATCCGCACGAACCGTTCGAATGCCGAGCCGTCGGCGAGGGCGCGCTCCAGCATCGCTCGCGCTAGAGCTCGAGTTTTCGCGCGGCCGCCGAGCATGAGCATCTCGGCACCGAGCAGCAGGGTGAGCTCACGGGTGTCGGCGGGACCCCGGCCCCGGAGGACGTCGATCGCCTCACGTACCTCGAGCGCGTTGCCGATCGTGCGACCGGTGGGCACGTTCATGTCGGTGACCAGAGCCGTCGTCCTGAGTCCGGCTCGGCGCGCGGTGCGGACGAGTCCGCGCGCGAGCGCCTTGGCCGCAGCGAGGTCCTTCATGAACGCGCCGCGCCCGACCTTCACGTCGAGCACGAGGCCGTCGCTCCCGGCGGCGAGCTTCTTCGAAAGAATGCTGGCGACGATGAGTGGGATCGATTCGACGGTTCCGGTCACGTCCCGAAGCGCATACAGGCGGCGGTCGGCCGGCGCGATCTCGGGGGTCTGGCCGATGATCGAGGCACCGACCGTGCAGAGCACGCGCTCGAAGGCGCGGGCCTCGAGCCCGACCTTGTATCCGGGGATCGCCTCGAGCTTGTCGAGGGTGCCCCCGGTGTGACCGAGGCCGCGCCCGGCGATCAGCGGCGCCGCGATGCCGCAAGCGGCGACGAGCGGTGCGAGGCAGAGGCTCACCTTGTCGCCCACGCCGCCGGTCGAGTGCTTGTCGATCTTCGGCGCCTTCACCGATCGAAGGGCGAGCACTCGACCTGAATGCAGCATCGCCTGCGTCAGCGCCACCGTCTCTCCGTCGTCGAGCCCGGAAAGGAGCGCGGCCATGAGCCAGGCGCTCATCTGGTAGTCGGTGACCGTGCCGTCGAGGAAGCCCGCGATCAGGCTTTCGATTTCCCCGGCCGAGTGCCGGCCCCCATCGCGTTTCTTGATGATCCACTCGACGGGGCTCGGCATCGCTCTGGAGCATATCTCGCAATTGGCTTCGCCAATTCCGTCCAGCGCGGGGCATAGCGGGATTCTGCTAGCCTCGTCCGGCGTGGAACGTTCGTCGCGCGGTCGCCCCCCCGGCAGGTTCACCCAGCACCGCCGTCTGGACCGGTTGCGTGAGATCCTCGGGCGCCACCCGAAGGGCCTGTCACTGTACGAGCTCGCGGACGCACTCGGCGTGACCGTGCGGACAATGCGGCGCTACATGGTCGAGATCGAGCGCGAGTTCGATCTCGAACGCGCTCCCGTTCGCGCCGGCGGCCAGCTCTTGTGGCGCCTGCGCTCGAGTGAGATCCCGCGCAAGCTCGAGCTTCGCCGCACTCAGGCCTATGCCTTGCTCGCTGCCCGGCGCGTGTTCGAGCCCATGCGCGGCTCCGCGCTGTTCGAGGAGATCGACATGGCGATCGGCAAGCTGCTGGCGGTCGCCCAGCGCCCGGGCCGCGGACCGAACGCTGGTCTCGCCGACGCGCGCCTGGAACAGCGCTTCCTTTACCTGCCGCACGCTCCCAAGAACTACGCTCAGAAAACCGAAGAGCTCGACGACCTGTTTCAGGCCGTTTCCGACCTCCGCCCGCTGTCGATGCTGTACCGCAGCGCAGCGAAGTCCGAAGAGGAACGCGTCACCATCCACCCCTACGCGCTGGTGCTCCATCGCGACTCGATCTACTGCGTCGGCCACCACGTCGGGCGCTCGGAGATCCGCACCTTCGTGCTCGACCGGATGCGCGCGACGCAGTGCGCCGTCACCGAGCGCTTCGAGCTACCCGCCGAGTTCGACGTGACCCAGTACTTTCAGGGCGAGTTCGGCATCTGGCGCGATGCCACGCCGCACAAGGTCGTGATTGAATTCGACGCGCACGCCGCGGACTACGTGCGCATGCGGATGGTGCACGCGTCGCAGAAGCTCCAGGGCATCGCGGGAGGCGGTCTTCGCCTGAGCATGACCGTCGGCAACCTGAACCCGGTCGTGAGCTGGGTGCTCGAATGGGGCGGGCGTGCACGCGTGCTCGAACCGCCGGAGCTCGTGGAGCGGGTCGAGCGCGAACTCGAGGCTGCCCTGGCGCTGTACCGCGGCGAAAAGGCCGTTCCGCGACGATCGGTCAAGTAGTGCGCGCCGGGCGCCGAGGCCGTCGCGTGACGTTCGCGCCACGTCGCGCCACCTCGCGCTACGTTGCGCCGCGGAAGTAGCGGTACTCTGAGAGCACGCGTTTCACGTACTCGACGGTCTCGGGATACGGCGGGATACCGCCGTGCTTGATGACCGCGTTCTCCCCGGCGTTGTACGCCGCGATCGTGAGCTCGAGGTCCCCGTTGAACAGATTCGCGAGCACGCGCAGGTAGCGCACGCCGCCGAAGACGTTCTGCCGTGGGTCGAAGATGTCCGTCACCAGCATGCGTTCGGCCGTCTGCGGAATGAGCTGCATCAAGCCGCGCGCGTTCGCCGGCGACACCGCACGCGGATCGAAATCACTTTCGACGCGGATGACGGCTCGGATCAACGCTTCTGGGATCTGGTAGAGCACGGCGGCTTGCCGGATGTGGTCGTCGTAGCGGCTGAAGCGCGCCGGTGATCCGTCCGACGGCATCCGCGCGCTCGCGCGCGGCGACTCGGTGCGGGCGTAGAGGCTTGCCCCCTTCTTCGGCGTGTTGGTGAAGCTGATGACCCCGTCGGGCCCCACCGTCTTGAAGATGTCCGCCTGGCTCGGCCCCGCCAGGGTCAGGGCGACCAGGGGGAGGGCCACGAACGGGAGCAGGGAGCGGCGGGCCGGGGGGCAGGACCTCGTCATGGGTGAGCGTCGATCGTAGCTGGCGGTCCCCAGGGGTGCCCAGGAAACCGGTGGACGATGGGGGAACGCCCCCGGTCGCGCTGCCCATTCCGACCCGAGTGGCTAGCGGCTGGATCCCCACGGGTTGGCCGGTTTGCTGGCGAATGTTATAATAGTTATAACATCGGTCATGAGGCTCCAGGTCCGCCGGGTCGGCAATTCCCTCGGGGTCATCATTCCGCGGACCACCCTTCGCCAGTGGGGGGTGGCTGAGGGAGACGCCCTCTATCTGTCGCCGCGGTCGATTCGCCCGCCATCGCGACCACCGGGCCACGAGAACCTCGACGAGCTCAAGCGTCGGATCGCGTCCGCGGTCGTGGCGCGCTGCACGGCGCTCGAGATTCGAGCCCTCGGCCTCGCCAACCTGACCCGCTGGAAAGCGCGCGGGACGTGGGTGTCGGCGTACGACGAGTGGAAGCAGATCCTCGAGCACGAAGGCGACGGGGAGCTCTTCGTCGCCATGCTCGGCACGGACGACCGGGCGAACCGACTGCGGCAATCCCCGCCGTACGTCGGCCTGCTGCCACGTGAGCAGGTGCAGGCGCTGAATGAAGAAGCAACAGCTTGATCACCTCCTCGGTGCCGCCGGGAAAATCACCGGCGAAACGCAGTTTCTCGTCATCGGAAGCCAGAGCCTGCACGGCAAGTACCCGCACCTCGTGCGCGAGATGGTCGCGTCAGCCGACGCCGACCTCGTCCCAAGGACGGCGATCGACCGCACGGAATGGCTGAACGCCATCGGGCAGGACTCGCCCTTCCACGAAGAGTTCGGCTACTACGCGGATCCCTGCGACGAGGGAACCGCGACGCTGCCCGCCGGTTGGAAAGCGAGGCTGGTCAGTCTGCCGCCTGGAGACACGGGGGGCGTCAGGAGCTTCTGCCTGGACCCTCACGACCTCGTGATCGCGAAGTACGTCGCCGCCCGGGACAAGGACCGGGTGTTCAACCGTGAGCTCTTGCGGCGCGGGCTGGTCGATCGCGAGCGCCTGTTCGCGCTGCTCGACGTGACTCCCGTCGCCGTGGAAATTCGCGCGCGGATCCGCGCCGAGATCACGCGGGATTCGGCGCAGGAGCGGTGAGCTCGGGGCTCAGAAGCAGCCCGTCGCCCACTTCGCACCGTTCACCAGCATCGTCATCACGTTGGTGTCGGTGTAGAAGGTGCTGGTGTAGTTCATCCAGTGCGCGAAGTGGACGATGCGTCCGCCCGGACTCTCCCTGACGGTGACGCTGGGAGTCACGCTGCAGAACGAGCAGCTTGCGATCGATACGCCGCCGTTCTTAACGCTGCCACCGTAGTTGTGGTACTGGGTGACCGTCGTGCTGAACGTCGTCGGTAGGGTGTCCCAAATCGGGTGCCCCGCTGAGGTGAGGGTGTAGCTGCCGGTCGTCTGCGTGTAGCTCGAGTACGTGGTGAGCAAGAGCGCTTTGAACGCCGTGGTCATGTAGGTCGAGTAGTTGCCCTCTTTGTAAGTGACGGACCCACCGAAAACGAGCCCCGTTCCGGCAGCCTGGGCGGCCACGATCGCGGCCTCTCCCGTGTCATCCACCGTCGAGCTGAGGGTGTTGCCCACCATGAAGAGGACGGCGCCGAAATCACTCGCCGCGGGGGTCCCGGCGTAGGTCACGGCGCCATTGCTCACCATCGTGGGGACGAGACCCGCATTGGTCAGCGCGGTCGTGATCTGCGTATTGGACGTGGTCTGCGCGTCGCTCAGCACGAGCACGGTGTCGTTGCAGACCTGGCAGGTGCCTTGGACGCAGGATTCGCCTGCTGCGCAGTCGTTGCCGCAAGCGCCGCAGTTGGCCTCGTCGTAGCGCACGTCGGACTCGCAGCCGTCGGTCAGCTTGTCGTTGTTGCAGTCATCGTAGCCGGTCGCGCAGGTGCCGTTGCAGCTGCCGCCCGAGCACGTGCGGGTCTGCACGTGGTTACTCGAGCAATTGTTCGTGCAACCACCGCACGAGTTGGGGTTCGTCAGCGTATCCGTCTCGCAGCCGTCGGTCTGCTTGTTGCTGTTGCAGTCCGCGTAGCCCGACGTGCACGTCCCGTTGCACACGCCGCCGGCGCAGGTGACGGATGCGACCTGGGAGCTGGAGCAGGTGCGACCGCAGGCGCCGCAGTTGGCAACGTCGGTGTCGGTGTGGGTCTCGCACCCGTCCGTGCGCTTGTCGGCGTTGCAGTCGGTGTAGCCCGCCTGGCAGGCGCCGTTGCAGGTGCTCGCGCTGCAGCTCGGCGTCGGCACGTGATTCGACGAGCAGGCGTTGTCACACGCGCCACAGTTGTCGACGTCGGTCGACGAGTTGACCTCGCAGCCGTTGCCCTCGTCATTGTCGCAGTCCAGGCGATTCGCCTGGCACACGCACTCGCCGGCCACGCACTCGTGCCCGCTGATGCCGGCGCAGTTCGTGCCTGGGCCGGTGGAGCCGGAGCCTCGCGAGTTGCAGACCTGGGCGAGCGCGCCGTTGCACCAAGGCTGGTCCGGCGTGCAGATCTGCGTCAGACAGCTGACGGTCGTGTCGTCACAGAACTGGCCCGAGCCGCAGGTCTGCACCAGCGTCGAGCTCAAGCCGTCGCTCGAGCAAAGCCGGATCGTTTCGCCGTCGCAGTAGTTGAGAGACGGCACGCACTCGAGATCCTGACAGGTGCCCGAGTAGCAGATTTCGCCGTTCGCGGTGCAGTCGACCTCGTCGGTGATCGTCAGGCCGTCCGCCGAGCAGGTGACGAGCGAGTCGTGCGCGACGTCGCATTCGGTGACGCCTGCGGTGCAGACCCACGGCATGCACGCCGCGGCGATGCCCTCTTCGACGCACGTCTCGCGGGAGAGGCAGCTGGTCGCGTCGTAGCCGTTGCCCGAGGCTCGGCACAGGTTGACTGCGTTGCTGACGCACTCCGAGGTCCCGGCCGGGCACTCGTCCAGCGTGCAGGTGCCGGCATTGCAGTAGTAGACCGAGGGGCAATCGAGATCCTCGAGGCACTGGACGCAGTAGCCGCCGTTCGTGTTGCACAGCATGCCGAGGGCGGTGCAGGCATTGTCCGACGCGCAGCCCTCACGGCACGTGAAATCCACACAGCGACGCCCGGTCCCGCAATCGGCATCACGGGCACACTCGACGCACCGTTGGGTGTTCGTGTCGCACACGCGCCGATTCGAGCAATCGAGCGAGTTTCGGCACTGGTCGTAGGGCACGCAGGTGTTGTCGATGCAATCGCTGCTCGCCTCGCAGTCGTCGACCGTCACGCAGCCGACGCACTCACCGATGCTCGCGTCGCACACGGTTTCGGTGGTGCCGGTGCAATCGAGGCTGTTGTTGCAGGTGGCAACGGGCTGGCAGCTCCGATCGACGCACTTTTCGCCCGGCTCGCAGTCGATGTCGAAGAGGCAGGCGACGCATTCCTGCGGAACCGGGTCGCACACCATGCCCGCGGGCTGACAGTCGGCGTCGCCGGTGCAGGTCTCCGGCGGGTCGACGATGACCATCCCGCCCTCGCCGCCCGCCGGGTCGCTGCCCCCGGTGCTGCCGCCGGTGGCGTTGCCACCCGTGTTGCCGCCGCCCGTGTTGCCGCCGCCGGCGCCGGCCTTGCCGGCGTTCGCGACGTTTCCGGCGGAGCCGCCCTTGCCGCCGCTCGCACCGCCGGTTCCACCGGCACCCGCACCGGTACCCGCTGAACCTGCCGCGGTGAACGGGTCTTTCTCCTCGTCCGCACAGGCCGAGCCGAAGCCCACGCCAACTGCCACCATCGCCAAGAAGCCAAGACCGCGAAGCTTGAACACCATCGGTACGCCCTTCCCGTTAAGCCTAGGGATACTAGCACAGAGTCACGACGCCCCCGCGGCGTTCCTTTGATTTCGCTGATTTGGGCGGCCTCAACTCACGCTCGCCGCGCCTCGAAATTGGCAAAGCCAATGACGAGATGTGCGCTAATCGGCGGTGAGGTAGGTGTAACTGCGCAGCGATTCTTCGTAGTGCTGCATCAGCGTGCGCATCTGCTCGTTCGAGATGCGGCCTTCGCTCACCGCCCGTTCGGCCTGGCGCCGGACGGCGTCGACCATCGTCTCGGGTTGGTACTCGACGTAGCGGAGCACGTCCGAGACGCTGTCGCCCTTGATCACGTGGCTGATCTGGTACCCGGTGTCGGTGAGCTCGACGTGGACCGCGTTCGTGTCGCCGAACAGATTGTGCAGGTCCCCGAGGATCTCCTGGTAGGCGCCGTTCAGGAACATGCCCAGGAAGTAGGACTCACCCTCGCGCAGGGCGTGCACGTCCAGCGTGCTCTTCACGTCCTCGACGTCGATGAAGTGGTCGATCATGCCGTCGCTGTCGCAGGTGAGGTCCGCGAGCGTCGCCGAGACGGTGGGTTCCTCGTCCAGGCGGTGGATCGGCATGATTGGGAAAAGATGGTCGATGGCCCAGATGTCCGGCGCCGACTGGAACAGCGAAAAATTGCAGTAGTAGATGGCGGAGAGGTTCCGCTCGAGGTGCTGGAGCTCTTCCGGCACGAACTTCAGGCGCCGGAGCGTGTGCTGGATCTTCTCCGAACAATTCCAGAACAGCCGCTCCACCTGCGCGCGCTCGCGCAGCGTGAGGTAGCCGTACTTGAACAGGCTCTGGCCCTCTTCTTTCGCCTGGGTCGCGTCGTGGTAGCTCTCCTGCACGTTCTTCGGCTGGATCCCACGGTAGGTGTCGTAAAGCTCGCGTAGCAGCCGGTGCGCGTTGGGCGCTGGTTCGGTCGGTTCGACGAAGCGCATCTGGCTACGGCCGACGACCTCCAGCACGAGCACCGAGTGGTGCGCCGCGATGGCCCGCCCGCTCTCGCTCACGATGGTTGGCACCGGAAGGTCGGCCTTCGTGCAGGCGGCCTGGATGTGGGAGACGACGTCGGCCGCGTACTCGTCGAGTTGGTAGTTCTTCGACGCGTGAAAGTCGGTCTTCGAGCCGTCGTAGTCGACGGCCAGGCCGCCGCCCACGTCGAGGTACCCCATCTTGCAGCCCATCTTCGCCAGCTCGACGTAGATGTTCGACGCCTCCTGCATGGCGTTCTTGATCGGGATGATGCTCGAGATCTGACTGCCGATGTGAAAGTGGAGCAGCTGCAGACAATCGAGCTGGCCCTTCTCAGCCAGTCGATCGACGACCTCGACGATCTCGGAGGTGGTGAGGCCGAACTTGGCGCGGTCACCGGCGGAATCCGCCCAGCGCCCGACGCCACGCGTGGTCAGCTTGGCGCGGACGCCGAGGATCGGGCGGATGCCCACCTTCTCCGAGGCCTTGAAGACGATCTCGAGTTCCTCGAGGCGCTCGAGCACGACGATCACCGTCTTGTCGAACTTCTGCGCGACGAGCGCCGTCTCGATGTACTTCTGGTCCTTGTAGCCGTTGCAGATGATGAGGCCGCCGACTTCCTGCATCGCCGAGAGCGCGATCAGGAGCTCTGGTTTGCTGCCGGCTTCGAGCCCGAAGTTCCAGGCCCGGCCGTAGCGGACGATTTCCTCCACCAGGTGCCGCTGCTGGTTGACCTTCACGGGGTAGACGCCCCGGTACGTTCCCGCGTACTCGTACTCGGCGATGGCCTTGCCGAAGGCCTCGTTCAGTCGTCGGATGCGATCACCGACGATGTCGGAGAAGCGGATCAGGAGCGGCAACTCGAGGCCGCGCGCGCGGAGCTCCAGGGCGAGGTCGTGGAGGTTGATGGCCTGCGTGCGATCGGGATTCGGCGTGACCTCGACCTGCCCCGCGGCGTTGACCTGGAAGTACGGAGTTCCCCAGCCCGTGATCTGGTAGCGCTGCGCGCTGCGTTCCGGCGACCACGCAGCAGGCTCGGGCGTGCTGCTCGGACCTCGGCGCACGACGTCGAGAGCTGCTTCCAGGGCGGAGGCCGTCACTTTGCCACCGTGTATCGTCAAGGATCGTCTCTCGTCACTGAGCGTGTCTTCTCTAACTCTCGGGCGTTGGGGGGCGCTCGACGGCGACGGCCGACTATACCGGATCTTCCGCGGAGCGTGACAAGGAGTCTTGCGTGGTGCCGTCTCGCTTCCTGGAGCGCCGGCTCCGTGGGCGCCGGCTCGGCGATGGGTGACCTCTGGTACCGTTTCACCGGCGTCACCAGGCTTAGCCGGGGGCGAAGAAGACGGCGGGCAAGGCGTCGCGCCGGAGGAGGGCGAGAAAATCCATCGAGTAGGCGACCGTGATGTGAACCAAAAATCCCGCATAAATGCTGCGGGTGCGCAGCGCGAGCGAGCCGAGCACGATGCCGGCGACGATCGCGCCGTTGGTCTCGAGGTAGGGCTTGCCAAAGTGGATCATGCAATAGGGGACGGCCATCGCGAAGACGGCGGCGGACCCGAGGGACTTCCTGAGCGCCCCGAGCATCCAGCCACGGAAGAACAGTTCGAGGGCGAGGAACTGGAGCCCGTACATGGCCTCCCACATCAAAAAGTCCGCCCAGCTGCGCGAACTGTTTTTGTAAAAAGGGTAGTAAGTCCCGAAGTCCGGCTGGCTGGCGACCAGCACCATGGCGGGGAGCACGAACGCGAGGCAAAGGCCGTAGATCCAGACGTGGCCCATGAAGCCCTTCACCCGGAGCCCCATGTCGAGCAGGCTGTCCTGCGGGAAGAACAGCTTCCAGAGGGGGAAGGGGATGAACACGTAGCCGACGATGCGGGTGAGCGCCCACCAGCCGTAGCCGTAGAGCTCGTCGTAGCGAGCGATCTTCACCCAGGTGTGGCCGGTGGCGTCGAGCTCGCGAAGCCAGGGGCGGATCACGCTGTCGAAGAGCTGACGTCCGCCCCAGTACTCCTGCAGGGTGAGCACGACGGCCGTGATGCAGAGGCAGGCGGCTGGACGCAGATCCATCTCGCCCGTCCGCGCGCTCCTTTCGGCCGTCGCCTCCGCGTCCACGGCTCGCCACGTGTCGCGAAAGAACCACCACACGAGCGGAGCGAGGGCCGCCAGCACGGGCAGGGGCAGGAGTGCCTTCACCGGCGGGTAGGCGAGGATCCACTCGAAGTAGGAGGGCTCCGCCAGGTGCGTGAGCGGCAAGCGAGGTACCGCGTTGAGGCCTGGCATGAAGCAGCGAGCCTACCCGAGGATCAGGCGAGAAGGCTCGTCGCGCGTCGGAGGCGAGCGAGCGAGCGGTCCTTGCCGAGCACGGCCATGACGTCGAAGAGCGGCGGGCTCGCGGCTCGGCCGGTGAGCGCGACCCGCGCCGGCTGGGCCACGTCCTTCATCGCCCGGCCACCGGCCTCGGCGAAGGCCCGCGCGGTGGCCTCGAGGGTCGGCGCGTCCCAGGGCGAGACGTCGGCGAGCGCCCCGGCGAACTCGACCATGAGCGCAGCGGCGGGTGCGTCGAGCAGCTTGTCGCGCGCCTTCGGGTCGAGCTCGGGGGGCTCGCGAAAGTAGAAATCGAGGTCGAACGCGGCGTCCTTGAAGGTGCGGGCGCGTTCGCGGATGCCGGGGATGGCGCGGAGGAGCAGACCTTGGTCGGGCTCGGTGATGCCGCGGTCGGCCAGGAACGGGCCGACGCTCGTGGCGTAGGTGGCGAGCGGCGTCAGGTCGTCGCGCTTCACGTGCTCGAAGGCAACGTCGGCGAACTTCTTTTCGTCGAACTTGCCGTCGCTCTTGTTGACGCGATCCCAGTTGAAAAGACGGATCAGCTCCTCGCGCCCGAAGATCTCCTGGTCTCCCGACGACCAGCCGAAGCGGACGATGTAGTTCAAGACGCCCATCGGGGAGTAGCCGCGCTGACGGTAGTCCTGAACCGAGACGTCGGCGTGCCGCTTGCTGAGCTTTTCGCCCTTCGGTGACATCATCATCGGCAGGTGGGCAAACTCCGGAGGCTCCCAGCCGAAAGCGCGGTAGAGCAGGATCTGCTGCGGGGTATTGCCGATGTGGTCCCGGCCGCGGACGACCAGCGTGATGTCCATCAGGTGGTCATCGACCGTCGCCGCCAGGTTGTAGAGGGGATAGCCGTCGGTGCGGACGAGGACGAAATCCTGCTGGGCACGGTTCGGTGTGCTGACGGGGCCGAAGACCTTGTCGACGAAGTCAGTGGTTCCCTCGCCCGGGACCCGGAAACGGACGACGTGGGGCAGGTCCGGCTCGTCTTTGCGGTCGCGGCAGGTGCCGGGGTAGACGAAGGCAGCCTTCGGGTTTCTCGCCTTGAGCGCCTCGCGCTGCCGGTCGAGTTCCTCCTTGGTGCAAAAGCAACGGTACGCCTTGCCTTCGCGGATCAGGCGCTCGGTGTGCTCGCGGTAGATCGCCTTGCGTTCACTCTGGAAGTACGGCCCGTGGGGCCCCCCGACCTCCGGGCCCTCGTCCCAGTCGATGCCGAGCCAGACGAAGGCATCCAGGATGGCTCTCACACTGTCGAGGCTGCTCCGCTCGTGGTCGGTGTCCTCGACCCTGAGGATGAACGCCCCGCCCTGGTTTTTGGCCCAGAGCCAGTTGAAGAGCGCGGTCCGCGCCCCACCGATATGGAGGTAGCCGCTCGGGGAGGGGGCGAACCGGAGCCGGGGCTTCATGCGGCTCGCCCGCGTACCACCGGCGCGCGGGCATGTCACTCCCGGGTTGCAGGGCCCCGGTGCCGCTGATAAGAGCCCGCACTCACTTCGTAAAAGGACGCGAACACGATGGCAAAGGCGCCGCTCGGGACCGTGAAAGAACGCTTCACCAGCAAGGAAAAGCTGGTCGATGCCGTGCAGAAGCTCGCCGGCACCGACCTCTGGGTCGACCGCCTGAGCGAAAAGAAGGGGCTCGGCCGAGTCTCGAACGCCAAGCTCCTCCGGCTTCATGCCGTGCTCTCGGACGCGAAGGAGCGGTTCGGGTCGCGCTCGAAGCTCGTCACCGCCATCCTGGAGCTCGCCAAGCGGGCGAAGGACAAGGGGTACGCGTCGCGGCTCGAGCGCTACCCGTTGCCCCAGCTGATCGATCTCCACCGGTCGCTGGCGAAGGCCGACAAGCGAGCCAAGGCGAAGCCGGCGCCTGCGCCCAAGGCGAAGGTGAAGAAGGCGCCGAAGGCAAAGGCGGCGAAGGCGGAAGCCGCTCCGGCGAAGGCCGCTCCGGCCAAGGACGAGACCGCGCCGAAGAAGGCCGCCCCGAAAGCCGAGAAGGCTCCCGCCAAGAAGACCGCCAAGAAGGCGTGACGCGCGAGCGCCCCAGCGGCGCCGAGCGTCGCTACTTCAGGCTTTTCTCGGCCACGAATCGATTGGTGAACGCCGCGGTCTTTTCGTAGGAGCGGCGAAGGTCGTTCACCAGGCGCTGCTCGAGCAGGCCGCCGATCACGAAAATGCGTGCGGTCACTTCACCCGTCACGATCAGGCGGCATCGGCCGTCCGGCGTCGGGGTGGTGGCCATCGTGACCTTGATGCTGATCTTGTCGGCGAGGCGGTTCGGGATGGCGTTGACCTCGTAGCGCTGCCCCTTCGTGTCCAGAACGCCGCGCTCCTCGTACCCGGCGCCGTCGGCGACCACCGCTTTGAGCGCGGCGGGCACGTCGCCGACCGGTGGCGACGCCTTGAGGACGCGATGCATCTTGCCCCCGACCTCCTTGCGATCGATCTCCCGCCATTCGGTGAAGTGGAGTTCGTCGAAGAACAACCGCCGGTTGTATTCGTCGTCCAAAAAGATTTTCCCCCAATACGTCTCCGCGGAGCATTCGAGCACGTTGTCGGTGCGAAAGCCTGCCATTGTCGGGCGCCTTTACTACCACTCTTCCGGTGTTTGTCGGACTTTTCCGGGTGTCTCGGCTACCATCCTGTTCATGCAGGCTGCGCACACGGGTCCCCTGGCGAAAGACTCGCCGGCCCGGCGGTCCAACTCCTGGGTCGGCCAGGCCCTGCTCGTCTTGATGAAAGACCTCCGGCTCGAGGCGCGGAGCGGGCAGGTCATCGTCGTGAGCACTTTCTTCGCGACGCTGATGGTGGTGCTGGCGTCGCTCTCGCTGTTCGGCGGGCCGAGCTCCGCGCGGCTCGTGTCGTCCGGCGTGATCTGGCTCAGCATCAGCTTCGCGGCGGTGCTGGCGCTCGGCCGCGCGTTCCAGCGTGAACGCGAGGAGGGCGCGCTCGACGGGCTCCTGGTGGCGCCGCTGTCGCGGAGCGCTCTCTACGCGGGCAAGGCGCTCGGCGTGCTCGTGTTCTTGCTCGTCATGGCGGCGGTCGTCATCCCGCTCACGGCCCTGCTCTTTTCGCTCGATCTCGTGCGCTACGGACCGGGGCTCGTTTGCCTGGCCCTGTGCGCGTTGCCCGGTGTCGCCGCCTCCGGGACGCTGTTTGCGGCCATGACGGTGCGCACGGCAGCCCGCGACCTGATGCTGGCCGTCGTGCTGTTCCCGCTGCTGGCGCCGACGCTGCTTGCCGCCGTCGCCGGCACGCGCGAGCTTTTCGGCGGCGCGTCTCTGGCCGAACTCGGTGACTACTTCAGCCTGATGCTGGTGTTCGACGTGGTGTTCACCGCCGGTGGCCTCTCGCTGTTCGGCACGCTCGTCGAGGGATGATGAACGTCGCGTTCTACGGCGGGAGTTTCGATCCTCCGCACGTCGGCCACCTCTTGTCCGCCGCCTACGCCCTCGCGACCGGTGGCTTCGATCAGGTGTTGGTGATGCCGGTGTTCGAGCATGCGTTCGGCAAGGATCTCGCGCCGTTCGACGCACGCCTGGAGCTCTGCCGGGCTTGCTTCGAGGGGTTGTCCGGGGTGCATGTCTCTTCGCTCGAGGCCGAGCTCGAGCGACCGAACTACACCGAACGAACGCTGGCCCGCCTGGCGGCGGACCACCCGGATTGGAGGATGCGAGTGCTGGTCGGCAGCGACGTGCTCGCTGACACCGGCGCGTGGCACGACTTTGCAGCGGTGGAGCGCCTGGCCCCGCCGTACGTGCTCACCCGGCGTGGCTTCGAACGTCCGGGTGCCGGTCCTGCGCTCCTCCCCGAGGTCTCGTCGACCGAAGTGCGCGAGCTGCTCCGCCGGCGGCACGAGCGGGACGCTGCGGAACGACTTCGGTTCCTCGTGCCGGCCCGCGTGCTCGAGCGAGTGACGGCGCTCGGGCTCTATCTTAGCTAGACTCCGACCATGGACCTCCGCACGCGGACATCGCTCTTCTGCGGGGTCCTCGCGCTGACGATCGCGGTCTCGATCCTGCTCCGCGGGCGGGTCCGGCGCCCACAGGTCCTTTTTTCGGCGTTCGCCGCCGACATCGGGCTCTTTTACCTCGCGCAGTGGCTCTATCAGTCGATCCACAGCGTCCTCTGGGCGCGGTTCACGGTCGTGCTCGCGGTGCTCCTGCCGCAGTTCGCGGTGCACCTGTTCGGCGCCATCGTGCCCGATACCGAGCGGCGGTCGGTGCTGCCGCGCGTGGCGACGGCGCTCGGCCTGCCGATGCTGATCCTCGTCCTGAGCCAGCACACGCACTGGGTCGTGCGAGGCGCGGTGTTCCTCTACGTCTTCGGCTTGCTGGCAGCCTCGCTGTTCTCGCTCTTTCACCGTGGTGAACGAAGCGGGTCTCGAGCCGTGCAGCGCCGGGTCCGCTTCCTGGTTCTGATCGGCGCGCTGGCGGCGTTGTTCAGCCTCGCCGACTTCTTGTGGTTCATCGGCGCGCCGCTGCCGCCGTTCAGCGCGGTGCTCGCGATCGTCTTCCTGTTCGTCCTTTCGGAATCTCTGATCCGCGAGCGGCTCGTCGACCTCTACGACGTGCTGGTGAAGCTCCTGGTCTCGACCGCGCTCGCCTTCTCCCTGGCCGGCATTTTCTACCTGCTGGTGAAGCTCTTCGGCGGCTTCGAGGTCATGTACCTGGGCGCCATCCTGGCCGCGATCGTGATCCTGGTGCTGTTCGAGCCGCTCCGCGAGCGCGCTGAAGCGTACGTCGGACGCATCGTGGTCCGCGAGCGCGTCGACCTCGAGCGCGCCGTCACGCGGGCCCGTGCGCGGCTGGTGCACGTGCTTCAGCTCGGCGAGATGCAGGAGGTCGTGATGGCCGCGCTCGAGGGTTCGCGGCGTGCGACCGGCGCCGCACTCTACCTGCGCGATCCCGGAGGTTCCGATTTCGCCCTCGCCGCGGCGTTTGGTCCGCAGGCTCCCGCTCGCGTGGAGGCGGCCGCCGCGGGCCCGCTGTTCGAGCGCCTGGAGCAGGTGCCGAGCCTGCCGCTCGAAGAGGTTCGGCTGAGCCTGCCCGAGCGGCGTCGCTCCGGTCAGTCGCGCGAGGCGGAAGCCGACGAGCGCTTGCTCGCCGCCGCCGAGGTGTTCGGTCCCTTTCGCCTCGGCCTGTGTTTGGCGATCCGTGGCGAGGATCGCGAGCTTCGCGGCGTCGTGATGCTGATCGACGACCGCGTGAAGGACGCGTTCAGTCCGGACGACATCGCCCTGCTCGAGCCGCTAGCGCTCCAGATCGGTATCGTGCTCGAGAACACCAAGCAGTACCGGCGTCTGCAGGAGCGCGATCGCCTGACGGTGCTCGGTCAAATGGCTGCTGGTCTGGCGCACGAAATCAAGAATCCGCTCGGCGCGATCAAGGGCGCAGCGCAGCTGCTCGGTGACGGGCGCAGCGCCGCTCACCTCGGCCCTTCGGAGCGCGAGTTCCTCGGCATCATCCTCGAGGAAGTCGAGCGACTCGATCGTGTCGTCGGCTCGGTGCTCGACTACGCGCGGCCCTCGAAGGGTGACGCAGGCCTGGTCGACGCGAACGCGGTGGTGCGCGGCACGCTGAAGCTTCTCTCGTCCGATCGCGCAGAGGTCTCCGACGTGCGCATGGAACTCGACGACGCGCTGCCGCCGGTGCGGGCCGACGCCGAGCAGCTCCGCCAGGTGTTGATCAACCTGGTGCGCAATGCCGCGCAGGCGATGGGGGCGAGCGGAACGGTGTACGTCAGCACGAGGATCCGCCGCCAGCGCAGCGTGGGCGGTGCCGATCCCGCCACGTTCGTCGAGATTGCGGTTCGAGACGAGGGTCCCGGTATCGCGCCGCAGGTGATGAAAAATCTGTTCGTCCCTTTCGTCACCACGAAGGACCGCGGGACGGGGCTCGGTCTCGCCATCAGTCAACGCGTGGTCGCCGAGATGGGCGGGCGCATCGACGTTGCTTCGTCCGAGGGCCTCGGTTCGACCTTCACGGTCGTGCTGCCGACCGCGCGCGACGGCGGCGTGGAGGGCGAGGTCGACTCGACCGGCGGGCTCTTGTCCGCGCTCGGCCCGGCGGCGGGTCCGGCGCCTGTTTCCAGCGTTGCACGCGAGGAGCGCGCGGCGGGAAAACCGGTGGCGTAGTGCCCCTCGCCTAGCGCGCCGCGTCAGGATAGGCTGTCGGAGACCCACGATGGGCACCTCCCGGAAAGACGTGAAGACTATAGAGCTCCCACGCCGGTTCGCGCTGAGGTTCGTATCCGGGAAGTACCAGGGCGGGGAATTCCCGCTGAGCGACGGCGAGCAGGTCGAGGTCGGCCGGTCGAGTGACCTCGACATGGTGCTGGTCGAGGAGATGGTGTCGCGAAAGCACGCCGTGTTCCGCCTGGCCGGGGGTGTCCTCACCGTCGAGGACCTCGGGTCCACCAACGGGACCTTCGTCAACGGCGAGCGCATCGAGAAGGCGACGCTGCGCGAGGGTGATCGCGTGCTGATCGGCACCAGCATCCTCCGGGTGATCGCCGCCGAAGCGCTGGCGTCCCCGGGCAAGCGCTCCCCCCTCGAGAACGCAACGCAAAAGGCGCTGAAGCCCCGACCCAACGAGCTGCCGTCCACGGCCGAACCGCCGCGCATGTCGGGTAGCCTCGAGGAGATCCCGCTGCCCGATCTGATGCAGCTCTTCTCCACCTCGAAGAAGAGCGGGGTGCTCGTGCTCCGCGCGACCAGCGGCACCGGAAAGATGTACCTCGACCAGGGGCGCATCAAGCACGCCGAGATCGACACCAGCCCCCATCTGCCGGCGCTCCGCGCCGCCTACCGGCTCCTGACCTTCACCCGCGGCCAGTTCGCCCTGGACCCGCCCGAGTCACGCACGTTTCCCGAAGAGCTCGATCTCGGCGCGACCGAGGTCTTGATGGAAGGCATCCGCCTGATCGACGAGCTCAATTCGATCTCCGATCGCTTGCCGGCGATGGACGCTCCGATCGGCCTACCCCGCGCGATGCCGACGAAACTGCGCGATCTCGCACCGGAGGACCTCGACTGGATCGAGGTGGCTCTGCGTGGCCGCACCTTCGGCGGTGCGCTCGATCACGGGCCAGGCTCGGACGTCGATACGGCGCGGGCGATCGTCGGGCTGATCAACCGCGGGCTCTTGGCGGCGGGCTAGAGCTTCGCGAGTCTGTCGAGGCACTGAACGAAGGGTTGCACGCCAACGCTCGCCTCACCGTTCGTCGTCCATCCACTTCGGCCGCTCGATGGCTCGATGCGGCGATCAGGAACGTGGGGGTACGGCTCGGGATCGCCACGGTTGCGGGCGCGGCGGTTGGCGGCTCAGCGATCAATGCGTCCGAAACCACCGGTGCCGGTCATTTTGATCGTACGGTGTCTTACCTTTCGTCTAGCCAAATGCGCGGCCGGATGCGAAGGGAGAGCGACCTGGAGCTCGGTTGCGTGGCGGGCCCGCGGTGAGCCACGTCGGGCCGCTACAGCTTCGCGACGACTTCGATGGTGCTGACACCACGCATCTCCGCCCGCACGATCGCCTCGACACGAGTCCGCGCGATCGGAGGCGGCAAAGCGGGCAACGCGTGAAGCGTGACGAGCACGGACGTTACCCCGTTGACCGTGCGAAAGGTGACCCGCGCATCCACGCCGATCTCTCGTCGTATGCGTTCCTCTGACTTACCGGCCCCAGCGATGCTGTCTTTGAAGCCGCAGCCGACAACGGTCACGAGCAGGCCGAGGACGGCGATGGCGGAGCGTCGTGTCATCGTGCTGCAATTCTACGCTTTGGGGAGAGCCTGGCGTGCTCTCACCCATAACCGAAGCGCATCGGGTGGCGTCATAGCTGCCTCTCCCGCGCAGCGCGCCGCGCCGTCTGATTCGCTTCCGATTGAGGCAGGCATCAGGAGGTGGACCCGGTAGCGCGATTGAAACCCACCGGCCTTGGCTCCTACGAACTGGATGATTCTCGCGACGCCTCTCGACGGACGCCTTCGATGTTGTCGGCCAAACAAAGACCACAGAAGGGGCAGTACGCAATGGCCTTCGAGAGTTTGAGCGGGCCACCGCGCGGAAGGTAGGCAAGGTATCCTATGGAATTTCGACACCGCGGGCACCTGACCCCCCAGTACAAACCCAGCACGCTTGCAAGAGCGGCTGCGAATGGGAGGAGCGCCCAGTATCGCATTGAGTAGACGTGCTGTCCGGCTATGGCGCACATGACGAAAATGGACATCGACAGAAAAAAGCCGACGTGAAACTTCACCATTCGTCGGTTTAGTTCATCGCGGATCTTCATTGAGTTCACTCGTGTGGCTGGATCCGAGCGGTCGGGGCTCAACGGAAGACCGGGTCTGCTACCACGTGTAGTACGCCGTGGCGGAACCGCCCGGTGTTGCGGGGAATGCGAATCCGACCTCACCAGCTGGGGAACCACCGCCGTAGCTACCTGCGAAGGTCAGTGGCGGACCGGTGACCGCCCCTTGACCCGTCCAATGTCCGGGGGAGACGCTACCCCAACCGCCGCTGAGACTGACGGATCCGCCTGGCGACACGAAGCCGCCCCCAGCATAGAAATTGATCCCGCTGGGGGAGAAAAAGACACCGCCCGTTACACCTAACCAGTAGCCGACAGTGATGTTCAAGTCCGTGTAGTCCGGCGTTCCTAGCGGGTAAGATCCAGTCGAAGCGGGGGTGCCCGGGCCTGGTGATGCCGGTCCTGGTGTCGGCGTGGAAGCAGGGGACGTGGGGGCGCCCGACGGTGCCCAGTTGAGGAAGTCCGTCCCCGGACCCTGAAATGCAGGAGAGGAGGACTCTAGGCTTCCGTGAAGGAACGGCACTCCAGGCGAGCCTAGGTCGGTCGGTCCCGTAGGTCCCGTCGGCCCCGCGGGACCCGATTCGGGGCCTTGCCCGGAACCGGGCGTTTGCATCCCCGCTCCGGTGGGCCCCTCACCGCCGCCATGACAGCCGCTGGTGCACCCCTGCGGACCGTCACCCCCACCCTGACGATCAGGACCGGTTGAACCCGATCCAGCGTCCGCGCTCCCATCGTGACTCGTGTCTGAAGGGCCCTGCCCGTTACCCGTGTCGACAGTGATCGTCATCCCAATTTCGGGACTCGGACCGCAACCGCTGCAACTGCCACCCTCAGGAACCGGCATGAACCCGCTCGGATCCGCATACCTAAGCGGATTGTTCCTCACGTACGCATAACGATTCAGTGCCAAACCCCCGCTAAAGGGCTGCACGACGAACGGATCCGGACTCAGGAATCGCCGTTGCTGTGGGTCGTAGAACCTCCCGCGCATGTTCACTAGCCCGAGTCCGAACTCCTGCTGGTGTCCCGTGTACCCTGTCTCGCTTCCGCTCGGTCCGCGAGTGTTTTGGGCTGGGGCCCCGAAGGCGCTCAATTGCCTTCGAGTCTGGATGACCTCGCCGTCTTGATCCGTTACGAGCGTCACCGAGCCGAGAGCGTCGTCGTGCAGGTACTGCTTCGTCGTTTGGATCGGGAGGCCTGACTGTTGGAGCTTCACGACGTTGGCGACCTCCTTTCCGAGCGCGAAGATGCGGTAGCGGTGCTCGGTATCCGTGTTGGCGAGCTTGCGTCGCTCGTACAGATCTCCCGCGTAGAGGGTGTCCTCCACCTCCGTGCGTCGCGCAATGCGCCTTCCGGAGCCGTCGTACTCGAACATCGTGGTTTGTGCCGTGCCGCCGTCGCCTCCGATGATGCGGTACGGAAGTCCGAGGTCATTGTAGCTCAGACGCTGGCGGCCATCCGGAATGCCGGGGCCAATGCGTTCGATCTGGGCCCCGTTGCCGTCGTAGACGTAGCTATTGACGAAAGAAGTGCCGACGCGCGTCACGCTCGTCACTTGGTAGGGGTGGGTGGGGTCGAACGCGTAGGCTTCGGTTGAATCCGGCCCGCCCCCGCCGATGCTCGAAACCGTCTCGATGTTGCCGAGGTCGTCATAGTTGTAGCCGACAGCGGGCACCGGGGCGCCAGCCAATGTGTCGTGTCTCTTGAGCTGATCGCGCGCGTCGTAGCTAAACGTCTCGGTCGCGTTCTCAGGCAGGGTTACGCGCTTGCTCATGTTCCCGTTACGGTCGAAATGGTACCGTTGGTGCGAGAGCGTAACCCCAAGCGGGGAAGTCGTTGTCGTAGCGACCAGGTGGCCCGGAAAGCACGAGTCCGAGGTGCTCGAGCTGCATTCGGGAACGCTTGGAGGGCCGACGAACGGGCGGCGGAAGTATTGACGGTTCGTCTCGACGTCGTTGCCAAACTGCTCGATCGCGGGACGAATGCCTTCGTCGGCCGAGGTTAGCTGCCAGAGGACCTCGCCGTCCGAGCCACGAACAACTTTCAGGTGACCCGCTTCGTCGTACTCCTGAAGCACTCCGAAGCCATCCTCGCCCACCGGTGCCGGGTAACCGATCGTCTGAAGGTGCGAAGGGACCAGGGGGTCGTAGTCGAAGATTGTCGTGAGGATCTGAGACTCCCCCGGGATTTCGCGATGGATGCGCTTGAGCCGCCCGCGGTTGACTGCTTCCAGGGGCTCAAACTCGTATCGGGTCCAGCTTCCCTCCGTGCTGCCTGGTTGAAGGTTGCCGTCGGTGTCGACTTCAGCGGGGACGCGCTGCCGCCACTCGGACGTCCGGCGACCGACGCCGTTCGGTCCCTCATCGTACTTGTACTCGGCGACGAGATCGACTGAGCTCCGCACCGCCGTCAACCGCGAAAGGTCGTCGTATTCGTAGTGATAAGACCTCCCGTTGCCGTCGACGTGCAACTCGAGTTCCCCGAAGGGAGTGTAGTCGTAGGTATGATGGCCCGCGCTCGGATCATCCTGGGAAACCTTACGCCCGAGACCGTCGGACACGACTGTCGTCTGATGGCTCTGGGGATCGAGTGCGCGGCGGAGGATGCCGAACGGTCCGTATTCGTAACGCGTTCCGACCGGGGGAGATGCCAGCTCTCCGATCGATTCCCCCTCAACAATTCGTACCGGAGCCCCGTTGTGATCCAGCGAGGTGATCGTAAGATTTGCTTTCGGCTCGACCACGGCGATGAGTTCGACGGCTCGCGCGTCGGCCGCGTTCGGCAACAGCGTCGAGACTGCGGAGGAGTAATAGATCTCCTGAACTGAACCGTCTGGCCGCGTGACGCTCGTCCGGCGGTTCAGGTTGTCGTACGTGTACTGATGGAGTCCTTGCGTGAACGGGAAGCCAGTATTCGGCTGGGTACTGTCAACCAGGCGACCGGCCCAGTCGTAGCGGAACTCCTGCATCACATCGACACCGTCGAAGCCGTCGGTGAGCGTACGAAGCGTGCGGTTGAAGGCATCGAAATCGCGCTCTTCGGTTCCGCCACCGGTAACGGTACTCACTGAGTGCCACGCCGTAGCGAAACCTCCAATGGGCGACTGGGCGATGATTCGACCTGGTTCGTAGCGAACGGTTCTCTCCTCCGTGGGTGTTACGATCCGACGCACGCGCCCGAAGCCGTCGTAGGCGCGCTGTTCGACCAGCAGGTTCGCGTCGCGCACCGTGATCAGGGCCCCGAATGCTGTGTCGTAGCGAAAGTCAGTCGTGTGCCCAGCTGCGTCGGTGGTCGCGACGGGCAACACTTTCGCTTCGTCCCCATAGTCGACGGACTCGAATCGCTCCACGCTGGCAGCGCTGCGACGGTGGATGCCGACAACGTTGCCGAATTCGTCGCGATCAAGGGTGGTTGTGAGCTCCAGCTCTGCGTCGCCGGGCTCCCGGACTATCTCTCGCAGCAGACCGCTCGTATAATAGGAGTAGGTCTCCAGGCGGCCACCGGCCTCTGAGGTGCCGTTGCGCATGAGGCGAACACTGCCCGTGGCCCGACTATCCGGTAAGCGCAGCAGCCAGTCCCCTAGATTTTCGGTGACCGGCGTCTCTATGGACGAGCGCTCTACAAGAGTTGTCCCCCGCAAGTACGTGGCCGAGCTCTGGACCTCGACATTGCCCCACTCGTCGATCCAATCGGCGCCCCAATCCGTTCGACTAAGAACCGCACCGCCTTCGGTCGTCTCGAGGCTTTTCGAACGGAGCGCGACAAACGGTCGCCCGGACCCTGAGGTGAGCCGCTCCCAGCCATTCGTGGTTGTCACACGCCGTAGCACGGCCGGGCCGAGTGGCGAGGCGGTCGTCCATTCGCTGACGTGCGCGGTCTCGACTTTCCCGGCAAGGTCAAATCGTGTGTTGTGGAAGGTGACGTGGGAGGTTGAGGCGATCGCCAACTGGTCGCTGACCTTGTACGTCGTCCGTTCCCTGAAGCCGAACGGTCCGCGGCCCGCCAGGCCGGTCCGCCCCTCCTCATAGTAGTGCAGAAACCGTAGCCCGGCGCTGACGCCGTCGTCGATCCGGTGCTCACTCACGAGTGGTCCCGGCTTCCGAACGCAGTCGTACTCGAACACCGGCGCCTCTTCCCACGGGACGCACGAGCCAGGGTCGTACGTTGGTTGAGCGCCGTCGAACAGGTCTCCACCCGATTCGAGGTCGTAGGAGACCGTGGTTGTCTTACCAAGGCCGTCACGAATGGTCTTCAGCAACCAGTTGCGACGACTCCGATTCAGATTGAAGTTGATTTGGTCTCGCGTCGCGGAGGTCACGACGTCGCGCTCGCCATCACGGTCTAGATCCGCCAGCAATGGCCGCATCCCGGGAAGCAGGTCCGAAGGCTCGGTACCCCACGGAGACCCGAGCAGTGGATGGTCTTCTGCTAGGATCGCACCCTGGATGCCATCAAAGGCGAACCGGACGTAGCGGGTCTTGTGGGTCTGGTCGCTGAACGTGTTGCCTGTCTGGGCCAGGTCGTCCCGGCCATCGTGGTCGAGATCAATGACCAGCAGTTTTCTGAAGTCCAGTAGTGGCCAAGTGGTTTCGGGGAACTCAGGGATCGGCCTCATCTTGGGACTGTAGGCAGTAATCCAGCTTTCGGTCGCGAAACCTTTGCCCGTGTTAAGCAGGTTGTACAAGCTGCCGCTCTCGAACTGGGCGATGTCCCTCAAACCATCGCCGTTCACGTCGAGTTGCAGTCCGCCCCCGAAAATCGCCTCATAGAAAGGACCGACGTCCCGCAGCTCGAGCTCTGCTGAGCCGTAGTAATCGTCCAGTACGAGGCCGCTCAACGCGTAGACCTTTGCTCCGTTGCTGCGAATCATCGCTTCCTCGTCCCCGTCACCGTCTGTGTCCAACACACGCATTTGTCGGCACGAGCCCCGGTCGGCTCCGCCACGTTGCGGCACCCCTGAAAAGCCGCCGCCAATTGCTTGGCTGCCCGTTCCAAGCCAGATCAACAGTCCCGCGTCCGAGCATGAAACGACGTCCTTGATGCCGTCCCCATTCGTGTCGGCCGCTTGTCGAAGGTACGTCTGGCCCGACGTTTGGCGAGGAAGGCCGCCTGCTGCGGTGAGTTCCACCTCGTAGAAGCCAGAGACCCCCGCCACAAGCATTGCCTGATCGCAGACGAGATCATCTCGTCCGTCCCGGTTGACATCCATTACAGCAAAGCCCGGTTCGGTTTGTGGGCTCGTCACGTTGGCCGTCAGGCGGTTCAGGCAGTGAGCGATCCCCGGCGAGGGCGAAACAAAGGGCCCAAGCTCGAATCCTACTTCATCCTCATCGCCTGCCAGCAGGATCCTCCGAGGCCGCTCCCATTCGCTCTCGACGTCACCTAGAAGGGCGACGAGAAGATCATCGCGCCCATCTCCATTGTAGTCGAGGACCCCTTCGACCCGCTCGATGCTTTCGTTTGGAATGATCGCGCTCGTCGCCGGTCCGAAGCCCACCTCTTCGAAGTAGTCGAACGTAGTTGGTGACTTGCACACCTCGTCTTCACCCCCCGACGCTGCAGCACATTCCGTGAAAGACCTGATCCTGCTGTTCCCCAGGAACTCGTCGTAGTCGATGCGATATGTTCGGACCGGCACTCCCCCTCCGAAAACCTGCACGCTCGCGATTCGATTCAGACTGTGGCCAACGCTGCCGCGGGTGTAGCCCGAGTTCTTGTCGGGCCGAGGCTCATACGAGAATCTGATCCAGCTGTCGTAGGCGCTCTCCATCGCCGGCCTGTCTGAGTCCCGCTTCGTGTACCCGATGAACGTAGGAAGAAGCTCTGTAGTGCCGTGGGCCCCCGTAGACGACGCCCCTTGGATCGACGGTTTCCTTGGCAGGTAGGAAAAGGCGATTGCGTTGCCCGTCCTGTCCTCGATGGTGGAGATCCCCCAAATCCGCACCGCATTGAAGGCCACCACTCGTGAAGAGGTGGACAAGCCGTACGTCAGGATCCGTCCGCCGGGCTCATAGACGACGAAGTGTCCGTCGGCCAGGTTGCCGATCAGTTCGATCTTCTTGAAACTGTCGACCTCCGTCCGATACTCGTTGCCAGCAATGTTGATGAGGCGTTTGCCATCCATGCAAAGCGCGTCGTTGGGCGTGTAGTCCACGGGTCGCGCCGCTGTTCCAGCCGCACGCGAGAAAGCTCGCGGGCAGCGTGAGATGATGGAAAGCCCGTCCAGGCGCCATCCCATGCCAAGGAATCCGTCTCGGCGGGTACTGAGGTACTCGAATCCGATGTCAGGCTCCAGGCCCATGCGACCCGGCGGGACGACGATCGGAATACGATACCGTGCGTTGCCTCGATCGGTGACGTTGAACTCACCGTGAAGTGCGCCCACCGCCGACGTCGACTCCCTCGGCATCGGATCTGGCAACGGGCCCGGTAGGGGATCCGTCGGTTCTTCAAAGAGGCGTGGGCGCACGCACCGACCAATCCCCGAGCAAACGTCACCGGCACCACAGGATCCGCACACTCCATCCTCGCTGCACTCCTTGCCAGCGCAATCCGCCTGCTCAACACAGCTGCCGCACTCCGGATCGCCATCGACGCCGCATCCGGGAAGCGCTGGGTCGAATGTCAAACACTTCCGCGGCATGCAAACATTGTCTGCGTTGCCGTGACCGAACCTCGGCCCCTGACCGAGTCCGCAGATTGATCCCACTACGCACTGTGCGTCGTCAGTACATCCTGGCTCTCCGTCGACACAGAGCCCTGCGCAGATGCCCCCGCATTCGTCAGCAGGGTCATCGCCGCATACCTTGCCGGCGCAGTTCGCCGAGCAATCGCAGTGGCCGCAGGGCGCTTCGCTTGAACCACAAGACTCGCGAGTCGTCGCAGGAATAGAGCAGACGGGTGGCCAGCAAAATTTGTCCGCGGCAGCAGATGCGAAAACAATTCCGTTCTCCCCGCAGACTTCACCGGCGACACAGTCAGCGTTGCTCGAGCAAGGAGTAGGCGATCCCTCACACAGGCCGCACGGGCTTGTTACTTCGCCGCAACCGGCGCCTCGGATGTCCAGTGCACACTCTGGGGGGGCGCAGAGGCTCGTATCTGCGGGCCGTCCATAGTGCCGCCCGGAATGCTTCCAACAAACCAGATCCGCTTCGCAGTCACTGTCCGAGTCACACGTTCCCTCGGGCCCATCGCAAGGACACAGCCCATCACACGTCGTCGCATTCGGGTCGCAAAAGTTCACGGGCGTGAGCGGCCGATGCTTCACCACGCCGCCATGCGCTAGCTTGATCGACTTGGCGAAGAAAGCTCCTTGGTGCGACGGTGTGCACGCGCCGAGGGTCACGTCCGCGTAGGGCGCCACGAGCACGCCACGAAGACTTGAAACGAGCGTCACCGACGACGTCCCCGCGACGCCGAAAAGTACGTTGTCCTTCGCCGTGTCTCGGAACGTCGCCGTGCCGTTCCAGCCCAAGGTCGTTTCCACGTAGATGAAAACGGGACCGTTCCTGTTGTCGACCTCGAGCGTGCCGCCGCCCTCGAGAGAGAGCGCCTTGAAGGTGTATTTGCCCGCCGAAAGGATTAGCTTCCCTGATGGCTTGATCGTTGTCCCTCCGTAGCTTCCCGGCGCGAACGTTCTCGTCGTCGTGATCGTTTGCGTCGGCAGCGTCCCGCTCGGAAATGTCACCAGCCACGAGGGCCGCTGAAGCGGGTCAAGGCTCGTGTTCTCGGCGGTCGTCCCGTCGACAATTGCGCCAGTCTGCTTCGTGAGCGTTCCCTGCGTCGTCAGGGAGCCATGCAGGCGTGAGTTGCTCTTCAAGAGCACGTTCGGTTGCGACCAGAGGCTTTGGAGTTCCGCGTGCGCGCCGATGCTCGTCGTCGTCGTGCTGGCGACGGCCGACGCTGACGAGAAACCGCTGCTGCTCGTGATGATCTTCGAATAGTCCTCGAGGGTCAGCGAACCGCCGTAAGCGTCGAGTGCCAGGGCTTCCCGGGTGACGCCGTTCGGCAGCTGGAAGAAGAACTCGACCGCATTGCCCGCACCGCTCGATCCGCCAGAACCCGAAGTCCCCGCACTGCCCGACGCAGCGCCCGCACTGCCGGACGCCCCCGCCACGCCGCCAGCTCCACTGCTTCCGGCCGCGCCGCTCGCCCCTGAGCTCCCACCTGACCCACCCGTACCCCCGGTTCCGCCTGACGCCCCCGGCGGTTGTCCAAAACTCGCGCGGTCGAGCAGCACCGTCGAACCAGACGGCAGGTTGATGCTGAATCGGACGCTCAGATCCGTCAGGCTCGGAGCGCTCAACTTCGTGCGGTGCGTCTGTGACAGCGGGATGGAGATCGAGTGCCACGTCCCCTTCGCCAGTCCGCCGAGCAGTTTCTGGCCAGCCTGCTGGTTCAGCAGTCCTTGAGATGGCGCGTCCAACTGAAGAATTGCGTCGCCCCACGGGATCGTCCCTGTCCCGGACACTCTGATATCGAAGGTCGCATTGGCGCCGACCTGGCCGAGCGGGCCAATTCGCGTGCTCTGGATTTGTGCCCAACCGAGATTGGAAATCTGAAGGCTTTTCAACCCTTCGGTGTGCGTGGTGCTCGACGAGAGCGACCCGCTCGAACCCGGCCCGAAGACCCAATCTGACTGGGCCGGGTTCGATGACACGACCTCGAACCCGAGCACTTGATCGACGCTGATCCCGAGCTCCAAGGTCGAAAGTGACTCTTCGCTCGCGTCCCCGCCGCTGCAGGCGAGCGCGGCGAGCGCTGGTAAAACGAGTCTTCGAACCAGCCGATTTCTCGAAGCAAAGTGAGCTTTCATGACGCCCTCTCCATATTTTCACGCGATCCAACCAGCCGTCGGTCAGCGAGGAGCGCCAGTTGCCTGGCGCGGAGGATCGCGGAGTGCTTGCTTCAGCCCCCACTGCCCCCCAGCCGCTTCACCCTGCGCGCGCACTCCTCGACATGAAAGCCTACTTATCAAAGTCCAGAAATCGATGCGAGTCGGAGCATGCGTTCAGGGTCCCTCCGATCGCCAGCCGTGGGACCGCCCACGCGTCGAGGTCACAACCTCGCCGCCCGATCGCGGCCGCCGCAACCTAAGAACCCTACTGCTCGACGGTCGAGAGCTCCGGCTCGACGAAGCCGACCTGATGACCGAGGTCGCGCACGAAATCGACCAGGCCGCGGTAGTCGCGGAGCTGGGTGCAATAGAGATTGTCGGCGCAGGTGAGCGTCGCGTTCTCCTCGACAGCGGTGAACTCGTCTTCGGCAATCAGCGGATGGCCTTCGCTGTCCCGTTGGACGTTCACGGCGCCGGTGTCCGGATCGGTCGGGGTCGTCTCGTCGAGGACGTACGCCTTGCTGGCGAGGTAGTTCGCCCACTGGAGCATCTTCGCCGCGATGCCCTTGTCGTACGGCTTGCCGAAGATCTCTTCGTTGCCGTAGCGGCGTGCGAAGTAGCGAACGCTCGTGTCGGGGTCGATGAACGCCACGAATTCGCTGGCGATCGCCGGGTCGAGATCTTCGCCGATCTTCCAGATCCGCATCTGGTCGACGAAGTCGAGCACCTGGCTGTCGGGCATGTACACGTAGGCCCAGAACGCCAAGAACTTCTGGATCTCGAAGCCGAGCTGCGGCTCGATCGCCACGGTGTCGGTCGGGGTGCCGGCGAGGATGGGCTCGCTCAGCGAATCACGACAGAGGTAGTTGCCGGCCTTCGGGAAGCAGTGCTCGGGGCCGCCTGCGGGGATGTAGGATGCCCAGCCGAGTGGGTTCAACGGCAGGTTCTGGCCGCGGTCGTCGGCGGGCGCGCGATCGGGCCGCCCGTCCACACCGGTGACGCGCGGTGCGATGAGCTCGAAGTCCTCCGTCAGCATGATGCCCATCAGGCGCCGCATGCCTTCCGGGAACAGGTTGACGAAGTTCGTGAACTGCCAGCGCCCGTCGATGCCGTCCCAGCGGGTGAAGGCGTAGGGCGCGCGGTAGGTCGCATCGAGCAAGAGATCGAAGGCGTACGTCTTCTCGTAGAAGGCGCCGGCCTGGTTGATGAAGTCGTAGTACCAGTAGCCCTGCCCGTACTCGAAGCCGTTGTCGAGCGGACGGCCGCCGAACGACAGGTCCGAACCGAGCATCGTCGTGCCGTTCGGGATCACGAGCTGGAGGAACGCGGGCGAGCCGCCGATGCGATCCTGGTCGGCGAGGAACATGCCGTTGCTCCACGGCATCGTGTAGTGAAGACCCGGCTGGGGGCGGGTCAGCACGCGCACGAAATGGTCGAAGACCAGGCCGGCAGCGACCGCCTGCTCGCGCAAGAGGCCGCCTTTGCCCTCGTACGCGGCGAGCATTTCGGCACGGGAGTCGAAGCGCGCGTCGCGCGAGTTCCTGACGAACTCCGACACGAAGTAGTCGTGGAGGATCGACAGGCCTTGCCCGAGATTCGCGAGCTTCATGTGGTAGCGCTCGAGCTCTCGCTGGTACGCGGTCACGATGCTGAAGCCGGACTTTCCGTTGCGGAAATTGTTCCAGATGTGGCCGTTTTCGTACTGGTTGATGAACCAGGTCGCTTGCTCGTACGGGTCGGCACCGGCGTCACGCGTGAGGATGGTCGGCGACCAGCCGTCGCGGAAATCGTCGGAGCCGAACGAATACGGCACGCGGACGAAGCTCTGACCGTCGGCGTTCGGCACGGTGCGGGCACGCCGCGGCGCGTAGTATTGCGGGTCGGAGCGGTAGCGGATGTCGGACGCCGCGTCGGGCTCGAGGTCGCGCCACGAGTAGTACGCCACCTGCGGGCGCGAACAGACCTCGTTGTGGACGACCTCGCCGTCGAACACCGGATCCCACACCCCGTAGCGGCTCTCCTTCCAGCCTGCCGGCGGGGTGAGCTCTTCCTCGGACGCCGGGCGGCACGAATTCTGGTCCACGAGCTGGAAGTAGTTGTTCCACTCCGAGTAGTGGATGATGTCGAGGCGTGCCGGATCTTCGCTCACGTCCACCGTCTGCGGGATGAGGAAGCCCGGGTAGTCGACGATGTCGTAGGCGGAAAATGCGGTCGTTCCGACGGCGCAACCGCCGGCCGAACACGCGAGGTCTTCGCGCACGTCGACGATGTCGCCGTAGAACATGCGGGCGGCCGCGTAGTCGTAGGAGCCGAGCCCGAGCCAGTCGTGCGTCAGGTCGCCCGAGTAGTCCATCACCGTCGTCTGCGCCCACGTGTAGAGCGAATTGTCGATTTCGTCGGGCGTCAGCGGATCGTAGTAGCGCGGGCCGATGCAGTTCTCGCCCGTCGGGTCGGTCGTCTCGTCCTCGCAGACCGTGGTCACGCGGCTGCCGGACGCGCCGTCCTTGGTGCGAAGCTGCCAGTACTGCGGGCGGTAGTTGAACTTGTCCGCGCTGCTCGTGAAGTTGTGACGGAGGCCGATGGTGTGGCCCATCTCATGGAGCAACACGCCGTAGTGCATCTTGGCGCGCGTGTAGTTCCACATGCGCTGGACTCGCTCGCCGACGGCGGCTGCGTTTGCGCCGTCCTCGAGCGGGAACTTGCGCTCGAACAGTTGGCCGAGGGCCGGCATGCTGCTCGGCTCCGGGGCGTCCGCGTCGTACAGGCACATGCCGTTTTGCGCGAGCCGGCGCTGCACCGACTCCTCGATCTCGATCCGCCGCTTGGCGTTGGCGCCACCGAGCGGTGAGACGGCGTTCAGGCTGGTCGCGGACGTGCCGCCTGGCTTGACCGACGCGGCATCGAACCACATGGGGCCGACCAGCGACGCCTCGATCGGGGTGCCGCGGACGGCGTCGATGCGCGCTTGGAAGGTCGCGCTGTTCGTCCCGCCGACGGCCGGCGGGTAGAGACCCTGGGAAAACTCCGCGCGGAGCGCACGCGCGCCGGCGATCGGTTCGAGCGCCGCGCGGATGCCGGACGCGTTCGCGAGTGCATCGGCCTCGACGCCCTGCATACCGAGAAGACGGCGTTCGAGGCCTGCCTTCGGCTGCAAGAACTGGAGGCCGGCCTGGCTGTTCCGCGCGTCGGCTGGAACCCGGTCTCGCACGTACTGGGCGCTCAGTACGTCCGCCGAGGCGAGCTCGCCGTTGAACCAGCGCACCTTGTCGACGATCAGCTGCGCGCGCTCCGAGGTGACCGCGCCGTAAACGTTGATGCTCGACTGGATGATTTCGCCGGTCAGCGGGTCCGCCCACGAGGGACCGAAGCCCCAGGGCGACGAGTTTTCCGGCGTCGGCCAGATGTTGATCGAGTGGTAGCGGATGTCGCCGGGGCGCGTGACGAGGCCCGGTTTGCCGCACGCCGGATGATCGCCGGCGTCGACCAGGTTGCCCTCGGGGTCGTACTCCGGGCTGCGCACCGGGTTGTGACAGAAGACGACCACGGGTTCGACGGCCGCCGCGCCCACGCCCTGGCACTCGGCCGCATCGCGGCCGAACTGATCCCAGCAACGATTGAGCGCGCGCACGTTCTTGAGCTCGGCCTCGTCCGCTTGGTCGACCGGAAACACGGCGGCGCAAGCGGCGGCGCCCTCGAGGTCGCCCGCCAGCGCGGCGCCCCAAGCGTCCTCGAAACGGGTGCCCTGGAGCGAGCGACCGGCCGTGCGCACGCACTCTGCGCGGCGGGCGGCCTGCACGGCGAGCCTGAGCGCCGCGTCCCATTCCTCGGTGGCAAGCTCGCTCTGTTCGACGATCAGCTCGTCGTCGTTCGACATGTGATGGTGCCAGGCCACTGCCTGCACCTGGCGCTGCGCGAACGGGATCGTGCACGCGCCGACCACGGTGTTGCACTGCGACCCGGCCGGCCCGGCCTGGCATTCGTCGTCGGTGCCGTCCGGCCCAGGCGTTCCCTCGGGGAACTCCGCCGTCGCGTTGCCGACGAAGTCCCGGTTCGGATCGAGCGCGGGGTCGTAGGCGCCGGCGGCGCCGCAGCCGAGCAGATCGCCCTCGGCGTCACGCAGGAAGCTCGCCGCCCAGATGTTGTAGCGCTGGGCGAAGCGATACCACTTGTCGTCCACCACGCCGTAGCGGTTGTCGAAACCTTTTCGGTCCTGGGTGAAGATGCCGAACGCATCCATGCGAGCGCCGTCCCAGTGCCGGGGCTCGTACTCCTGGTAACCGTGCTCCCCGGGCCGCTTGATCCTCTCGAACGACATCCGCACCTTGATCTCGCTCGACTCGCAGACGCCCACCTCGGATTTCCCGCTCGAGACGACTGCGCCGCGCCAGAGGCACGTCGGGAGCGTCTGGCCGTCGATCGTGAGCTCGCGCGGCGTCACGAACACCTTCTGCGTGATGTCGAAGTAGCCCTCGGCGGCCGCGAACTTCGGCGCGTCCGGGTTAGACGGGTCGTTCACGTAGTACGCGAGCGGCTCGACGCCGTAGCTGGTGCCCTCAAACTCGGCGTTTTGGGCCAGTGGATCCCACCAGATCGAGGACGTGATCAGGTTTTTCGACCAGTCGACGCGGATGAACTGCCGCGCGTTCCACGGCTTGTCGGACGTGTTCTCCTCGACGATGTTGAGCTCTTCGCCGGTCTGCGGGTTGTAGGCGCGCTTGATGTCGAAGTGACTGGTGATCGGGAACGCCGCGATCACCTGCCCGCTGTTCGTGCGCCGCGCACCGCGGCCGTCGATGCCGTCGTACGTCTCGTACGTGGCGCGAGCGACCAGCTGATCTTCCAGGATCTCCCACTTGAGGCGCTTGAGGCCGCCGGCCATGCCGCTAAAAAGGCCGTGATCGACGCCGTACGGCGTGTCGATCACGGTGGCGGCGGCGTAAAACTCCGGATCGTCGGTGGTACTAGCGAGATCCCGTCCGACGAAGAACGACTTGTCGAGCGCGTTCGGCTGCACGCGATTGATGGGTGCGCGCTCTTCGGCGCAGCCCAGTAGTGTTGCTGCGCAGAGCGCCAGGGGACCGAGGCAGCGGAGCGAGCGATCGAACATGGTCTCTCCCGAGGTGCGAAGGAAGTGAAGAATAGCGCGGACATGCGCTCGGAGGCCACCCGGGTCGGGATGGACCTCGGGATCACTCACGTTTGTGGCGCCGACGCGCCTCAACGGCTCGCGCATGGGCTTCGAGGCCCTCCGCACGGGCAAAACGAGCAATGTCGGCCTCCTGCGTCGAGAGGGCATCGGCGCTATATTCTATGACCGAGCTCCTCGCGACGAAGTCGTAGACCCCGAGCGGCGACGCGTAGCGGGCGGCCCCGCCCGTGGGCAGCACGTGCGAAGGTCCGGCGAGGTAGTCACCGGCCGCCTCGGGCGTGGCGTCGCCGACGAAGAGCGCGCCGGCGAAGCGCACGGCGTTCGCGAGTTCGCGTGGAGCGCGCGTGCACACGGCGACGTGTTCGGCGGCGAGCAGGTTTGCAACGTCGGCTAGCCGCTCGCGCGTGGGAACGATCAGCGCCGCGCCGTGAGCATGCAGCGACGCCTCGGCGATGCCCCGGCGCGGCAACGTCGCGAGCGCGGTCGCGAGCTCGCTCTCGACGGCCTGGACCAGCGCGGCGCTCGTCGTCACGAGCAGGGCGTAGGCGTCCTCATCGTGCTCGGCCTGCGAGAGAAGATCGGCGGCCACCAGCGCGGGGTGCGCCGTCTCGTCGGCGATGACCAGGATCTCGCTCGGCCCCGCGATGCTGTCGATCGACACGTCGCCGAAGACGAGCTTTTTCGCTGCCGCCACGTACACGTTGCCGGGGCCCACGATCTTGTCGACGCGACCGACGGTTTCGGTCCCGTACGCCAGGGCCGCAACGGCGTGCGCTCCCCCCGCGTCGAGCACGGCGCTGACACCGGCGAGGTGGCAGGCAGCGAGCACTTCGGGGCTCGTGTCGGGGCAGGCGACGATGACCTCCCCCACGCCCGCAACGCGGGCGGGAACCGCGCACATCAGGACGCTCGACGGGTAGCGCGCCTTACCGCCCGGCACGTACACCCCGACACGGGCGAGCGGCGTCACGCGGCTCCCGAGCCGCACGCCGTTCTCCTCGTACTCGAAGCCGAAAAGACCCTCGCGCTGGCGCACGTGGTAGCGCTCGATGCGCTCGGCGGCCGTCGTGATCGCCTGGCGCAGGTTCGGTTCGAGCGAAGCCAGGGCCTCGGCGCCGCCATACTCGCGGCGCAAGAACGAGCTCGGCCGCCGCCGTTCGAACTGTTCCACGAACCGGCCGAGCGCGCGGTCGCCCTCGCTGCGCACGGCGCTCACGATCTCGCGCACGGCGTGCTCCACGCGTGCGAGATCGCTCTCGCCGCGACGCCCGAGCCGCGTGAGAAGCGCGTCGAACGCCGGCGTGCCGTCGGCCGCCGTCGCGAGGTACGAGCCGGTGGCGCTCACGTCCAGTGTCCTGCTTTGGCTGCCGCCGGGTCGTGCTCCCGGATGCGCGGGCCGAGAGCCTCGCGAAAGACCTGCTCGTCGTCCACGTCGACGTCGCGATCGGGGAAGCCCTTCGCGACGACCATGCCAATCGACAGGATGCGGAGGAAGGTGGCAAAGCCCGACGCGCAGAGGCGGGGCTTCCACACGCCGGTGCCGTTCATGGCCGTGTACACCGGACAATCGCCTTCGGCATCGGGGCTGGTCGTGTCGAGGAAGTAGGGATCGCCGAGGAGCGCGCTGTGGGCGACGACCACCCAGCCGGGGCGCCATCCGTTCGGCGGCGGGCCGGGGTGAGCGTCACCGTTTTCGGCGAGGCCGAAGCCGCGCTGTTCTTCCAGCAGCCGCTCCGAGGGAACGAGCCGCACGCGCTCGGCCGGTGTTCGGGTCTCGACGTCCAGCGGATCGGCCGCCAACAGGAATTCGCGGAAACGGCGCGGAATGCGCAGCTGTGCCCGCAGCGCCTCGATCCGGGCGGAGTCGGCCTTGCCGAACTGAGCGCGGAGCCGGCGGTTCGAGAACGCGTCCTTCAGGGCTTGTAACGACTCGGCGAGATCGCTGTCCAACTGCGCGACCTCCGGGTGCATGCGCGGATCCGGACAGGGGACCGCGCAAGAAGGGAAAAAACGACTGAGGTTTCTACTTCGGCCGGCGCGGGGCGCAAGGCCCGCCGTGGATCCCCCAAGAAAAACAGGCTGGGTGCCCGTCGGGTCCTCGAGTCCGTACGCCCGGCCGTCCGGGCCGGTTTCAGGCTTCAGAACGCGTAGCGGAGCGTGGCGCTGCCAACGACCGCCATCGGCGCCTCCCCGCCGCGATCCCGCTCGAGGCCGGCGGTGTACGAGCGGATCCCGCCGTGGGCCGCGAGCGCCAGGTGGGGGTTCACCTGGTACCACTCGAAACCGAGCTCGGCGCCGTAGTAGAGATTCGGCTCATCGGCGTCGGGGAAACCGTAAATCGAGAGCACGTTTTGCTCCGATATCTGGGCGACGCCGAGGCTCCCCTGGAGGACGATGCCGAACAGCCTGCCGATCGGGATCGTACCGCGGAGCCCGACGCCGCCGGCGTAGTGGAAATACGTGCGAGGCGGGGGCGGCTCGGTCGCGTACGCCGTGGTCGCGATCGCGAGGTCTGCCTCCAGAAAGGGCATCAAGAACGAGAAAAACTCGTAGCCGAGCCGAACCTGGAACCAGGGAGCGGTGGGGGTGATGTGTTTGAGCGAGCCGATGTGGCTGACGAATCCGATGCCGCTCTCCACGACCAGGCCGTGCTCACGGGGGGCGGGGAGCGGCGTCTCCTCCTCCTCCGGGGTCGCTCCCTGGTCGACCGGTTTCGCGCCCGGCTCCGCCTCGAGCCACTGCTCGATCTCGCCGGTCGTGAGCTTGCGCTCGTTCTCTGCCTCGCCATCCGCGGCGAGGGCAACCGCAGGACAAGCTCCTGCGAAGAGCAGACCGACGGCGCCGAGCCAGGAGCCACGCATTTTCCCCGAGGGTAGACCACCCGGGGGCGGGCCCTCAATCGCCCTTCTTCTTTTTCTTCGCTTTCGCGCCCTTTGCGAGCGCGGGCACGACTGGCGGTGGGGGCGCGTCGCGCCCGACCTTGTCGCGGGGTTTCTCGGCGCTGGCGCTCGACGCCCCGGTGCCGTCGGGCGGTTCGCCCGCCGTCTCGGTCCGCGCTGGCGCTGCCGCTGCGCGGGGCGCGAAACCAGCGGGACCCCGGGCCAGACCGCCGGCGGGCCTGCGCCCTCCGGCGAGCGGTGGCTCGCCGTCCGTTCGGACGAGACCGCGCACGAGCGCGCCGGTCGACACGCCGATCCGCGGTGCCGTGAGGTCTCCGACCACGCGCGCGCCGCGCTCGAGCAACACCGCGTCGCTCGCCCGCACGTCGCCCTGCACGGCGCCGGCCACGGTCACGCTGGCGCCCGAGATGTTTCCCTTCACGGCTGCTTCCTCCCCGAGCACGATCTCGCCGCCCACGTTCACGTCGCCCTCGACGCGGCCCAGGATCTCCAGGTTGCCGCTGCCGCGCACGTTGCCGCGTACGACCGTCCCGCGCCCGATGACCGAAGCTTCGTTCACGGCGCCTCCGTCACACGTCCATGTCGACGTTGCCCTTGAACGAGGCTCCGTCCGCGATGGTGAGCCGCGAGGCCTTCACGTCGCCGATCAACCGCCCGCCCGCCTGCAGGTCCACGCGCTCGGCGGCGGTCACGTCGCCGGTGACCTGGCCCGCGATCGTCAAGCTCTGCGCCTGCACGTCGGCCTCGACCACGGCCGAACTCCCGACGGACACGGCGTCCGTCGTGGTCAGCTTGCCGCGCAGGTTCCCCTGCACGACCACTTCTTCCTCGCTGGTGAGGTCGCCCTCGATGTTGAGCCCTTCTCCAATCACCGTGCCTGCCATGAATCCACTCCGATGTGCGGGGTTTTCGAGGTCAGCGCCGCCGCGCCGCGCCGAGATCGAGCTCGAACGGGGTGTCGAGGCGGACCGAGACGCGCGAGCCGGGGTCGATCGAAATTTCACTCGCGCGGAGCTCGCCACGAACGATGGCTCCGGCCCGGACCGCAATCGGTCCGCGGGTCACCGCGTCTCCCAAAAGCGAGCCGGTGACCTCGAGGCTTTCGGCCTGGAGGTTGCCCTCGACGCTGGCGCCCTCCGCGATTTCCGCGGGGCCGCTCACGCTCACGTCACCCTTCACGGTGCCTTCGATGCGCAGGCCACCCTCGCCGCTCAAGCGGCCCGTGAGCCGTGTCGAGGGACCGAGAACGCTGCCTTCGGTGCTGAGTCTCGCCATGAGCGTGCGGGTCGGGACGCTAGTGCCACCCACCGAAAGGTGCAATCTCAAGTTTTTCGCCGGTTCGTCCGGCGAAACTCAGCGCGGAACCATCGCGGCAAGGATTTCTTCGGCTCTCGGCACCGACCGCAGGAGCCCCACGGCGTAAAGCTTTCGGCGCTCCTCCGCGCTCAGGTCCCCCGAACGCCCGAGCGTTGCCGCGCGGAGCAGAAGCGCCGCCGCAACGCTGAGGTTCAGGCTCTCGACGAACCCGCGCATCGGCACGCGCACCGAGCGTTCTGCCGCGCTCGTCAGCGCCTCGCTGATGCCGTCGTGCTCGTTCCCGACGACCAGACAGAGGCGTTCGATGTCGGGCAGGTCCTCGGGCGTGAGTTCGCCCTTCGGGTGCGTCGCGACGAGCGTGAAAGCCCGCTCGCGGAGCTGTCGGACGGCGTCATCCGGGCTCGCGTGCAGCACGACGTCGACCCAGCGCTCGGTGCCTTGCGACACCTTGCGACCGAAGGCGAAGGGTTCGTCGCGTGGGACGACGTGGAGCTCGGGCACGCCGAAAGCGTCGCAGGACCTGAGGGCAGCCGCCGCATTGTGCGGATCCTGCGGTGCATCCATCAGGAGCGTGACGCTGCCGACTCGCCCCGCTCCGAGCTCGAGAAGGCGCGCCCGTCGCCGTTCCTCCGAAAGCGGCTCCAGGACTTCGATCACTCCGTCCGCGCTGTACCCCGGGGGGAGCACGGGCCGGCCGGGCGACAGCAAGGGCACGACCGAAGCCTAGCGAAGAATCGGCTGAGAAGACTCAAAAGGGAGCTGGGCCATTGCTCTCCGTGGTTCCGGCGTTATGTTGTTCGGGATCCCCTGGAGAAGCTCATGGCATCCGACAAGATCCACGTTTTCAACGACCTCAACTTCGAGACCGAGGTGCTTTCCGCCGGCGTCCCCGTCCTGGTGGACTTCACCGCCACCTGGTGCGGCCCGTGCAAGGCGCTGGCCCCGATCGTCGATCAGATCGCCACCGAGTTCGACGGGAAGATCAAGGTCGGAAAACTCGACGTCGACGATTCTCCGCTCACGGCGGGGAAGTACGGCGTGCGCGGCGTGCCCACGGTCATGGTGTTCAAGAACGGCCAGCGCGCCGCTCAGCACGTCGGTCTGACCACCAAACAGAAGCTCATCGCGCTCGTCGAGATGTGAGGGCTTTCGGCGCGCTCACCGTCGCCCTCGGACTCGTGCTCTCGGGGTGCGCGCCCGCAGAGCCAGGCAAGCGCCCGCCGTCGTCGGCCAAGCGGGCGGTTTCGCTGCCCACTCCACCCTCGGCGTCGTGGCGCTACCACCCCCGGCGGCCGTCCCGGATGCTCGTCCGTGCCGACCTCGGTGGTGGGCGCACGCTCTACGCGGGCCATCGTGGTGAGCGCTGGACCTACGACGTCACGCGCGGCGCCCTCGAGGCCGCCGTGCCCGCCCCCGAGGATCTGGTGGCAATCCTCCGGTCGGGCGAAAACGACCGCTGGTTCGTCGGGCGGAGCGGTACCGTCTACCGCACGACGAGCCCGCTCGGTCCGTTCGTCGAGGCCCTTTCGCCGTTCGATCCCATCGTGCGCGTGTCGGGCGCCGGTGGGACGCTGGTCGCCGTCGCCAGGACGCGGAAGCTCCTCCGTAGCGCGGATCACGGGCATAGCTGGGTTCCGGTCGGTCCTTCCGACGTGAAGTTCGTCGACGTCGCCATCGACGAGGCGGGCAACGCGCTTGCCCTCGCCTCACCGGAGGCGTTCTACGCGTCGTCCGACGCGGGTGAACGGTGGCGTCCGCTCGGTCAGGCGCCGCAGGGAGCGCTGGCGGTTGGTCGGAGCGGAGGGGAGGGTGGTCTCGAGGTGTACGGCGTGCTCGGCGCGCTCAGTCTTTCACCGGCTGGCCAAGTCCCGTTCGCGCCGGTGGTGCCGGCCACCGCCGATCCCTTGCCGAAGGGGGGAACGGCGCCGCTCGGTGCCGATGCGGGGGCGCTGGCCGAGGGCCGTGCCGTCCTCGGGCAAGATCGGTACCTCGAGGTCCGGCTCGAGGACGAGAATGACCGGCGCCATCAGCTGGTGTCGGGTCCGCTCGCCGGTCCGCTCGCGCTCGGTCCGCTCCCTTCGGCGACCGGCTGCCGGAACGTGCGCCTCGGTGCCTTCGGTCGCTTCGCCTACCTTGCCTGTTTCCGCTCCGGCCCTTCCGGCAGCCAGCCCGTGGAGCTCAGCCGCAGCGACGATGGCGGCCGCTCCTTTCACCCCGCGTCACCCGAGTTCTACGCCAAGGTCTCCGACCTTCGCATGTCCGTGGGCAAGGACGGCACCCTGCTCGTGAGCGGAGCCTGCCAACCGAGTACCGAAGGCCCCGGCTGCGCTCCCGCCGGTATTCTGAAGCGCCGCCCCGCCACCGTTCGTCCGGGCGCGGCTGCCAAGCAAAAGCCCGCGCCGGATGCGTTCGAGTTCGGCGCCGCCGCCGCGCCGTCCCTCGCGGAGAGCGCGCTGGATCTCTCGTACGACGCCGACGGCAAGACGGCCTTTGCCGTCGGCATGAGCACCAAGTCGTCGAACGTCGCCCTCTTCGTCTCGACCGACGACGGCAAGACGTTCGAGCCGCGCGAGGTGGCCGACAGCAGCGTGGATGCCGACAGCGGCGCGAAGGCGGGCATGCTGAGCCCTGGCGCGGACGGCACGATGGCACTCGTGCTGGCCACTGCGCGTTCGGCCACGCTGCTCGTTTTCGACGGCCGCGGAGATCTCTTGCGCGCCGGGGCGCCGCCCGAGCGCTCGCTGATCGGTGGCGCGGGGCTCTCCGTGCTCGCGATCGGCGCCGAGAGCGGCACCGTGTGGGAGTCGCTCGACGGGGGAGCGAGCTTTCAGGATCGCGGCCGGGCGCCGCTCACCCTCTGCCCGGGTGACGCAAGTTGCGACGTCCCGATCCGCTGCTCGACGTCGGGATGCGTGGTCGGCGCCGAGCTCACGCGGGTCGGCTGGGGTGCCGCTGAGGAGACCGAACTCGAAGCCGCCGCGCCGCTCGAAGAAGCCCCGCCCGGGGTGGAGCGCCGCCTGAAGGCGCCGATCGCGTGCCTGCTCGACGGGCAGCCCTGGCGGCTGTTGCACGGCGCGAGCGACCTTCCGGACGCCGCGAACACGGCGCTCGGTGACGTGGCGTGGTTCACGGTGGCGGTCGACCAGGATCGCGCGTCGGCTTCGACGTACCATGCGCACGGTGGGGCTCGCCCGCGCGTGGACACGGTGAGCGTGCTCGCGCCCGCCAAGGACCCGAACGGCCTCGCGTTCATGGCCATCCCTCAGATCGAGGGTCTGGCCGCGGTCCGCTATCGGGTGCCGATTTCAGGCGCCAAAACGCCGCGCCTCACCGACGTGGAGATCGCGTGGGACAACCTGCTCGAGGGTCGTGTCGTGCGCCAGCGCCTTCTGGACGGTGGCGAGTACGTGCCCGGCGATTTCGAGCGCGGGACGGGGCGTGCTCAGTTGGCGCGACCGGACCTGGTCAGCATCGGCGAGCGCGGGATCTACCTCCGGCTTCACCACAAGGTGCGTGAGAAGCAGCCGACGCTGTTCCTGGACGGTGCCCGCGTGACGACCCTGCCGGCGATCACGTGGCCGGCGGGCGTGCCGCGCGAGCACCTCGAGATGGCGCACGTCGGAGCCGAACACGTCGGTCTCTCGTTGATGGGCCGGAACGGCGCGCTGGTCCGGGCCCGACGCGAGGGTGAGAACTGGACGTTCGAGGCAGCAGCGATCGGGTTGCCCGATCCGGAAGCGTTCGGCGAGCTCGGGCGGATGGGAATCGCGTACGCGCGCGGGCAAGCCGTTTTGCACGTCGAGGAGATCGCGGAGTTTGCTCAATCGGGTGCGGCGCGCGTGTTCCCGTTGCGAGCCTCGGGTCCGGTGGTCGGGGCGCCGCAATCGGTGCCGACCCAGGCGGACCTGCCCCCGGTGCCGCATCCTTGCCGTAGCGAGGTGAAGCTCGAGAGCGCGCGGATCGTGGCGCGAGCTTTCCCGGGCGCGCGCCATCCGGTCGTCGTGAGTGACGCCGTGGAGCCCCCGCGCTCCCTGATCACGGGCGCTTCGGTGCTGTACGGTTCTGCCCAGGCGCCGTGCGCTGCGTCGTTCGAGCTCGATCACGTGACCGTGGCGGGGATGGAGCCGCCCGCGGAACGCGGTGTCGTCCTGCTCGACGATCTCGAGCACGCTTGGCTCCTTCGCCAGGTCAAGGAACCGAACACGGAGCGTGTCGGGGTCGAATACCGGACGATGAGCTGCCGGTTCGATCCGAAGCTCGAAGTTCCCGAAGAAATCCTGAAGGCGCCCGAGGCGCTGGCGCCGCGACGCTGACGTCAGAAGGGGTGTCCTGCCAACAGGTAGGCACCGATCGGATCGGCGTCGGGTGACCACGCGACGTCGGCGCGCACGACGAACGATCGACCTGCCGTGAGGCGAATGCCGCCCCCGATGCCGTACTTGAGCCCGAGTCCGTCGCCGTCGAGCTCCGGTTCGCTCTCGTAGTGCGCGAAGACACGCCCCATGTCCAGGAAGCCCGTCAACCCGAAGATGTTGTGCTTGTTCAGAAAGTCGAAGCCGAAGAGCTCGGAACGGAGCTCGAGGTTCGAGAAGATCTTCACCATGCCGTAGTACCTGCCCGCCGGCACGCCGCGGAGGCCGCGCCCGCCACCGATCGCCTGCGTGTCGCGCAGCCGAGAAAGCTCGTAGAACGGCGGTTCGCCGAACAGGGCGTCGAGCACCAGGCGCCCGGCGATCGTCAGCCGATTCTTGACGATCGGGTGGTAGCCGCGCGTGGTGACATCGAGCCGCCCCCAGGAGAACGGAAAATGATAGGCGCCACCCGGGTTGAAGTCGACGATCACGCTGTGGAAATGGCCCTTGTGCGTCGCGACCGCGTCATCGCGGTCATCCCACTCGACCCCGTACGAGAACTGAACGGCCTGGTGTTCCGCCGTGGAGCGAACGATCTCGCCGACCGGGGCCTTCGGCGAGTTCAGATCTTGGTCGATGCGCGTTCCCGGCAGGTAGCTCACCTCTGACCGCGTGTGCGCAACGCCCCAGAGGAACATGAGTGACGGGTGGAGCCGATACCGCGCCATGGCACGGGCAATCGTGTACGCTCGTTCGTACTGGTGGAACTCGTCGGACGGCCCATAGCCCGGCGTGAGCTCGCTCGCATTGCCGACGCCGAAGTAGTTGAGCTGGGGTTCGATCGTGTAGCTGGCATAACCCTCGAAGTGGACCCGCCCGCCGAGGGCGTAGGGCACCGTGAAAATCAGGTAGTTGTCCAGGTAGCTGAGCTCGGGCGAGCCCTGGAAGGTGGCGCTGATCGCGCCGCCGGCCTCGAGCCGCCACACGTACGGTTTGACGCCCCCGCTGAGGTCCGCGAGCGACATCAGGTAGCCGGCGCCGAGCCCGATGTCGCTGTCGCCGCCCACGACCGGGATGACCGTAAGCTCACGGTCCGACGGCACCGCGTCGCTGTCGCCGGGCACGACGGGGATGGCGGTGAGCTCTCGGTTCGACTCCGCCGCCGCCGACCTTGCGAGCAAGCAACTGATCGCCACCAGCCCCACGGCGAGTCGCCCCCACGGTCGTGACATGCTCACCATTGCTCGCCGGTTCCGAGATCAGGCGGCGGGCGGGCGCGCGTGCCACGACGGGGCAAGACGCGGCACTTCTGGTCCGCTGCCCGCGAAATGCGCGCGCTGAAGGGGAGGGCGATGGCACGAGGGCTGCATTGCGGGGAGGACCAACACCGAGGGGAACGTTACAAGGAATCGAACGAATGGAACCAGAAACTCAGCTGACACAGTCGGGCAGCCGACCGCGGCTGCGCGACACCTCTGACCTCGTCGCGACCGATCATGTCTACGGAGTGGTGAGCGTTTTCTTTCATGCGCTGCGAGGCATTCGCGCCTGCCAGCGCTACCGTGCCGATGCTCAGCGGGCAAACGACGGCTTTCTCCAACGGTTCTTCGATGAGTGCTGCGAGGAGCACCTCGTGCGAGCACGGCAGGCGAGGTCGCTCTTGCTCGAATGCCTGGAGGAAGAATTCGACGAGACATCGCTCTACGATTCGGATCCCCCCTGAGCGCTGAGACCGATGGGCTGAACGCGTTCGAGTTCGTCGAAATGAGCCCGGTCGATCGGCTAACCCTCGCGGAGTACATCGATCGGCTGAACGTCCGATCCGGCGGTGACCGGGGCAGATTGTGACGGTGGGGCATCCGATCTCGGACGGCGGACCCTCAGCGCCGCTGTCGCTCGTCGCCGAGAGGCATGTGCCTTGCACCCTCCGGGGGATGGCGCAGACGAAACTTTCGGCAGGCGTTCCCAGCGGATACGGCAAGGTCACGCCCTTCATCGTTTCCAGGGATTCCGCGCGCGTGATCGCTTTCATGGCGGCGGCGTTCGATGCCAAGGAAAAGGAAGGGAGCCGCACCTTCAATCTGGATGGCTCGATCGCCCACGTCGAGGTCGAGGTGGGCGACTCGGTCGTCATGCTGTTCGACGCCGCCAAGGATTGGCCCGAGACACCGGGGTTCGTACGCGTTTTCGTCGAGGACGGTGACGCCACCTTCCGGCGCGCGCTCGATGCCGGTGCTCGCTCGGTGACGACGATGACCGAGCTGTCGTTCGGAGATCGCGTGGGACGAGTTGCCGATCCGTGCGGCAACGTTTGGTGGATCCAGGAAGCTGCGGCGAAGGTGCCCGACGATCTCGAGGAACGCGCTCGAGACCCGGAGATCACCGACGCCATGCAGTACGTGCAGGAGTCGCTCGACCGAGAGGTCATGCGGCGGAGGGGCATGGTGCTCGGTCCTCGCGGCATCACCGTGGAGTGACGGGCGCCCTGGCACGGTGGCTCGGTAAGCTCCGTCGCTAGCGGCGGCGGGGCGGAGCGTGGTAGGGCGGGCGGGTGATCCCCCGTTACACCCCCAAAGACTTCAACGAACTCTGGTCGGATCGCACGCGTTACGCGACGTGGCTCGAGGTGGAGCTCTCCGCCTGCGAGGCGCTCGAGGACGCCGGGATCGCGCCGCGCGGCACGGCCGAGCGCATTCGGGCGCAGAAGATCGTGCTCGACCCGGCCGAGATCGATCGCATCGAGCAGACGACGCGCCACGACGTGATCGCCTTCCTTTCGCACGTGGAAAAGCTCGCCGGCGACCCCGCGCGCTGGCTTCATCGGGGCATGACGTCGAGCGACGTGCTCGACACCAGCTTTGCGTGCTTGCTGGTGAAATCCGCCGATCTCTTGATCCGGCGCACCGACACGCTGATCGAGAAGCTCTCCGTCCGGGCCAAGGAGCACGCGACGACGCCGCTGATCGGTCGCTCGCACGGCATCCACGCCGAGCCGACGACGTTCGGTGTCGCACTCGCCGGGCACCTCGCCGAAATTCGGCGAGGGCGCGCGCGCCTGGTCGCGGCAAAAAAGGAGATCGCGGTCGGCAAGATTTCGGGCGCCGTCGGCACGTACGCGCACTTGAGCCCCGACATCGAGGCCCAGGCGCTCGGGCGGCTCGGTCTCGAGCCTGAAACCGTGTCCACGCAGGTGGTCGCGCGCGACCGGCACGCGGCATTCTTCTCCGCGTTGGCGTTGCTCGCCGCCGGCATCGAGCGCCTAGCGACCAACGTGCGACACTGGCAACGCACGGAGGTGGGTGAAGCCGAGGAACGGTTTGCCGCCGGGCAAAAGGGGTCGAGCGCGATGCCCCACAAGCGCAACCCCGTGCTCAGCGAAAACCTCTGCGGGCTTGCGCGGGTCGTGCGTGCCGCGGTGGCGCCGGCACTCGAGAACGTTGCGCTCTGGCACGAGCGTGACATTTCGCACTCGTCCGTGGAGCGGATGATCGCTCCGGACGCGACCGCCACCCTCGGGTTCATGCTCGATCGGGCGGCGGGGCTGGTGGAGGGGCTGGTGGTGTACAAGGAGCGGCTCACGCAGAACCTCGCGCGCACGGGCGGCCTATTTTTCAGCGAAGGCGTGATGCTGTCGCTGGTCGAAAAGGGGCTCTTGCGCCAGGCCGCCTACGAGATCGTGCAACGGAGTGCGATGCGGGCCTTTGCCGGCGAGGGGGAGTTTCGCGCGCTGCTCGGGGCCGACCCCGACGTGTCGTCGCGCCTCACGCCGGGTGAGCTCGACGCCTGCTTCGACCTCGGCCACACGCTTCGCTACGCCGAGGTGATCGTCGATCGCGCGGTTCGCGGCTGACGCGCGCGATCCTTGCGGTAGCGGCGCACGATCACGGCGAGCACGCCGAGAGCGTGCCACGGCCGAATGCCGCTTCGTTCGTCGGCGTACACCGGGCGCACCGGTACCTCGACGACCGTGAGCCCGCGAGCGGCCAGCATGCCGAGCAGATCGTTCGGGTAGCCGTAGCGGGGATAGAGATCGCGTAGCGGCAGTCGCCGGGCCGCCTGCGCCGAAAGCGCCGTGTAGCCGCACTGGCAGTCACTCACGCGAAGGCCGGTGGCAAGCCTCGTCGACAGCGAAAGCAGCTCTCCGGCCGCACGTCGCGCGAGCGGCATCCGCCGCGCTTCGGGGTGAACGAAGCGATTGCCCTTCGCGTAGTCGGCGCCGGCGAGGATCGCGCCGACCAGCGGCACCAGATCGTCCGGGTGCATCTGGTCGTCGCCGGCCATCACCGCCAGCACGTCGTGCCCGTCGGCGAGAGCCCACTCGTAGCCGGTAACGATGGCGGCACCGACGCCCCGGTTCGCCTCGTGCCGGATGCAGCGCACTCGCGGGTCACCGACGGCCAGCGCCGCGCTCGACGTGCCGTCCGGGCTCGCATCGTCGATCACGTAGATCGTATCGACGACGGCGGGGACGCGGGCGAGCATGCGTCCGATCAGCTTTGCCTCCGAGAAGGCGGGGACCACGACGGCGAGGCGCGCGGAGCCGAGCATCGATTTCGTGATTGTAGTACTAAGAAGCCCGACTCCGTGACGCCGGCCAGGAAAAAGCAAGCGATCGTGCTGCTCGTCGCGCTCGCCGTCGGGCTCGCGCTCCACGCCGCGGCATCCCACCTGTTCTACCCGAGCGATCGCACGCCGGAGGGTGCCTACTACCGCGTCATGATCGCGGTGAACCGCGCCGAGCCGAAGGATCTCTTCGCGTACCTAGAAACCCCCGCGCAGCACGCTTGCTACACCATCCGCGACTACCGAAAGCGCGCCCGTGCCCGTGTGCTGGCTGCCTACCCGGAGCCCGAGCGGACGGCGGAGGCGGTGCGGCACGCCGTCGAAGCCGACGCGCCCGACGGCGCCGACGTGTTTTCGCTCTATGCCAAACGGCTCGGCTGGATGACGCGCCTCAGGCGAGATCTTTCGGGCATCTCGCGCGTGGAAACGCAGGGTGACCGCGCAACGGTCGAGACGGTGCGAGGGACGCGCTATCCGTTCCGGCGCCGGCCGGAAAATGGCATCTGGGGCCTGACGTTGTTCACGGCCACGCTCGCTGCCGAGGCGGAGCGCGCCGCTCGCGACTTTGCGCTGATCGACGGTGCCGCCAAAGACTACGAGCGCGCTCAGCGCGCGGGCGGCTGAGGCCCCTCGAGTTCACGGTGTGCTCAAGAAATCGGGTGCATGGGTTCGCACCTCCAGCCCGAGTCGAAAGCCCCCGCTAGCTCTTCTTTTGCCGAACCTCTGCGTAAGAACGACCGGCGGGCGTACCGGTGGCAGTCGGGAGGCCCAGCTTGAGCCAGCCGGCGAGGGGGCGGCCAAACTCGTCGCGCGCGCCGTCCCAGCCGGCAGGCATCTCCACGACATCGGCGAAACCGGCATCACGGAGCAGTGCACAGGCCCGTCGCGAGCGTGGCCCCGCCTTGCAACCGAGGACGAGCTTCTGGTCCTTGCCGAAGGCGCCTTCGACCACCGCTACGAAATCCGGATTCGGCATCGGGCCCGCCGGGCCCGGGACGTTGATCGGGACGTTGTAAGCACCGGCAGGGTGCCCCGCCGCGAACTCCGCTTCGCTCCGCACGTCGATGTACACGTGCCCCTCGCCGAGCAGGGCCTGTGCTTCCTCGGGCGTCACATGTTTTGCGTCGGTCATGTGAGCGCCGTGATATCACGCCCTGGCGCCCTGACGAGGCCCCGATGGCCGAGCTTCTTCCACACGAGGTCCGGATCGTGCCCCTCGGGGGCCTCGGCGAGATCGGCATGAATTGCATGGCGATCGAGCAGGCGGACGGCATCGTGGTCGTCGATTGCGGCGTCGCGTTTCCGGGGGACGACCTCGGGGTCGACGTGATCCACCCCGACTTCTCCTATCTCCGCGAGCACGCCGCGCGGGTGCACGGCGTGTTCCTGACCCACGGCCACGAGGACCACGTCGGCGGGCTCCCGTACTTGCTGGACGAGCTCGACGTGCCGATCTGGGGCCCGCCGCACGCGCTCGGCATGGCCAGGCGGCGCCTTTCGGACCACGAGTTCCGTCCCGGTGACCTCGATCTGCGCGTCGCCCGCGCCGGCGAGACGCATGAGGTCGGACCGTTTTCGATCGAACCGGTACGCGTCGCGCACTCGATCGTCGAGGCGACCGCGCTCCGCATTCGCACGCGGGCAGGTACCATCGTCCACAGCGGTGATTTCAATTTCGATCCGGCGCCGCCCGACGGCGAACCGACGGACGAAGGGCGCCTCGCCGCGATCGGGGACGAAGGCGTGGCGCTTCTTCTCAGCGACAGCACCAACATCGACGTCAAGGAGCGGCAGGGCTCCGAGCTCGAGGTCAAAACGGCGCTCGCCCGCCTGGTCGAGGGAGCGCCGGGGCGCGTGGTCGTTGCGCTCTTCGCGAGCAACGTGCAACGCCTGATGTCGCTTGGGGCGATTGCCGAAGCGACCGGCCGCAAGGTGTGCGTCCTCGGCCGAAGTCTCGACCAGCAGGTCACATTAGCGAGCGAGATCGGGCGCCTGTCGTGGCCGAGCGACCTCAGGATTCGAGCCGAGCAGGCAGGCGGGCTCGATCCAAAAGGGGTGTTGATCCTCGCCGGCGGCACGCAGGCGGAGCGCGGCTCGGCGCTCCGGCGCCTCGCGTCCGGCGAGCATCCCGACGTACGGCTCGAACCCGGCGACACCGTCATCCTTTCGAGCCGCATCATTCCCGGCAACGAGCGGCCGGTGTTCGCGATGCAGAACGATCTGCTCAGGCTCGGGGTCACGCTCCACACCCGGTTCACCGACCCCGGCGTGCACACGAGCGGCCACGCCGGGCGCAGCGAGCAGCGCCGCATGCTCGAGCTCGTCAGGCCACGCTGCTTCGTCCCCGTGCACGGAACGCTCCACCACCTGCGCGGTCACGCGGAACTCGCCCGTGAGATCGGCATTGGTGACGTGCTGGTGGCGGAGAACGGCACCCCGATCATCTGTGACGGTGAGCGACTCCGTACCGGGCGCGAGGTGGTGCACGGCAGGGTTAGTGTGGCGGTGGGCGGGGAGCACGCCTCGGCGGCGACACTGAAGGAACGAGCGGAACTCGGCCGGGCCGGCATCGTGATCGTGGCCCTCGGGCACGACGACGGGCAGGGCGCGCGGCCGGTGGTGCGAGCCCGCGGCGTGCCGGCCCTCGACGGTGCCGCGCTCGGGGTCCTCGCCCGTGAGGCGGCGCGAGCGCTCGAGGCTCATCGGGGCGGGCGTTCCGGATCCACGCGGGAGGAGAGCGTGCGGCGCGCGATCCGGCGCAAGGTCGAGGAGCTGTCAGGCTCGCGCCCGGCCATCGAAGTGTTGGCCGGCGACGGTGGCTAGAGCGTGTCTGACCAGCGCGATCAGGCGCTGACGGCTTTTTCGCCGAGCTCGGCCTGGCAGGTGAGGCACTTCTTCGGCACGACGTCCTTCAGGTACACCTGACAGCACAGCGGGCAGAGCCGCGCATCGCGCTCGAACGCGATCGCCTTGCCGCTCGCCGCGCAGTGACGGCCGGCCACCTGCACGGATTCGACCTCGAGCACCTGGCCGTCGTCCTCCCGCGGCTCGGGGAGGCCGGAAATCGTGCTGCGCTTCACATCCATCGCTTCCGGGACGCGCCGCGTCCCTTCGGCCACGAGGCGGGCGACCCCTTTCGAGTGCGCCGCGATCACGATGCCGAACGACTGCCCCTTCCCCTCGAGGATCAGCTTGCCGTCCACCGCGTGAACCCGTTCCAGGTCACACCAGGCGATCCGTTCGATCTCCTTGCCGCGCTCGATCGCGATACCCGCATCGCCGACACGGATCGGCAGCGTTCCAAGGTCGCCGTAGAAGAGTGCGCCCCCGAGTAGCAGCGCGCCCCCGCCGACCAGGTACGGAGCAATGCCCGCCGGTTGTGCCGAGACCCACTGTGAGTAGACGCCGGCACCGAGCCCGAGCCCGCCCAGCATTCCAATGGAGACCGCGAGCTTCGACGCGTAGGTCTGCTCGCCGACGAAGCGGCGTTCCTTGCGGGTGCGCTTCTTCTTTTTCTTCTTGGTCTTGATCGCGTCGGCCATGGTTTCGCGCCTGCTCTCCGGGCCCAGGTGGGCGACCGAGCGGCGACGGAGCCTAGATCAACCGCTCGACCCGTGGGGGCGTCGGCGGGGTTCGTCGGGTGGCTCGGGCGGGGGGATCCGAAGCGTCTCCGTCTGGCGCAAGATGTGCCAAGTCGGTGGCGCAGAATATGACTATAACATATCGTAAATAATAAATAAACCAGTGCCAACTTGATGGCACGATCTGTGCTTTGCCAGGGGCAGGGAGAACAACCATGCGTCCGTTCCACCGCAGTCCCCACGCCCTCGCCGTCACCGTCACCCTGCTTGGCCTAGCCGCCGCCTGCTCTCGCCACGAGGGCGGCGTGACGAACGACCCGCCCAATCGGTGTCCTGAGACGAGCCCCTGCGTGAACCCGGACGACGGCGCCTTCGAGTCGGACGATCCGAACCCCAACAGTTCGGTTCAATCCCCCGGCGCCAGCGGCGGTGGTGGCAGTGGCGGCAGTGCCTCGACTGGCGGGAGCGGAGGCACGATCAACGTCGCGGCCCCTGAGTCGGGCAACGACGCCGACGGCACGCGTGCGATCGAGGAGGCGGACATCATCAAGATCGAGGACGGCAGGCTCTACGCCCTCTCGCGTTACGGCGGGCTCAGCGTGATCGACGTGTCCGTTCGCGATCAGCTGACGATGCTCGGCAACCACAAGGTCGCGGCGACGCCGTTCGAGATGTACGTCCACGACGGCATCGCGATGGCGCTCTACAACGGTTACGCCGACTACTCCTACGACGCGGAGACCAGCACCTGGACGTACTACCAGTCGAGCTACGTCATCGCGCTCGACGCGCGTGACCCCGAGCAGATCGTCGAAATTGGCCGTTTTCCCGTTGCGGGCGAGATCTCCGATTCGCGCATCGTGGGCAACGTGCTCTACGTCGCGGCGTTCGAGAACGGCTACTGCTGGGGTTGCGCGACGAGCCCGCGCACCAACGTGATGTCGCTCGACGTGAGCGACCTTTCGGCCATCCGCAAGGTCGACGAGCTCGCGTTCGAAGAGCGCGAAGAGTCGTACTCTTGGAAGAGAAGCCTGATGGCGACCGATCAGCGGCTCTACATCGCAGGGCCGGTTTGGGGACCGAGCGAGCCCGTCGGAAGCACCATCCAGGTGATCGACATCACCGATCCGGGTGGCGACATGGTGCCTGGTGCGGCGGTGGAGGTGGACGGCCAGATCTCCAGCCGCTGGCAGATGGACGAGTACGGCGGAAACCTGCGCGTCATCAGCCAGCCGTTCACCTGGCGCACGGATACCCTGCCGACGATCCAGACCTTCGTGATCGAATCGTCCTCGTCGCTTGTTCCCCTGGGCTCGGGGACGATCATGACGCCGCGCCCGGAACAGCTTCAGACCGTGCGATTCGACGGCGATCGCGCCTACGCCATCACCTTCCAGCAGACCGACCCGCTGTTCACCATCGATCTGACGGACGCTGCGCATCCGCAGCAGGTCGGTGAACTCGAGATGCCGGGCTGGGTCTACCACATGGAGCCCCGGGGTGACCGCGTGCTCGGGCTCGGGTTCGACCAGGGGAACGAGGAGGGTGGGATCACGGTGTCGCTCTTCGACGTGTCGAACCTTGCCGCTCCGACCATGCTCTCGCGCGTGAACTTCGGCGGTGACTGGGGCTCACTCGCCGAGGACCAGGATCGCATCCACAAGGCGTTCAACATCCTCGACAGTCAGGGGCTCATCCTCGTGCCGTTCTCCGGCTGGTCCTACGACACGGGCGTGGACATGTGCAGCTACTCGTCCGCATACCTGTCCGGCGTTCAGCTGGTCGACTGGGCGAATGACGCGCTCACCCTTCGCGGCGCCGCGCCCTCCGTCGGTCAAGCACGGCGAGGCTTCATTCACGACGAACGGCTCCTCACCATGAGCGACGAGCGCGTGGAGAGCTTCGACATCTCCGACCGCAGCAGCCCGGAGCGCTCCGCCGCCCTGCCGATCGCTCGGCTGGTGTCGCACACGACGAGCGCGGGCGACCACGTGATGCGCGTGAGCCAAAATTGGTGGACCGAGACGGCCGAGCTCGACCTGACCACGCTTTCCGACGTGGAGCAGCCGGTAGGCCGCGCGACCCTCGAGCTACCGGAGCTCAGTCAGACCGGGTCCTGCTATTCCTCGAGTTGGCTCGGCGAGGTCTACTCGAGCGGCTCGAACGCCTACCTGCTCTACAACACGTACAGTTACGATCCGGACACCTCGAGTAGCAGGGAGGCGGTGAACGTCCTCACCGTCGATGCTTCCGACCCGGATGCTCCCGTCGTCGCCGGCAACGTCGAGCTCGAGATCCCGTCGAGCTACTACTACTACGGTTACTACTACGGCTATGGCTACGGTCTCGTCGCGAGCGGGAGCAACGTGGTCAACGTCGGGTCCTCGTTGGTCATCTCCGGCCGCGGGCAGGTGTACGATCCGGCGCAGCAACGCTACGTTGCGGCCCCCAGCGAGCTCAAGGTCGTCGATCTCAGGTCGCCGACCTCGCCGCGGATCGCGACCGCGACCCTGGATCAGTCGACGGCCTTCACCGGCCTACTCGCAAGCGGCACCATCGTCGCGACGAGCCACCACGAGCCCTCGCCGAACGGCAACGGCCGCGTGCGGTTCTACCTCGACCGCGTCGACGTCACGAACCCGCGTTCGCCGGTCGTGTTCGAGAAGGTGAACATCCCGGGCTCGCTCGTCGCGTACGACGCCGAGTCGGCTCGCGCGATCACCACGGATTACCAGGAAGTCAATCTCGCGAACGTCACGTACGAAGACTGCTACCAGCGCTACGGTTCCTATCGCTTCGACGCCGGCTCGAACGTCGTCATCGAGCTCGGGACTCGTGGCACCTGCACCGTCATCCGACAGTCGTTGTTCCTGGTCGCGGTCGAGGACGGGCTCGCCACCGTCATCGATCGCGTCGAGCTCGCGCTCGGGGAGACCGTCCGCGCGACGGCGCTCGGCGACGATCGGCTCTTCGTTTCGGTCGGGACGGTCAACTACTACTACGGTGGGTACATCGACTACTACTACGGCTACTCGACGTTCGAGGACCGGACGGTGCCGCTCTTGGTCCTCTCCGGCATCCGCTCGGGCGACTTTGCGGCCGCCCGGCTCGAGGTCTCGGCCGGCGACTACTGGGGCAACATCCCGCTCGTGGCGAGCGGTACCCGAGCGGCACTCTCCACCGGCTTCCAGGGCAAGCTTGCCGTCATCGACGCCGACGACCCGCGCGCGCCGCGCGTGGCGCGTGAAGTCGACATCGCGGGCTGGGTGCAGGACCTCGACGTGGTCGGCGACACGGCGGTCGCTTCGCTCGGCTACGACGGCGCGCAGTCCATCTCTCTTGCCGACTGAACCGGCAGACGGCTTGCGGAGCCGGAGCGCGTGGGATAGCTCGGACGGGTGGATCCGCTCGCTCCGCTGCGTCGCGGGTCGCCACGCGATCCCCGGAGGCTGTTCGTCTACGGGCTACCGATCGTCGCCGTCTTCGCGGTCGCGCTGGCGCTGCTGACGGCCGGATCGGCGCGCCCGTACCGGGTGGCGCGGCTCTGGGGGGGACCCACGGACGGCCCGCGCCTGTCGTTTCGCGTCGAGGTGCTCGACGTCCGCGAGGATCGCGGCGGCGGCTTCGAGGAGCGGAGCGTCACGGGGGGTAGCGTTCGCGTCCACGTCGCGCGGGATGGGTTCGAAGCCGACCGCTCCGTCGCGCTCGACGTCGAAGGGGGTGGTGAGGTCGCGCTCGAGGTGCCCGGTGGTGGCTCGCGGTTCGACCTCACGATCGAACAAGCCGGTGTCGACCTGGCGCGCGGCGCCGTGGAGCTCGCGGCGGAGCGCTGGGCGGCTGCGGCGCGACGGCGCGGTGGTTTCACGTCCGGTGTGGCCGGCGCTCTCACCGTGCGGGTCGCCCCGCGGCGCGGCGCGCTCGCCGTTCCGTTCCAAGAGGAACTGGTGGTCGAGGTCGGTCGCGACGATGGCCCGGTAGCGGGGGCGAAGCTCACGGCGAGCGCTGCGGGGGCACAGCTGGCGCCGCGTGGCGCCTTGACCGACGTCCGGGGTCGCGCTTGGTTCCGGATCCGGCCCGAGGAACACAGCGTGAGCGTGCGCCTGGGCATCGACGCCGGGGGCGTGACGAGCGAAGGCTCTTTCGGCCTCGCCGTGGTGCCGGGCGCGTTTCGTGCCACGCTCGTCGGACGGACGCTCTTGGTCGAAAGTCCGGTGCCGCGCGAGGTGGCCTACGTGGCGCTCGTCACCGAGCGACAACGGCTGCACGGCGCGCGGCTCGCGCTCGCGCCGGATGCGGCGGGGAACAGCGTGGCCCGGCTCGAGTTACCGGCCGGTCTGTCGCCGACGCACGCGGTCGTTTCGAGCGACCGCGACCTCAGGAGTCCTGCGGCCGTCGGCTGGCCGCTCGTACCCGAAGCGAGCGGACTCCCGGCGCAGACGTTCGACGCCGTGGACGCCCTCTTGCTCGACGGGCGACCGCGCGCGGCCCGCCGCGAACGGCTGCGGCGCGATCGCGTGCGCTGGACCACCGCCGCCTTCTGCTCGGCGATCCTCCTGATCGAGATGGTGCTCCTGATCGGTCTCAAGCGGCGGAGCGATCAGGCGCTCGATCGGCACCTCGCCCGCGAGGGCGTTACCGACGACGACGCCGAACGGCTCGCGCCGCGGCGCTCTCCCGCGCTGCTCGTCGCGCTCACGCTGATCGCGCTCGGCTTCCTGGTCGTGACGCTGGCCGCCGTGCTGAAGCTCGAGTAGCCGAGATCCTAGCGCGCCGCGTCGCCCGCCGGCGGTTCGACGAGGATCCGCTGGAGCACGCGCGCCATCACCATCGTGTCGGCAGTTCCGGCGGTTTCGCGGCAGGAGTGCATGCCGAGCATCGGGTTGCCGACGTCGATGGTGCGCAGGCCGAGCCGGGCGGCGGTGATCGGACCGATCGTGCTGCCGCAGGGCTGATCGTTGCGCGAGACGAAAAACTGAGGGCTCACTCCCTCGGCCCGACAGGCGTCGACGAAGGCCCCTTGAGCGACGGCGTCCGTGGCGTACGACTGGTTCGCGTTCACCTTGATCACGGGGCCCTTGCCGAGCATGGGGCGGTGTTGCTTATCGTGCTTGTCGGCGTAGTTCGGGTGAACGGCGTGGGCCATGTCGGCCGAGACGAAGAACGAGCGAGCGAGCGCGCGGGGCAGGGCATCGCGGGGAGCCTCGGAAAAGGAGGACGTGAGCCGTTCGAGCAGCGCTTCGAGCAACGGCGAGCGCGCGCCGGACGCCGTCTGGCTGCCGACCTCTTCGTGGTCGTAGAGCGCGAGCACGCGGGTGGCCCCGCCGGTGTCGCCCGCGGCGACGAGCGCGCGGTAGCCGGCGTAGGACGAACCGAGGTTGTCGAGCCTTGCGGAAGCGATGAGCTCACCGGATGCACCACCGAGCGCCGCCCCCTGCGTGTCGAACAGGCACAGATCGAAGCCGACGACGTCGGCGGCGGTGACGCCCGGCACCTTCTGGCCGAGCTCCGCGGCGACGCGATCGAGGACGTTCTCGGGTCCACCCGCGCCGTCGAGGCCCCAGATCGGCAAGAGGTGCGTCTGCGGGTTCACGACAAGCCCGTCCTTGTTCACCTCGCGGTTCAAGTGGATCGCGAGGTTCGGGATCCGACAAACGCTGCCGCCGAGGCGAACGAGTTCGCTCCGCCCGCCGGCGAGCACGACGCGCCCGGCGAGCGAAAGATCGCGGTCCAACCAGGTCGACAAGAGGACGCCGCCGTACACCTCGATCGACAGTTGTCGGTAGCCGTGAGCGTCGACGACGGGGCTCGGCTTGAGGCGCAAGTTGGGCGAGTCGGTGTGCGCGCCGACCAGGACGAACCCCGCTTCCCAGGGCGGCGTGCGGCCGGCAACGAAGGCGATGATCGACCCGCCCCGGACCACGTAACCGCGAGACCCTGGCGCCGCGCTGAGCGCCTCCCGCTCGTCGAGTTCCTTGAATCCGGCGGCTTCCAGCCGCGTCCCGACCTCGCGAGCGGCGTGGTAGGGGGTGGGGCACGCGTCGAGAAAAGCGATGAAGTCCGAAGTGTCGTCAGAGCCGGCCCTTGCCATCGGACCGAGTATAGAGCCGTGTTTCGACAGCCCGCTGGACAATGTTATGAGTCGGTGCCGTGCTCACCCGTGACGTAGCGTTCGAAGGCTTCACGCACGCCCAGTGGGTGCTCCTCGGGCAGGCGTTCCAGCGCTTTCCGGACCCGGAGCGGGCGACTGGCGATAACGGTGCCGAGCAGCTTGGGGCAGCGCCGACTCCCGCCGGTGGTGTGGTGGCGGTGACGAGCGGTAGCGTGCTCAGAAAGCTCGTGAGCACTCGGCGCGGACGGCTCGACGTGCGCCAGCAACCATGGCCCGAGGCGCTCGAGCACCTCGCGAATCAACATGGCGCCCGCTGGGCGCTGGAGCTCACGACCGGAGCGCTCGAGGAGCTCGTCGATCGCTTCGGCGAGCGGATCCACTCGGGGCAGGATTACCTGACGCAGGCGCTCGAGCTCATCGGCATCGTGCGGGAGCTCGAGTCCGAGCACGCGCTTTCCGCCTGGCCCTGGCGCGTGTCGGACTGGCCGGTGCCGAGCGAGCACGCCGTCGCACGCGCCTTCGACATGTTGTGCCCCGACGGCAAGACGATGGTGCTCGGTGTGTTCGACGCCGGCGAGCTCGCCACGTGCCTGGTCGCCAGGCGGCGTGGATCCGGTATCGACAAGCTCGTGGGCCCCGACGAGCTCCGGCACGGCATGGGTCTCTTGTCGGGTGACTTTCGTCGCGATCACCGGCACCTGATCCAAGAGGTGGAGCGCGCCGTCGCTCCCGTCGCCGTCGGGTGCTTCGGTGAGATGCGGACCTTTCGCACCCTCGCCGGCACTCGCGAGGCCGGCGCCTGGGCGCGCGCGGTCGCCGCCCAGGACATCGTCGTTTCGCCGTGGATGCCCGCCCTGGCGGTGCCGCTCGGCCTCGACGTCGGGCGTGCGGCGCTGCGCGAACTCCGGACGCTCGCGTCGTGGGTCGGCGCGAGCCACCTGCTCTCTCGCGAAGGTCCGCTGGCCCAGGCGCTGCTCGGGCTCGAGCGCCCGCCCTGGCTCAACCAGGATTTGTCCCAGTTTCTGGGCTTCGATCCGTTTCGCCTGCTCGGGCGCCTGCTGTCGCGTGACCTCGATCCTCCACCGCTCCGGGACGAGCCCGGACTCGGTGCCTGACGCGGAGGCGGGACGTTGCGTTTCGGGATCCGCCGCCGACTGACGCTCGCCATCCTGCTCACGGCGTTGATCCCGGTGCTCGTCGCGATCTGGCTCGCGGAGACGACGGTGCGCCAGACGTCCGCCAGGTTTTTCGTGCCTGAAGTCGGCGCGCGACTCGATCGCTCGCTCGGGCTCTACCAGGAGCTCGCGCGCGCCGTGAAGGCGGCGATGCGGAACGAGGCGGCAGCAATCGCCGCCGACAGTGCGCTCGGTCGGGCGGCGGCGGCCCGCGACGCGGCGGCGATCAAGGGCGCCCTCGAGCGGCTGTTCCCCGGCCATCCGGAGCTCGTGTCGCTTGCCGTGCGCGAGGGTGATCGTGTGCTTTCGACGGTGGATCGCGGGCGCCCCGTCGATCCGCGCACGGAAAACCGCTTCGAAGTCGCGCGCGCGCTCGCTCGCAACGCCGTGGCGGGGCGCGCCATCGAGCCAGGGGATCGCGGTGGCGACGATCGCGCCGAGGCACCGCCGGTCGAGGAGGGCGACGCGGAGGGTGGGCTCGAGCTGGTGGCGGTGTTCGCGGCCAACAAGGCGCGGTTCGACGAGCTTGCGGAGGTGAGCGAATTCGTCGAGACGTACCACCACATCGAGCGCCGGCGGACGGCTGACGAACGCAGCTACGTGCTCGCGTTCGCGGCGCTGCTCGGCATCACGATCCTGGCGGCGGTGGGCGTCGGCGGGTTCATCGCACGCGACGTGGCGCGCCGGGTGGTGGCGCTCGAGGGTGCGACGCGCCGCGTAGCGCTCGGTGACCTCAGCGTTCGCGTGCCCGAGTCGGGCAACGACGAGCTCGGCGCTCTGGCCCGCGCGTTCAACCGCATGCTCGCCGAAGTGGAAACGAGCCGTGCCCGCATCGAATACCTCCAGCGCATCAGCGCATGGCAAGAGATGGCGCGCCGGCTTGCCCACGAAATCAAAAATCCCCTGACGCCGATCCAACTTGCGGTGCAGGACATTCATCGCCGCTACGACGGGCAAAACTCCGACTACCGCGCGTTGCTCGACACCACGCTCGAGGTGGTCGAGGACGAGGTCGGCACCTTGCGCCGGCTGGTCGGCGAGTTTTCCGATTTTGCGCGGCTGCCGCGCGCCGAGCTCGAGCGCGGAGACCTCGGCGAATTCTTGCGCGAGCTCTCCGAACGGCCGCTACTCGCCGAGGATCGCGATTCGGCGCCGCCCGGTGTGGAGGCGCCGGCGATCGATTTCGAGATACCGAGCGGCCCGGCGGTCGTGGAACTCGACCGGCAAATGCTGCGGCGGGTGATCATCAACTTGGTTCGCAACGCCGCCCAGGCGCTCGGCGGCAAGGGTCACATCCTGGTCCGCCTCGGCCGTGACGGCGACGCCTGGAACCTCGACGTGGAGGACGACGGCCCGGGCGTCCCGGTCGACCTCCGTGAGGCCATCTTCGACCCGTACGTCACGACCAAGACCGACGGAACCGGTCTCGGCCTTTCGATCGTGAAGAAGATCGTGATCGAACACCACGGAGCCATCAGTGCGACACAAGGGTCGCTCGGTGGGGCGCGCCTCCGCGTGCGGCTTCCCGCGCTCGCCTGAGCGTACGTTTGCTAGGCTTGGGAACATGGCACAGGGCCCCAATTCCGGACGCGCCAGCTTCATGGTGCCTGCACTCGTGCTTTTGTCGGCGGGCCTCTTCGGGCTCGTTGCCTTGCCGCGCCTCGCCCCTGATCCGTTCGTGGGCAAGCCCGCCCGCGATTTCTTGCTCCCGCGTGTCGATCCGAAAGGCGGGCCGTCGCCGGGGCGGCTTCGGCTCTCGGATTTTCAAGGCAAGGGCGTGCTGCTCGATTTTTGGGCGAGCTGGTGCATGCCCTGCCGCGCTCAAGCCCCGATCATCGATCGGGTGGCCAAGGCCTACGCGTCAAAAGGTTTGGTCGTGATCGGCGTCGTCAGTGGCGACACGGCGGAGAACGCCGCCGCATTCCTCGCAGAGTTTCCGGTTCAGTATCCTTCGGTAGTGGACGAAGAGAACGAGACGTCGCGCGCCTTCGGGGTGAGTGGATTGCCGACGCTGGTGGCGATCAATCCAAAGGGCGAGGTCGTCGCGCTCAGGCAGCGCGTGGTCTCGGACAAGGAGCTCACCGCCATTGCCGAAGCGGTGCTCGCCGACCGCTAGCGTTCGGGCCCGCGTCACCCGGATCACGGCTCGAGGTCGCTCGCGCCGCGCGGCCAGAGCTTCTGGTGGTCGAAGGACCGGCCGAGAATGCCGCTGATGCGGGAAAAGCGCGTCCCGGCGGGCAACGTGTTGTCGAACTCCGGGTAGAGAACATCGTCGAGTCGGAGGGCGCCATCGAGCAGGGTCTCGTCGTAGTCGGCGGGTGCGTCGGGGTTTTCGTTGACCACCACGACGTCCGAAATGCTGACGAGCATCGAGTCGTAGGCGAGCGCGAGATCTCCCTGGTCGCCGACGGTGTTCGGACGTGCGTCGATCGGTTCGGGAGGCGCGCCCGCGTCGTAACGCGCGATGATCTCCGGCGCCACGAGCTGGTCGGTGCCGTAGTAGAGATCGGTCCGGCCCCGGAGGGTCAGTCGGTCACCCGCGGCCACGCCGGGCGAGGTCGAGCCGGTGAAGACGAACAGGCCAGAAAATGGCTCGAGCGAGCCTTGAACGTGATAGCCGCGTGCGGAGCCGGTATCGGGACGAAGGGCCGTCACGGTGACGCCGGCAACCTCCACCCGCGCATGGCGAGGAGGGTGCTCGGGGTGTTCGACATCGCGCAGCGCGGCGACCGGGAGCGGGCACGCCGTGACACCAGGGTTCGGGGACGCGCACGGATCGCAGGCGTCGCCGATGCCGTCGCCGTCGTTATCGGATGCCGCACGTTCCGGAACGAAAGGGCAGAGGTCCCGTGTGTCCGGGACCCCGTCGCGATCCCGGTCGTTCGAGGGGGCTTCCACGCAGTCTCGGTCGGCGTCGAGCGGGCAGGGGTCGCAGGCGTCGCCGAGCCCGTCGCCGTCGGCGTCGGAAGGCACGCCCGCATCGAGCGGACGTAGAGGGTCGAAGGTGCGCGGGCACGAGTCGTTCGGGTCTTCGAGGCCGTCGCCGTCGGCGTCGCGCTCACTCGGGATGCCGTCGTACTCGCCGGGACGGGCGGGCACGCAGGTCGGCTCGTGGACGGGGGTGTCGCAGAAAAAGAGCGGGTAGGTGGCGTCAGCGGCCGCCACGAGCTCGTCGAGCGCTACACCGGCGTCGCGCGCGCAGACGCGCTGGGCCTCGCCGCACACGTCGAGCGGCTCGCAGCCCGGTTCCGCCAGCGCGTCGATCAGCACCGCGCGCCCGTACAGCGGCACGCCGCCGCGAAGAACGAGTTCCACGTCGGCTGGCCCTGCCGTGACCAGCGCCGTGTGCGGCTCGAGCTCGCGGCGCCGGATCACGATCACGTCGCCGAGGAAACCCGGGGCGAGACGACCGAGCGCCGATGCCGCGCCGACCGCCCGCGCCGCCGACGCGGTCGCCATCCGGACGAGATCGTGGTCGGCGAACGCGCCGTCGAAGTAGGCGCGACCAAGCTCGCGCGCGCAGGAAAATTCGCGCAGCACGTTCATCGATCCGCTGAGCAGCCAGTCCGTCCCGAGCGCGACCTCGACGCCGGAGCGCCGGAGCAGCGGGATCGGCGCCGTGTTCCCGTACAGCGAGACGTTCGACCGCGGTGACCAGACGACGAGCGCGCCCCTCGTTCCGAGCCCGGCGGCGGTCTCGGCGTCGGCGGCGACGGCATGAACCACCGCGCTCGAAGGCCGGATCAGGTCGAGCGCGGCGCCGAGGGCGCAGCGGAGCTCGTTGGCCGCCGCGGCGTCGACACCCTCGGCGAGATGCGGCAGGTGCCCGCCGAAGCGCTCGACGTCGTCGCTCGTCGTGTAGCCGGCGCCGTACGAGCAACCTATCGTGACGAAGCGCCCGTCGCTGTCGGCGAGCGGAAAGGTGTCCGAGTCCGCGGGCGCCGTCGGCAGGCCTTCGCCCAGCCCCGAAACATCGGGATTTCGCAGGAATCCGCGGTGCCCGGCACCCCCTGCGATCGTCGTCGCGCCGCCGAGCAGCATCCTGAGCTCGTGCGCTGCTCGCACGATCGTCGGAGCACCGCCCTCGTACGGAATCGCCGCGTGACCACGCAGACCGAGGCGCCAGTCGTGGCGGTGCTCGTAACGTTCCGTCGACGGGGGTCTCGGTGCCTGGTGCGCGTACGCCACGTGGTCGTGCGGGTTCACAAGCCCCGGCGCAATCACGGACGCGCTGCAGGTCACCGTGCGCACGGGGTCACCACGAGTGCAGTCGCAACCCGTGCACGCGATCGTCCCGTCCCCCCGCAGGCGCACCTCGCCGCCCCGATACACGGCGCCCGCGGTGACGATCTCACCTCGCAGCACGAGCTCGCCGCTCCCTTCGACGCGACATTGGCCCGTCTCGAGCGTGCGGCAATCGATGGTCTCGAACGGCGCCGTGGCGGGCGGCGGTGGCTCACGCCGGACGCCACCTTCGCCCCCGTCTGTCTTGGAGCCGGCCGGCTCGCCTCCGTCGCCGAGGCCTGCTGCGCCCCCCTCCACACGGCCGCGATCCAGCCCGCCGGCAGGGCGATCTCCTTCGCCCACGCCCGGGTGGCCGCCGGCCGGGACCTCGCCGCCACCCGCCGCAGTGCCTACCGCTCGACCTCCCGTGCTGCTTGCCTCGGCCCCGCCCGCCCCGCGGATTGGCCCCAGGGAACGGACGTCCCGGCAGGCGAGGGCGGTCGCAGCGAGCCAGGCAAAAGTTACTTTCGGCGGGGGGCCTTGGTGTCTACTACACGCGCCCATGTTCGGTCCTTATGGCGATGCGGTGCTTCTGGGAATCGTCCAGGGCATCACCGAGTTTCTTCCCATCTCGAGCGACGGCCACCTCGCCCTCGCCGAGCTCCTGTTCAAGCTCGAGACGGGGGGGCTCACGTTCAACGTGATGCTCCACGCCGGAACCCTGCTGGCGACGCTGATCATGCTTCGCGAGCGAGTCGGACGCGCCGTGTCGGCGGGCCTAAGGTCCCTGGTCGCGCCGCGTCAATTTCGCGAGACGCCGGGCGGGCGCGATGCCCTCACCGTGATCCTCGTGAGCCTGCCGACCGCTGCCATCGGTTTTTCGCTGCGGGACCCGGTGGAGCGCTGGACCCAGAATCCGTTGGCGATCGGCTTCGGTTTTCTCGCTACGACCGCCGTCCTCGTGCTCGCTCACGTCACCAATCCCGGCGACGAGGAGACACCGACCGTTCGCGGCGCGCTGCTGGTCGGCCTGGCCCAGGGCCTCGCCGTGCTGCCGGGCCTCTCGCGCAGTGGTTCGACGATCGCGGTTCTCCTCATGCTCGGCGTTCGGCGCGACCGCGCGTTCGAGCTCTCGATGCTGGTCTCGCTGCCCGCGATAGCCGGTGCGCTCCTGCTCGAGTCGCGCCACGCTTTCGCGGAACCCTTCGCCGGCGGCCCGGCGATCGCCGGGGCGATCGTGGCATTCGGTGCCGGGGTGCTCGCGCTCGATCTCCTCCGGCGCCTGGTGGTCGGGGGGACGTTCGGCTGGTTCGCATTCTGGGTCGGGCCGCTGGCCCTGGCGACGATCGGGATGGGGCTTGCATGGCCGTCTCCCTGACCGGCGTCGTGGCCGTCGTCGTGGTGACGGCGACGGCCTGCGGCCGGCAGACGCGCGAGTGTCGGGCGGTGACGGCCCGCGCCAACACGTTCATCGCGGACAGCGAGAAGCAGAAGCCCGCGGAAGGCGCGTCGAAAGAACAAACGCGCGAGCAGGCGCTCGCCATGGCGCACCGCTACGAACGACTGGCGGCCGACCTCGCCGCGCTCCACGTCGAATCGAGCGATCTCGCGCCCGAAGTCGAAAGCTACCGGGCGCTTGCGCTGCGCTCGGCCACGGCGCTCCGCTCCGTCGCGGCCGCGCTCGCGTCCAAGGACTTCGACACCGCACGAAAGTTGCGCGTCGATCTCGACAGCGCCGCCCGCGGCGAGGCCCCGCTCGTGGCCCGGATCAACGCGATCTGCGGCGGTTGATCGCTATCGCCGGCGCCCGGGCCGCGCACGACCGGGTGGACGCTCGGAGGCGCGCGCGGGGGGGCGATCGGAGCGCCGCGCCGGAGGGCGATCGGAGCGCCGCGGGGGCGGCTCGGAACCGCGCGTCGCCGGCCCTGCGTCGCCGTTTTGCGCCTGAAGCCGCTTGAGCTCGTCGCGAAGGCGGGCGGCCGTCTCGAACTGCAGGCTTTCGGCGGCGGCGAACATCTCCTGGCGGAGGGCCAGGATGCGCTCGGCGAGTTCGGTTTCCGCGCCGGCGTCGGCCGCGGCCTGCTGCGGGGCCTCGCCGCGGCGCTTCTGCGGCACGGCATAGTAGTCGGTCGTCCCACTCGCGGGGTTCATGTCGAAGATCGCGCGCTTGATTGTCGCTGGCGTGATGCCGTGTTCCTGGTTGTACGCCGCCTGCAGCGTGCGCCGCCGGTTGGTTTCGTCGATCGCGATCCGCATCGCGTCGGTCGTCCGATCGGCGTACATCAGGACCTGACCGTTGGCGTTTCGCGCGGCGCGCCCGATGGTCTGGATCAGCGAGCGAGGACTGCGGAGAAATCCTTCCTTGTCGGCGTCCAGGATCGCGACCAGGCTGACCTCCGGCAGGTCGAGGCCTTCGCGGAGCAGGTTGATGCCGACCAACACGTCGAATTCGCCTGCCCGGAGATCACGCAGGATTTCCACGCGTTCCAGGGTGTCGATGTCGGAGTGGAGGTAGCGGACGCGGACGCCGAGTTCGGCGTAGTACTCGGTGAGGTCCTCCGCCATGCGCTTGGTCAGGGTGGTGACGAGGACGCGTTCGCTCTTTTCGACGCGCTTGCGGATCTCACCGAGCAAGTCGTCGACCTGGCCGGCGGCCGTGCGCACGAAAATTTCGGGGTCGAGGAGACCCGTCGGACGGATCAGCTGCTCGGCGAGCTCCCCGCCGGCCTTCTCGAGTTCGTACTCGCCGGGCGTCGCGGACACGAAGATGACGTGCCGCATGTGCTTTTCCATCTCCTCGAACTTGAGCGGCCGGTTGTCGAGCGCGCTCGGCAGCCGGAAGCCGTACTCGACGAGCGTCTCTTTCCGCGAACGATCGCCGCGGTACATCGCGCCGAGCTGGGGCACCGTCTGGTGGGACTCGTCCACGACCAGCAGGAAATCCTCCGGAAAATAGTCGATCAGCGTCGGCGGTGGATCACCCGGCGACCGGGCGGAAAGGTGGCGCGAATAGTTTTCGATGCCCTGCACGAACCCCATCTGCTCGAGCATCTCGAGATCGTACGACGTGCGCTGCTGGATCCGCTGCTTTTCCAGAAAGCGGCCCGCCTTGTCGTAGTACTCCAGGCGGTCTCGAAGCTCGGTGCGAATGCCCTCGATCGCTCGATTGAGCTGCTGGCGGGGCGTGACGTAGTGGGAGCCCGGGTAAACGGCGTAGCGGTCGATTTCCGAGAGCACGCGGCCGCGCAGCGGATCGACCTCGCGAATGGTGTCGACCTCGTCGCCGAAGAATTCGACGCGAATCGCCATCGCTTCCTCGTAGGCGGGGAAGATCTCCACCACGTCGCCCCGGACCCGGAACGTCCCGCGGTGAAAGTCGGTGTCGTTGCGCTCGTACTGAATGTCGACCAGGCGACGGAGCAGCTCGTCACGGCGGAGCTCTTCCCCCTTCACGATCTCGATCAAGAGCCCCGAGTACGTTTCTGCGGAGCCGATGCCGTAGATGCAGCTCACGCTCGCCACGATGATGCAGTCCCCACGCGAGAGCAGCGCATGGGTCGCCGCGTGCCGCATGCGGTCGATCTGATCGTTGATGATGGCGTCCTTCTCGATGAAGGTGTCCGTGGTCGGGATGTACGCTTCCGGCTGGTAGTAGTCGTAGTAGCTGACGAAGAACGCGACGGCCGCCTCCGGAAAGAGGTCGCGCATCTCGGCGTAGAGCTGGGCGGCCAGCGTCTTGTTCGGCGCGATGATCAGCGTCGGCCGCTGGTACTTCTGGATCACGTTGGCGATCGTGAAGGTCTTGCCGCTGCCGGTGATGCCGAGCAGGGTCTGGTGCCGACGCCCTTCGTCGAGCCCGCGCACCAAGCTCTCGATCGCGCGAGGCTGATCCCCCTTGGGCTCGAATTCGGTCCTGAGTTTGAACGGAGCGCGGTCGCCGGCCATCGGTCGATCAACAAGGTCGCCACGGTTTTCGCCCGGCGACAACGTGATTCGATGGCGCGCGCCCTGGACGCGGACGCCCAGGCGTCCACGCGTCTTCTTGGGCGTCTTCTTGGTCCCCGGGCCTTTTTGACGCCCCGTGCCTTTTTGCAACGGTGTCGGTTGTGTTGTTCGGGCGGGGCCCCGACCCCGCCCGGTCGCTAGAGACCGAGGGTCATACCGAGCGACGGTTCGAGAACGAGGCCGGAGGCCGGCAGCATGTACATCACGTTGATGTTGAGCACCACCCCGAGCCGCTCCGTCACCATGACCATGCTGCCGGCCCCCAGCGAAACGAACCCCTGTCCCATTTTTTTCCACGCATCGACCTTCGTGATCGGAGCGAGATTGGGATCGAACTCCCCCGTAGCGCTGTGGCACTCCTCGAAGGCGGTCGCCAAGTCGGGCGTATTGTTGGCGTAGCCGAAGAAGGCGTGCTCGGCGCAGTCCGTCTCGTCGATCTCCGACTTCGCGTCGACTTGCGCCATCCCACCGCTTACCTGGACGTAACCGCGCAGGAAGCGCTCCGTCAGCGGCATGAACCAACCGCGGAACGTGAGCTCGAGGTGCGCTGGCAAGAACGGGGTGCCTCCGCTCCCCGGGGCAAAGGGAAGGGTCGATCCGTCGCCCTGCCTCTGAACCTGCTGGCCCGCTGGTGGGCCGCCGCGGAAGGCGTAGCCGGCGCGAAGGCCCATTGAAAACCACGGCGTGGGAGCCGCTTCGTAAGAGACGAGGAGTCGTGTCGTTGCCACCGCGACCCCGTTCGCGATCTCGTCGTTTAGCGGATAGGTCGCGTGCACGAAGGGTCGATCACTCGTCCCACTGTAGAAACATGCGTAGTTGTCGGTTTTCTGCCCGACATCAGAGTTGCACACGTTTTCGCCGCCGACGAAGGCAAAGTCCTGCGCCGCGTGGATGCCGAACCAGTGCGTTCGATACGAAGGTGGCGGAGGGGCGGGCTCCGCAGCTGAGACGGGTCCGCTCGTTGTGTCGCGTTTTTCGCTCTCGGCGGGCGGGGGAGCGGCCTCCGGCGGTGGACTGGCCGGTGCAAGGCCGACGCTCTGGTCGCGTGCAAGGTTTCCGACGATGAGGCTCACGGTGAGCGGCACATCGCTCGGATTTGACGGCAACGGCACCGAGCGCTCGACGACCGAGGTCGACTGGCGCATGCGAACGACGATCTGCTGGTCTCGAATGCCGATCGTGACGTCGCTCGGGGCGCCCGGTCGAGGCCCGCCCACGGGTTTGCCGAGCTCTTTTTCGATGGCGAGCCTGATGTCTCCCTCGGACAGGCTCGCCGCCGTTGATTCGAGCTCGACGGCGAGCGGTTCGGCAGCGTGGGCCGGGAGAGCGTGGAGCGCGAACGCGCACAGCCCGGTGAGAACCCAGCGCGTCGGCCTTGTCATCCCCCCCTCATTCCCCGAGCCCCTCGCGGCGTTCACGAAAACCACACGGTCGCGCGCTCGAAACTAAGTATTCGTAATCATGTAGGATTCAAAGATATCGCTGGGCGCTTTGAACGCCCGGGCCGGGTTCGGGAATACTGGTGCGGGCTCGTGCAGACGCTGGCGCTCCAGAACGTCGTGACGGCCGACGAGGCGTTCCTCGATCGGTTGCGTCGGGGCGATCTCGATGCCGTCGCGGAAGCCTACGATGCTCAGAAGGTAGCGCTGTGCTCGTTCGCTCGCCGCCTGCTGTGCGACGACCATGCGGCGGAGGATCTCGTTCAAGACGTGTTCTTGATCCTGCCCCGCGTGGCCCACAAGCTCGACCCGCGTACCTCCCTGCGTTCGTTCCTGCTCGGCATTGCCGCGAACCGCGCGCGTCACCACCTCAGGAACTCCGCCCGGCGCCGGCGTTTCACCGAGCGCCTCGGGCGCGAGCCGGCCGCGAGCACCGAAACTCCGGAGCGCGTGAGCGAACGCAGGAGTCTCGCCCAGCGGCTCGAGCGTGCTCTCGAGCAACTCAGCGTCGAGCACCGCGTGACGTTCGTGCTCAAAGAGATCGAGGGTTGCGACGCGCGTGAGGTTGCCGAGATCCTCGGGGTCCCGGAGGCCACCGTGCGGACACGCGTGTTTCACGCCAGAAAACAGCTGCGCGACGCGCTCGGCGAGGGGGCCCGATGAGCGACGACGTTCTTCTCCCGTTCATCGAAGCCTACCGGACGGAGCATTCGGTGCGTTCGCTCGACATGCAGGCGCTCCGCCGTCGCGCGGTGGCGGTTGCCGGTCGCGGGCGATCTCGTCGCGTGGAACGCCTGCGTATGCTCCTTCCGTTGGCGGCGACGTTGGCCGGATCGATGGCGCTCGCGGCGAGCCCGCCGGTGAGGCAAGGCCTGCGGGACGTCGCGGCCTTCGTGTGGAGCGGCGTGGCGATGCCGAAAGACGCCGTACCGCGGTCGCCGGTGCGAGCTCGGACGCAGGACGTTCGTGCGGCACCGGTCGTGGCTCCACCGGCGGGCGATGTTGCTCCGGAGACAGGCCCTCCGGTTGCCGCTCCGTCAGCTGTCGCCATGGGTTCGGCGGTTGCGCCGGCCGTCGTTCGCGCACCACCACGGGATACGGCCGTTCCCAACCAGACGGTAGCTCCGCACGTTTCGGCGGCGGTGGCCTCTTTTGCCGTCGACTCGGCCCCCGCCGGCGCGAACCGTCCCGCGCTCCCGAGCCCCGCTGTGTCGCCGCGGCCCGCGTCGAGCGCCGCGGGCCCTTCGAACGCCGATCTCGCGCTCTACCGGCAGGCACACGAGCTCCACTTCTCCGGCGCCGATCGCCAGCGCACGCTCGCTGCCTGGGACACCTACCTCCGGACCTTCCCACGCGGCACGTTCGCGCCCGAGGCAAGGCTCAACCGCGCCGTGTGTCTTGCCCAGCTCGGTCGGCAGACGGAGGCCGAACGTGTGCTCACGGACATCGAGCGCGGCCGGTTCGGCCGTGACGGTCGAGGTCAGGCGCGGAAGCTGCTCGAGGCGCTCGACGAGGAGTGACGGCGCCGCATCGCTGCGACGGCTACGGGAACAGAGCGATCTCGGGCAGCCCGAGCGCGTCGGGCCAGCCGAGCGCCACGTTCAACGCCTGGATCGCCTGCGCCGAGGCGCCGCGCGCGAGGTTATCGATGGCGCCCATCGCGATCACCGTCCCGCGGCGAGCGTCCACGGCATAGCCGACGTGCGCGCGGGCCGACCCGCGCACCCAGAGCGTGTCCGGCAGGACGCCCGCATCGAGCACACTGACGAGCCCCGCCCGGTAGAGGTCGCGAGCCGCCGCCCGACAATCGTCCTCCGTCTTGCCGGGTAGGAGGCGCGCGTAGGCGGTCGACAAGATGCCGCGCGTCATCGGTGTGAGGTGCGGCGTGAAGACGACCTCGACCGCGGCTCCGGCGGCGCGCGAGAGCTCTTGCTCGATCTCGGGCAGGTGCCGGTGCGTGCCGGCCACCTTGTACGGGCGGATCCCCTCGGCGGCCTCGGGCAAGTGGTACGCGGGCCCAGGCGTGCGACCCGCACCGCTCACTCCGCTCTTCGAGTCGATGATGATGCTTCCCCGCTCGATCAGGCCGGCCCGGAGCAGCGGTGCGAGCGGCAGGATCGCCGACGTTGGATAGCAGCCGGGCGCGGCGATCAGCATCGCGCCCGAGAGCTCTTCCCGGTGGAGCTCCGGGAGCCCGTAGACCGCCGTCGTGAGGAGCTCGGGTGCCGGGTGCGTGCCGCCGTACGTCCGCTCGTACACCTCGCGGCTCTTCAGCCGAAAATCGGCCGAGAGGTCGACCACCCGGACGCCTGCGCGGTGAAGCTCGGCGCCGGCACGAGCGCTCGCGGCGTGGGGCAGGCACAGGAACGCGACGTCGACGCGCCCGGCCAACGCCTGGGCTTCGCCCGGTTCGAACGACTGCAGCACGAGATCGCCGACGCCCGCGACACCGAGCGTCGAGCGCACGACGTCGCCGAGCCGCTTGCCCGCGTTGTCGCGCGCCGCGACGTGCGAGAGCTCGAGCTCTGGGTGCCGGTGCACGATCCGGACGACCTCGGCGCCCGTGTACCCGGCCGCACCGATGATCGCCGTTCGAAGCATCGGGCTACCTCTTCGAGTACTGGAACCTCTTGCGCGCCCCGGCCTGACCGTACTTCTTGCGTTCCTTCTTGCGGTCGTCGCGGGTGAGGTGACCGGCGCGCTTCAACGTGCGGCGACGCTCGGGATCCTCGCGGGTTAGGGCTCGCGCGATGCCGTGGCGCACGGCCTCGGCCTGGGCACTGTGGCCGCCGCCGGCGACCGTGGCCCGCACGTCGTACTTGTCGGCAAGTTCCAGGAGCTCGAGCGACTGGCGCGCGATCATCCGCGCGGTTTCGCGCTCGAAGTACTCCTCCGCGCTCTTGCCGTTGATCGTGATCGCGCCTTGGCCGCTGCCGATCCAGACGCGCGCGACGGCGGTCTTCCTCTTGCCGGTCGAATAGGTCAATCCTTCGGACATCGTCGTTCCTAGAGCTTGAAGGGTTCCGGCTTTTGCGCCTGGTGAGGGTGCGCGCCGTCGCCGTAAACCTTGAGCTTGGCGAGCATCTGCCGGCCGAGCACGTTCTTCGGCAGCATCCCCTTCACCGCGATCTCGATCGGACGCTCCGGGTGGCGAACGGTGAGGTGGCGAAAGCTCTCACCGCGGATCGCACCGGGGTAGCCGCTGTGCGTGTAGTACTTCTTGTCCCGCGCCTTGTTGCCGGTGACCTTCACCTGGGCGGCGTTCACCACGACCACGAAGTCGCCGGTGTCGATGTGCGGGGTGTAGATCGGCTTGTGCTTGCCACGGAGCAAGGTGGCCACGCGGGACGCCAGGCGCCCGAGCGGCTGGCCCTTCGCGTCGACGACCCACCACTTACGGGTGTTCGCGACCTCGGCAGGTTTCGCCACGTAGCTTTGCATCTGATTCGACCTCGGGAGGAACGCCGCGGAGGGCCCGCGGGGGGCGAATCCTTAGCGTCCAGCGCGAGGAGCGTCAAGAACGACGGCCAAAGACCGCGAACAAGGCCGGCCGAGGCGCGAGCACGGCAAATCCCTGGAGAAGGGAGGGTCGCCGGCAGGCCCCCGTTTTTTGGGGGACGCCCGGTCTACACTACTGAGCCCCCATGGCCCAGGCCCCGAAGAGCCGGCTCCTCGAGCGTCTCGTTGCCGAGAACTTGATCACCGCCGAGCACCAGGAGGCGGCGCTCAACATCGTGGCCCGCACGGGGGAGCGGGTGGAGGAGGCCCTGCTCGAGCTCAAGGCGCTCGACGAGCTCACGCTCCTCAAGCACCTCGCGACGGCGCACAAGACGCGCTTCGTCACCACCGAGAAGCTCGCCAAGGCCGAGATCGACCCCACGACGCTGGCCAAGGTGCCGCGCAAGCTCGCCGAGCGGGCGATGGTCTTCCCCGTCCTCTACGACGCGCCGACCAGCACCCTCAGCGTCGTCATGTCGGATCCCGGGGACATCCAGGCGCTCGAGGACGTGAAGGTCGCTTCGGGCGTCAAGGAGGTGCGCGGCTTCGTCGGCCGGCCGCGGGCGATCAAGGCGGCCGTCGGCAAGGCGTACCTCGGAGACATTCACGCGTTTGCCGTGCTCGACCGCGACGCCCACGCGCAGTTCTCGACCATGCTCGACGTGTTCGAGCGCAACCTGGTCAGCGCCGAAAGCTTGACGATGTCGCTCGCGCGCGAGGCGACGACGGGCGAGCGGGTGATGTCGGGGGACGATCTCGAGCAAGCCGGGAAAAAGGACGCAACGCGCGCCGGACGCGGCCCGCTCGACGACTCCTACGTGGAAACGCTGAACGTACTCGTGTCCCTGCTCGAGAACTCCCGCGCGGAACTGCGTGGTCACTCCGCACAGGTGGCGCGGCTCATGCGGCGGATTTCGGAGCGCATCGGCGTATCGGAATTCTTGCGCGCCGCCCACGCGGTGGCAGGTCACGTGCACGACCTCGGCAAGATGGGCGCCTACCACCTCACCTCGTTGAACGTCGGCGAGTACGAGGGCCACCGGACGTCGGCCGAGAAGCAGTATCCCGCGCCGCTCCAGCTGCTCGAGGCCGTCCGCCTGCCGCCGGAAGTGACCGAGACCGTCGAGCACATGTACGAGCGCTACGACGGCAATGGGTTCCCCGACAAGCTCTCGGGCAAGGAGATCCCGCTCGGTGCGCGCTTGCTCGCGATCGCCGACACCTACGCGGACCTGACCCAGAACTCGCGCAACCCGTTCCGAAAAACGCTGCGGCCCCAGCAGGCTTGCGAGGTCCTCGAGCGCTTCAAGGGCACCGTCTTCGACCCGAACCTGGTCGACATCTTCGTGCGCACCGTGACAGGCGAGGAACTGAAGGAGCGTCTGCTCGCGAGCCGCCGTCGCGCGCTGATCGTGGATCCCGATCCGGAAGAGACCACCGTGCTCGAGCTTCGCTTGATCGAACAGGGCTTCGAGGTGGCGCAGGCACGCTCGGCCGAGGTGGCGATGAAGCTGCTCGAGAAAGGCGACATCGAGATCGTCATCTCCGAGATCAAGCTCGAGCAGGGTACGGACGGCTACAAGCTGCTCGAGCTCGCGCGCAAGGCTCAGTGGGGGCAGGGGTTGCCGTGGGTCTTCGTGACCGGGAGCGCGGCCGGCACCGACGCCAAGCGAGCGTTCGACCTCGGTGCGACGGACTACCTGACCAAGCCCGTGAGCGCGGACCTCTTGGTTGCCAAACTGCGACAGATCCTCGATCGCGAAGCATCCCGTGCCGGCGCCAAGCGCGGTGTTTCGGGGTCACTGTCGGAGATGGGCCTACCCGACATGGTTCAGGTGCTCTGGCACGGCCGAAAGACCGGCGCCCTCAAGATTCGAGCCAACGCCGGGACGGGGGAGATCCACTTCGTCAACGGCTCCATCTACAACGCGCTCTTCGGTAACTTGCGCGGCGAGGAGGCGTTTTACGCCATGCTGGCGTTGCGCGAGGGGGACTTCGCGCTCGACCCGAACTTCATCGCGCCGCAGGAGCTGTTCCAGAAAAGCCCCGAAGCGCTGCTGCTCGAAGGCATGCGTCGGCTGGACGAGGCCCAACGATAGGGGTATCTTGGATTTTCGCGCTTAGCGAAGCGGTTTCGGGCCGTGTCCAAAGTGCCTCCGCCAGTTCTCGGGTTCAACAACAACGTCCGCCATCGCGGTCGGATTTTCCACATCCAAACCGAGGATTCCGGGGTTCGCTTTTCGCGTGTCGTGACGCACCTCTTCGCCGACGGTGGCCGCATCATCAAGACGGCCAAGACGGACTACAAGGAGCACTGCGAGAAGCACGACGTGGCGACGATCGTGCGCGCGATCATGAAGGAGCAACACCGGGCGATGTTCTCGGCGCTCCGGGCCGGCACGCTCGACGTCGTGCTGGAGCGCGCGATTGGACCTTTGTCCGAGGCGCCGCCGAAAGCGGTGTCGAGGCCCCCTCCGCCGAACGGCGCCCCGCGCCGTGCCGAAAGCGTCAAGCCTCGGCCGCCGACGCGCGAGACCGAGCGACCACGCCGGCGTTTCCCGTCGAACCCGGCACTGCAAGGCGTGGCTCCCGCCGTCGCGCCGCCGTCCGCCGAAGGGTTCGAACTCGACGTGGCGACGCTCGAGCAGCTGCCTGCGCCGTCGCGCTCCCAACCGCCGCCGCGGCCGCGCAAGAGCAACGCCCCGCCCCGCAACCGGAGTCGCCCGCCCGCCGCGCGTCCAGGCTCGCTGCCGCAGCGCCCGCCGGCTCAATTCGCAAACGCGCCCGAGGCCCGCGCGCGGTCGATTTTTGGCGACGAAGCGATCAGCGAACAGACGCTGGACGAAGTGATCCTGAGCTACCTCGCCGAGGATCTCGACGGTTCGCAGGAGTAGCGAGCGCTGCGGGTCTCGGCCGCTACGGCTCGTCCCACTCGCACACGTAGCCGATCCGGTGATCGCACAAGCGATCGTTCCAGCCCGGAGCCATCCCGGTGTCCGCTGCTTCCGTCGCCCAGATGAAACCGCAGTGCTCGTAGCAGGCTCCCTGGTTGCACGAGCACGGTGTGTTCTCTTCGCAAGACGAACCTGAGTTGTTCGGCTGTCCCCCCGACCAGGCGTCGAACTCCAGCGGCTCGCCGGTGATCCACGTGTAGAAGGTTCCGTCGCCGGGCTGGGACGTGTCGCGGCCGTCCGTTGCACCGATCCAGACCGGAACCGATCCGCCGAGCTCCCAGACGAAGAGGTTCTCCGCGTCGAACACTTCGCGCGTCGGCCCGACGGAACTGATCGTCACCAGGTGCGCGTCCCGGTCTTCGCAAGCCTCGACCGCTTCCTCGAAGGTCACCGCGTCGCCGATGAAGAGGTAGCAGTGGCCGTTGAACGCCGCGGCTTCGTCGCCGTACGCGTCGCAGGAAACCGGAGGTGCTCCCGCCATCCCGCCCATGGCTCCGTTGCCGCCCGCGCCCGCCATCGAGCCCTTGCCCCCTTCGCCGGCCTTGCCGCCTTTCCCACCGGCACCCGAGTCACCGCCGGTGCCGGCGAGCCCCGCGGCGCCGCTCATGCCCGCGGCCGAACCACCCGTTCCGGCGAGTCCAGCGGCTCCAGCGTCGCCGCCGGAGCCGGACGCACCCGCCACGAGCACGCCACCGGCTGCGCCCACGCCCGTCGTCCCCGCTTGGCCACCGCCTCCTGCTCCGGACGTTGCGCCGTCACCGGCGCTCGAGCCGCCGTGCCCGGCCGACAGCATGGGTTGGGCGTAGAACGAATCCTCTCCCGACCCGCACGCCAGAGTCACCGAGAAGAGAGAAGCAAGAGACCAAACGACGCCGTGCGGACGACGCCAAGCAGGACTTCGCATTGCACGGTGTTTTATCAGAAACACCCGCGCGCGCCCGGGTCGACGCGCACCTACTCCGCCCTACATTGTCAGAACGTGCCGACCACGCCGGCAGTGCCGAACCCGACGTACGGTTGCGCTGTCAGCCCCGGCGAAGTTTTACCGCTTTGCTTCTTCGAGGAGCCGGTGATGAGCAGGACAACGCCGACCGCCGCCGCCGGGACGCCCACCGCAAAGCCGATGGTCGAGATCATGGCCATCGTCTTGGCGCCGTCGAGATCGTCGGCTTCTTCGCCGACACAAACGTTGTTCGGGCAATCGAGGTCGCCCTTGGCACCAATCGCCATGATGCCGGTGACGGAGCCCGTGACGATGCCAACGCCGCCGACGCCGAGGAGCACGTAGGCGAGCGTGTTCGAACCTCCGCTCTCGGGCGGAGGAGGCGGCGGCGGGGGAGGGGGCGGCGGCGGGGGAGGCGCGACCGCATCGGGCTTCGGTGCGTTCGGATCCGGTGTGAGCGTGAGCGTCACCGTCTCGCGCCCTGCCTCGGCGAGCGTGACGCTCGCCTTGGCCGGCAGGTAGCCCGGCGCGGTCGCGACGACCTCGTGCGTGCCGGGATCGGTCGGCCGCTCGGCACCGATCAGCGCCGAGGACACCTTTGCCGTCCCGACCGTCACTTCGGGCTTCGCGTCCTTGGGTTCGACGTGCACCGTCAGGTAGGCGATGCGCGGGAGCGCCGTATCGAGGACTTTCTGCGCGCGCGCCTGGGCGTCGCGAAACGCCTTGGGTGCGTTGGCCGCGAGCGGCTCGCGCACCACGCGGTTCAGGTTTTCCGTGCCGAGTACGATCTGCCCGACCGTCACCTGGCACTCGCCGAGCCGCCCGAGGATGGTCGGTGCGTGGTAGAGCGTTTCCGCGCGCGACAGCTTCTCGATCGCCTGGTCGCACTTCCCGGCGTCGGCCAGCTGGACGCCCTGGATGCCGAGCTGTCGCGCCGCAGCGACGTTCTCGGCGGAGCTGTCCTGGGCCCTTGCCGGAGACGCAGCCAGAACCAGGGTAGCGAGCGAGACGGTCAGCGCCGCGCGACGGAAGAAAGGCTTCACCATGCCTCGACGATACCCCAGCTCAGCACGGAACCCCAGCTCCGCTCGGAGCTAGAAGCCCATGTCGGGCGCGCCGCGAGAAGGCGCTGGAGGGTCGCCCTTCGGCTTTTCCACTGGGGCTTGAGCGGGTGCGACGGGGGCGGGTGCTGATCGGCGCGCGGAGCGCGCGCGCGGCGTCTCACTGGTTTCCGGCGCTGCCTTTCGGTGTTCCTCGACCGCGGGCTCGGCGAGCGGCACGACCGGTGGCGGAAGGACGGGCGCCGGTGGAGGGGGAAGCGCGACGGCGGGAGGCGGCGGTGGAGCCGGCGCCGGCGGAGGCTCAGCCGCTGCTACCACGGCCTTCGACGCTTCGCGGGCGTTGCCGGCGCTCCCCGACGTCGCGCTGCCGACCGCAGCCGCGATCAGCAGCGTCACCATGCCGAGTCCGACACCAGCTGCGGCCCACACCCAGAGGCTGGCGGATCGCCGCCGTGGCTTGGGCTGAGTGATGACCGCGGGAGAGTGCGGCGCGCGAGGGGTGGGTGCGCCACTGCTCCGGCTGCGAAGGGTGCCGCCGCCACTACTCTCGAGCTCCTGGTGAGCGGGCGGCGCCGGCTCGGGACGCGCCGCCGCGCCGCGGATGGAGACCGGCGCGGACGCCGCCAGCAGCATGGTCGCGCCGGCCGTCGGCGGCACGTGGCCGAGCAGTGTGCTCGCGGGTCCGTCGTCCGCGACCGAAGGGCGCGTGGGCCGTCCAGCGGGTCCCGCCGCCTGCTGCAGCGCGTCGACCAGCTCGTCCGCGCTCTGAAACCGCGCGTCCCGGTCGCGAGCGCAGGCTTTCTCGAACCAGGCGGCAACCTCGGGCGGCAACCAGGGTGCGGCATGGCGGATCGACGGCAACGTCTGCGTGCAGATGGAAACGAGCACGTCGCTGTACGACGGCCCGTCGAACGCGTGCGACCCGGTCACCATGTTGTAAAACACCATGCCGAGCGAATAGAGGTCGGCACGGTGGTCGACGTGGCTCGCGCCGCGGATTTGCTCGGGGCTCATGAAGAGCGGCGTGCCGACGATGGTGCCGGTCTTGGTGGCGGACGGCGCGTGCGGATCGGTGATCTTCGCCACGCCGAAGTCGAGCACCTTCGCGACCCAGCCGAGCTCGTCGTCGTCGCTCTTCGCGATGAAGATGTTCCCGGACTTGAGGTCGCGATGGATGATGCCCTGAGCGTGTGCGCGGGCGAGCGCGCGGCCGACGTGGGTCGTGATCCGCACGGCCTCGCTCAGGCTCACGTCCCGATGTGCCGCCAGGCGCTCCTCGAGCGTCTTGCCCTCGAGGTACTCCATGACGATGTACGGCGTGCCGTCCGTGGTGTGCCCGCTGTCGTACACCTGCACGACATACCGGGACTTGAGCATCGCCGCGGCTTTCGCCTCGAGGCCGAACCGCAGCCGGGCCTCGTTCGAGCCGAGCTGCTCGGCGGCGATCAGCTTGATCGCGACCTTTTGCCCGAGCGTGACGTGGACCGCGGACCACACGGTGCCCATCGCGCCACGGCCGATCTCGGCCTCGAGCCGGTACTTTTCCGCGATGACCTCACCCGGCCTGAACCCCCCGACCGGAGAGTTTTCGAGGACGACGGTATCGCTCATCGGCTGGTGAACTTCCCCGCCCGCGAGGCGGGTTCGCCGGAGTCTACGCCGCCGAGCGAGATCCGCGCCAATCGCCGGCGAAATATCGGGAATCAAGGCCGGGTTCGGCGGTTGACCCGTTGCTCCTTCGCGGTAGTATCCGCGGCCCTGCCAACCGCGGGGTGAACGTGAAAAGCCTTAGGGCGTGGTAGCCAAGTGGTTAGGCACCGGTTTGCAAAACCGTCATACGTCGGTTCGAATCCGATCCACGCCTCCCGGGAGAACGAGCGGCACCAGGGCGACTAGAGCCCAGCGCCGGCACGGTAGGTGGCCGGTCAGTTCGTGCACTGCGAGCTTCGGCAGAGCTCGTCGCCGTCGCAGTCGGTATCGACCTGGCACTCGACGCAGAAACCGATCGAGGTGTCGCAAATCGGATCGTCGCTCTCGGGACACGGCGCGACGCCATCGCAGCGCGTGGCGCATTCGCCGAGCACCGGATGGCAGCCTTCGCCGACGTCCTCGCAGTGGGCGTCCATCACGCACTCCACGCAGCGCAGCCGGCCGAGATCGCAGATCCGCTGATCGCCCGACGTGCAGTCTTGGCTCGACTCGCAGGGGTTGCCTTCACCGGAGTTCGCGCCGCTGCCGCCGCTGTTCGAGCCACCGGAGCCACCGGAGCCACCGGAGCCAGCAGTGCCCGCGGAACCACCAGAGCCATCGGAGCCACCGGTGCCGGCTCCTCCAACGGAGCTGCCTGCGGCGCCGGCGCTCGCATTGCCCCCGAGCCCCGCGCTGCCGCTCTGCCCCGGCAGCGTGACGGCGTCGGCATACACGTCGCCGCAGGCGCTCGCGAACAAAGCAAGCACGAAGGGGAGTGCCGCCGCGTGGCGAACGTGCGTGCTCATCGTGCCTGACTCCCGGACGACAGCGCCCAGCCGAGTTCGCCTTCGAGCGTCGCCGCGGTGAACGCGCGGCCCCAGCTCGCCACCTCCTCACCGTCGAAGCGCACGACGGGGCGCGGGGCGTTCAAGCCTGCGCGCACCACCGCTCGCAGACGAAGCCACGACGTCACGGAAAAGCCGGCGCCCGCGTGCAGGTAGAAGAGCCCGGTCACCAGGCGGTCGTTCGCTGCCTCGTACGGCGCGACGGCCTCTGCATCGACCGGAAGGAGACCGAAGCCACCGCCGGCGCCCGCTTCGACCACGAACGCTGGTGACGGTGCAAGCAGGCGAAGTGCGATGTCGCCCAGGAACAGCTGGACGTCGACGTCCGCCTCGCCCTCCGCGGTGCTCACCGTGGCGTCGGTTAGCGGGATCAGCGCTCGCCCGCTGATGGCAAGGCCGAACCCGGGCTCGGCGCGCAGGCCGAGCGCGACCGCGGGCACCGCACCGAGTCCACCCGCGGCGACCGACGCCCCGCCGCCGGCCAGCAGCGCGAGCATCGGTGCCTCGCCAGGAGGCGCGGTCCGTGATGTTCCCTCGTCGCGCGGTGGCGGCGGGGTCGACACGCGAACGGGCGGTGGCGTGGCGGCCTCGGCGGACGCAGCGGGTCGGGCTTCCGGCAAGAGCGCGAGGTCGACGAGGCGACCGCGGAGCTGCTCCACGACGCGCGATGCAAAGCCGTCACCGTCTTCTCGCGTGCGCGCGACGACGGCGTCGTACGCCGGCTTTTCTCCGACCGCCGGCACGTGAAGACGCACGACCTCGGCCGACTCGAGTGCGAGAGCGGCGTCGGCCGACCGCTCGCGCACGAGTTCGGGCAGCGCTGGCTGGGTGCCCGGGCCCGGGAGTGCCCTCAGCAGCGGAAAACCGGCGGCTTCGGCTTCGGCCTCGACCTTGCGCGCGAGCTCTTCCTCGTGGCCGGGGACGAGAAGAACGCGAGGCGCCGCCGCGACCGAGAGCGGCAAGAACGGCGCCCAGGCGGCGAGCAAGAGCCGAAGGGCCGCGGGCGCTGCTCTCGTTCGCATCGAGCGCTCAGGTTACTCGGTGCGCCTCGGCGTGTCGCTGCCGAGCACCTTGCGAGCGGCCTCCGCGTGCGCGCCCGTCGGGTAGCGCTCGAGGTAGGTTCGCGCGGCAGCCGTGGCACGGGTTCGGTCGCCGAGTTCGACGCGTGCCTCGAGCAAGCGCCCGAGCGCTGCGGCGGCGAGTGGTCCGCCTGGCTGTTCGTCGAGATAGGTCTGGCACCAGGTCGCGGACGCCGCCGCGTGGCCCGCCGACGCTTCCAGCCGCCCGAGCTCGAAGGCCGCGCGCGCGCTCGCGGGAGTCGAACCGAAGCGCCGGCGCACCGCTTGATAGCAGCGGCGCGCTTCGTCGACGTGTCCGGTGAGCCGCGCGGCTTCGCCGAGCAAGAGCACCTCTTCCGCGTTGCGCTCGGCGCGCAGGACTTCGAGGCCCTGAGAGGTCGCGGCGGCGTAGGCTTGGGGGTAGTGTCCGCTCCGCGCCAGGGCCGCGAAGTCGCTGGGCGCGACGACGGGTGCCGCGGAAGGCGTCGTGGTGTGCCGCGTGGTGGCGGGACGATCGCCGGGGGCGTCGGGCGATGCCGTTTCCGGCACCTTCGGCGACGATGGCTCGCTCGCTGTCCGGCAGGAGGCGCGCACGCGCTCGCCTGCCGCCACGCTTCGGTTCTGGCCGAGGGAGCAGCCCGACACGACGACGTGTCCCTCGAACAGCGCGAGTTCGAAAACGTCCGCCCGCTCGTCCCACGACACGTCGAAGCGCGTCCCTTTCACTTCGACCACGAAGGGGCCCGTCCGAACGCGCCAATTGTTTCCGGGGCGGGGCACCACGTCCGCGTGAAGGAGGCCCGACCCGAGCACGACGTCGGCGCCTCGCGTGTCGAGCCGAGTCACCCGCGCGCGACTGCCTGGATCGAGCGCGACGCGGCTTCCCTCCGAGAAACGCAGGGAGACGCCCGCTCGGGCATCCGGCGCGATCCACTGCCCCACCACGCCCGCCCGATCGGCGACCCGGAACGACAGCGCAGTGACCGGGGCCGTCCGACGCGAAAGAACGATGCCGAGTGCAAGGGCGAGCGACGCGGCCAGCGCGAAAGCGCCCACGAGCCGGAACTTCGATCGCGCCGGTGCCCGCCCCGTGGCGCGCTGAGCGAGCGCCGCGCGCAACGCCAAGTCGGGCGGGGACTCTTGCAGGTGGGCGTCGAGGTGGCCCGCGACGTGGTCACCCAGGCGCTCGAAGTCGCGCGCGGTCACGAGCCGCCTCCGTCGAGCCACGGCGCGAGCTCGGGGTAGGCGCGCGCCATGCTGCGGAAGCGCTCCTGCGCGCGCGCCAGTCGCCGTTTGATCGTCGCCAGCGATACCTGACAAGCGTCCGCGACTTCGACGAGTTCCATGCCGTCGATGAAGCGAAGCGCGAACGCGATCCGCTCGTCGGCAGGAAGGCGGCCGAGCACGTGGTAGGTCGAGCGCACCGCTTCGTCCACTTCGGGGTTTTGCGCGGTGGTCTCGGTTTCGGGCAGGTCGTCACGCTCGAAGAGGGGAAAGAGCCGGAGCCGCGAGCGGGATCGGATTTCCGCGCGCGCCCGAAAAACGGCGATGCTCGCCAACCATCCGCGGAGCGCGTCCGGCTCTTCGAGCCGATCGATCGACTCGATGGCGGAGACGAACACGTCTTGCACCAGATCCGCGAGGTGCGCCCCCGGCCCGAGCACGCGAATCAAGACCCGCCGCACGTGCTCGCGATGACAATCGTAGAGCGCCGTTCCGCCTTCGGCCCGTCGGGCCCGCAATGCTTCGACGATGGCGGCGTCGGAGGCGACGAACGGAAGTCGCGCGACCTCGGCGGGCGGCTGGCCCTCCGTTCGCTCTGCGCGGAGTGCGTTCGTCATGGTCGCCGGAATGCTCCGAGGGTGAGTGAAAATCCCCTTCAAACGTGGCTCATGATTCTTCGCGCGTCGAAAGCTGAGCCGCGGCAGGAGCGCGCTTTCACTGCCCCCCATGCCCAACAATACGCCCCGTCGCTTGGTGACCGCTCCCGCTTCACTCCTCGCTTTCAGCAGCGCGATAGGACTCGTGTTTCTCGCCTGCGGCGGGTCAGACAAGACCACCTTCACTGGGCCGATGGGGGGTACCGGCGGGTCGTCGGCGGGGGCCGGCGGCAGCTCCGGCGGTGCGGGCGGCAAGGCTGGGAGCGGGTCCGGCGGGACGGCTGGCAGCTCGGCTCAAGGCGGAAAAGCGGGTTCGGGCGGCTCATCGGGGGCGGGTGGCAAGGGCGGCACGACCGGCGGCAGCGCCGGAACGGGTGGCACGGCAGGAGCCGCGACGGGCGGGTCGGCTGGGGACATCCAGGGCGGCGCGCCGATGGGCGGAGAATCCACAGGCGGATCGACTGCCGGCTCGTCGACGGCCGGTACTTCCGCGGCCGGCACTTCCGCCGGCGGCAGGGGCATGGGCGGCAACGCCGGGTCAGGTGCGGGCACCGGTGGTGCGCCTACCGAATGCACGGGCCAGGGCAACTGTGTCTGCGAACCGCCTGACGACATGTGCAACATCGCGTGCGTCGACAACTGTGACCAGGTCGAGTGCATCGGAGCGGACTGCACCGCGAGCTGCCCCGGCGGCAATTGCACGATGGACTGCGACGAACAAGCGACGTGCGACTTCACGTGTCGTGGCGGTGACTGCGAGTTCGACTGCGACGCCGATTCGAACTGCACGATCAACTGCCCCGGCGGCGGTTGCACCGTCGTCTGCGACGGTGACTCCACGTGCGCCGTCACCTGCGGCCCCGGCGGCGACCCGTGCGACGTGAGCTGCGAGGGCGGCGGCCAGGTCACCTCGTGCGACGGGTGCACGCCACAGGGCTGCTGACGAACAAGTAGGGGGAACGTTCCCGCCGCTGGGCCACATCGTTGGCTCGGCGGCGGTGTCGTTTTTGCGGCAGTGGGCTTCGTTGTCGGGGTGCGTCGAGGTCCGCGGCCGGGTGCCTCCGGAAGACTGCCGCCGGCTTGAACGCCGAGCACCCGACGGGGAACTAGAGGCGGGCTTTCTCTAGGGATGCCGACGGGATAGCCCGCTCTCAAATAAGAGCACGATTCTTGCCTACTGTGGTATGCGAGCTCCCCCTACATCGCCCTCCATGAGCTCCGCCATCAGCGATAAATAGTAATTATTCCAGTCACTTGTTCATGACTTCTTGGACCCCCAGCCAAAGCGGCCATCTGGCCGATACCACGCAAATTGCCGTTGGGGGTGTATTCGTTTTGCTACAGCGGCGGCTGCGTCTCGAGGAGCTCGGCGTACTTAGCGAAGAGCGCCGCGTAGTGCTCGCGGGTCGTCGGGATCGTGTCGGCGTGGGCTCGGGCGAGGCGCGACATTTCTTCTCGGGGCCGGTCGAGCACCGCCGCGATGGCGCGCGCGGCCGCCTCGGGGCCGCCGAACGCCGGGTACGTTTCGGCGAAGCCGGGGCTTGCGAGGTCGGCGGCACCGCCGCGGTCGGGTGCGGCGAGCGGCGTGCCGGACGCCAGGCACTCGGCGAGCAAGAAGCCGAAGGTCTCGCACAGCGATCCGTGGGTCAGCGCGTCGACGCTGGCAAGGAGCCGCGCGTACTCGTCACGGTCGCTCGTGAAACGGAAGCCGCGAAAGTGCGGCAGCCGTCGTCCGCGCTCCTCCAGCCGCTCGCGCTCGGGTCCGTCGCCGAGCAGCACGAGGGCGATCGGTCGGCGCTGGGCGACGAGCTCGAGCGCGTCGATCACCAGGCGCTGGCGCTTGTCGGCCGCCAGGCGCCCCGCGATGAGCACCACGCGCGCGTCGGGCTGATCGGCGAGCGGACCCAGGAGCTCGCGGCGCAGCGTCTCGTCGCGGCGCGCAGGGCTATAGTGCTCGCGGTCGATGCCGAAGCGGACGGTGTGAACGCGGACGCAGCCCTGCCGGGTGAGCTCGCGTTCCAGCCACGATCCAGCCACGATCGTCGCTCCTGCGCGCGCGCTCACCGCGCGGAGGTAAGCCCAGGCAGCGGCCTCGAGCGGCCGCGCGAGGGCGCTCTTCGCCGACAAAGGGGCGAGGTAGCAGCCGATCGGATCGGCGTGGTGCACGTAGGCGACGAGCGGCGCTTTGACGCTCGACGCGACCCACATCGGCACGAACGGGCTCGACACCTGAAGCACGTCGGGCCGATGTTCGGCGATCAGCGCGCGCATGCGGCCGAAGGCGAGCGGCGCGTGGTAGCTCGGGTCGTAAGGCATGCGCGGCGCTCGGTAGCGCACGATGCGGCCACCCGTGCCTACCGTTCGATCTTCGTCGCGCGGCCCCGGCGCGACCACCACCACTTCGTGTCCGAGCTCCCCCGCATGGTGGAGCATCTTGTCCAGGTAGGAGCGAACGCCCCCACCGCGCTCCGAGTAGAACTCGGCTAGGTCGAGGACCCTCATGTCGCAATCGCGAATAACAGAAACCGCCCTCTCAGGTAAGTCACCCCTCCCGAACGACGCGGGGTTCCCGCGCCGTATCGGCATCCTGAACGACTACGTGCGGGTCCCGTACGCGAACGGGTCGTCCTTCGCTTCGCAGCTGCTTTACCGCGAGTTTTCGGCTCGAGGCCACACCGTCACCATTGTCGGCGCCAATGACCCGCAAGCCACCGACGCCGACCTCCCGCGCAACCACGTGAACCTCCCGAGCTGGGAGTTCAAGATCCACCCCGGCCTGTACCTCTCGATGCCGTCACGCGAATCGCTGGCGGCGGTGGCGGACAAGAAGTTCGACGTGCTGCTCGGTCAGACGGGCTCCGGACTGATGGAGCTCGGCGTGTGGCTCCGCCGCAGTCACGGCGTGCCGTACCTGTGCGTCAACACGATGCACCTGCCGAGCGTGTACGACGTGCTCCTGCCGGATTCGCTCCACGCGAGTCCGCGCTTCACGGCGTTCTGCCGGGACAACGTGATCCCGCTGGTCGAAAGCCACGCCGTCCGCATCTACAACGGCAGCGATGGGCTGGTCGTCCTTTCGGAGGGCCTGGCGAACTACTGGCGGAACCGTGGCGTGACCGTTCCGATCCACGTGATCCCGCGCAGCATCGACGCGAGGATCTTCGATCGCAGGGAAACCCGCGATCCGTTTGCGAAGAGCGCGACGCGCGGCCACCGTCTTTTGTGCGTGTGCCGCCACACGCGTGAAAAGTCGGTCAGCCGGCTGATCAAGATCTTCGCCGAGCTGATCGCCCCGGCCGTGCCCGACGCGACGCTGACGCTCGTGGGGGACGGACCGGACCACGATGTGTTCCGTGCCGAGGCGCTCGAGTTCGGTATCGCCGATCGCGTGCATTTCCCGGGCGAGGTGGTGCTGACGGAGATGGCAGCCTGGTATCAGCACGCGGACGTGTTCGTTTACCCGTCGCTGTCCGAGACCTACGGCCAGGTCGTGGGCGAGGCGCTTTGGTCGGGGCTCCCCACCGTCGCCTTCGAGGACGGCATGGGCGTTTCCCAGCAGATCGAAAGCGGCAAGACCGGGATCCTGGTGCCGCCGGGCCCCGACGAGCGCGCGTCGAACTGGCGTTTCGCCGGCGAGGTGGCGACGCTGCTCAGGGAACCTCAGCGGCGGCAGGCGCTCGGCCAGGCGGCGCGCCACGCGGCGCACGAGCGTTCGCGCGTCGAGCACTCCGTACGCCGCTACTACGAGGCTTTCGAATCGGCGCGCGAGCACTACTTGCGGACGAGCCATGGCGGACGCGAGCGCGCCTTCTTGCCGCTAGCGCGCTGGGCGGCCATGCACGGGCTCACCGCGGTGCTCGGCAGGATGCGACCGCCGGCGGTGTTGAACCGAAACCAAAGCCGGCAGCCCGGCTGGGACGGCATCGAGCTCTTGTGAGCGGGGGGCGGGGGCGGGCTCGCTCCCTGGTTCGCTCGCGCAACCCGAGCGAACGTCCCTAGCGCCCGAGGTCGAGGCCGAGGCCCTCGTGGGCGACGAGGAGTTCGACGCCCTTGGCGCGTTCGCCGAGCCACGTTCGTGACAATCGTCCGATCTCGTCGAGCGCGTCGTCCGAGCGATCCGGATCGTGGTGAAAGAGGACCAGTCGCTCCGGTTTGGCGAACTGGCCGAGCGCGAGCACGTCCTCCACCAGCGAATGCCCGAAACCGCGCTTGTGCGGCATGTCCGTGGGGACGTACTGCGAATCGTGGATCAGGGCGCTGACGCCGTCGGCGAAGCGCGCGAGGTCGTCGACGCTGACGACCTTCTTTTGCGCGTTGATCTCGTTGTCGGTCAGGTAGGCGACGGACGATCCGTCGTCGTCGTCAACGCGGAAACCCTGAGCGCCGCCCGGGTGATTGAGCTGAATGCGGCGCACCCGCGCAGCACCGACCCGCCATTCGGTCCCCTCCGGCCGGGCGAACTCGACCTTCGACGGGATGTCGTTGACGCTCACCGGAAAGTGAATGTCGTCGAAGATGTTGCGCTGGAAGCGCTCCTGCGCCTCGTTCGCGAGCGGGTAGACCACCAGGTGGTTGTTCTTGTCGTAGAGCGGCGCAAAGAACGGGAGCCCCATCACGTGGTCCCAGTGGGTGTGCGACAGGAACAGGTGCACGGCGGAAGCTCGCCCCTCGCGCACCAGGATCTTGCCGAGCTCGCGGAGACCCGTGCCGGCGTCGAGCACCAGCGTCGAACCGTCGGAGACGCGCACCTCGACGCAGGAAGTATTGCCGCCGTACCGCGCAGTGAGCGGACCAGGCGCGGGGACCGACCCCCTCACTCCGTGGAATGTCACACGCATCGGTC